>Ga0315273_10003916_pt1 | contig 18053 bp, 31 predicted proteins | sample YL17G02_0_MG_FD_205753 | JGI IMG/M metagenome (GOLD analysis project Ga0315273, IMG submission 205753) | Sediment microbial communities from Yellowstone Lake, YNP, Wyoming, USA - YL17G02_0 | ecosystem: Environmental > Aquatic > Freshwater > Lake > Sediment | place: USA: Wyoming | collected...
ATCCTTATCTGCAAAATTCATGGAATAAGCACGGTGAAGACTCTTTTTTATTTTATATTGTTGAAGTAACGTCTGATGATTTATTAGTAGATAGAGAACAGTATTACATTGATAATTTAGATTGTTATAATAATAGACCAGCAGGTCGTAGAGATGGATTTACTGTATCTGTTGAGACCATAGAAAAGATAAGTGTAGCTGCTAAAGAAGTAGGAACTAGACCAGAACAGAAAGCAGCGCGTTCTTTTCGTGCTATTGAACAACATAAAAATGGAAATTTCGGTAGAAAAACTTGGACCGAATTATCACAGAGTAGTTTTAATGAAGCTTGTAGGAAACGTTCTGCGCGTAAAATAATTCGTCCGATTAAAATTAGAGATTATTCTGCATATCCTGGAGTTTCTGGTATTCCAAATATTATTAAAGAACGGACGGGTTGGAAAGCAAGTGTTCCTGTAGAGTTTTCTATACCCGGACAATCCAGATATATTGGCTGCTTTGCCACTTTAGAAGAAGCTGTGCTTGCACAGTATAAATCTATAATAACTGGTGTGATACAAAAACCCCCGAATAGAAGATTAGGTGAATCCAAAATTAAAGGGATTCAAAAGAACCAAGGTAAGTGGAGAGTATTTGCGTCTAATAAATATATTGGTGATTACTCTAGTTTAGAAGAAGCCATTGACGCACAACAAACAGAAATGGCGGTATCAATATGATTACACGCCGCGGATTATTGGGTTCTATTCTTGCACTACCATTTATTCCGAATATAGAGTCCAAAGCAGCGCCGGTTAAGTCTGTTCCTAGAGTTAAGATCTCTTCTCAAGAATACGTTATTAATCCGTCTTCTGTTTTAATAGACGGTTGTTCGATTGAATCTAATTTAGAAGAAACTATTCTTAATTTTAGATCTTTTGATGTACGTTACAATATTGGAGATCGTATAAAATGTACATTTCCTGAGTGTCCCCCATTTTCTGGCGTAGTTATAGAAATAAGAACAGAGTGGGTTGGAAAACATCAGATAAGTAGTGTTAGGGCCGTTGATCTTCACACAGCTTTAAGAAGGTGGAATATTTCATGAAGATTATAGTTCCGTCTCTTGGACGCGCCGGTACCGCCAATTCGATGAAATGGCTACCAGAGGCAAAGCGCGACATTATCTTTGCCGTTCACGAGGATGAAGCCGATGCGTATGCTAAAGCGTATCCTGATACTGAAATTCTTGAATTATCAGAGTCTTGCAGACACCATACTGGATTAGTAAGAAAAGAAATTTTATCACAAATCAGAAATTCATTTATATTTTGTGATGACGATATACGTGTATCTCTTAAAACGCAAGCATCTATTAGTCAAGTCTTCGATATTATTGAACATCACATAGAATGTGGGGCGTCAATGGCCGGAATTGCTCCACAACTTTATTCTGGTTTTGCCACTACAAGTCTTATCAATAATGATGCTTATGCTGTTCGTAACAGATTTGTTGCAACAGTCTATGGAATTGTCCCAACTCACTTCGATACTTGTCCCCTCGACCAGTTGCCGGTGTACGAGGATGTGGCGCTGGTGATCCACGCTATACAACGAGGTGGCGGTACAATCGTAACATATGTCGCGACTCACAACAATGTCAGCCCCTTGGGTGGCGGATGTAATGCGTGGCGAAACAAACAAATCACAATCGATAGTTTAGAATCGCTCGTACGGCTGTATCCAGATATTTGTTCTATTAAATCTACCACGAACACCACACATAGTCAAATGATAGGCATAGGTCTAAGAACGGCATGGGCGAAGATCAAGAAGTTAAATTGACCTTTGCAATAGAAGGTCCTATAAAGGTTGGATTCTGTGAAGACGTTCCTACTCTTCAACGATTATGCCGTAAAAACTATGCAAGATACGAATATGTACTAAAGCGTCTGATAAAAGCGCGTAAACAGAAGAATGAATGGAAACAACGTGCATTAGACTTAGGGTACCTTAAAAATGGATGATCGAACTGGACAAATATATCCTAGTGTTGGAGCAGCTTTGGCAGCGGGTGTTCCTGCTGAACATATAAAAGAAGTAAAGGTTACAGTGATTACATCAGGACCATTTAAGGGACGGCGCTACGCGGTTTATAGTGATGGAACACGAGGGCGGCGAATTTTTCCTAATGCATCACAAGAACAGATAGAGGAACTCCAATGAAATTCAAAGTTTATGTTATATCTAGTGATAAGTCTACATCAATTTCTCTTATTGCAGCATTTAATAGTGAAAAAGATGCAGAAGAATTCATGGAAAAGAAAAGAGACGTATTTGGTATTTCTGTTCCTTTATTAATAGTTGAAGGAACACTTCACACGATTGTGTATGGACTTAAATAATGAAAATCATCATTCCTACTAAAGGACGAATTAACAATCAATTAACAATAGCTAATCTTCCTATAGAATTGCAGAAGATTACTACACTTGTATGTCCAGAGAAGGAGAGATTCTGGCATTCACAAAGACATGCACACATTTCTATTGTGGTGCAACCTGATCCAAATATGGGGATTGCTGAGAAGCGATATTGGATAATTAAAACTTGCCAAGAAGATAAGTTAGTTATGTTAGATGACGATTTACGTCTTGCTATAAGACGAATAGATGATCCGGGTCTATTTCGTAAGGCTGGACCAGAAGATATTATTAAAGCCTTTCGCGAATTAGAAGAGATTCTTAGCCCAGAAATCCCTCATGCTGGTTTTGCAGTGCGTGGAAGTGGAATTGGTGATGCGGCAAAACGCGGTGGATGGCAAATAACGGGAAAACGTGCCATGTACTCATTAGCCTATCATGTTCCGACAGTATTAGCGAATGCAGAATTTAATCGAATTAGCACCCATGAGGATATCGATATTACACTACAGCTTCTTCGTAAAGGTTTTCCGAATGCAATTAACTTCAGCTTTGTAACAGACCAAGCGTTTGGTAAACCTGGTGGATGTTCAGACGAAAGAACTGTAGAAAAAAATAATTTAGATGTTCTTAAATTAGTAGAACTTCATCCTGGATATGTCCGTATTGTCGAAAAAGATTATAAAGTTTCAACTCCTAGATTAGAAGTAGTTTGTGCTTGGCAAAAGGCTCTTAAAGATGGTCTTCTCAACCGGAAATAGCGGGAATCGTTTAATCGAGGCTGTAGTAAAGACGGGGACGGAGTGCCTCCAAGAAGGATCTTATTGTCAGTATTTAGGGGATGATGTTGTACCAAAGGTATATGCTTTAATACCAGATGGATACGTTATGGAACGACTAGCCCCAGCTCCCTATACTGAAGATCTTCTACTTCGTATAGAAACTCTACTTGAACACAAAGTTTGGAATCGACCAGCATTGCCCTCTACAATGGATAGTGATTGGAGAGATCATTTACGTCTATATGGTGTTGAAACTCCGGACTGGGTCGTCCCAACTGATTACTGTCTCGTACATGGCGACCCTACAGTGAGTAATACTTTGGTTCGAGGGACAACACTTATGTTATGTGATCCTCGACCGCCACGGGTTTTTATACCGCAGTGTAGAGAGTCAGATATGGGTCGGATTCTTCAATCTCTTTTCGGCTGGGAAGAAATAGCATATGATGCGCCGCATATAGACTGGTGGCTTCCTAAGTTTTATAGAGACCTAGTTTACAAACGTAAGGCGATTTTCTGGTGCGGGGCCGCAGCCGCACGAATTGAGTATTTGGAACGTTCACGGGGTAAACGTCCTAAGATTTTACGTTGGTGTAATCAAATCCGGAGTATATGTCATGTCTAACATCTGGACTGTAATTCCTGCGGCTGGCGAGAGTCGTCGTTTCAAAGATGCCGGTTTTGTTACTCCTAAACCGCTTTTGACGTTAAAGTCTAAATCCGGTGAAATAGGATACATGGTTCAACATGTAATTGCTGATTTTCCGGCATGGTTGCGAGCGGGTGTAATTGTTGCACTTCCAGAAGGATTTCCTAAACCAATAGATCTTCAAGAACGCGTTGTATCTATTGAACATACAACAGGTCAAGCAGATACTGTTTATCAGGTGGTGAAAACTTTACCCGACGATGATAGTGTTTTAGTTCTTGACTGTGATATGATTTTGAAGACTAAGGACATTCTTACTCTTGTAGAAATGATTAATGTTTACGATGTTACTATTGCAGTTTCAGAAACATTTGATCCCAATGCTAGTCGTGTAGATAGTATTCCATTTCCTACACGATTTGTAGAGAAAGAACCTATCTCACAATGGGGTATCGTTGGAGGACGTGCATTTAAAAAAGCCGGATTATTAACCCAAGCCTTAAAGAAAACTCTTGATAGATGTGTTGATCGACATCAAGAACCTTATCTTTCTTTAGCTATTAATCCATATCCGGGTAGTAAGTTCGCGCATGTAATTACCGACTACATAGATCTTGGAACACCAGAAAGAATCAAGGAAGCGGGTTGGGAGATTCTATAACAGTTAGGAGAATCAGATGAGAAGTAATGTTTCTACTACTGATGAATTTGAGCCGATTCTTAATTATCCTGTAGAACGTAAGGCACGGTCTGGGAAAAATTTTCCTTGGACTACAGATCCTATTGGGCGTTATGTTAAAACGGCTCTTGGTCTTTGGGGAGACCAAAGGTGTGGAATGTCAGTAGAGGCAGAGCGCAATTTTAAGGCGCAGGGTGTTGGAGCAGATGCTTGTTTGTGGTTTATAAAAACACAATTTCCAGAGTTTAGTTTCTATTATAAAGAAGTTCGGGGTGTGCCTCTTTCTAAAGGAATTGCAGGCGACCGTTATCATAAGCAATACTATGACAATAAAGCGCCAAGAGAACAACGAGGACGACGTTCTCAAGAACATTACCTTCATGATCCAAAATTACGTCCTCTTTTCCCTAGTGTTGATGCACGTCTTAAATTAGGAACTCCAATTACATTAGTAGAAATAGCAAAAACAGTCACAGAAATAGATTCACGGAATAAATCATGAATTGGCCCGAAAGAATCCAAAACTATGGTAAAGTTACCGGCTTTCCGGAAGCCCTATTCGTGGGTGCAGACGGACGTGTCGTTGGTACCTGGATCATGGGAAATGACTACCGTGTACAGAGCCTCTATTATGGAGGGTACCCTGCTGGCTACTTACGTAGAATCAAATCTCTATTTCCTGATAAGACGCGGGTCTTGCATCTCTTCTCGGGACACGTTGACCAAAGCATCATTCCCGGAAAAACTGTAGATATAAACCCAGCTCTGAATCCGGATTATGTTGATGATGCTCAAACCCTGTACAATGTTCCGTTGCAAGACTTTGATTTGGTAATGGCAGACCCACCATATTCTGTTGAAGACTGTGATCACTACTCAACTACAATGGTCAAACGAAATGTAGTAATGCGGAATCTTGGTGAGCGTTTGACGCCAGGATGCCATGTAGTATGGTTGGATCAAGTTCTGCCAATGTATCGTAAGGACGAGTTCCAAATTGAAGCCGTAATTGGTATGGTTAAGTCTACGAATCATCGTTTCCGTGTCATCACAATCTTCAACTGTATTCGAGGAATTATATGACACCTGTCGAAGCCAAACGGCTCTATCGTGCATATCGTAGAACTGCTCAATTGTTATATGAAAATACGGGTAAAGTAGATACACAACATATTTCAGTTCGAGATGATGCTACTGTTCATCGTATAGCAGAAGGAGCATTTGTTGAAATGACAGTTTGGATTCCAAGGGAAGATGTGAAGGAATCTACATTGAATCAGATGCAACGTGAAGAATTAGAACGGAAACAGCATTGAGCAGAGGTTTCAAGAATGAAAGTTCTAAATACTCGAAACGTTCAAGAGGCTCTACCACGGGGTCTGCAACTTCTCGATCAGTACGGGGAACGACGTGAGAGTCGTAATGGCTCTGTTCTTGTAGCTCCGTGGCCTGTGACGACGGTTTATGAAAAACCAGTAGAAAAGGTATTATTTTGGGCTGATCGTGACGCTAATCCATTTTTCCACCTTTACGAGAGCCTATGGATGTTGGCCGGACGTAATGATGTAGCTCCTCTTATTCGTTATGTGAAACGATCTATAGATTATAGCGATAACGGTTTAATTCTTCATGGTGCCTACGGTCATCGTTGGAGACACTCTCCTCGTTCTGGAGAAGGAATATTAGCTTTGATGGGCAAGGGATTTGATCAACTACCTATTATTGCTCAACGTCTAAAAGAAAATCCTGATGATCGTCGTTGTGTTTTACAGATGTGGGACGCTAATCGTGATCTTGGCGGACATGGTAAAGATCATCCATGTAATACTACGGCAACCTTTCAACGAGGGTCTCAGGGAGAGCTGAACCTAGTTGTTTTCTGCCGTAGTAATGATATCATCTGGGGCGCATTCGGAGCTAATGCTGTCCAATTCAGTACCCTACTCGAATATATGGCTTTTTGGATTGGTTGCCCGGTTGGTACTTATTCTCAGATTAGTGTGAATTTTCATGCTTATTTGGACATGTTTGAGAAGTGTAAAATAATTCGCCCAGATCGTCTTGGTTTTATTTATGATCCGTATAGCACTGGCAAAATACGGTCTATTCCTATGATAGGATCTTTTGAATCCATAAATGAATTTATTACTACAATTTTAGAAGATGCAGATACAGGATTTTCACATGGGAATTTTTTACCAAATGATTCTTGGGAACGGGTTATATACTGTGTCCTGAAAGCCCATGAATTATATCGCACAAATGTAGGAGCAGCTCGTTTTAAGAAAGCATTAGATGTTTTAATGATAGCAGACCAAGAATCGGATTGGATTATTGCTGCTCAAGAATGGATTTTACGTCGTCAATATACATGGAAAATGAAACAGGTGATGGGCGGTGAATTGGAACATCCGTGAAAAAGAATCCGGACGGAACTTATACAGCCGATCCACAATTTCCGGCTGATGTATATCCGATTCGTATAATGCGAACATGTAGTAACGGACATGAATGGGGATGTGTTTCTAAATCTGAAGATGAAGAGCGTGTAAAGACTGATAAATTTCTCTGGTGGCTGGTAAGAAATTGTCCTCTTTGTAAACGTCAAGATGATAATAATGTTTATGCAGATATAAAATGAAAATCATAAATAAGACTGAATTCTATCATTTATGGGAAGCTGGTGTATTAGGAAATCGTACAAATATCTATCGTAGTCCACTCAAGGCTTGGCAGGCCGGTTATTCTCTTTATGGATTTCGTCAATTGGCAAAGGCTGGTGGTGGACGTTGGGAACGAGTAGATCGTAAAGAATTTTGGAATACGGTAAGAAATTGGAATGAGTGGAAAATTCCATTTATTGTGGACAGTGCTACTTTTCCAGCAGACGATTCTCACATCACATTACAAGGTGAAGTTTGCAGAACTTTTCGTGGTTGGGAAGGATTCATGGGTTACACTCCCGGTCTTCCTATGCGTAAGGCATTTCCTTATATGCGCGCAGTCTCGGGTTCAGAGATTCTAGTATTGTTTAATAGATGGATGGATCCCTCTAGTCAGGATGATATACGTGATTTATTAGATTTATATCCTGAAGCGACTATCGAATTTACTTGCTTTACGAAAGACACAGGAAATATACCGGGACGAAATACCCTATTGTGGGAGACAAGGAATTATTGATGAATAAGTATCAAATTACATTTAGACAAAAAAGAACTAAAGAAGAACGACATGAAAATACTTTAGCGTTTAATGCCCACGATGCTATGATACAAGGAACCGTTAATTTTATAGGTAAAGGTTATCTTGTCAGTGAATGGGATCTGGTCAATTTAGCACCGCATCCTGATGAAGTTCAATTACCTAATTTTCTGCGTGATGTTACAAAACAAGTAAAAACGTAGTAGATTATAATTCAACATGTTAAATCAAATTCTTAACCTTGAGCGTCCTTTAGCAGTTTTAGATTTGGAAACGACAGGACTCAATCCAGATATAGATCGCATTGTGCAAATTGCAATCACAATACATTATCCTAAAAAAGATCCGATTGCATGGTCGTCACTAATTAATCCTGAAGTTCCTATTATGAATACAGGAAACCATAACATTACAGATGCCCATGTTGCAGATGCACCGCTTTTTAAAATAGTTGCTCCAGCACTAGCACCTAGAATATTAAATGTAGATATGATGGGTTATAATGTAAAAGATTTCGACATCAAATTTCTACGTGCAGAAATGAAAAGAGCTGGAGTTGATTGGCCCTGGGACGGGTACATAATAGATCCTCTTCATATTTATCGTATGAGACAAGGACATACTCTATCAAATGCTTATATTCGATATGTTGATCCAAAAGGATTTCAGGGGGCTCATAATGCTGCTGTAGACGTTGCTGCTACAGAAGCTGTTCTTATTGGTCAACTTGCTGAATACACAGATCTTCCTCGAACTATAAAAGAATTAAGTGGGTTTTGTTTTCTACATCCCGAGAATGCAGTTGATGCAATAGGAAAATTCGTATGGGCCGGTGATGATGCAGCCTTTAATTTTGGAAAATGGAGAGGTCGTTTACTAAAAGACCCAGAGGTTCGTTCGTATTTATACTGGATGGCTAATAAGGGTGATTTTAGTGAAGAAGTAAAAGAAATTGCTCAAGATGCATTAGATGGAGTATTTCCGGAGAAAGGGTAATTATGCCTACCGGCGTCTATAAAAGAACTCCTGATATGTTCAATCATTTAAGAGGTAAAACTCTTAGTGATAAAAAGAAAAAACAGATATCAGAATCGATGAAATTACGTGCTAAAGACCCTGAATGGAGAAAACGAGTTTCAGAAGGAACCACAGTAAAAATGTGGGACTCAGAAATTAGAAAACGTCATCTTTCTAATCTAAGATTAGTTATGGAACAAACAGAAAATGGAAATACTTTCAAAGGAGGTATTGGACAGACTCCTAATAGGCTAGAAGAATACTATGCTAATATTTTTATTCCATTAGGATATATAAGAGATTATCCTATAGCATTACCAATAGGAGCTGGTAGATATAGATTAGATTTTGCTCTTTTAGAAAATAAAATTTGTATTGAGATAGACGGTAGTTCCCATGCAGCTCACAAAAATCGTGATGAAATAAAAGATACATATTTAAGATCTTTAGGATGGAAAATTATCAGGATAAAAGAATGGTAGATTTATCTCGTTGTCGTTTACCGCCCTTTAAGCACCAGATAGAGGCTATTGAGGCTTTAATAGATGCTCCTTATTTTGCGAATTTCTCAGAAATGGGAATGGGTAAGACAAAGATTGTTATAGATGCAGCCCAAATTCTTTTTGAACGCGGAATTATAGATCGTGTGCTTATTGTCGCTCCCGCTTCTGTTCGTTCGGTATGGTATGATGATACATTTGGTGAGCTTCGTAAACACTTATGGGAAGGAATTCCTGCTTGCGTTCTTGAACTACATGCTAAGACACGAGTATGGGGTGAATTAGATAAAACAAAGAAACGGCTCTTTTTCTTCGTTACCAACTATGAGTTTGTACGCTCCAAAGATAGATTACCAGAAGTCCTCGAACTTTGTTCCCCTAAGACACTGCTTGTTCTTGACGAATCTTCCGCCGTTAAATCATATAGAGCACATCAAACAGTTGCTTGTCTAAAACTCCGTAAGGCTTGTGGTCGAGTAGTTATTCTTAATGGCACACCAATTGCAAACAATCCAGGAGATTTATACAGTCAAGCTAATATTTTACATCCTAATATTTTAGGATGCACAAATTGGTTCCACTTCAGAGCACGATATGGAATCATGGGCGGATGGCAGCAAAAACAAATTGTTTCATGGCGTGATTTAGATGATCTTCAGCGTCGTTTGGCTCCCTATGTCATACGGCGTTTGAAAATAGACTGTTTAGACCTACCGCCTAAATTAGATTCTGTAGTAATGACGGTTCCACTGTCTAATGCCACATGGAAAGTCTATAAGGAAATGAAAGATGATATGGTAGCGTGGTTGAGTGAAGCTACTGTTTCATCTGCATCTCAAGCCATTGTAAAAGTTATTCGTCTTGCACAAATCACCAGTGGATTTCTCGGCGGTGTCGAGGAAATGAATCTAGATGATGTAGATATAAATAATCTAGCACCTGCCGCACGGGTTCCAATTCCTGCACAAGAAGTAGGACGAGAGAAATTAGATTTATTTTTAGACTGGTATAAAGATCAATTAGAAACAGATTCTGGTTTTAAGATTCTTGTGTGGTGTCGTTTTCGTCCAGAAGTTGCTCGTTTACACAGAGAATTATCCTTAAAATTCCCCAGCACTGAATTAGGACTTATTTGGGGAGGCCAGAAGCGGGAAGAACGAGATGAAGCCCTGCGTCTCCTTGACCCACGAACTATGCCAGAAGGTCCGGTAGTTGTAATTGGAACACCGGCTTCTGGTGCAATGGGTCTGAATCTTACAGCAGCCCATACCGTTGTTTATATTTCAAATGATTTTTCATTAAAAACACGGCTTCAGAGTGAAGATCGTGTTCATCGACCTGGTCAGATGTTTCCTACATCATACTTTGATATAATTGCAACTGGACCAGCAGGTCAAAAGACAATTGACCACACAGTTGTTAAATCTCTAAAGGCAAAGTTAGAATTGGCGACTTTTACTACAAGTGCTTGGATTCAAGTTCTTACGGAGGAATAATATGACCGGAAAAATTCACCGACTACTAAAAGATAAACATTACGGATTTATTCGTGGACCTCAAAATACTGATTATTTCTTTCATGAAAGTGGACTTAAGAATGTGAAATTAGAGGATTTAGAAATTGGTCAAGAAGTTGAGTTCGAGGATGAGGAGAGCGACAAAGGATTACGAGCTGTTGACATTTTTGCTTAATTTAACACTTGTAATCGTAGTTTAACTGTGTTATACTGTATTTCACGGTGGGCATATAGCCCACTGTATTTAAGACGGGCTAGGTCCTAGGACACCCGCAAACAGGTAGGAAGATGGAACGTACATGGTCAGCACAGCAAGAAAAAATCTTCAACTGGTTTTCAGACCCAGAAAATCATAACCCGAATCTTATTGTTCGCGCCCGTGCGGGTACGGGCAAAACTACAGTCATTATTGAGGGGATTAAGCGTGCCCCTGAACGCTCCATTCTCATTTGTGCTTTCAGCAAGATTATCCAAGAAGAACTGCTTTCCCGTATTGGCAAGGATTATTCTTACATCGAAGCTAAGACTCTTCATGCCGTCGGTTATGCTTGCGTGCGCCGTTTTCGTGAACGCATCAAAGTTCAGTTCAACGATGAAAGGGCTGTGAAGCTTACGGATGCTGTTTGTGGCAACCGGGCTCCTGATGCTATCAAACGCCTTGTTACGAAACTTCATACGAAGGGAAGAGAGATCGCACCACACGCCATCAAACTTGGTGATCTCACTAACATTCAGATTACCTTTGACTGTGAACCGGATGAACAGTGGGCACTTAGCGGGTTTGACGCAGAATATGTTGAGCTAAAAGCTCTTGAGGCTATGGAGCTGGCAGCTAACATTCAGAGTGGTGAAACGATTGATGGCAGTGATATGATTTTCCTACCCGTGCGTAACGGGTGGCTCACCGGACAGTTTGATCTGGTTGTGGTGGATGAATGTCAAGACATGACTACTGCACAGTTAGAAATTGCACAAGGAGTTCTTAATAAAAATGGTCGAATTGCCCTTGTGGGTGATGACAAACAGGCAATCTTTGGTTTCCGGGGTGCGGATTCCGGTTCCCTTGACCGGCTTAAGAGCGAACTATTGGCGCAGGAACTGGGTCTGACTACAACATATCGTTGTGGTAAAACAATTGTCAGGATGGCGCAAAACTTCGTTCCGGATTTCTCTGCCGGGCCTGATAACCCAGAAGGTGAAATTCTTGATTTGCGGTCACATGAATTAGTGGCGGCTGCTGGTCCCGGTAATTTCATCTTATCAAGAGTTAATGCCCCGCTGGTTGGCATCGCGATGCAGTTGCTTCGTAGTGGCAAACGGACGCGTGTTGCTGGCCGGGACATTGGCAAAGGGTTGATCGCACTGGTTCGTCGGTTACGTGCTACCAGTGTTCCTGACTTCTTGCGTAAGATTGAATCCTGGGAGAATCGCGAAATTAGCCGGTTGCAGACACTCCTCGACAAGGCGGCTAACGGGCGCAAGGCTACCATCCAATCAAAGATGGAGGCAATTACGGATCAGGCTGATATGTTGATTAACTTAACGGAGGGTGCTAAGAATGTAGATGAAGTAATGAGTCGTATCGAGAGCTTGTTTACGGATGATGGATTGGGTGCCGCTGGTATGATTACTTGCAGCTCCGTTCATCGCGCCAAAGGTCTTGAGGCTGATTGTGTGTTTATTCTTCAGGACACACTACGTGATCACAATCAAGAGGAATTGAACATATCCTACGTGGCCCTGACGAGAGCTAAGAATAGTTTAGTGTTAGTTAGTGATAAACAGAACAATCAATAGGAGAAAATCATGGAATTCAAAGTTGTCGAGGTTCCGAATGTGCATACTAACGGGGCTGCTTCTGAACTGGTAACGGCCCTCGTGGAAAACGTGGGCAAGGCGCTCGAACTTCCTTATGAAGATCGCGATCCCAATACGATTCGTAAGGGGATTCGTTCGAGTCTCTCAATTCGCGGGATGCTCGATAAGTATCATTTTCGGACCCGTGTGTTCCCGGAACGCAAGGTGATGACGGTTTGGCTCGAAGCGAAGCCACCACTGCCCAGTGAACGAACAGTACAAGCGCAGCTCAATAGGGAATCGGTTGCCAAAGAAAAGTAGGGCTTGCAATCGGTTTTTAACTGTGGTATACTACAGTAGGGGGTATAGTAGATGGCCTCAAAGTTTGCTGCTATCATAGGAGATCTTCCTAATCTTCCACCAGACGACCCTTCTTATCAAAGTAAGATTGAAGAGATTAAAGAGTCTCTACGGACAGATTTATTAACGCCAGACGCAATGGCAAAAGAATATCAAATTGTTCGTAGTGTAAAGGATGATCTTAATGATCAACTTTCCATTGTTCAAATGCGTTTAACGGCAGTTGAACAACTACTATTTGAAGCTTATGAAAATGATGAACCAGGATTTGGATTATACGGTGCGGGTCCAAATACTATTAAGATGCGTGATGGTGCATCGGTTGCAGTACAGATGGAACCAATGGGAAAAGTAGAAGATAAAGAAGCTTTTCGACTTTGGTGTATTGCGAACGGTTATGAGAATGCTTTGCAGCTTTGGCCGAGTACCATGAATTCTCTTACGAAAGACCGACTTTTAAAGGGAGAGTCTGCACCAGAAGGTGTGAAGGCTTATGCAAAGCCGAAGATCGTGTGGAGAAAAGGCTAATGGAACATGGATTTTCGATCAGACTGGGACGTTTATTAGACGCTCTTATCGTGCTAATAGAGAATTTAAATGGTTACATCACGGAAAAACGTGCAGAATTCCCAACAATCAAATCTACTAGATCTGATTGAAATTGAAGATGCAAAGGAGGATCCAAAGAATTGTACGCACACGCATGAGGCAAAGACACTCACCGTGTGGCCGAACGAGACATGTATCCGCATGACTTTTACCTGTCGAGCGTGCGGACACATCCGAGGAAGAGTGACAGGCTAATCTCCAAGAGAGGAATCTGTAATGGCTGACACGAAACTCGTAAAGCAAGGCACGTCTGGCATCTCCGCTATTTTAGGAGATGTGAATCTCGCAGAACGACCAGATTTCATCCCAGAGGGGGATAAAACAGGTACCGAAGGTATCACCTCCGAAGATTTACGATTACCGCGCCTTGGTATTGCCCAAGGATTATCGCCCCAAATGACTCCTGGTGAGAGCGCCTATGTCGAGGATTTAAAGATGTTCGATCTATTCAATGACACAACGAGCGAGGTATACGGAAAAGGGCCGATTTACTTTGTGGCTGTACGCCGTGACGTTCGTTGCATTGAATTCCGTCCACGTACTGAAGGCGGTGGTGTGGTGGACCTTAATGTACCGCGCCATGATTCGCGCGCTACTCAATGGCGTGAAATTGAAGTGGATGGAGTCAAGAAACGTATTCCACCAGTTGCCACAACCTATCACGAGTTCACTGCACTTCTGATTAAAGAAGGAGGTGCAACTGAACCACTTGTGATCTCCATCAAGAACACCAACAAGTACAACCGTCGTGCAATAACGGACCTGAACGGCTTCATCAAGATGCACGCCTCCCAGGGTGTGAAGTCGGTTCCCATTTATGGGGTCATCTATTCTGTCGAATCAAAACCGGAAAAGAATGATTCCGGAACGTTTGGAGTGCCGGTTTTCCGGCAGGTTGGGTTTATTCCGAAAAACATGCCGGAGTTGTTTGCCCGTGCCCAGGAATACGCTAAGTCTCTTGAAGGGAAAACGATTGTTATTGATCGTGAAGCAGGGGATGAACCTGTTGATGGCGAATTAGTTGAAGACAAGGTTCCGTTCTAATCCCAGCACCGGCGAAATCCCACCGGGGAGGTAGCAGTAAAAACCTGCTTAAATCGGGATCATTGATCAAAAGCCTCCCATTTAGTCTATTTCTGGTGTTTAGCCTATTTTAGTGTTTAACGGCGCAAAAGGGTTCCGTAGTATGCCCTGGGAACGTATACAATGCCCGTGGTAAGGTTTTGATACCCATTGGCGTAACTTACTATGGCCAGTTTTAGGGCCGTTTATGAGGCCGTTTATACGTTGTCACCTGTAACTCGTTGTAAACAAAGCACTTATAAAAGTATAAGATGCCTAAAAAGGTCAACCCTTTACGGGACAAGGATAAACGGGACAAATATCGATTGAAATGGGAGACAATTTATCTTCCAGTTCAGTCTCTTTCTATACTGGTAAGAGATCTTATCCTAAAAGGGTATGAGGAAAATTATAAGATTACCTGTAATAAATGGAAGATTGTATATAGAGTAGATTATGCACATACAACACATAAACATATTGTGGAGTTTGAACATAAACACCATATAACTAAATTAGGACGTCAACGCATTGCATCACGAATTCGTAATTTAGAAGAAACTGGGTGGGCTATTACCACAGTTCCTCATCAAAATTAATATGCTTACTACAGAAACAGGACAAGAACCGTTAAAATATGATCCGCTTAATCAACGGATTTTTTTCTCCTTCTTATTGGAATAATTAGAACTTGCAATCGTTTTTAACCTATGGTATAATGTTTGCATGGAGTTAAATAATGCCATTTAAACAACCGATGCTGGCTCGTCCTCTGAAAGCGGGATTTGTCCTCGAACCTGAGAGCTATGCCGTAGAGGAAAAATTTGACGGACACCGCATCACTTGCGAAATTACGAGTGGTGCCACAAATCTATTCACAAATAAACAAATAACAGCTTGGAGCCGCTACGGAAATCAACGTGTTCTACCTACTCATATTCTTGAGGCATTATGCAAAATGCCAGATGGACATTACGATGGCGAACTCCTCGTACCGGGGAAGCGTAGTTACGGTGTCACAGAATTAGTAAACAGTCCAGATCTTACCTATTTTATTTTCGATATTCTTGAATTTGGTAACGGAGATTTAACACCGTTGGATTATGATGAACGACGTAGTCTTCTTACCAAAATTATTCCCTCTGGACAAAGTCCAATTCAGTTGGCAGCATCTACTCTAGTTAATACTTGGGATGAAATTTACGCATTACGAGACATGATTTGGGCACGCGACGGCGAAGGTTTGATTCTTAAACGCCGTGCAGCTCCATACCAAATCGGTAAACGTAGTAAAGACTTTATCAAAATCAAGGCACTTCGTTCGGCAGTTTTAACAGTAACCGGATTCATACCTGGTAAAGGATTGATCAATGATCGTGGGCCTTTTGCTACTATTATTCTTCACGACGATGATGGTAATGCAACTGCCGTTAAAACTAGAAATGACGCAGAATGCCGTAAACTTGAAGCAGAAGCGAAAGCAAGTACCGGGGTTCACCCTGCCATTGGCCGAAAATTGGCAATTGAATATCAGGAACGAACTCCCGATGGAAACTACCGCCACCCCCGTTTTGATCACTGGATTTAAGGAAATGCGTATGACATCTATTCAATCTGTTAGGATAGACCAAGAAATTCCTACTTGGGCTAGTAGTTCTTGGACATTAAGAAAAGGGTTAATACTACTAACATGGTGGTTGATGTGTATGATTCTTCCACCACTTTCAATTATCCTTGGAGGTGTTTTAGGGATGATTTCAGGTTTGGCAACCGGAATGGTGAAAGGAGCTGTTGAAAGTTATAATAATCTAAAACAATGGTGGGAAATATTCGAAAACAGTTAGGAGTATATCATGAAAAAGAACAGCGTTAAGAAAATGTCGCGTGCAGCCCAGGTCTCCTCATATACTTATGAAAATTATAAGACTTTTAGTTCTCATGAAATAAATATTCGTTTGACAGAACAAATGACTAAAATTACACAACTTGAGTCCACTATTGTGGATCATGTTGCTAAGTTACGAGAAATGCGACAAGCACTTGAAGTACTTCGTGCAATGCAAACAGGTCTTACAGCTATTCTTGATCTTCGTAGATAAAGTAACGAATATGGAGGATGACGATGACTGACCAAGACACAGTAGACAAGGTGCTGGCGTGGTGGAAGGTCTACGGGTCGTCCTATGAGGTGGGCAAGGACATCACCAGTGGGGCGAAGCAGGCGCTCGACACGCTCACCGATGCGGTGCGTGAGTTGCGGCAGCAACGCAATGACTGGGCCGCCGACTGTACGCGGGCACACAATGCGTGCATCAACGCCGTCTACGATCCCGATGGGTGGAGGGAAGACCTGTTGGATGCGGGGTGGTTCGAGAAGAGCCACACCATCTGGGTGGCTCCAGACGGGACCGTCTATCGAGGCCCGTACGGAGCATGGCGCGAGATGAAACGCAGACAACGAAAGGCCAAGCCATGACTGACCTCCCCGCGCTGCGCGAGGTGGTGGCGAGAGTCGCAAAGGAGCAGAGATGATCGAGATTCACAAGAGCGCCACGGCAGATATCCGGACGTGCGACTTCGCCACCGTGACGAAGGATCAACTGCTAAGGAGCAGCAAACAGCACATTCGGGACGTAAAGCGGGGGCTGGATTACTTCCAACTGTTGCTATGTGAGGCGGGGTATCGGCACGACGCCGACAAGCTCACGGACATCGACGGCTTCCACGCTGATTTCGTGACGGGATTCAAGCAGACCGGATGGTGGGACCGACATCGTGGCCTGAACCGCCATCATCTGTTGCAACCCGATGGGGTGCCAGCCGACGTGAACCTCATCGACGTGCTGGACATGATCGTGGACTGCGTGATGGCGGGCATGGGCCGGTCGGGCAACGTGTACCCACTCGACATCAATCCGGACGTTCTCAAGGCTGCGTTCGACAACACCGTGGCACTACTCAAGGCGCAGGTTGTGGTTCTAGAGGAAAGGACTGACCCATGACCTCCCTCCCCGCGCTGCGCGAGGCGGTGGCGCAGATAGCTCCGTGCCCTAAGTGCAGCGGGGCTGGCTTTCTCGTTACCAATAGCAGTCATGCCGAACACGATGCTGGGTGTGACGGTTCGTGTCGTAACTGCCCGGTTGAGGTTCCCGACCAAGACATCGGCCCATGCGACTGCGAGTTCGCACAAGCAAATCTCACCGAGGCCGACCTGTGGCGTTTGGCGTCTGCCCTCCCCGCCCTGCTGGACGAGCTGGAGCGGCTGCGGGCGGTGCTGGACGGCCGCGTAGACCTTGGGGAGATGGTCAACGTCACCATCACGCCAGACGATGACGAGGTGCTGTTGTGTGTCAGCCGCGCCGCGTGGCGGGCGTGGCAGGCGCGGGGGAAGCCATGACCCTGAAGCAAGCTCGTGCGATGGCGGGGGCGACGACCTGGGCCTCGCACTCCCGAGAAGACATGGACACCGCCCTGG
>Ga0315273_10003917_pt1 | contig 18047 bp, 16 predicted proteins | sample YL17G02_0_MG_FD_205753 | JGI IMG/M metagenome (GOLD analysis project Ga0315273, IMG submission 205753) | Sediment microbial communities from Yellowstone Lake, YNP, Wyoming, USA - YL17G02_0 | ecosystem: Environmental > Aquatic > Freshwater > Lake > Sediment | place: USA: Wyoming | collected...
GCAGCAGTGGGTGCGAGTGTTGGATATCGGAAGGAATGCCTAATGATGGGAGGGGTGGGTGGGCGGGACGGCGCTGGCCCTTGTTTTCTCGCTCTTTCTCCAGTCCTCTGTCCTTGGGTCGCAAAAAACGCGCCGAGCGCTCGTCGATGGCTGTCCCGCAATATCAGCCCAGGCAGCGTGAGTGGCGCCTTGGCGTGACTGAACTTTTTTTTTTGCCGTTTTGCTGTTGTTTAGGATGGGGAGGGTCGCGGGAGGGATGGGCAGGTTGAGGAGGGGTGGCCGGTTCTCCACACTGCCTTGGACCTCTTCTCGTGTTTTTGCCTTGGCCACGCCTTGTTGGGTTTCCAAGACACCGCGCCCCCTTGGAGTGTGCGCCCAGGTCTAGCACAACACACCCTTTCGGTGGTGATGCTCCCAAGACCGCGCCCGTACCGCTTACACGCCGCCGACCACCACTCTACATCTCCCATCCCCACCTCAATCAAACCTCGCCCCCGGCACGACCAGCGCCACCACATACCTAACCACCTCCTTCACCAGCCGCGCCGGCTTGGGCGCCACAAACAGGGCGCTCGCACTGGCGTACAGGCGCGTGTCAGGCCCGCCCGGCGGCCCGTCCGTAACGGTGGCCCGCATCCGCAGCTTCCTGCCCACCACGCTCTCCACCTCCGCCGTCACCAGCAGCAGGCGGCCCGCCGAGATCTTGCGGTGGTAATCAACCTCCAAGTGCGCGGTGAAGGCGGGCCCGATGAAGGGCAGGTCGCCATGCACGCGCAGGGCGTAAAAGAGGTGGCCCATCGCTTCATCAACGATCGCGGCGGTCAGGCCGCCGTGCGCGACGCGCGGGTACCCGCATACGTTCTCGCCCAGTTGGATGACGTACGCCATGCGGCGGGCGGACGGGTCGTACAGGGCGACCAGGTCGCGGACCATGTCATGGCGGAGGAGGGCCGAAAACTGTTACATGGGAGGAGGACGTGGGAGGAGGACGTGAGGCGGGCGGAGGTTGGGCACCACGCTTTTCCTCTTCTCCATCCATCCACAATTTCTTGTGGAAGGAGGGAGGGCTGGGCGTGCCACACGTTGGTAGCCCTCCTCTGGAAGGCGTTGGTCGCTCTCCAGAGGAGAGCGACCAACGTGTGCTTGCTTTCTCTCACCCTCTCTCTCTCTCTCTCTCTCTCTCTCTCCTCTCCCTCTCTCTCTCTCTCTTTTCTCTTATTCTTCCTTACCACATGGTCCGCCCTCAAGAAGGCGTGCGCCTGCTTCTCCAGGTCGTCCGCGCTCAGGATTTGGACAACGCCGTCTCCGGCCGCCAACTCCTTGACCCAGGGGGCCGCGTCAGTCAGGCTTGGGGTGGCCACCACCCTTTCATCCTCCTGCGCCCGGGCGGTGTGGCGGGCCGTGGGAGCCAGGGTGAGGCTGCCCAGGCCGCCCAAGGCGACGCAAGCTGCGGCGGCAAGGAGGGCCGAGGTTGACCGGCGAGGGGGTGGCGGGAGTGGATGGTGGGCTGCTGGTGGCAGTACTGTCGCAGCAGCGGAGGAGAACGCGACAGCGGTGCGAGCAACGCGAGACGGATGAGGCGGCGTGCCGCGGACGGTGGCCGCCATCACGGCCCCAGCAGCAGCACTGGCAAACGCGGCAGCAGCACGTTGCGAGGTCGGCGATTCAATGCCTCCCGTCGGGATGGCGCCCCGCACAGCCCAGCCACCGGGTCCGCCCGCCGCCCGGCCCAGGGCTCGGCCGGCCAACAAAGCAGACAGGCGTGGAGTGGTCATCGTGCCGGGTATGCGCAGCGTTGGGCAGGGAGAGCCAGAGGGGCACAAGCGCGTGCGGCGCGTTTTTCCTCGCCCCTCCCTTTTTACTGGAATGGTTCGATGAAAATGGAAAACATGGGCCACGGTACAAAATAGGATCGCGGGCGCTCAGGGAATGGGCAGGGAATGGGCAGGTTGAGGATAGTTCTGTTATTTTATTGCTCGTGAAGGGGCGCGGGATGGCTGGTCGTGTTTGCAGTTTTTGGCCAAGGTGGCCCTCTCTCTCTTATACGTATGACACACGCACGCAGCACCACCACACCACCCACCATCCCACCACCACTTTGCGTTTCAGAGAACACGGAGTGCCCGAAATATATATAAAAAACACCCACACGCATATCACTCGCTCATTTCGCGCCGGCCGCCGCCGCCGGCCCTGCCCCGCCACCACCCCCGCCCTTGCCGTGCTCCATCCCGCCATGCCCCCGCCCACCCACCACCCGGCGCCAGAACCAGTGCCGCCGCCACAGCGCGCCCATCTCCTCGATCGGCACGCCCTTGGTCTCGGGCAGGAGCAGCCAGGAGTAGAGCGTCATGACGACCACGCACGCCCCGAAAAAGACAAAGATGCCCCATTTCAGCCCGCACAGCATGGACAAAAAGGCCTGGCCCATGATGAAGGTGAAGAGCAGGTTGACGCACACGGACAGGGCCATGCCGAAGGACCGGGTTTCCATGGGCTGGACCTCGGAAGGGAGGAGCCAGCCCAGCGGGCCCCAGGACCAGGCGAAGGCGGCAATGTAGACGCACACCACAAAAATGGTCCCGACCGCGGCCTTGGAGGAGAGGACGACCCCGTCCTTGCCGCCCGAGAACAGGACGCCCAGCAGGCCGCCCATGGTGAACTGGGCGGCCGCCATGACGATGCCGCCAGTGATGAGCAGCGGGCGGCGCCCCGCCCGGTCGACCAGGAAGACGGCGATGAGGGTGGCCAGGACATTCACGACGCCGACCACGACCGTCTGGAGCAGGGCCGACGCCTGGGAGGAGCCCAGCGTGCCAAAGAGGACAGGCGCGTAAAACATGATGGAGTTGATGCCCGTCAGCTGCTGGAAGACAGGGGCCGCCACGACCGCCACCAGTTCGGGGCGGTACTGGCGCCGGAAGATGGCGCCCCGGCCTACCGCTTCGGCCGCCTTGGTCGCGGCCGCGGCGTCGCTGATATCCTCCATCTCCGGGCCAATGTCGTAGCCCGCCCCGCGCACGCGTTGCAGGACGCGGCGGGCCTCCTCTGGGTGGCCCCGGGCGAGCAAGGAGGCGGGCGTGTCGGGCAGGCAGAGCGCGCCGCCCAGGAGGATGAGGGCGGGCACGCCCGCGCCCGCCAGGCTGAGCCGCCACCCGTGCTTGACCTTGCCCAGGACCGCCCAGTTGACGAGCTGGGCGACCAGGATGCCCAGGGTGGTGGCCAGCTGGAACATGATGTTGAGGGCGCCGCGCAGGTGGGTGGGCGCCATCTCGGAGAGGTAGAGCGGGACGGCCTGGTTGGCAAAGCCAACGCCGCAGCCGAGCAGGACGCGGCCAAAGACGAGCATGCCGACGTGGACGGCGCCCGCCGTCAGGGCCGCCCCGATGCAGAACATGACGCCCGCCAGGGCCATGGTCGTCCGCCGCCCGGCTCGGCGGGTGACGAAGCCCGCCACGATGGAGGAGACCATGCCCGCCAGGAAGAGGGAGGACGTGAACAGTTGGAGCAGGTGGTCTGCGTACTTGCAGTACGGGTTGGTGTCCGCGTTGGGGAAGTCCTCAGGGACGGGCTTGGAGCAGTCGAAGACGCGGCAGTAGACGGAGGGGAAGAACTTGGCCAAGAACTCGGCGTTGGCGGTCACGCCGCCAGTGACGCCTGGTGGATGGGCGAGGGGATGGGGCGAGTTGAAAAAAGAGGAAAATGAGGGTGAGGCAGGGTTGTGGCGGCCGTGTGTGTTAGGCGCGTGTGGCGGCAATGGGCCGGGCGGCGCCCATTTTAGGGACGGCCTGGCGCTTTATTCGACGCTTCTCGCGCATCATTGGTGACTCATGCCGACTCTCTAGTGGCCTGAGGGTGGTGCGGCGTCTCGGGAGGGGGGCCGTGGCGGGCGTGGCATGCAGGCCGCGCGATGGCGGGGAGAGCAAAGACAAAAGAGGCCCGCCTTGGCCATTGGACAGCATTTGAGGGGGCTCTCCGTCGTCGGACGGCCTCGCCGGGCACATCAGTGTAGATACCAGTCAGCTCGCTATCGTCCTGCCCCAGTCCCGTTATCTCGGAGGGTGGAGGAAGGGTAGGACGGACGCACGCAAAAGAGGAAAACACCCTCTTCCTTTTTTCGCCACACCTCTCAAACCTCGTTCCGCCATCCCGCCCGTCCACTGCCCTCCAATTGCACCGCCAACCCTCCTTGACGTTGCCACACATCGAAACATCAACTCACCAATGTCATACCCGAAGAGCGCGCCCCCAAAGGCGGCCACCAGGCAGACGAGAGCTGTGTAAGCAGTAAAGTTGGCACGGGCGTACGTCCGGCCGGCCGGGGTGGTCGGGACGGAGATGCCGCCGGCCATTGCGGTTGCAGGCAGGGTGTGTGGCTGGCGGGTGGGATACACAAGAAAAGGAAGAGTCGAGCGGCGTCCGGGATGCAGCGGGGTCGAGCACGCGCAGGTAATTTGAGAGTTGTGAAGGTCGAGAGCCATGAGCCATCTCTCATCTTTCTCTCTCATTCATTCTCGTCAGAGCGCCCAGTCGCCATCAAGGTCTCCAAAGATGGAGGCAGCGCCGGTGTCCAGGTGTCCGCGGTGCGCGAGCTCACCACGCTCCACGCCCTGCCGGCCCACCAGAACATCGTCCGCCTGGGCGCCGTCCTGACCTCGCCGCTGGGCACCACCATGCGCGGCGTCGCCCTTGTGTTCGAGTACGCGGAACACGACCTGGGCGAGGTCCTGCGCTTCCATGGCGGCCCCGGCGGTCGCGCTCTCTCCCTGTACACATTTAAAGCACTTGCCTGGCAGACCCTGCGTGGCCTGTCGCACCTCCACGCGCGCGGCATCATGCACCGGGACGTCGAGCCGGCCAACCTGCTGGTGACGGGTGGCGGGTCCGTCCGCCTGGGCGACTTCGGGCTGGCCCGCTCCGTCGTGTCACCCGCTGCTCCGCTCTCCGCCATCGGCGGCGCGGTCGCCACCCTCCACTACCGCGCGCCCGAACTGATGATGGACGCGGCCCACTACACGCGCGCAGTCGACTGCTGGGCGGCCGGGTGCGTCATGGCCGAGCTTCTGCTGCTGCGCCCGCCTTTCAAAGGACAGGAAGCCCAGCCCGCGGCCCGGGCGGTCCAGGTCGACCAGTGCCGGGCGGTGTGGGAGGTCGTCGGCCCGCCCGATGCGGTTGCGTGGCCCTAGGGGGGCGCCCTCCCGCATTGGGCGGCCGACGCGGGCGGGCCACGAGGGGTGGCGGAGCGGGCAGGCAAGGGCGGCGGCAAGGGCGACCCCCACCCGCCGCCGGGCCGGTCGCGCCTCATCTCCCTACTCCGCGCCGGCTGCCCGTCAAGTGCGGGCGGGTCCCTGCCGCCTGGGGCCCGCCTCTCCGACCACGGCGCCGACCTCCTGGCCCGCCTGCTCGACCCCAACCCACTCACCCGCCTGTGCGCCGCCAACGCGCTGGCCCACCCATTTTTCACAGACGAAGCGCCGTCCCCGGGGGAGGACACGATTTGTGCGCGGGGGGAGGCGGGAGGGGGCCTACCCTCTGCGCCCGCGGTGGCCGGTGATGACGGGTGGGGGTGAGGCCGGCGAGGGGCGGTCGGCGGGGCACCTGTTATTTTAGAGAGCAGAGCAAGGTTAGGGCCGCCTCTCCACTGCTGCCACCAGCGCCCGCCGCTCTTCATTTCTATCGCTGCGCCCGCCCGCACAACGACCGGCGCGCACGCCCAACTTCGTCTCCAACCCCGCGCATCCACAAGGTCAGTCACCATGGACGCCGCCCAGTGGGCATTCACGAGGACTTGAGGCGCTCGCTCCACCACGCGCGCAAGAGCGAATACGGGCGTCTGCGCTTGGCCAGGGAAATTGGCCAAGGAGGCCAATTTGCATGCGTCTCTTTCCGCCCCGGCCCCCCGCCCCAGATCCCTCAACTCACCCTGCTTCCTTCCACCAACACGTCGCCCTTGACAGTTATTCTATTGGCGTGTAGAGAGACTTCCTCGTCCCCAGAGTATTCCCCCACACAAACAACAACACACGCAGGCGCCCCAATCTTGTTTTACTAGAGAGATGTCGCCGCCGCCGCCGGTCTCCTCCCGCCTTCGCGCCCTCCTCCAGCTGGACTTCTCCATTGACCCGGCCATCGGGGCGCCCTTGCTGCTTGGTGGCGGCCCGCCCCGTGTGGAATCCGGGATCGGCCAGCGCCAGGGTGAATCACTCCTCCCTTTTGGCGCGGCCGCGCCCGGCACCCACGCACCTGGCACAGACCGGGCCTCCCAAGCCGCCGTCGCCTCCTGGGAGCTGGCGCACGGCATTGGCAATGGCGGTGGCGTGTCAACGACTTCCGATCTCGTCGCTGAGCCTCGGGCGCCGGTGCCCGGGCGGGTCAGCCCGTCCAAACCATCGCTGGCAGCCCCCTCTCGAGGTGGTTCTGGTTCAGCCCACACTTCGCCCACCGTCATTGCGCTCGCCGCGTCCGCGCTGTGCCTGGCCCTGGTGGTCGCCCTGGTGGTGGGCGGCCTAGCCGCGCGTGGTCTGGCGACGTGGCGTCGCAAGGAGGAGGAGGAGGAGGCGGACACGGCCGGTGCCGGCGCGCCGTCCCCCTCCCCCACCAGCACTGCAGCCGGTCCAGCCTGGTGGCAGCGCTTGACCGTCGCGGGTCCGGCCGCCGTGGCGCCCTTTTCAGGCGAGGACTCCGCCCTGGCGACGCCCGCTGGCATTGGCGGCGGCCCTCCGACGATGACGTCGGTGGAAGCCGCCGCCGCCGCCGCCGCCGCCAGTGGCTCCAACCTCAGCCCCGGCATCGCGCGCCGCCTGGTGTCTGTCGACGATTCGGCATATGGCGAGGAGGGCGGTGCCGTGTCGGCTGCCGCCACGCCAGTCCAGCCTCCTTCACGTTTTTCCTCCTTCTTCAGCAGCGTCAGCGGGCGGACGGGGGTTGGTGGTGACCCAGAGGCAGGCGGCGGTGGGGTTTGAAGAGGGAGAGAGAGATGGAGAGTGTAGCCGAGTGAGAAAAACAAACAAAAATAAAATACAGGAACAAAGCAAAATATGCCCCACGCCAACCCACACACACTCACACACATACGCACACACACGCACGCCGGGATGACCCACACGCCCAGTACATGCACACGCAAGCGCAATCAACTCGCAAACAAACACACACCGCCCCTCCATCCTCTCACCCTTCCTGCTCGCCCACCACCAGGTCGACCGGCGCGCCGCCCGTCACCCACGCCGAGTGCCGCACGCCCGTCGGCATGATCAGGTAGGTGCCCGGGCTCAGCTGCAGGGCCTCCGTCTGCGACCCGCCCTGTCCGCCGCCGCCGCCATTCTCGGCCGGGTCTTGCGGGTCTACAGAGATGAGAAAATGGCCAGCCGCAACGCCGAGCAGGCGGGGTGTGGGCGTGGCGTGGGACTGCATGACGCTGTCGGGCTCCAGTTTGAGGGTTTTCATGCGGGTGAAGCCCAGGGAGGCAAAGGTGGAGGCCAGGTCGGTGGAGGGCGGGAGGTGGGTCACGGTGAGCGGGGCTGGCAGGTCGGCCCCGGCCGCACTTGCGCGCATCGACCCCATCATTCCTGGGGCTGTGGGTGGCGAAACCCGGCTTGTGCCGCCCGTACCACCGGCGGTATGCATGGGGCTCACGCTGCACACACGAATAGGGCGAGGGTGGGCGGGCGCGAGGGCCCGACTGAGCAGGGCGAAGCGGAGGCAGAGCATTGTTGGTATGAAAAAGAGATGCAAGCCTTCTCGTAACACTTGAAGCTCACGGCTCGCCCGCCGACTTCCCCGGCGGCCCACTCACTCCCGGCCGGCTCACCGGCCGCGGGGGCGGCGCCTCCACATCCCCACCAAACCCACTCGCCGGTGACATAGCTGGCACAGCTGCTCCTGCTGCCCCTCCTTCACCCTCGAAGCCGCTGGCCGGCACGATCGCGGCGGGTTGTGGCGGAGGAGGGGTCGCCCGCCCGCCGCTGCTCTTCCCGCTTCCGTTTGTTCGCCCGCTCAGCCGCCTCGCCAGCCAGTTGGGGGGAGTGCTTCCACTGCCAGGGCAGGAGGTGGCGGGCGGCGGCCCAGGCGCAGCAGGCGGCGGCGGGGGCGCGTCCACCACCTCGGCCGTCGTGCCCGACCTTGACCCGGCCCGCCCGAGGTCGACAAAAAAATGGACGAGCTCCAACGCCGTCGGCCGGGTCGCCGGGTCTGCCGACAGGCACCTGTTCATCAGATCCACGACGCTGGCGGGCGCCTCCTCCGGCACCTGCACCGGCCGCAAGTGGCGCCCGGCGGGCGCCTCCCGGACGGACAGCTCCCACAGCAGGACACCAAAGGAATAGATATCGGCGGCCTCGCTCGTCGGCTGGCCCATGAGGACCTCTGGCGCCGCCCAGGCGTAGGTCCCGACCGCGTGCATGGTGGAGACAAATTGATCGCGCAAGACCTTGCCTTTGTGGAGAGAGGGAGTGTAGAAAAAGGAAGGATTGAGTGAAGATGTGAATGGAAAAAAGGAAGGGCACGCGCGCGCACCCGCGCCCGCCCACCCGCTGCCCTTTCTCCACAACTCACTCAGCCCGACGTCCGCAATCTTGGCCATGCCATCCCGGGCCAGCAAGATGTTGGGCGATTTTAGGTCCAGGTGGACGATGCGGCGGGCGTGCAGGAAGTGGAGGCCGCGCGCAATGTCCAAAGCACACGCACGGTTGAGGCCAGTCCGCGGAATGGGCCCAGTCGGCCCCACCCGCCGCCGCCAGGTGAAGCGGCCCTTGTCGCTCGCCGCGTCCTCCGCCAGGGCCGCGTGCAGGTCGCCGCCCGGCATGAACTCGGTCACTAGCACAGCATGCCCCACCTGGATGGACGCGCCTACAAAGGAGACGATGTTCCGGTCGTGGCACGCCCGTAGCAGCAGCACCTCGCGCGCGAGCTCCTCTAGGAGAGGCACCCGCCGCTTGCTGGCGACGTGGGGCTGGGTATTCAGCGACACGCCGGCCTGCGAGTCCGCGCTGCCTTTGGCGGGTGAGGCGGTGGCCGGGTTAGACCGGGAGGTGACGCGACTGCCTAGAGCGGTGGCGCCCGTGCCACCACCACCAGCTGCCCCTGCTGGGTCCGACACACTCGCCCCTGGCGGCCCTTCGTCCCGCCCAGGCGCGCCCGCGGTGTCATCATCCCGGGGTAAAGACGTGCGACGTAACCGGGCCAGCCAGGCGGGGCGAGTGCGGGCGATGGGCGGGTCGGGCGATGGCGAGGTGGCGGCCGTGCTCGCGTCTGCCGCCCGGGCGGTCAGGGCTGGGATTTTTTCGGAAAAGATCTTGACCGCCACCTCTTGCGCCCCGCCCAGCAGGGCCTTGTACACCCGCCCCGATGCGCCCGCCCCCAGCTCCCACTCCGACCCATCTGGGCGGGTGAGAATGCGCAGGGAATCCGGGTCCAGCTGCCAGTCCCGTTCGGCCAGGGCAGCGTAGCCACACCCGCCGTGCTCGCTGGTGTCCTTGTTGGTCCCGCCTGCTGTGGCCGACGAGGGCGTGGCGGCGGTCCCGCCGCCCGCCCCGCCATCAATGATTCCTAGGAGGGCAGCGGCGGAGGGGGCGCCACTGCCCGCACGCGCGGCGGCCGCGACCGCGGCGGCCAGGCCGACTGCCTGCACAGCGGCCTTGCCGGTTTTGCCGCCCCTCCAACCACCACCACCCCCGCCGCCACCCGCGCCGCCCGTCGATGACCGCTTGTATGCCACCCACCCGCCCGCCGCCAGGCCCGCCGCGAGCAGGGCCGGGATCAGGGCGGCCGCTGCAATGACGCCCGGCTCCGTGCCCCGCTCTCGGGGCCCGGGCACCGACAAAAAAGTTGGCGGCCCGCCGCGTCCCGTCCCCCCAAACGGGCGCCCGTTCACGCTGAACCAGCCGCTGTCCGACCCGGCTGTCAGCGCGGCCTTCGACACGCCGTTGACGTTCCAGCCCGCCAGGATCATCGCGGAGGTCAAATAGTTGGTCACGATGGCTTGTGACAGCTGGGTGAACAGGGCTTCCGCGCCCGGCCGGGGCAGGCGGGACACCTGGAAGGTGACGTCGACGGCGGGCACGGGTTCGGGGAGGCCCGCAGAGGCCGCGGAAGAAGTAGGCGGCGTGCGTGTCGTGGACGGGCTTGTGACGGCGCCGTCTCCCGTTCCCACCCCTCCTTCAGCCGGGGTCGCCGCCCCCAGGTTGGGCGGCGGCAGATCCGGCACCTTGGAGTGCGAATCCCCATCGCCCACGCCCGCGTCAGGGACCACGCTGGCGGGCAGGGCTCCCGCCAGCATCTGGGCCAGGCGGCGGCGTTGCGGCGGTGGTGGTGGAGAGGGCGCGGCCGCGTTGGCTGCAGGCACGTCCTCCTTGGCCGGCGGTTTAGGCTGATCGGCCGGCCGGGTCAAGGGTAGCGGCCACCCGTCCGGCGTGCGCGCCGCGGGTGGCACCACCATAGACGATGGTATGACAGCCACCTTCAGGACGCGCGTGTTGCTGGTCGTGACATAATCCACAGGCCCTGACGTCAGGTTGGAGACGACGACGGAGTGGAGCGTCCGGATGAGCTCGTTGTTCGACACGCTGGCCGCGGGCCCGACCAGCATGAGCTTGAAGACGACCTTGTCCCTGCCCACTGTGTCCTGGGGAGGGGGCGCCGCCGGGGCGAGCTGCGGGTTGACGGCCGTCTCCGCGAAGCGCAACAGCTCGACATCGTCTACCCGCACCCCTTCCGCTCGCAGGCGGCGCAGCGTTGGCTCGCCGGCCAGCACCTTGCGCAGGCTGGCCAGCTGGGCCGGGATCAGCGTCGTGTTGCGGCGAACTAACACGGATACGTCGACCGTTGGCACGCACCTTTTGCTTGACCCTGGCGGTGACGACGTCGAGCCGAGCAGAGCCCGCCTGGGTGGTGGGGACACCGGCGTGTCGAGGCGTGTCGGGGCGACCCCGTCGCTGCCCAAGCTCCCATCGAGGCCGCCATCGCATGGCGAAAAAGAGGTCGCCTCTAAAGACAAGTCGTCGACTGAAAGAAAGTCGGTCTCGGAGGCGACCGCGTCGTCGATGGTGGCCAAGAAGGCGGTGCTTGCGTTAACTCCTGGGCCGGAAAACTGAAAGGCAGGTTTGATGAGAGCGGGTTATTGTTCGCCTCTGCCTGCTTCTGAGCGCGCATCCGCCCAGCTTGTTTGTATCTCCATGGCCGTCTGCGACCGCTACCTTGTACGATCGAGTGTGACGCTTCGGAATCGGCTCCGCCGCACCCCACGCAAAAAGGCGCGTTTGCATGGGGGCATCTCGCTCCCTTCTCATGACCGCGCTCTCATTCCCGCTCTCTCTTGTCTTGCTTTCTTCTCGACCACTCACCCTCACGGCCGCCTCCGCGACGGGCTGGAGCTTGCTAATGGCCTCCACCTTTGCCTTTAAAACCGCGATATCGACGGGGCTGGCGGTGCACGTGAGATTTAGGGCGGCGACTGCCAGGATGAGGGCAAAGGAAGAGAAGCTGCGCGGTCGCCCCATCGCACTCGGCAGGACACCCACCGCTCGCCCCTCGCCTGGCATGTCGCCGGCCCTGCGTGCTCCTGCGCCGCTGGCTGTGGGACTGGTGAGAAAGGTGGCGTGCAGCGGGCAACGAGTGGACGCGGGGCACCCCATAAGAAGAAGTGAAAGATTTTCTCCCTAACAGGGCCACACTCTCTCTCTGCACCTTCGTCTCCACGTGCGGACGGAGGGACGGAGAGTCTCCCGCCACCACCGCCGATCGCTAACTACATCACTACACACGCCCGCCCACTCTCCGGCTCACCAGCACGCTCACGCCCCCCCACACCAGCCCTCAGCGGTGGCGGCGGCGCCCCCCTCCTACCCGGCGCTCTCCCCTCAACCCCGCTCTCCCGCCGCCAGGCAGCTGAGCGAGCGGCCGGGTTGTACGCCAGGGACGCCGGGTCGAGGCCGTACCGGTCCCGCATGCGGGCCGCAAAGGCGGCACCGTCGGGGTCAGAGGCAGGCGGGGGCGTCGCCAGCGTTGAGGCGGCCGCCGCCGCCCGCCTTGCCCCGCTCGATGCGCCCCACCGTGGCGGGCTGGCCCACCCTTCCGCCGCCGCCGCGGCCTCGGCCTGCCAGTCCTCGGCGGCTGACGCGGCGGGTAAGAGTAGGGATGCGATGGCCAGGCCCGTGACTTGCAAGGCCGCCACCAAGCCCGCGGCGAGGAGGGCGGCGTGGAGCGCCGCCACCTGAGGTTGAGGTGCCGGTCGGGGCGTCGGCCCGGGCGGAGGCTTGGAGGGATGCCCTCCCGCCACCAACAACGCCACCGCCAGAACCGCTTCTGCCAGGACTGCACTGCCCATGGCGGCGCTGTATGTTGCAACAGGCGCAGGGCGGGTGCGCGGGGCGCAGGCGCCCAGGCAACCCAGAGCGGTGGAACCGATGGCGGCGGCTGAAAGGGCCAGCGGCACTAAGCCGTGGGCGGCCCGGTCCAATAAGAGGGACAAGAGGAGGGCGGCTAGGCTTGCTAGGGTCAGCGCCGTGTTGGTCGCCCGGAACGCGGCGGCCAGGGCGCGCAAGCGCAGCGGGAGGAGGGGTAGGGCGGGTGGAGGAGGAGACGCCGCCGAGGGTGGCGTCCGGGGAGACGCGCCCGCCACGACACCGCCCTCCTGCTCCTCATCCAGCAGGAGAGGGTTTGACCGGTCGCTAGCGGCGAGGACGGGTCGCCCCATCGAACGGCTGGGCGACCACCAGACGGCGGACGAGGGCATGTGTGGCGGGTGACACGGGGAGAGAGAGAGAACAAATACTGTGAGCGCCCGACTGCTCGCGCCCACTCCATTTTCACGCCCCATGCTCGGCCGCCTCGCCCACAAGCTCCTCCTGCGGCCGCCTCCAACGTTGCCCGTGATGGTTTTTGCTCGCTTGCTGGGTGGCCGACTCCCTTTGAACCCTTCCCGCTCCATCGCCGCCGCTGCCGCCCCTTCCCACCCCACCAAGCCCCCCCCTCGCCTGGCCGACCGCGCCCGGCCGCCGCCGGCGCCCGCGCCGACGCTGTCGCCCGCCGAGAAGAAAAAGGCAAAGGGCAAGGCGGCCCGGGCGAAGGCGGCCTCCACCAAGCCACCACGTGACCCGGCTGCCATCATCCAGCTGGTGGCGACGCCGGCGGAGGAGGCGGACGCGGCGGGCCTGGTCGCGCTGGCCGGGGATGCCAGCACGTCCACGTTTAGCGGGCTGGGGCTGGACGGGCGCGTCCTGGTGAGTTTTGGCGGGGCGCCAGTTTAGGATGTTTATGGCCGCAATTGCCCACAAAGATCTGGGGATCCAGGGTCTGGCTGGTCGCATGCTCCTCGCTCGGGATTTTTTGATGGGCGACACAATAAAAAATACAGACGCATGTTTTGCTCGCTCGCGCTCCTCACCTAGCCACCTCCCTTTTCTCTCTCATCTCAGGCCCGCCTCCCCGACCTTGGCATCCTCGCGCCGACGCCCGCCCAGGCCGCCGGCATCCCGGCCATTGTCTCCGGGTCCAACGTTGCTTTGCACGCCCCGACCGGGTCCGGTAAAACGCTGGCCTTCCTGCTGCCCGTCCTGGACGCGGCCATCGGGCGGGCGGAGGCCGAGGCCGCCGCGGCCGCCGCGGCCCACGCCGCGGCCGCCGCGGCGGGGACCAAGCTCCCGCCGCCAACCCCGCCCTCGCTCCAGGCCATCATCGTCTCGCCCTCCCGTGAACTGGCCATGCAGACCACGCGCGTCGCACACCGCCTGCTCCCCGATGCGGCCCGGCCTTTGGTGCAGCAGTGCATCGGTGGGGCCAACCCGCACCGGCAGACGGACGCGCTGAAGAAGTCGAGGCCCCTTGTCGTCATCGGCACGCCGGGCCGCCTGGCCGAGCTGTCCCGGTCGGGCGCCCTCCAGACCCACGGCGCGGCATGTTTAGTCCTGGACGAGGCTGATCAGCTGCTGGCGCCCCAGTTCCGGGAGGAGGTCGGCCGGCTGGCGGACCACACGGGCCGGCGGCTGGCCACGCCGCGGCAGACTGTGCTCGTCTCGGCCACCCTCACCCCGGCCGTCGTCGCCCGATACGGGCGGTGGTGCCCGGATGCGACCTACGTGTCGACGGTGGTGAGCGCAGAGCCGGAGGCGGGCGGGGCGGGCGCGCTGGACGCCTCCACACCGTCTGTCAGCAGCAGCGTGGTCGTCCCCTCGACCGGCGGCTGGGGGTGGGGCGCGCCCGGGTCGGCGGGCGCTGACACCAACCCCCTGCCCACCACCTCCTCCGCGGGCGGCGGCCTGACGTCCGCCACGGATGCGGCGCCGACCCTGCCCAAAACACTCACGCACGCCTGGCTGCCGACGCGCAAGACGCACCGCACGGATGCGCTGCGGCGGGCCGTCCACGCGCTGGGCGCTGGGCGGGCCCTCATTTTCATGAACAGCGCCGGGCGCACGCAGGACACGGCCTTCAAGCTCAACGCCCGCGGCATTCCGGCCGCCGTTCTGCACGGTGCCATGGGCAAGGCCTCCCGCAAGTCCGTGCTGGCGGACTTTGAGGGCGGGCGCCTGCGGGCGCTGGTGGTGAGCGACGTCGCGGCGCGGGGCCTCGACTTTCCGGGCTGCGACGCAGTCTTCAACCTGGAGCTGCCCACGGATGCCGCGCATTACGCCCACCGCGCCGGGCGGACAGGTAGGGCCGGCCGGCCGGGCGTTGTGCTTACCCTGGCTGAGGAACGGGAAGGGTTTGTGGTGGAGCGTCTGGCCAAGCGTCTGGGCGTGGCCATCCCTGAGGCCCGCCTGGAGGGCGGGCGGCTTGAGATGGGAGGATGAGGAAAATAATGACGTTGTGATTATTTTTATTTGTAGTTCCATTAACGCATCCTGCAAAGAAGACACGAAAGTTACATCGAATGACTTGTGCGACGGGTGTGGCCTGCCTCTGCGCGCGGCGGTAAGCGGCAGCGTGGGCATACCTCACCCTCCTCACAACTCTACATATCTCCATCGGTTTTTCATTTGTTCCGACGCGCCAAGGCACCGGCAGCGTCCGCATTCAAGAGTTCCCACGGTCGCCAATATAATACCACTCCAAACGCGCGTCAATGCCTCGCTTTCATTGCGACACAGCGGCAATTGGCGTGTCCATCACACACAACTCACAGCCCTTCTCAAATGGGAATCAGGCCGCGCACTGTCTTGGTCACCACGCCCATAAGGGGCGCCAGGATGACGGGTGGGATGCCCGCCATCTGGGCCATGGCTGGGATGTACTGCGCAAGGCCCGTGCCGGACAGCTTCTTGAACGCCACAGCCGCGGCGGGGAGGACGCCCGTGTTGACGATGATGTTTTTGAAGAACTTGTCCGGCCCCAGGGTGACCACATTCTGGACGAAGGATGTGAATTCCCGCTTATCCAGGACACCGTCCCGATTAGAGTCGAAGGCGAGCAGGGCTTTGCGAATGGTCTCCCGGGAGGGCGGGTCCTGGATGCCCGGCAGGCGGCGGTTGACCTGGTGGTACAGCTTGAGAACCGCGACCTCGACCTCGACGTCCTCGATCACGCCGTTCTTGTTGTAGTCCACCTTGTCGAAGATGGCGCCGGCCAGGAAGCCGAGGATGGGGGTAGAGATGCCCTGTACGGGAGGGAGGACAATGCATGGGTGGGGTGGGAGAGGTGAGGACGGACCGGTTCAAGAGTGTGCCCACTCTGAGTGCCTCTCGCATCTGGAATGACGAGAGTGCCAAGGAGAGGGGGGGGGCAGGTCTTGCCTTTCCTGGCACCTCGCATTTCTTTGCCTAAGCATGATAACCTCAAGTGTTGAACTGGCGGCGTTCCCCGAGGGCTGAGGACGCGGGAGGACGCGAAAGACAGTGGAGACGCCTCGTTCTCACGACCCGGCTATAGCTGGCAAAAGCGCGTGCGCCGCTAGCCGCCGGGCAAAAGTGTTAAGGGATGCGCGTGCCGGGACTCAATTTGTGGGAGCAGTGCGCGCAGTCTGGAGCATGCTGGTCTAGGTTTGCATGGCAAAAGTGAGGGCGCATTGTGTATGGGGCACGCACCATGGTTGGGAGGAGAGACGGGGAGAGAGACGGAGTCCAAACACGAGAAAGATGGCGAGAATGATATCACCACAAGGATCCACACGATGATGATCCACACGATGATGATGGAAAGAATGCATTTTACAACTTGGGCGTGAAACTGGCCCCACACCCACACCCCGCGTCCGCGTTAGGGTTGACCGTGACTTCAAACCCCGCTTTGATGAGCTCGCTCACAAAGTCGACCGTGCCGCCCCGGACCAGGCCGAGGGAGACCGGGTCGATCATGAGGAGTGGGGTCGTTCCGCCCTCATCCCCGACGACTGTGTCACCCTTCTGGGGGCCGGTGTCCATGGCAAACACGTAGGAGAAGCCGGAGCAGCCGCCCGCCTCGACGGTCAGGCGCAGGGCGGTGTGGCCGGCTGCCACCGCGTCCGGGCGGGCCAGGAGGTCCCGGACCCTGCCGGCCGCGGCGGGCGTGAGGGTGAGGGCTGGTCGAGGAGAGGCGGGCGCGGCGGGCGCGGCTGGTGCGGCCGCTGCTTCGTTGTCAAGAGTGGACGAGGAGGAATATGGCCGGGCTCCCAGGCCCCGGCCTGTCTGTGCACTCCAGGCAGGAGGCGGTGGCGGCGTGAGCGGGCCGGCTGTGCGTGGATTAATTTTTTAATGAGAGAGGTTGGAAGAAGAGGAGGAGGAGGTCGAGCAGGGCAACTTTCGTCTAACGCGGCCTGGGCGACAAAAACGACTCACGCGCTCCGCCGGTCCCACAGCTACACACCTGTCCACGAAGAAGCTACCCGAGCGGGTAAAAGGCACACACAGCCCTCCGCTGCGCTCACAGCGGGCCGCGACAGGCAGATGACCGCATCGGCGTGGTGTCGGCCTAGCCTGCCGGCGAGGGCGGCCGCCCGGGAACGCATGGCAATGGAGATTGGGGTTGGCAGACGCAGGCGAGGTGTGTCAGGTATGAGTCACGCGACCTTCAAGGCCGAGCTGGTCAGGGCACCCAGGCTGAGCAGGGTGGCGCGGCAGAGCGGGCGGTGAGGGCACACACAGCCGACAAACAGCAGACTGTGCTTTGCGTCTCTTGCCACTCTTTCGTTCGTTGGAGCGCCCCACACCCCACCAGCACCAAACAATGCTCCTCTCCCGCCAGACCCAGGCCGTGGCTCGCCTGCCTCGCCAGGCGTCCACCCCCGCCGGCCCCTCTCGGCCTCGCTGCTCGGCTGTCGCCCCGCTCGCGGCAGCGGTTGCTGCGCCGCCGGCGTCCCTGGACGTGAAATCCTTCAAGGACGGCTCCTCCGCGGGCGCGCCCGCCACCTTGTCCCTGGCGGTCGCCGAGGAGGACACCGCAGGCGCGGTGGTGCACCGTTACGTGGTCATGCTGCGCCAGAACGCGCGGGCGGTGAGTTTTGTTTGGTTAAGTGAGGAAATGTGTTGGAGGTCGCCCCCTTCGCTCACGGCTCCTTTCGCGCTTCTTTCCGAGGGCGGTGGGTCGCGTATGGTCGGCCCGCACTTATCGGGGCGGTTGGATGCATTGCCACGCGCATGCCTGGTCGGCGATGCGTGATGCCCTCGCACGCCCCGCAAGTGAAGTCCGGAAAGCCCTTTTTTTTCTTCTAGCCGCCGGCCCGGGCCCGGTCGCGGCAGCAGGGGGATCCGCTGACCCGTGCCTTGGAGAGGCATGACGCGCTCTGTCCTGCCGCTCCACCGCCCCAGCAGCAAGGCCAGATATGTGGTGCATGCGATGGTGGCGGTGACATCGACAGCGCGCATCCCGCCACGGCCCGGGCCATGACGGGACGGCTCTCCCGCGGCGGCCGACGTGGCCTGCAGCCACAAATCGCTCGCCAGCTCTGGCGTCGGCCTGGGCACGGCCGGCCGGCCGCACCCGCACACTCCTGCCCAGCAGCGAGTCTAGGCGAGGCCTTGCTCGCTGCGTCAGCGGCCTCGCCATAGATTGAAAAAAGCCCCACCCCTTCCCGGGCCCGGGAGCTCGCGCCGCCCAGGGCGGGGGGGGGGGGGGGGGGGGCGCGCGGGCGGGCGGGCCGC
>Ga0315273_10003918_pt1 | contig 18047 bp, 17 predicted proteins | sample YL17G02_0_MG_FD_205753 | JGI IMG/M metagenome (GOLD analysis project Ga0315273, IMG submission 205753) | Sediment microbial communities from Yellowstone Lake, YNP, Wyoming, USA - YL17G02_0 | ecosystem: Environmental > Aquatic > Freshwater > Lake > Sediment | place: USA: Wyoming | collected...
CATCTTCAAAAAGCACGACGTCCCGCGCGAGCCCGACTATGTGTCGATCGACATCGACTCGTACGACATTTGGCTGTTCAAAGCGCTCGTGTCGGGCGGGTTTAGGCCGCGCGTGCTGACCGTCGAGCAAAAATAACAGGCCCGTAAAAAATGACTGACTGCAAAATACTCATCCCAGCTGCCCTCCCACACCATGTTGTGTGGTCGCGCTGGTGGCGCGAGACGCGCATCCACATCTGCAAAGCTGCTCTGCGCATTCTTCGCGCTCGCGTGCGGATCGCTCGACGGGTTAGGGAGACTGGGTCCTCAACTTCGCGACTCCCGCCACAATAACAAGCTCCTCGTGCTCGTCAACGCAGGCGGCACAAAGTCGGTCTACTACCCCCAACGGTCGCTGTGGCGCCTGGTCGCGGATCGCGTGCGACCGACGGGGGTGCACGTGTACTTGCTCGCGCGCTCGCCCAACGTGCGCACCCCGACCGTGCAGGGCACCACAATCCTCTTTCCCGACGATCCAGATGTGCCCGAAAACGAGCGCTACAATAAGACCCGCTTTGGGCGCATCAGTGCCGAGTTTCTCGTCGAATCCCTTGAATTTGTGCTCGGCTCGCAGCTCGCCGGCCATGACGCACCTCACATCCTGCGCACCAACCTGTCGTCATTTTGGATCTTTGATCGCCTGCTCCAGTGGCTGGCGCCCAAGGCGACCCGCAACTACAGCGCCGGCGTGCATGGCTTCATCGACGGGCGCCCGTTCCTTTCGGGCGCGGGCATGGTGTTGAGTCGTGATGTTGCCTCGCTCATCGTGCGCCAACGACACGCGCTCGACTACACCCAATACGACGATGTCGCCGTTTCGGCCGTGCTGCGCGCCAACCGAGTGACGATGGACGTCATGACGCGCTGCGACGACTTCGTAGATATTGTCGACGCGCTGCCACACGAGTTTGCGGGCGACGTCTATCATTGGCGCTTGAATTCAGGCGCCAAAGCGCCAAATGCCATGCAAGATGTGGCCGTGTGGGCGTCTCTGTACCTCAAATTTTACGGACCGAGCATGTACGTGCTGCGCGAACGAGCGTCCGACAGACCTTTGATGTTGTTTTGACCGATTGTCTTCAACTGGCTGCGCGTGAGCAACAAGGCCATGCTGCTCTCGCCCCACATCCTGTACAACGTCAAAGGGCACCGCATGGATTGCGCGACGGCCGACTGCGGCGCGACGACGGTCTACATCAACAACAACAGGGCGCGCGTGCTGGGCGGTGCGGTCTAGGCGCGGCACGACGGCGGGCGGGATCGCGGTGGCGGTGTTTGTGGGCGTATCCCCCAGGTCGGTCGGCCTGCAGCTGCGGCTTGTGGCTGCCGCCGTGCCGTGTCTGTGCTTGTTTTTTCGACTCTCTTTGTCATCGCACTTGCTGCAACCTCCTCTCCTCGCGCACCTCGTGCACCCGCTTGCACAGGCGCACGTTGTGCTGGTGGTAGCCCGCTTCGTCACCCACGTACGCGACGAGCTTGGCAAAGGCCGGGCTCCACGCGGCAGGCCCCTGCCGCCGCCAGGCCATCCTCTCCTCGTACGCCGTCTCGTTGTCGGCCAGATGGTGGATGAAGCGGGCGAGGTCGTCCCGGCTCTTGAACTTGGCCGCGTCCAGGATGGCGTCGGGCGACGGAATGTAGTCGTCGATGTTGGGCGCGCCAAAGTAGATGGGCAGGCACCCCGCCATCAGGCCCAGGTACACCTTTTCCGAGACGTAGTCGTCGTCGACAGAGTTTTCAAACGTCTCACAAAACTTGTACCGCTTGAACATTGCCAGCTTGTTGCGGTCGGCGAAATGGATCGGCGGCTTCATGTCGCGCGGCACGTGCGGCCTGTTGGACAGGCACTTGCCGTAAAAGTGAAAGGGGAGGTCGACAGCCTCCATCAGCCCGGTGAGCATGTCGTCTCGGCCGATGCTGGGCTCTTCCAGCTCTTCGAGAGTGTATTTTGACAGGAAGCGCGCGGTTTGTTCCGTCAGAGGGATGCAGGTCCCGGCGCAGTTGCTGTGCATGCCCACGATGGCGTCCCTCTTTTTGGTAAACGGGAGCGGCGGGTGCGCCTCCCAATAGTCTTTAAACACGTTGATGTAGTAAGGCATCCACACGTCGGCATCCTTGCGATAGCTCATCCTCACGTCAAAGTTGGAGCGCACCGTGGGGAGCAGCATGTGCCTGCCGAATCGGCACTCTTGCATGGGGTACGACTCGTGCGTAAATTCGACGCCGATCTGGTCGGCACGCGGCTTGTACTTGCCGCCGAAAAGCCCGGTCTCGGGACCGGTGGCCAGGTGGTACCTGGTGGCGGGTGCGGTGGTGGGTGCGGACGGTGGGCCCGCCACTGTCGCGGCCGGTCGGCAGCTTTGCGGCCCCGTTCAACTCACCATACGGCATCGGCCGTGGCGGCCGTGTCAGCGGCTTTGGTAAAGACGCAGCTCAAGTTTTGGGAGGACCGGCCCCGGCGCGCAATGAAGTTGTACTGGTTCCGAAAAAAATGGTCTTCCATCCAGTACGTGTTGGCGATGTGGATCAGGACGTCTGGCCTGCCGGCGCCGCGACCCGGCTGCTGTGCCTTGGCGAGCCGTTGCTCGCAGAGGGCCAGGGCGCATGCAGACAGCGCCAGGAGCGCCACGAGGGCGCCTGGCGGCGACCGGGGGCGGGCGCCCATCGTGGCGTGCGGGCGCGCAAGGGCGCAGACAGCGGCCGGGCTGGTTGGGTTTGCACGCCATTTTCAACGTCCGCGCAATTTCGTACAGACTTCCAAAAAACAAACATTAATTTCTTTTTTGCCGACTGCCCGGCGCCGCTCGCGCGTGCTTTGCACGTCGAACTTTGCGACCCCGATGCGCGTCCACGTCGTCCCTGGTCGCCACTTTCGTCACCTGGTGCAGCTGTTGAGCTCTGAGCGTGACCATGTGCCGCGTCCGCACCAGGTGCATGCCCTCCAGTCGCATGCGGTCCACGCTGTCAGCGGCTTCAGGGCTAAGCAGCGTGTTGGCGACGGCGTCGATGTTGGTGCGGTTGTACGTCACAAAGTGCCGGTTTTCGCGCAAGCCCAGCGCGCCCAGCTGGGGCACCACGTCCTCGTTGACGAGCAGCAGGCAGCCCGCCGCCGGAATCTCGAGCATTTTGGCGACGACGTAGTTGTACGACGAAGAGCACGTAAAGCAGACGAGGTGGTCGTTCAGGACGCGGGCGTAGCCCGCGCCCACGCCGCCGGTCGCCACCCCAAACGTGCCTTCATACCCGGGATGCCCCAAGTACGTAAATCGGGGATCGCCTTGGTGCACGTAGCGCCGCAAAATCATGTGTCGGTTCGCGTACCAGCGCGGATTGACCTCCCCGCTCATCAGGATTTGGCGCCGGGGCGACGGGTTGAAGGGGAGCGCGAACAAGTGGGTCGCGCTGTGGGGCAACCACACGAGGTGCTTGGTGGTCACGTCAGGGTAGAAGCTCTTCATGTTGTACGCGTACGTCGCGGCCACGACGTCAAAGTGGGTGTAGATGAGCGACTTGTTTTCGTGCTGCGCGTCGTTGTAAAACTGGAGGTCGTCCGCGATAAACAGCGTGCGCGGCGTGCTCGCTGCGGTCGGGCGGCTCGCGATGGCGCGCGCCAGGCGGGAACCGGCGTCCTCGTCGATGGTGACCAACACGGCGTCCGGCACGCGCCCAAACGCGGCCGCCAGCGCGTCTACTATCTCGCGCCACGTCGTCGGCTCGCCCGTCTCCACAAACCGGTGCCAACCGTACGACACTTCCAGCAACCCCGTCAGGTGGTAAAACTCGGCCAGGACAAAGCCGCCATCGATTTGCGATTTGCGCTTGTCGGCCGACGAATAAATGACAAACAGGGGCGCGTTGGCGGGAGGCGGCGCCTCGGGCGCGTGCGGGTGGGTGACGGCCTGCACCTCGACCGGCAGGCTGGACTCGAGCCCGAGGCCGGCCCCCGCGTGCGCTGTCCATGCGTGCGCGCACGCGAGCACGAAGGCGACCATTGACCAATGCCGGGCCGGCAACGCCATGGCGCGCGTGTTGTGGGGCAGAGCGAATGCCAGTTTTTTGGTGCATTATTGCTTACGACAAAATTGCTCTCGCGCACGCTCACGCTTGCCGCCCGACCGTTTCTCGGGCCTGCTTACATGGTCGGCGTCCTGCAGAGGCTGCTCCCAAAGATAGACCGCTGGACAAACGCCATCTCCACCAACCTGTCGGCGCCACCCACATAGTAGTTGGGCTCGATGCTAAACACACGGTACCCGGCAGCCTCGAGACCGTCCAGCACTTCCAGCATGGTCGCCATGGTCACCTCGCCGACGTGAAACTCGACGAGGATCTGGTGTAAGGAGGAGGAGGGGGTGTCGGGGGTGTCAAAAGTGAGGGCGCCGCCATCATTCTTTCTTCCGAGCGCGCGCTGCGGCAGCTTCCCTTGCCACCCCTCTCCGAAATCTCACCTGGCCCGCCTTGATGGGGCCTTGCGCGAGCAGGCCTTTGAGCACTTGCCACTCACCGCCCTCAATGTCCATCTTCAAAATGTCCACCCACTCGTGGCCGAGGTCCTTCATGATGGTGGACAGCGTCTTAGTCGGCATCGTGCCCAGGCGGCCGTCGTTCACGCCCAGGCCCACGCTGTGAAAGTTGCCATTCCCCACAACGGCGGCCACCTCTTTCGCTTGCAGTGCCGTCAGCGTCGGGTCGAACGCGTGCAGCGTGCACCGCGTGCGCTCCAGGACTTCCTGCTCAAACGAGGTCTCGCCCGCAGACCCGATGCTGTACACGACGCAGCCGGCTTGTTGAAGTAGGGTGTGCTGGCCGCATACCCATTTGCCGCCGTCCCCGATCTTGCCCATGCGGGACTTGTGGTCGGGGCAGTTGTATTCGGGGGTGAACAAGTCCCACACCATGAGGTGCGGGTACGACTCGATGCGCGGGCTGAGTGACGCGCCGTCGATCTGGATGCCGGCCCGCAGAGTTTTGGAGCGTAGCCTCGACTCGAGGTAGATGTGATCAGCCAAGGTCGAGTTCCGCTTCATGTGGGCGCGGGCGTAGGTGCGCTGGGGGGCGAGCGGGCCTGCCCGAGACGCAGCCGCGCCGGCGTCGGCCGCCACCAGCGACGCGACCAGCGCGGTAACGACGAAGTGCATGACGCCTGGAATTGGAGATGGTTACGGCCGTGGTCAACTGGCGAGGGCGCGGCTTCGGAGGATGGGGAAAATAGGGCCCGCTTTTTTGGAGGCCAGCCGCAGCCTGGCATAAACCAAAGCGGTGCGCTTCCATCGGTCTACTACCGTGTCCCTGTGGTGGTGGCAAGGCTATTGTCTGACCCATGGCAAGGGCGACGGGTGCTCATCGGGGCGCGCAGCCTCTAAGCTGGCCGCCCGATTTCAGGGACAACACACCCATACACCATTTTTGTTTTTTCGTCAGTGAAGGCCTACCGTTTGTTGCAATGCAAGGCGGTGAAGGAAGGAGATCATTCAAATCATCGTGGGTCGACATTCGTCGCGCGCGCTCTCAAAACGAAATGACCAGCCATCACCGCACATTGTAGTCGACCGTTTGTTTTTCAATGTCGCTGAAATCCTTGCGCTGCTTGCCCAGTTTGGGGTGAAACACAAACCACCTGTCAAACGGTTGCAGCGCCTTGCTAAAGATATCGACCGCAAACTGGGTTCTTTTGCAGCCAAACTCGTTCAAAAGGCAGGCGGACTTGATGCATGCGTCCAACAACTTTGGCGCATAGTACTTGGAGACGATGTACGCCGACGTCGTCTGCGCGTCGACAATGCGCCGCAGCATCGTGTAGGACGAGTCGCGGTCGACGATTACGTTAGAGCTGAGAAACACGACGTCCCAACCACCCTCGGGCACCTCGTCGAACAAGCGGTCGACGAGAGCGCGCGCGTCATCGGGGTCGACCGTGAGCTCAAAGTCGTCCTCCAGCACGAGGCAGGTTGCCGCGTTAGAGTCGGTGCACATTTTGACGGCCATAGCGTGGCTCAAGGCGCACCCGAGGGCGCCGCACGAATGGGGAATGGCTTTCACGACGTCAAAGTCGGACACGCCCATGCTCGCCAACACGGCCGACACGTTGGCGAGCCTGTCAGCCCGGGACTCGAGGTTGATGACTAGCGTTTTGTCGATGCGGTCGAAGCCGGTTTTGAGGGGCGGCCGGCGGGCGCGCGGTACCCTGTGCTCGGCCGGTCGCGCCACTGCTGAGGCGGCCACGACGGTCGCGCAGAGCATCACGCAAACGACGGCCCGGCACATGCTTGAAGCCGGAAAAATTATGGGGCTTGTGCGGGATTTGATCAAGGCGGCACAAAACATGTATTTTTTTAAAATAAAAATTTCGATGCGGATCCCGTGCAATATAAAATAAAAAACGGCGAACGACCCACCGAATCCTCTGCCTGAACAAATTTATGGCGATTGCCGTCGAAATGCTTGCAGCTGTGCAATGAGAGGGTGGCGGCGTGATCCGGCGGTTGCGGATGCAGTCTCTCATGCGTTTGGAACGGGCTCCAGAGTTGCAACGATAAGCGCAGACCCTGAACTCAAAGCCTCGCAGCCGCCGTTCACACGTAAGACCTCACCCGCGACAGTATCCTCACCTGCAGCGCCGACCAGAGCTCCATCTCGGACGCCAGTAGGCGCCCCTGGGCGTCCACTTTGAACAGGCCGTCCACGTCGTAGACGCGGACGTCGCACCCTTCCTTGGGGCAGCCATACACAAACAGGGGGCCGCCCGCGATGGCGTGCACCATGGCGGTCAAGCTGCTGCCCGTCTCCACGACAATGTCCGCGTGGGCCATGTGGTGGATGGTCTCCAGCAGGGTCGCGTTGCCGATAAAGGTGACGTTGTCCAGGCGGGCGAGGAACTCGTACCCGGGCTCGCCCCGCAGGTCGCGCTCGGCATCCCAACCGCGCGTGCCGCCGTGTCCAGCGCTGTCCGTGTGTTGTCATAGTAGTCGGCGTCGCCCTGGTGCAGGTTGATGTCGCCCGACCGGATGTGCCACGCGGTATTGACGGACGGCGTCGCAAACAAGCGGCCATAGGCCCGCCTGTGCCGGGCGATCTTTGCCGCGTACTTGGCGCGGAACACGTGCTTGTACTTGTTGCACAGGGCGTCCAGCACGGTGTGGCACGAATCGTCCAGCCCGGTGTCGGCCAGCCGCGTTGACGACGCCGGCACGTCGCACGACGTGTCGAGCACGCGGACCCCTAACCCTAACCCTAACCCTAAACCTTAGACCCAGACGGCGTGCATGCAAAACAAAAAGGATAGGCGGCGCACAACGACGGGTTGGCGTGCCAAAAACGCGTGGCCGGGCGTTCACGCCAATGTTTGGCGTTGTGCAAAGATGTCTCACCTCCCCACGCCTGCAAGATGCTTACGACGAGTGCCAAGTCAGTCACAAGTGTGCTCATGGCATGTGCTATGATGCTGGGGCTGGCTGCTCGAGCTCGAGAAATTTTCAATTCAGGGGCGGCCTGAGACCGTTAAAGCGGTGAATGGCTGGAGGACGCTTCCCCAGAACCGACAAGCCGGCCGCTCTGTCGACCGTTTGACCACCGGGCACTGCTGTTTTTCGCACGAGAGCCGCAAAACCACTTGATATTTTTTACAATCTTTGACCGCCTGCCTCCATCTTTTTACACAACGCCCTGACCATGAGCACCAGCCGGATGCCATTTTTTAACATGCTTGGCGCCAGCAAGCAAAGGCACAATGTCAAACCACCGCGATTCAGAGTCGTGCAACGTGCACAGGCCGGGTTGCTCGATGCACACGCTTGCAAACAGATTCTGATCCTTGCCCGAAAACCAGCCGCTCGCGCGATACTGGTCGAGCATGCGCACGTAGGCCTTCTCCCAGGCCGCCACAGCGTGTGCGTCGCCCGCGAACCCGCCGCCGCCAATGGTGACCACAATGGCAGCGTGGCCGACGCCGGTCAGCAGGGTGCGGTTGACGCTATAGTGCGAGTCGGCCATGCGCTGGATCGACTGCATGTCGACGGCCAGGAGCAGCACTTTGCCGGGCTCGACTGCGAGCGCACCGGCGGCCGTCGGAAAGGGCCCCCCCGGCACTGGAATCTCAGAAAAGTAGCCCACGTCGAGCCACACAAACAGGTCGGACCCAAAACAATTAGCGCGTGCGGCCTGGGCGACCATGGTCGCCTTTTCCGCCCACACCGGGTAGAGTGTGGGCGCGTGCACGGCGCGCTCGATGTCGATGTCATGCTCGTGCTGCCACACGCCCAGTCCGCACGAGAGCGTGCGGAATTGGGAAAACGTGACGGGCACGATGACGACGGCGTCCGGGCGATGCACCATGCGCTGCGCCGTGTGCACGTACGCGTAGTCTATGTAGGCGACGACCGAAGCTTGCAGCTCGAAGAACTTTTGCATGCGCTGCAGGTAGATTGCGGTCTCGCGCTTGGCGGGCGTGTGCAGGTAGGATGTGACGACGGTTGCGACCGGGTTGGGTGTCAGGCCGGACGGACACGTTACCTTGTACGCGGCCCGGGTGTCAGTGAAGGTGCATGGCCCGCGTTTGCGGTTTCGACTCACCACGGCGTGCACGCGAGCCGGGGCGCGCTTATGAGCAGCATGGGGGGCCGCTGCAATAGCGTGCACGAGCAAAGTGAAGAATAACAGTGCCGCGTGCGCTATTCTATAACGGTTTGTTCTGCACATTGCAACTGACGTTGAACCGGAAACCGTGATCGACTCAGGACGTAAGAGCAGACACCTAAATGCGCCCACTATTTTTTTTGCATCCACGCGAATTAGATCTTATTTCAGCAGCGACACATTAGCGGCCCGCCGCACAATTAGGCATTGCACACCGGCGCACACTCCCCTGCACCACCCTCGCCGCACGCGGGATGCAGCATTCCAAACCTGGCCGCCACAGTGCAAGTGCTGTTGTGCATCGCGTCCCGCGTCACGCTGCGGTGCTGTGTCACGATCATGCCGACGTCTGCGACATAGCTTTCAGCTGGCAATGCTGCGCCAAAGATGTCTTTCCGGGAGAGCTCGGGCCGGAAAAGGGCAGAGTGCACCAGCACCGTTCCGCACCGGCGCAGGCACAGGCTGAGGGTAACGTCGTTAAGATGCGTGCCAAAATCGCATTCCGGTGTGAATAAGTGTCCCGACACGCAGTGCAGCGCGTCCTTGGTGACCAGCATGCCGGCTCCGCCGCTGAGAAAGGACGTGTTCTTGAATTCCGGGTCCCATCCCGGGTGGGCGTGCACGTGGCCGTAAGCCAGTCGGTGGCGGCTGTCAAAGCCGTGCAAGAGCGAAAGAAGCACGGGCACGTTGACAAACGTGTCGTCGTCAACGAGAAAAAAGTATTTCACGGGTTTCGGGGCAGGCAACGTGCCGTCGCCCACCATCTTGGCGGCCAGCAGGTGTCGAAAGTTGGCCAGCACAAGCTGCGCGTTGGCGCCCGTCTTGAGGGCCAAAGCCTTGGCAGACGACAGCAGGTGCGGCGGCAGTTCAACCACGACCGTGTTCATGTGCCCGCCGACCGCGGCACTGTGGCCAGATGGGGGCGCACGATCGGTGATGACCACGTGCGACGGTGCCCAGTGCAGCCAAGAAACCGTGCGTAGCGTTTCGATGCGGTCGGGCACGTCCGATGAAGCCATGACAATAAACATGACGTCCTCGATGGTGATGCGATCGTCCGTTGTTTCACACGAGTGCCATAAATGCGTCAGCGTTTCGGCCATCAAGAAAGCTTTGGATGACGCTGCGGCGCGCTGGATGAACGAATCCGCGTCGCGCGAGGCGCATCGCGAGGGCGCCACTACCAAGCGTGCATGGCGCCTCGAACGTGCGCATACGAACAGGGCGTAGAACGCGAGCCCGGTCGGTGCGAGTCGGGCACGCATTTTTCGGGGTCTGTGGTATGCTGACGCCGTTTTTGTCGGATTGCCTCTCGTTTGACGCCCAGTGCTCTGACACCGATGTAAACGTGACCTGGTCAACAGTTGTACTGAAACAAACAAGTCGATCTGGCAATAATTGGCAATTTATTTGTCCGAGATGACGGCGCAGGTTCCATCGGCTCGCATTGTGACGGTCACGAACTCGGGCCCGCCGCCAACCCGCGAAACGCGCACGCGCCCGGCGCCGCTTCCTGCAGCACCAGCTGGCGCACAACGCGCGCTTCCCCGCCGGCCCGAGCTCCGCCGCCCGCCCACGCCGCAGTCTCGCCAAATCCGCTGCGTGAGATGACGAGCGCGTCGGCGCGCTTGAGCAGAAACCAGTCGACCACGCTCTTGGTCCACAATCGGTCGACGTCGGCGGCGGCCAGGCCGGCTACGTCGGCGGCAGTGGTGCGGTCCGTGTGCAAGACGTCGCCTTCGACCTCGACGACGCGCGCGCAGTCGCGGCCGCACGCGTGGCCGTATGCCCGCTTGAACGCGGCTGCGGCAGCGAGAGAGTCGGTCGTCAAAAACAGGGTGCACGGTCCCGGTCTCAGGGAGCGGCACGCGCGGTGGGCCTCAGCCCCAAAACAGGCCGCGCTGGCCGGCTGGTGGCGGGCGGCGGAGTCGGCAAATTTGGGCTGCCTGCCACCCACGCGTATCTGCACGCCCACGACCGGCGCGCCCGCGGGCAGCGCGCGGGCGGCGGCGAGGGCAAGTTTGGGCGTGGGCGCGCCCAGCAGAGCGTCCACCGCGACCCGGAACAGCGTGCGCTCGTCCATGTCGTGCAGATGTAGAGCGCCAACCATACCTTTAGCGGCCGACGCGTTGACCACGGTCGCCCAGTGGCGCGCGTTCGTGCGATATACGACGTCGTGCCCGTTGGCCCGGTACTCGTGCTCCGTAAAATGCGTCCACACATCGATCGCGTCCACGATGACCGCACCTGGCTGCGCGTTCGAGGCGCACGTCACGTAAAAAAAGGCCGACAGCGGGTACGGGCTGGCCCAGTCGACGCCAAACACGGCGTCCGTGGCCAGCGCGGCATAGAAAGCGGTCACCATGCCCAGTAGCCTGTCGCCAAAGCCACCCACGATTTTGTCGGGCGGCACAGAAAATGTGACCGTGCGGCGTCGATCGGGGTCGGCACACGGCATCAGGGACGGCGGAACATGCACCGCACGGCCCGTGGCGCGCTCGACCGCGGACGCTAGCCTGTGGACGTAGGTGTCGCCGCATGCCCGTGGCGGGTTCACGACTTGGGGGCGCGCAGCGTCAACGGCAACTATGCAGAACACGGCGACGGCCCGCAGCGCAGTGGCGAGCTTGACCGCGGCCATGGTCGTCAGTTACGCAACCAGCCCCGGCCGCGCAAATGGATACCACCCCGTACGCAGCGAGCGTCTTTGGGTGACAGTCCTTGATCGAAGTTCGACGCGAAGGGAAAACTTTTGCCAATTTAAAACAGTTCGCCTAGCCCCCGCCCCAACCCGCTGCCATCGACCCGGTGCCGGACGCGCGCCCCCTGTCCGGGCCACCACAAAGGCATATCCAAGAAGCGCGCGTCCAGTTCGACGCGCTGGGGAGGGCCGTCGAGGGCTGGAGGGTCGCCTCCTCCACCATCTCCTCCCTGCAGCACCCGTTCAGCGCTCACCAGCAGCTGGTCCAGCCGCGACCGAACGGCTGCGTGCCCCGGCATGGCCACCAGGGCGACCGGGTGGACACCACCCCCGCGCACAAACGCTTCAACGAGCGCATCCCCCGCTGCCAGTACGCACGACAGCGACTCGCCCGACGTCGACCCCAGGGCGGCAACAATGCCACCCCGGTCGAAGAGCAAAGCGTAGCGGGCCAGGTCGGCGGCCAGCGCGGTGTGGTTGGCGCCGGCGGCGAGAAGGGCGGGGACGAGGGCCGCAACCGACGCCGGAAGGCCGCCGCCGCCGCCTCTTCCTCCGCCGCCTTCCCCGCCAGACGCGTCGACAAACTCGTACTCGTGGTCGGGGTGCAGCCGCCGCCACGTCCACGTGTGCGGCGTCAGCGCATCCCGCGCGTCGGCCGCGCCAACCTGGGTCAGGCGGCGCGGGATGAGGCGGCCGGCGGGCGCCAGGCACGGCGTCTGCGCGACCGTCGCAGCAGGCGCCATGCGACATGACGCCCGCGGTTCGTCTGTCAGAAACGGCGCCAACTCGGTCGGCCGCACCTCGGCCTTGCCGGCCAACACCGTCGCCGAAAAGTCGGCAAACCCGTCGGCCGCAGGCTCCTCGGTTACCATCATCCACACGCGGTACGCAACCGCGGCGTCGGGCTCGTTGGTGTCACGGGCATAGGACGGCTGGTGCACGACGTGGTGCACGCCGCAGCAGAGGGTTTCTGGGGACGGCACGCGGTCAAACGCGAGCGGCAGCTGCACGGCCTCGTACGGCACGTCCAGGGCTTTGGCGCGATGCTGCGTCCCGTTTTCGTACGCGACGCGGACGCCGTGGTATATGGCGACGCGGGCAATGCCGAGGCCGGCCATGTCGCGACAAAAGTGCGAACATTCAGACGCGCCGCACTCGCCCGGCAGGTTGGACAAAAAGGCGAGGCCTGCATAGAATGGGGCGGCCGTGACGACGATGATCCCATTCCAGCAGCATTGCAGCTGCACGACCTCGGGTTGAGGCTCTACCGCGAGCTCAATGGCGTTGGCGGCGCGCGTGTAGTCGGGAAAGGTCATGCCGCGCGCCGCGATCGCATGATATGTGTCGACCGCGCCATCAGGCACCACGTATGGCGGCAGGGCGCGCAAGGGCAGGCCGTCCATACGACGATAAACGATGGAGCAACGTGTCCTGCTGCAACAGCCATTGGAGATTTGTGCTCGTTCATGGCCCAAAACGCTGCGCGACGCCGGCGCGGGGGAAGCGGACGGCAGCGCGAGCGCGGTATCTTTTCAGACTCGGAAGATTGTGTCGCACGTCGGCGACGTGGATGAGTCCCGGTTCGTCAAAAGCTGATGCACGCGGGTTGTTGTGTCACATTTCCTAAAAAAGCTCAGTCCTTGCTGCCGGATAGGGTCGCACGCTCCTTGCTGCAAAGTGCGTTCTCAAAGGCTCACCACACAGCATAGGTTACACGCTCATCACGCAGCCAGCGACGACGGCGGTCAGGCCGCCTGCAGCATCCATGTCAGCAAGCTCTTGAGAGACGACTCGGGCGAGCAACGAATCAGCGACCGCAACTTGTCCACGGAGCCGGACAGGTGTTTGATGTCGTTTTGTCGGACAAGGTTGACGTTGATTGTCGGCACTTGCCCCGTCAACTCCGACTGAGTGTCGATAACGGTGGTGATTTTGTGCGATTTGCCTGAACATACGTTGATCACGCAGTCTGCCGGCGACGCGCATTCAAGCAGCTGCAGGTACACGTGGCAAACGTCCCTGACGTAGTTGAATTCACCTCGACGTCCAAGTTGCCCGCGTCTATCGCTTCAGTTTTTTTGGCAAAATGCTGCACCAGCTTTGGGATCAAGAACGTGTCGGCCTGCCTGCACCCCGTGTAATTGAACGGCCTCGCAATGACGATGCGCAGCTTGTCTTTGAACTCGCTGCCGGCGCGTTCCATGAGCACCTTGCTGCGAGTGTACTCGTTCATCGGAACGAGGGGCGCCGTCTCGACAACGGGAGACTCAGGATTCGCGCCGTACACCAGCACGCTGCTGGGCACCAACACGTTGTGCGGCGTGACGCCAGTCTCGACCGGCGCACGGAGCACGTTGACTATGCCGGTGACGTTGACGTCCATCAGCACTTTTGCGTCGCTGCACTGCGTCGTACTGATGCCTGCGAGGTGAACGACGTAGTCCGGCGCACAGCGCGCCACCTCTTTTTGCAGCTCGTTGTAGTCCCTGACGTCTGCAGAGCTGCAGTAGACATCGTACCCAGTGTCCTCTGCGAACTTTTGAAAATGCCGCCCTGTAAAACCTCGGGCCCTGTCAAAATGAGTGTGGGTGGCGGTCGAACGCGGCGGTGCATCTTCGACTGTCGACACCTCCCCCCAAGGAAGTTGAGCGACGTTGGGTTTGGAAGGGTCCACCGCCTCAAACACACAAAAGTATTTTTGCAGAATGTGAGGGTGCATTCATTGCGGGATCCCTCCATTTTCCCCAAAATCCAACCCACAGAGAGTGCGCCGTCTCTTCGCACTCCGCAAAAAAATGGCGCTGCTGAGACCGCTGTCCGCGCTGACAGCGCGCACGTCGACGAGCTCCGACGATGAAGCCGGCGCCCGCGCATCAAAGATGGCGTCAGCGTCTACGTGGCTCGTGCTGCCCTCGGTTCTCATCGCCTACTGTCTGTCCGGCACCCTTCTGACGCTGAGCAACAAGACCGTCATGATGCAGTTTCCGTATCCCACCACCACGGTGGCGATACAGAATGCCGTTACCGTCTTGTTGCTCGTGGTTGGCGCCGCCATCTGTCCCGCACTCATCGACAAGCCGCCAGCGTTGCATTCGACAGTAGTGAAGAGGTGGCTGCCCCTCGTCATACTGTTTGTGGTAACGCTGTGCAGCAGCCTGAAAGCGTTGATGCACGTCAGCACCGTCACGCTGATAGTCATCCGAAACTTGACAAGCCTGAGCGTGGCCGTCCTCGATTTTGTGGCGCGCGGCACACGGATCTCGGCGAAGAGCGCACTGTCTTTGGTGGGCATGCTGGTTGGCGCCGTGCTATACGGCTTGCACGACATCGCGTTCAGCCCAGCTGGGTACGCGTGGTTGATCCTCAAAATTTTGTCGACGACGTCGTACCAAGTGTACGCGAAGAGCCTTGTCTCGTTGGAAAACATCAAGCACATGGGCCCCACCGGTTTCGCGTACTTGAACAACTTGCTGTCTCTCCCGGTTCTGATTCTGATATCCGTGGCGTCGGGCGAATGGACTACAGCGGCTCGCGACCTGTCAACGCAGTCTGCGGCATACGCCGGCCTGCTGGTCACTGGTTTGCTCGGATTTTGTTTGAGCGTGACCGGGTTCAAACTCAACACGCTCATCTCTGCCACGTCCATGATGGTGGCCAACAACGTCAACAAGGTAGGCACACCGCGTGCGCGCACGCGCTCTCCGTGGTGGACCGCAGCCGCCGCGCTGCACCCTCAGTCCGGTTACGTCACCGGTTACCACGTGGCATGGCGGGGCTCTTGGTCTCGGTTGATGGTCAAATTAACCACTCACGCACGCGCTCACAACACTCCTTCCACTCAACACACTTCTCCCTTCCAAACGTCCACAGTTTCTCGTCATTTTGTTCAGCGAACTAGTAATGCAGCAAACGTTGGACGCCACCGCCATGACGGGCACACTGGCTGCTTTGATTGTGGGTTCATTTACGCCGGCCTCCGAAATTAAATGTAATTCCTCCACACAAGAATAACAGTTAGTGTCTCTTTCCACAAGTTTTCTCACCTCCACCCCTTCTCCGCCAAAAAAGGGAAATCGATTGGATTCGCGGCGTGACGGGCGAGTGCAGCACGCAGTCGCTGTCGATCGTCACGATGACGTCGGCCGCCGAGTAGCGGTCGGCCATGATGTAACTCAACTGTTTGAACACGCGGGCGGGCATGCAGGGCACCCGGTGCGCACCCACAGGTCCACGCTGCCGCTGTGGCCGGCCCACGCTTTGGCCAGGGCGGCTTGTATGACTTCGACCGTGGGGCGGCCGTCGGTCTTGGTCTCGGGGGTGCCCAGGGTGACGGCGGTCGTGTCGACGTTGAGGCAGTCTTCGTCGCAAAGGCCAAAGTGCGGCGACGCTTGGGCCACGGGGCATCCCGGCAGTTCTGTGTGGCGGTAGTCGAGCGAGTGCGGGTGATGGGCGGGCGACGCGTGGCGGGGCGCGTGAAGCGTTGCGCCGGCGCCCGCGCCCCAGGCGAGCACGGCGACCGCGGCCGCGGCGAGTAGGGCCGACGTGCGCGAGGGCATGCCGCGGAGCATCGAGCACACTGTCAGGGAGGTGGTGGATCGACAAGCTCGGCTCGGGCGAGGCGAAAACCGGCGCCGCCGCCGCGCAAAAAACGCGGTGCGGCCACGCGTCGCCGCTGCGCCCGTCTATGTGCGGCTCGCGACCGATTTTTGCACGCAGCCCCTCTCCCTCATCACGCCCGCTGCGCCTCTCCCGCCGCCGCCAACCCGGTGACAGCCGCCAACCCCCCCTTGGCTGCCACCCCCACGGTCACCGTCGCGGTCGCACCCCCCCCCGCGCCTTGCTCCCGGAACCAGGCCACCGCGCGCTGGATGCCGGCCAGCAGCGGTTGAAACTCAAAGTCGGGGCACAGCGCCCGGAAGCGGGACGCGTCGGCGGGGCGCCGCAGCGGGCCGTCGACCGCGGCCGCGTCGAACGCGAGCCCCCCCCCGTACCCCGTCGCCTCGCATACCAGCTCGGCCGCGCGCCGCACCGACACCTCCTCGCCCGCCACGATGAGGGGGTCGCCGTCGGCGTAGTGGAACAGGGCCCATACGCACGCGCGGGCGAGGTCGGCCGCGGCCATGATCTGGCGCTCGGGCTTGCCCGTGCCCATGACCTGCAGGGGCTGCGTTGACCCCGCGGCGCGCGCGGCTTCCGCGCGCGCGATGAGCGCGTTGACCAGGGGCGCGGTGGCGGGGTCGAAATCGCCGTGCGCGCCGAAAAAGTTGCTGGGCAGCACGGTCGTGAACGCGTCCCCGTGCTGTGCCCGGTACCATCCCGTCAGCTGGGCCAGGGCGCGCTTGGCGGCCGCGTACGACTCGGCGGCGGGATGCAAGCGGCCGGCCAGCAGGCGGTCTGCGTCGGCGGTCATGGGGTAGGCCGCGTCGGCGGGGAACATGACGGTTGACAGCACGCTGACGAGTTTGATAGGCCCCGTCCAGCTCTGAACCTCGTGCGCCGCGCGGAGGACGTTGTCGTTGACCGCCACGTTGTCGAGCCAAAAGTCGACCGGCGCAGCGGTCATTGCGCGCAGCGCCTCGAGGCGCCCCGCGCAGTGCAGGACGTGGGTGGGTTGGTGCCGCTTGAAGATGCGGTCCACGTCGGCCCGCACGCGCAGGTCACCGTCGGACCGCGTGAGAAAGGCCCAATCGGCGGCCGCGGTCAGCGCGGGGTCGGCTTCGACCGTCTCGCGCACGTGCCGGCCCAGCATGCCGCCCGCGCCGGTGACGAGCACAATGGCGCGCGGCTCAAACTCAAACCCGAGCATGACATCCACCAGTTGGGCGATGGTCGCGTCGTCGACGCGCACCTGGTGCACCCCGATGAAGAAGCCGCGCCCGTGGACAACCTCGGCGCCCGGAAAGTCTTCCGGGCGGGCACTGGGGCAGTAGGCCGCGATGGCGGGCTGGCGCACAAAGTTGCCGCTGATGATTGGCCGGTTTTCGATGCCGCGCGCCGACAGGTAGGCCAGGTAGGCGCCCAGCTGGTGCGCGTGCGGCCGGTGCAGCACAGCGCCGATGCCAAACCAGGCGGGGTCGGTGCCAGGCGCGGCGCGGGAGAGGGACATGATGGACGCAAAGCGGGGGTCGGCCTCGAGCGCGGCCTGGATGCGGGCCAGATTGTCCCGGCGGCACGCGTTGAAGGCGTGCATCTTGTCCAGCTGCACCAGCAGCATGGCACCCTGCACCTCCAGCGGGCGCAGGTTGTAGCCCACGTTGACAAAGAGGAAGCGGGGGTCGATGTCGGGGTGCGCGGCCTCGACCTCGGCCGCGTTGGTCAGGTGCCGCGTCCACCCGTGCGCCCGCAGGCAGCGCAGGTAGTTGTAGTCGTCCTCCGTCTTGCAGACAACCATGCCTCCCTCGCCCGAGGTGATGTGGTGAGAGAAATAGAACGAATAGGTGCCGAAATCGCCCGCTGTGCCCAGGAAGCGGTGCCCGCCGGCGCCGTCGGCAAACGTGCTGCCCAAGCTTTCGCACGTGTCCTCCACCAGGACGAGGTCGTGTTCTGCCACAAAGGCGAGCAAGTCGGGCATGCAGCACGAGTTGCCCAGCACGTGCACCGCCATGACCGCCTTGGTGCGCGGCGTCACGTGCTTGGCCAGGGTCGCGACGTCGGCGTTGAGCGTGGTGGGGTCGACGTC
>Ga0315273_10003920_pt1 | contig 18044 bp, 15 predicted proteins | sample YL17G02_0_MG_FD_205753 | JGI IMG/M metagenome (GOLD analysis project Ga0315273, IMG submission 205753) | Sediment microbial communities from Yellowstone Lake, YNP, Wyoming, USA - YL17G02_0 | ecosystem: Environmental > Aquatic > Freshwater > Lake > Sediment | place: USA: Wyoming | collected...
CCGGAGAATATGCTGTCTGGCGAGCCTGTGAACGTCTAGGACTAAAACCTCCTGGAGTTAGAGATTCCTGGGAAAACTGCGATGTTTGGACACAAGCATTAATTATAGCTTATGAACAATGTCGAGATTACGAAGAAACTGATTTACAAATGAAACTTGCTGGGGCAACTAAATCTAAATCTGGACGACATTAAATGCGATTTACTTTTGACTATCAAACATTGCATTTATCACCTGGAATTTGGAAACGAATACTAGATCAAGAATTACGGACAGCACTCACCGAGGGAGCAACTATCTGGATGAATGCTGCTCTATCTTGTATTCCAGTATGGTCAGGAGCGAGTCATGGAACGTTCTTAAAATTAGCTGCAAAGATTGGTTATTCACTCAGTATTGGCAGTGGAGTACCTTGGTTATCTGGACCTACTTATGGTCAATCACATAGTAATGCAAGTTTAACAGTATATAATGGCGCTTATATACTGGAGTACAGTACAGACCTGTGGCATTTGTTGTTCAATGAATATAAGAACGCTAACGCAAATCCAATAGAAGGGAGATTATTTGCTCGATTACGTAACCCTGGACCCTATAATTTTCAACAAATAGCCGCAACAGCATTTACACCTTTTGCTAAATCTGTGCGTCTTCCATCACCACAGTTAGCAATGACTATAAAGAAGCATACGATAAAATAATGCGTAAATGTTGCGTTTGAAATCAAGTGAATTTCATAAAAGTAACACAAGAATATCGAAGTTCCAATCCCAATGTAAAAGTTGTAAATAAATACTTAAAAAAATATGGAAAATAATTATGGCTGAGTCGGACCTAATAACTCGCCTCGGATTTGATGCTGGTGGAGCTATTAATTCAATTAATAGTTTAAAATCAGCACTTGATGGTCTAAATACTATACTTGCAACTACGGGTAAAGAAATTCGTAGTTGGAATACGAGTGGTAGTAATGCATCTAAAGCCTTAGATTCGATGAATAACTCCACTCAGAAGTTACTAAATCAATTTAAAGGATTGGCACAAGCCCAAGCAAATTTAGGCACGGGTCTTGGAGCAAAATCTACACTCGCCGCTGGCGGTATAGAATCTCAATTAGGTCTTATTCAACAACTCACTTCTGCTTGGGGTACACTACCTAATACTGTTAATGCAACTACACGTCAAGCCTTTGCTGGAGGTATAGCTAATGCAGCCCGATTTGCAACTGCTAATAAATTATCTGCACAGCAAGTAACATCAGCTTTTACGACCATGGGCCAAGGCACAACAGGTGCTGTAAGTCAATTAGGTAGTAAATTTAAAACATTGGCAGCAACACATGCAAGTGCAACTAATCAAATGAAGCAAGGCAATCAATCCTTAACATTATCATTTGGTACCCTTATTAAAGTTATTCAATTTAGAGCCGCAATTGCAGCAATTGGAGTATTAACTAATAAATTCGCAGAAGGTGTTAAAGCAGGGGCTGATTTTAGCCGTCAATTGGGTATGATTGAAACTGTTGCGGGAAAAGGTGCTAATTTAGATAAGATTAGACAAGATTTAGTAAATCTTTCTCGTGAATTTGCTAAACCATTGCCAGATGTGGCAAGTGCTTATTACCTAGTTCTGCAGAACCAGGTGGGTAATGCTGTTCAATCTATGAATGTATTAAATGAGGCTATGAAACTAAGTGTTTCAACGGGTGCTTCAGTGACAGATTCGGCCGATACTTTAACAGTGGCGTTAAATGGATTTGGACTTAGTGCTGATAGTGCCACCTTAGTTTCTGGAAAACTATTTAAAGCAATGGAAATTGGTAGATTTCAATTTAGTGAAATGAAAGATGTTTTAGGGCGTGTTGCGCCTATTGCAAAAGATTTAGGAATTTCTTTAGAGGAAGTTCTTGGACCAATTGCTACTATGACACGGCAGGGTGTGGGGTTTAATACTGCTGTAACCCAAATGCGCGCTATTGTCTCTCAGACATTAAAGCCAACTGAGGAACTTAAACGAGTATTTAAAGGTTGGGGTGTCGAAAATGCTGAACAAGCTATAAATAAATTTGGTGGTCTATTACCTATGTTACGGGCATTGGAAACTGAATTAGGTGGTAGTAGTTCGGCGTTGGCTAAAGCATTTACGAATCTTCGAGCTTTTACTGGTGGTATGTCTATACTAGGTCAAAATTATGAAGCTGCTATTCGAGATACCCAAAAAATTAAAGAGGTAACTGAGGACTATTCACAAGCCATGTATGACATGGTAGCAAAAACATCGGGGCAAGAATTTGCTAAAATAACTAATCAAATTACGACTAACTTTACACAAATGGGTCAGTCTATTCTACCTGTATTAAATGGTTTATTTAAGGCTATTGAATCTGTTACCTCAGTACTCGCTGAACTTGGAACACCTAACACGATCGCTTTTATAGGTACGATAGCTGTATTAATGACTCCAACGATTGTATCATTTGGTACCTGGTTAACAAGTATCACTGCATGCAAGGTAGCTTTAAGCACACTAGGACCAATTGCTATTATAGCATTTGGTGCTTGGTTAGGGATAAAACTTGCTGGTCCAATTAATGACTTAATTTTTGCAATGCGTGGTGTCCCAATTGTAGCTCGGAAGATGAATACAGAATTATTAACTTTAGAAAAAAAATATGCTGACGAAGCGCAAAAAAATGCCCAAAGCGTAACTGCCAGTAAAATTGAATCCAATCGAAGATTTAAAGAAGATATTACTAGAACACTTACAGATGTACAAAAACTACAAAATAGCGTATTGGATGATGCAAGTAAATATAATAGTGTTCTGGTTAGTACAGTAAAAACGCAATTAGATTCAATTATTGGTGTACAAACAAGCATAGTAACAAAACTTCAACAAGCAGCACAGGGCGGCGGTCAAGCTATGACCTCTGCACTGAATGCATATACAAAAAGTGCTCAATCTGCTGCAGATAAAGAATTTGGATTTCGATTGGCTGGCATGAATGATGTGCAGAAAGCTTATGCACAAATGAATCGTGCGCAACAGCAAATGAATGGAGCAATGAGACAACTAGGTTCAGCACGTACAAGTGAAGATTTTGATGCAATAAAACAAAATCTTGAGGATGCGGCTCGTTATGCTGAAAATGCATCTTCAAGTGCTGCAAGTGAAGGTGGTAATCGTGCCTTATTAAATCAAACTCGTAGTAAGGAATTAGGTATTGCAAATGCAATTACTAATGTTGATCGTCAAAGAATAAGATTATTACAACAGCAACAGCAAATGGCGCCCAAAACATTTGCCACAGAAACTAAACGTTTAGAGGAAATGAAACTTGCGGTTAACGATATTTTGGAAGGAACTAAACAATTTACTGGTGAAGGTGCAGCAAAGGCACCAAAGACTGGCACACAAATGGCTGAAGATTTAAAGAAAGCTCAGATCGCCTGGGTACAACTTCAAAAACTCATGGGTGAAGGAGGTAAAAATTTATCGTTACTCGGAGTTGGTAAACTACAAGAACAATTGGCAGGAATGGCAGGTAAACTACCCGCATTACAAACACAAGTAAATTTGGATTATAAAGCCAGTTATGATCAAATGACTGCATTCTTTGCAGCCATGCCTATTCCAATAAAATTAGCATTTCCAAATTTGGATCCTGTTAATCCTTTACCAGATTTAACAAATAAAATGACTGCAAATGTTGCAGAAATGGATAAAATACGTCCGCAGATCGACAGTTATAATGCTGCTATAAAAGCTTTACAATATACATTATTTACTAGAGTAACACAACCATTTGCAGATGTTGTTCCAAATATGAATGTTCTTGCCCAAGCATCAACAAGTGTAAATGAATTGGGTCAAGCATATAATCGTATGTTACTCTCAATACAAGCCTTAACTAAAGTTGATCCAACAAATATTAAAGTATTTCAATCAGCATTAAGTCAAGCATCTGGAGCTATACAACAATATAATGTGGCCGCTAAAAGAAATCCAGTAGAAAATAAATTAGTAGATCCAGATTCAGTCCAGGCAATGAAAGATGCCTTTACTCAAATTAATCAACAATTTCAAAATCTTGCACCTGGATTGGAGATTAAAGTTAAATATGATCAACTAGAAGCAGCTAATAATACAATCAGACAAATGGGCACTGGACTTCAGATTCCAGTTACCCTAGTTGGAACTTCGGCCGATGATATTGCTAAAATAGCTCTAGTAACTCCAACAATTAAAACTGACTTAGAAGCAACTAATAATGCTATGACTACCTTAACTCCAAGTGCGCAGGCATTTGCTACTGCCATGCAAGCAGCTGCGGACGCTTCCAAGCAAATTAAAATTCCTGCTATACCATCAGTGAATCAAGCTAGAGGTGGTCTAATGCGACTTGCTGGAGGTGGAAGTATATTTAAATCACACGGCACGGATACAATTCCAGCGATGTTATCGCCGGGAGAATTCGTGGTGAACGCGCGAGCCACAAGGCGATTTTTCTCGCAACTTGTGGCCATGAACGCTGGTGCCAAACCATTATATCGTCAAGATGGAGGTGCAGTGACAAATATTGGTGACATCAATGTTTCGGTTAATGGTAGTACATCTACCAGACAGACTGCGAGAGAAATTGCGACTGCTCTTCGACGTGAAGTGCGGCGCGGAACATCTAAATTGTAATCTTTTGCAAAGGAGAATTTTATGGCCGTTTCATTTCAGCAGAACGCGACTGTTGAGGTGGCCCGCAATTCAAAATCTGCTCCGATGAGCCCTTGCTTTCTTCAAGGCACCTACCTAGTTGAGCACTGGCGTAAAAATCGGCGGATTAATGAATTTCGAGGTCACAATGGTATTACCATTGAAGGTAAGAACAAACTCTTCAATGTGATGTTTCATGGAACCACTCAGATTAGTGCCTGGTATATTGGTTTAATTAATCATAGTGGTTATACTGCTCTATCTGAAAATGATACCTATGCCAACTTGAACCAAGCTGGTAATGGTTGGGATTGGTTTTCAGATTATACTGACGCCAATAACAGTGATTCAACGACAACTCGTCCCGAGTGGCAGGAAGGTGCTGCATCTGGTAAAGCTATTACCAATTCTACTCCAGCAATCTTTGATATTACTGCAAATGGTACAGTAAAGGGGATTTTTGTTGTTGGTGGTGCTAATGCCCAGACTAAGGGTGACTATACCTCTGGGAATACACTATGGGCTACGGCTCTATTTGGAAGCGGTGATGTAGCAGTTCAGGTAGGTGACCAATTGAAGGTGACTTACACTGTCAGTGCTCCAGCAACGACCTAGTTTCTATCTATCTGGGACTCTAATTTTAGAGTCCCAGATACCTTTTTAGGAGTCTAATTATGCTACTCTGGATTGAAGGTTTTGAAGGATTTGGTGACACAATAGCCAGTGCGCCGGCTCCTACGGGTATAATTGGTAGAAAATATCTATCAGTTACTTCTGAAAGTGATATGCGAATTAGAACTGGTCGTCTTGGTGGTTATAGTCTACATTTTCCAAATTCAGGTTGTATAATGACAACACCAGTTTTGACAACTAATGCCACATTAGTTGTTGGAATGGCGATTAAATTTATTTCTTTAAATAGTAGTTTGCTTGCATTTTTAAGTTTATATGATACCACTACTTTAGGTATGAATTTGCGAGTTTCATCAGCTGGAGAATTGGGAGTTTATCGTGGATCAACCTCTTTAGCAACAACTAGTGGATTAAACTTAGTAACCAATACCTGGTATTATATCGAATTTAAAGTTGTATGTAATAATACCACAGGCAGTTATGAAGTTCGCGTTGGAGGTAGTAATGTTTTAAGTGACTCAGGACTAGATACACAAGCTGGTTCCAATGCTTATCATGATCGAGTAAGTTTAAGGGCGGGCAGTTCAAGTTATCACTATTTTGATGATCTTTATTGTCTGGATGCTTCTGGTTCTAGTAATAATAATTTTCTTGGTAATATGCGAGTTGTTGCCATTCGATCTGATGGAGATACAACTGCAAAAGATTGGGCTAGAAGTGCTGGATCGGATAATTATGCACTAGTTAATGAAGTTGAATGTGATGATGATACCACATATGTTGAAAATGATACTTCAACTGAAAAAGATTTATACGAGTATACTGCTGTAGCCGACTTAGCCAATAGTGTTAAAGGTATACAGATTAATACTACTTGTCGTGAAACTGATACTAATAGTTTTAGTTTACAAACAGTAGTTAAATCTGGGACCACCGAAAGCGATGATACAGCACAGAATATTGGATCAACTTCCTATGTAACTAAAACAAGACTGCTTGAAACAGATCCAGATACAGCTACAGCTTGGACACTTTCAGGAATTAATGCCGCACAATTTGGTATTAAAGTTGGATAAATAATATGCTAAGAGTTAGTGATCAATTTATTGAAATCTTAGGACCTGGGAGTGGTGGTACTCTCAGAGTTACTAGCCAGATTATTGAGGTTTTAGCTCAACCTTTAAGTATTCTTGAACAATCTGCAAGTAATGAGTTAGAATTTTCTGATGATGTTATCGTTGTCACCCCTAATCAGTCACTCACTCAAACTATTGCATTTACTCAGGTAGCCGAATGGGTTGCACAAATTAAAATAGTCTCAGCTACTAATCAACTAGCATTTGAGGCCCCCGTTAATTATGTAGGACCATTGTGGCTTCATTTTAGTACTCAATTAGACCTTGAAGATGAAGCACGTATACCCTTAGTACATGAGTTACATCTTACTGAACAAGTGGTGTTTGGCGAAACAATTGCTATACATGGGCGCCGACATTTTCAATTTACTAATAGTATTGATATTTCACAATATGGTGATATTCGTATTAAGGTTCGGACTGCTACAAATGAATTGACTTTAACTGATACTTTGATTGGGGAAGCACTAAAAGTTGTTGAGAGTTCAATTGTTCTTGGACAAGATGCTGTTAAGGGAATACACATTGAATCTATCACCAACCAAATTGACTTTGTGCAGGTGGAGCGTGTTAATCCAATTACGATTGGACCAGGCCCGAGAGATAGAATATCACTTCCGGCCCAAAATATAACTTTTACCCAGTTTATTTATAATAGTGTAAAAAGTGTGCACGCTGAAAATTATATAGATATTATCACAGATGCAAATACAACACGCCCTTGGAATACTGTAGCCGATTCAGAGATTCAATGGCTAGAAGATGAAGTTCAAGACGATGGAAATGTTGTCTCAGTTCTCTATGGATTACAGGATTTTGCAACAGTCCAAAAAGCCTTTATCCAACATCTAACAAGTCCTGTCTGGTTATCACAAGTTGGGAATAAAGTACGGCTAAAAGTTGGCGCGATTGACTTATCAGCATCAAATGAACTTGAACTTGAAACTATAATTCCAGAAATTAATTATCTTGCGGCTGAAAATATACTAGAATTAATTGATTATGTTGATAATCGTCATGAATTTATTGAGACAATTATTGATTTTGAAAGTGAAGTTTCTTATAATGTTAATTTTGCACCGCGACTCTTAACGAGCGAACTGGAACTAGTATCCTCATTTTTTGGAGAAAATGATCAATTTTCACTTTGTGATTATTCGCCATTTTTAGGTAGTACAACTGATCCAAATGCACCGCAACGGTATCTAAAAAATGTCCCGGTCATTGACCCAAATAGGCATGGTGTAACATTATTCTATCCTTGGAACAGCCCTACAACCACTGTAGAGCTGCGTGGACCTGACTTGGGTAATCGAAATAGATTAGAATTCCAACGTATTAAACGGGAGACCCGTGGAGGCACATTAATAGTATGGGCTGATCCCATGTGGCCTAAAAATGAACAATTGGTACTTAGTTTTTCAGGTTTAATAGAAACTGAAGGTCAAACTTTATTAGACTTTATTTATTTAACACTAGGCCAAGAAATTGGATTAATTGATTGGGAAGGTAATACCTGGCGTGTTGTCACTATGACACCAAGTGACCCACTTGTCCGAAATAGCCAGGCCAATCTGTCAATTAATCTTGAATTTGAAATTACCCGCTCTATACTGCGGGGATATAATACGAATGAACTACTTTTTATTGACACAGCAGTTCAACAAACTATATATAATAGAAATGCTGAAGTTCCAACTTGGTTAATTCAAGCATTAAATTATCAAGCTAAAGTTAATAAACCAGTCTCACAAGATATTGATTTTATAACTTCTGTAGCAGTAACTAAAATTTTATCTCAATTACAAGCCAATGATTTAGAATTTAATCAAGATAATATATGGCAGGCCATACGTAATAGACTTGAAACTACTCAACTTAATTTAACACAAGATCCTAATCCAAGTATCAAAGATTTAATAGCTAGTTCTGAGTTTGATATTGAAAATGATTTAAATAGTATTTCTACATTACCAGTAGAAAATCAGATTTATATTTCCTACAGTGGAGGTATGGAACATCTATAATGCTTGAAATTACTGCTCCATGGCCAAGTGCTGACTGTCGAATTTATCTACCAAATCCTAAATTTGGTGATAGTGAAAGTTTAGCTATAGAGATGAATCCTAAGCGAGCAATGGACGGTACACTTTATACTTATATTAAAACAAAAGGTTTACGCCGAAAATTAATTATGTCATTTACAATGACCCGCTTAAAATCAATTGAATTAAATAGATTTTTACTTATGTATATTTCTCAACAAATAAAAATAGTGGATCATTTAAATAGATCATGGCTAGGATATATTACTAGTAATCCGATTGAATTCAATACCTCTAAACGTGGAAGTCCTGGTGGAGGTAACGAACTTGTTGATACTGAGATTGAATTTGAGGGTACACTAGTATAATAAGTTTTTGGGGGAGAACTATGAGATCCTTATCACCAGTTGCATTAGCAAAATTACAAAATCGTTTTGGTAATGAACCCGTTGTTATAGTCGAGATTCAGTGGATTCGTGATGGCGGTTGGATTGCCTACGCAGATAGAAATATTCAAGATATTGTAAAAGGGAAAATACTTGAACTCAGTGACTTAGATGATGTTGTTGCAATCTCAGATAATAATGATTCACAAGAAATTCAAGTAACATTTGATGATGTTGATGGTTCCATAAAAGCAATTTTAGATACTACAGATATTCATCAAAGAGATGTGCGTGTTTGGCAGTGGTTTGAAGGACTTTCACTTAATGATAGATTTTTATTATTTAGAGGTAAAATAAATTCCCCAATTATTTGGAATGAAGGTGAACAGACTGTAAGTTTTTCTATTATATCACAAATTGAAGATAAAGAGTTCGGATTCTCTCCCGAAGAGGGCCAATTTCCTTATATTCCAGTCGATTTGGTTGGAAAGGTTTGGCCCTCTTGTTTTGGAACACCCTTAGATGTTCCCTGTGTTGCAATTGGTGAAGCAATACATGGAACAACTTGTAGTGGTGTAGGTATTATTAGTGGTAGTGGCTTTTATAATGGTTACGGAGTCACTGCTGATGATGTTCAAGCTTCTGATTCCATAGCTATGATGGGTATTCAAGCACGACATGTAAGTTTTGTAGCGAGTTCTTGGATAGGTGTTAGTGATGCTGTTTATCAAAAATATAATGATCAATTGTCACAATTACATGCTTCGATGGCTAAAACAACTGGTGCTCGACAACAAGCTAAAAGAGAACAAGCTACTTCGGCATCTAGGGCAATTGCGGCGGCGTGTGCTAAAGGTTTAGGTGCTAGTGCGCTGAGAATTCTAGGCGGTCAGTTATTTCCAAGAGCATGTACACTAATTATTGGTGGCGGTCTTTTTTCAGGTTACTTTGGATCTCGTGTAGGTATTGATGATAATATATTTTATATTACAAGTCGTTATCATGTAGAAAATGCCCAAGCATATAATGATGAAGTTGCACAAGCTGGTAAAATGGAAGTAATATCTGGTCAGGGTGGGGGAGAATTTAGTTTTGTGTCAGCAGTTCCTTGTGGTTCTGGAGATTTTGGTGACCCCTGCCACTACCGAACTGAAGGTACCAATGTTGGTATTGGAGTGCAAGTTTGTTCTGGAGAAACTGTAGTTCCCAAACACTTTTGGGCTGATGCTGGATCACAGGTTACAGTTTATGGGCCCGAGCCTATTACATATATTATTAGTATTGTTCCTGGAACAGTTGTGTCAGTTAAAGCTTTTAAAATTTTTGAAGGAATAAAACATCTAGTAAATGTGCCAAATAATTATTATAGAGTTGAAAATAAGATTTATGGATCCATTTCAGCGGTACAACTAGTTTTAAATAAAACATTAAGTACAATACCCGATCAAAATTGGAGCGATGATCTTTATGTTACATTTCACTCATCAGTAGGTCCGAATATAGTTGAAATTCTTGAGTATATTATTGACACTTATACTGAGTTCTCTATTGATACAGAATCATTTGACTATGTTAGAGATAAACTAGAACCATTTCCAGCAAATTTTGCAGTCCTGGATCGAAAAAATGTATTAACTGTGCTACAAGAAATTGCATACCAAGCCCGTTGTAGTTTACGACTAATTAATGGTATTTTTTATCTTACATATTTACCAGAGGAGCCAGTATCAATTGATACAATTATTGAGAGTGATGTTGAAGTTAATAGTATAACCGTAAGTGGTACACCGACCGAAGATTTAGTTACTAAGATGGTGGTCGAATGGAGAATTACTTATGCCAAAGATAAATTAAATCAACTCATTTTAAGAAATAATATAGGTTACTATGGATTGCATGAAGAATCCACAGAGTTTTATATCTATAATCAACCAGATATTATTTTAAAAGCCGCTACATTTTGGTTAATTAGAAAATCAAATACTTGGAAACTTTTTAATTTTCGGACATTTTTACAAAAATTAAATGTGGAAACTCTGGATTGTATAACATTAAACTTTGAAAAACCATATGTATCTTCTACTGCTGTTAAATCAATTGTAAAAAAAGCCTCTTTTAATTCTGCTGATCAACTAATAAATATGGAGTGCTGGTTACCAATTAAATTTGGAACGATGGTTTCATATAATTTTGCATGGCCAGCTGATACATCGCCTCAATGGATTTATCCAACTGATTATGAAGTTGATTGGGATCATCCTGGTGGTGATGGAATAGGGATGGATGCCCAGGGAAATCTACCTGTCAGAGTTACACAAGATACATTAGGTAGCGAAATTCAATTTCTATCTGGTGGTGGAAGCAGTACATCCAGAATTCGACACGAAGAAGATCGCCGGAATCATGATGTTGGTGATCGACATCCTTCAGATAAAAATTTTATAGCACAGGATGTTGGGAATGCTGGACAAACTGGAATAGTTGATGCTACATCTAACCCAATTCCAGGTGGGATTATGGCGCCTGTAAATAAACCAATTCCAATTCCACAACAAATTCCACTAGTTAATGATGGTGTGGTTCTTGATCTTTGTTATACAAAAGTTAGAAGTGAAAAACAAGGGAGTGGGATGCTATCTTTTTTGAGTGATGTATTGAAATTTAATGCAGGTGGTGATAAATTATGTTTAAAGGATGATTTATGGGTTACTGATGGATCTAATGAAAAAGAATTTGATTTTAAATTTGATGAAAATGGGGACGTATGGGGTGCTGGAACAGCTTGGCTAAAACCAGAATAGAGGTGAACTATGGATTTTTCATGGCTGTCAGATATCTTTAATGCTTTTATAAGATGCATTCCACGCCCAGTTATTATTAGGGCTACACATGGTGGTGTTAAATGGCGTTGGGGACGCTATGTTAAAGAAATGCAGCCGGGATGGCATTGGGTTTGGCCACTAGCAACAGAGTGGGAAATTATTGTTACTGCCCGGCAAACTAACAATCTTCCAAACCAAGCACTAGTTACGAGTGATAAACAACAGGTTGTCGCTGGCGCCTTGATTGTATTTTCAGTCAAAAATATTGTACAGGCGATCGGCGAGCGCAACTGGGATGTCGGCGCCACCGTAAATGATATCTCAGAAGCCGCGATAGTCGGCGTCGTCACAAAATGGAAACTAGACGACCTGTTGCAACATTTAACGAGCAAGGTAGAGGCAGAATTGACACAAGCTTGTCGTAAGCAATTACGTCAATATGGAATCTATGTACAAAGATGTTGTTTTACTGACTTTGCACCTTGTCGTATTTATAAACTAATGGGATCAGAAAAGAGTCCATCTTTTAATTCAGCGGAGGGGTACTAGGCAATTCGGTAATGTCCAGATAATCACCCCCCAATTCCCAAGCAAATCTATCATTATCTTCTGGAAGCCAGTTAGATTCCATGTGGGCGACCAATAGGTCGCCCGTATCTGTTTTACGGAAAACTAAAATTTTATATCTTTTTAGTCCCATTATAACGGTACTTTCAATAAAGTTTGATAAACTTTAGCTTCTGCGAGAGCATCTGATAAGGCATCATGTGCTTGTATAATTGGAATACCCAATTGTTTACACATTGATGTCAAAGATACCGAGGGAAATAATGGGAGTTCACCATTCATAACGCACCTATCATTTAGTGCTATAGCAAAAAGCATCGAATCTCTAGGGTGTGGATGAAACATTGAATTTATACATTCAATCCCAAGCCAAGACTTTAAGAAACCAGCTTCAAATGCCCAATTATGAGCTAGTGGAACAATCGACTTACGATATGGAAGATCAAGTTTTTGAAACCACTCATCAAATAAATCTGCGACCTTCCACTGATCAAGGGAATTTTCTTTAAGTTGGTGTAAATTTAGCCCATGTATACTTTGTGCTTCTCCCTCAGATCGCTCAATATACTCAGGTGCTATAGTGGTATAAAAAGGATGTATCCCCTCAAGTGGATCTAAATTTGAATCTAAAGGTTGGACAGCAATTTGAATAATTTCATGAAATCCTGACATTCTGCCAGTAGTTTCAATATCAATTGCGCACATAATATTACCATTTAGATGAAATAAACCTGAATGTACTGTTGACATTTTTAATCCTTTTGAACAAGTCCTTTACCACACATATCTCGCCAAAATGAGACATCAGCCTCATCGGTATAAAAATTTCTTGACTTAGCCCAAGAATTGAAGGCGGCCATTAACTTAGTTCTTGGATACGCCATACCGATTATAATTGGATCTGGTAATGAAGTTAAAAATACAAAAAAATCTACAAATCCCCCAGCGATTAAATTGCGGGCTTTATGCTTTTTTTCTTCTGATACGGGCATGATTGGGTCCTTTACGATATGATTGACGACGCTCCGGTTTAACTAATTCACTGTCGGGATCACTTGTTTTAATGTTTAATGGATTATCTAAAATTTCTAGCGGATTAAAAGGAAGATCATTAAGTTCAACTGGTAGGAGCCCCTCTTCAATCATGCTTTGTGTTTCTGATAAGCACATAAAATTCCAGATTGCTTGACTTAAATGATCTTCATCCCTGTCACCACGTAGATATTTTGCTGCATGGCGGAGTCCTGAGTCCACAAAACGACTTAATGGTATACCTTTTCTCCAATTATTGGGTTCATATTTCTTAGCACCTTGCTCAAAAATTTTTGACACCGCTATAATTGCACGAATTGGTAACAAATCCATTCGACCCTTGCCTTCTTGTGCATCACGTACAGCCCCGGTAGAAAATTGGGTCCTAGAACCTGAATCTTTTAAAATGTACTTTTTTGGCATACTAGTCTCCAATTTCTTATTCAATACTTTCACAATCACATAAAATAGCCGGGCCTAAAACTTCAAATCCAACAAAATCAGAGGCTGTTTGATTTTTGGCACCACCTTTTTCGTTGATAATAAGCAACATTCTCTTATCTTTAAGTGTTAAAAAAGTAACAAAACCACCGAGCATTTTTTGAAAAGTGTCTAATCCAATAGGACACTGCAAATTATGTTCCATTGGTAGATCAATGGGAATAAATGTAGCTGTCATTTTCGACCTCTTGTAGACTAAGAAATTCAATAAAATCTCCACCATGTTTTTTGGCAAATTTTTTATCGCTGCCAAAAATAGGACCAGACATAAGTATATCCGCTATTGGATAAGCGTGTTCTACATCTGTGTCAGCATATCGGTAAATTCTTATAATATAGTAGTTCATATTAATTTTCTAACTTTTTAATAAGTTTTCCATCTCTACAAATAAATACAAATGATTGATTATCGGTTGGAATAAACGAAATATTTCCAACATGACGGCAATTACCAGTATAGTAACCCATGGGAAATTTTGCAGGTAAAGCACCTGCCACTCGTGATTTTGTCCACTCGGACTTTTCATCTGATCCAGATAAACAACTAGCAAAGAGAGCATAAAAATCAGCCCATTTAACACAAGCTCCAGCAGCATAGAAACATTTTTCTTCCAGAAATGATACTAATATTGATTGATTTGAATCTTCCATCTGATCTTTGTTGCTTGTTGCTACAATGTGGACTCTAAGACGATGTTCCAAATCAGGTAAACTCGTATTTAGAAGAGTGGCTAAAAAATATGGCGCTTCTTCTTCAAGTTTAGTAAGTAAAATTTGCTTTGGTACTTCTGATCCAGGTATTAATTCAGCTACTTCGATCATTGTAATTCGTGTATCACCGGGAAAAATTGGGCAACTATTTTTATCATTTGCGCATTGAATCCAATGTGTTGAATTACGCTGTTGAAATACTTGCTTATATTTTGCATGTATAGAAATAGAAGGCGATGTTACCCAATCTTTGATTTTATTATAAGCTAATGCTCCTGCCCTTGTGATGTCTTTCTCTTCAACTACACATAAAATAGCACCAGCTAATTCTCCATTAAAATCATTGGGATTTGTTAAAGCTGTATCAGCACGCATGACACCCCTTGTCATTAAGATTGAGATTGCTTCATGTAAAATTGATTTACCAGAATTTTGTATCCCATATAAGAATAGATATGGCAACGGTTCAAAAGGTTCTCGAATCATACATGAGATCCAAAGCGTTAAATAATCTTTACCTGTTTTTATATTATTTTTCTGCGCCCAAGGGAGTTTAACTAGATATTCGTCTAATTCAGATCCAATATGAGTTAATATAAGATCCCAATATGGATGTAATGACTCTTCAGTGGCATCATAATCAAACTGCGGATCAAATCTTAATTGTGCTGCATTGAGATTCCATTGTCTATTTCCAGGATACTCTTCTCTAAAAGGTAAATTAACATGTATCCATGCTTTAGAAAGTGCTGTTCCTAAAATTGCTTCAGTTTTATCTTCATAACCAACTGATTTTAATTTCGATCTAGCATCATCCTTAGCCATTGGCATCCACATACCTTGTTCATGTTTAACATGCCAACCAGATAATGTATTATCTGTGGTAATAACCGCTCGAATGCTATTATCTACATCTTCAAAATCAATACTTAATTCATTTGGATTTGGTGCTATATTAATATTATAAATTTTAATCCATTTTGTTCGCTTTTTAATCCAACCTACAATATCCAAATCTTTATCAGTTTTAAAGTTTTCAACTTCTACCAATAATTTACCGCCTTTATGTGGCCTTAGAGTTACTTTTCTATCGACTAATTCAATAGGAATCTCAATTTTATGCCCCATCGCTTGAACAGCACTAATAGCTGAATCTGCAGTTGAAAAAGTAAATCCTGCTGTATCATCTTCAATACCATTATAGGCAGCAGAAGCTCGGTAAAAATTCATAGCCTGATTATAGTAAGTATAGGTCCATCCACTACGATCAAATTGCCATGAATCATGCTCCTTAGTACCTTTACCAAAACGCACAACTCTAAATCCACCACCATCTAATGGAAAACAAAAACAATTGGGAGTTTCAGGATTTCGACCTTCACTTAATGTGTTAAATATCCCAACTAATGGACTACCACTAGCATTACGGGCTTCAAAATACATTTTTAAAGCACTGGTATGTGTCTGCAATAATTGATGATCGGGGATCCAAACTGTAGAAAAATTAGGATAATATTGCTGTAAATCAGTAATAATTCTTTTATGTGTGTTATCTAGCGGAATAGACTTTTGCGCCGCAGCTTTATTAGATACTGAATCTTGTTCATCATCAGGTACACCTTCAATACGGACTTTTTGTCGCTTGCGTGTTGCGACATCAATATAAAGTCGCCAATTTTGTGGTACTTGCATGTAAGCTATAGTACCATCTGGATAGATATTATCTTTTAAAACAGTTAAACCTTTATTTTGTGGTGTCATTTTACGATGCCAGATCCACATATTTCCGCCACCTACATCTAGTCCTGCTTGAAAATCAAATCCCACTTGATGTGAGATCATTTTTAAACATGCTAGAGCTAATGCTGCATGCTCTGTATGATTATTTGTTTCTGGTAGAGTTTGAGGATTAAATTCAAAATATAAATGAAATCCCAAGCCCCCTGTACTACGAAGTACAAGAGCCTCTGGTACTTGCATTAATTTTTCTTTAATTTTATCTAGTTGATCATCGTCAATACCAATACCTTTTGCATGCCCTGTGATTGAGTCAAAGTCAAAGCCAACTCGAATAGATTTTTTCTGCCTCCAATTCCAACCAGTAAGACCAAGAGCCTCTATATGCTTTTCAAGTGGATATCTTAATTCAATATCATTATCAATTGGATCAGTATTAGCATTTTTAGGAATACGAAAATTATACCATTGATATGTGCTCTCATTAGAATAATAAACCCCATTCTTTCTCTCAACAGGTTCACCCCCAATCGGGCTCACCATTACTTGTACTTCCATTTCATTGTTATACCAACTTGCGACACGTTTTTCATTGTGCGGTAAGTAATCGTTTAGACAAGCTTGAATAACGTGCGATGGTTTTGGATTTCGCATAAAAATTCTCCTTCTATCAATATTACGTATCACCAATGAATTTTTTTGCAAAATTTCAGCGCCGATGCCACTAATAACAGAATATACATTACTAAATTAGTAACAGTTAGTTTTGAGTTAAGCTAAACTAACTCAAGTTAGATCCTTGTAAATCCTTACAGCAATTGAATTTATGTAAAATTTTTAATCAACACTAGTTTAGTGATAGTTAGTTTTGGAAGAGCTAATCTTGACGCGTTAGATTGTCGTAAGTTGCTCGTAAATAAAAACTTCGAATCATCACTAATTTAGTGATAGTTAGTTTTGGAGCAAATTTTCAAAAAACTATTCTCCCATATATACTTTTCATTTTCTATATCTACTTTTTTCTACAAAGAAGTTAAGGTTTATAAAAAAACTAACTATTAGAAGAAGAAATTAGTTTAACTCTGTGTATAATATAGAGTTACAAAAATTTTTTCTTAACCTTAAAACTAACTCCAAAACTAACTGTTACTAATTTAGTAATATATAGTTTTTCTAACTCCAGTTATAGCAAGGACTTATAACTTTCATTCTTACCCTCCAAACGGGTTAGAATCAGTTAGTTTTTCTCCGCCAAAACTAACTATTTGAATTAAAAACTAACTGCCACCCCCTCTTAGATGTCATACAAAAGGTTGTATTTTAGCATCTCTATACATTTATCTACCCACACCTCTGGAAGACTCACGCGTTAGAAAACACTCGCAAGAGGGGTATTTCTAACTTGTGAACTTTACTAAAACTAACTATCATCAATTTAATAATCATTCAAACAACCTGGCCTCCTAGGTAGTAATTAAATTATTGTGTCACAAATTTGCAATATCGGCGCTGATTTATGCGTAATAATATTAGGACAGGTTAATAATTATGAAATATAATCATCCACATATTCTCGATAATGGCATATTGATTTATCCAAAGCGTGGATGGGAACCACCCCCATTAGTAGAAGGATATCGGCGGAAGTCAGATAATCCAAAAAACTCAGACGCCTGGATTCTTATACCTGTTTGGAAAGATTGTCCATTTAGGAAACGAATTCAAACTAAAAAAGAAGGGTGTCGTTGTATAAATGGACAATCTTTC
>Ga0315273_10003921_pt1 | contig 18043 bp, 24 predicted proteins | sample YL17G02_0_MG_FD_205753 | JGI IMG/M metagenome (GOLD analysis project Ga0315273, IMG submission 205753) | Sediment microbial communities from Yellowstone Lake, YNP, Wyoming, USA - YL17G02_0 | ecosystem: Environmental > Aquatic > Freshwater > Lake > Sediment | place: USA: Wyoming | collected...
GGCTAGTCAATCCTACTTTTCCGTAGAATTCTTCCTTCGGCATATCAGAATAATATTTATCATGAAATTTATCAGCAAATTCCTGATCTGACATATCATAATATTGTGGATATTTTTGTCTTAATTCTTGTATTGTAGCCATTATCTTATCCCCAATGGATCATTTTCAGATGTAGGAGTAATTGCTCCTTGACTTCCCATTCCTAATTGATTTGGAATGTTTTCAGTTAAGCCTTCTTCTCTTTTTCTAGCTTCTTCTTGTTGGCTTAAACCTCTAATAATTACTTTATTAGCCCTATCTACTGCAGAAGAAATCCATTGATCAATATATGTATTAGCTTGTTTATAGACTTCTGGAGAAACTAAAGATTGGAATGTTTTTATATTAGCCATAGAAGCATCTGTTACTTCTCTGATAGCTTCAATACCTACTTGGCCACCCATAGCTCTTAACCTAAGAGCTGATAATTCAGGAATTACAGCTTTTGCCGCCAATGCTTTAGCTTGTGCGTCTGTATTAGTTCCTTTTAAAGCATCGGCCACTTGGCTTGGTGAGTAATCTAAAATTCTTCTTGAATAAGGAGCTAAAGCATCAGTAATAAGAGGATTTAAATAATTAAGTTCTTGTATAGCAGATCGCCTTAAATTTATTCTAGCAATATCAGTTCTAGTGGCTGGATAAATTGGATCCGGCATGTTTTCTGGATCGAAACCAGCTTTAGTAGCTAAATCTCTAACAGTATTGCCTTGCATAAATAAAGTACTGGCTTCATTTGGATCATACCCCATTCCTGACGCTTGAGCTATTACAGCTGATTTTTGATCTATTGGTAATGTTCTATAATCCATAGATTGAGTCATTTTCTCATAATATTTAGCTCTAGCATTTTTTTGTTCTTCTGCAGAACCTATACTTTTTTGTAAAATATCTGCCATGCTAGTTGGTGCTTCTTCAGTACCAGGAACTCCACCTGTTGGGGTTTCATTTCCGTATATTTCCGGATGTTGTTGCATATAGGATACAGCACCTAACTGACCAGCAGTTCCTCCTAATGATAGAAGTGGATTTTGTAAACCAAATCTTTTTTGTGCCAATTCCATTTCTTGCTGTTGAGGATAATATTTACTAGTTAATTGCATTTGTTTTATAGCTTCTTGAGTTCGTCTTGTTTCTTCTTGTTTAGCCAATAAATCAGATAAAGTCATTTGAGGGGCATATTGAGCTTTAGGAGCCTCTATTTGCGTTTGATACTGAGATTGTTTTAAAGCTTCTTCAGCCATTGGCTGTCCATATTGCTGAAGTATTTTGTTGCGCATTTGAACTTGTTGATTTGCTAATAAATCACTAACAGTTCTAGTCCCCTGGGCAGCACCAATTAAGGCCGGGTTGGTTTGTTCAAAACCCAATATTGGAAAATTCATTACTGGTATAGCCATATTAACCTCTTAAAATCCTAACATTCCACCTATTCCACCCCAGAATCCGCCTGTATTTTGATTCTCAGCGGCAGTTCCGGCATAAGCCAAGGCTGCTTGAGACATTAAAGCACTAGCCAAATTATCAGCCAATCCAGTAGAAGCCCCATATCCCATTTGGTTAATATTACCCATTCCACTAAGACCTGTGTTATATAGCCCCATAGCTTGATTTAAATAATTGTAATAATCTTGATTAGCTAATCCTGACACCACTTGGCCTAACTGCTGTTGCTCCTGCGGACTCCCCACCATACCGCCTGCAGCCGCAGCCTGATTCATAGCTTTAGTTGTTTGATCTACATTGTATTGATACCCAGGAGACGCTTGGTATTGCGAGCCCATTTGATTCATCTTGGCAGATGGATCATTTATAAGACTTCCATATTGCCCCATCAAAGAAGAAAGAGCATTTTGGCCAGATGTAATATATGGCTGATAATAAGGCGTTATAGTCCCGGCTATATCTTCCAAATAAGGACTGGCAGCACTATACGGACTTTTATAATTAAGCTGCCCCATGATAGAACCTAAGATCCCACCAATATCTGGTGTGGCTTGCTTAATAGAGCCTAATATATTCCCCCCCATTCCTTTAGACCCTAGAGCTCCACCTAACGCACTTGCCATCATAATAAAATACCCCTATAAAGTTTGTATTGTTTTAAAAGAACCATTTTCATTAACCATTGCCTTATTTGTATTAGTGTTATAAATAATGGCACCCTTAGACTTAATATTATCTAAAACCGTTATATTTGTAGCACTTTGCTGTGGTATAAGTATCCCTTCATCAGACAAATTTGTCTGTAATTGGCTAAAAAGTTGACTAAACATCTGTTTAGCGCTATCTGTCAGATATCCATCTTGGTTAACAATTTGCATATCTAAAAAATTTGGTATATTTATGCTCATTGGTATATATTCACCATACCATCAGTTGCTACAAAACGTCCTTTCCCCCAGAATCTAAATTGGGCTACAAAATCATTAGCCCAACCCAAGTTCCACCAGACTAATTTATTATGTCTTACTCCTAAATCATTTAATTCTTGTCCGTCTATACTTCCAAAGCTCACTCCGCCATCTGTTGAAACAGACAAGTCTACTCGCTGAATATCAGCACTTGCTCCCTGTTCTAACGTGAATAACAGACTATTAGCAATAAATTGTGAAGAATCAGGCATTCTTATGTTTTTACATATTCTTACTCTTGGAATTTCTTTTAAATTATAAGTCACATAATCTGTACTCATCCTATAAACAAATCCATCAGTAAAGCTAAGAAAATAATAACCATCATTAAAAAATACTAACCTTTTTGCTATATGTTTATTCATGTTTTCATCAGTAAGAGTAAAAAACATTTTAGTTTCTAAATCATATAAAAGAGTTAAATTATCTTCTTCGGCAGAAAATGTTAATTGATAAAATAGATGACCGTCTAGTTTATATAAAAATCCATAAGAATCTTCAGGATGAACAAGAGAGCCTAATTTATAATTTATCCCATCAGTAGATATTTGAGTAACTTGAGTTCCATTACTTAACAATATCGCCGGCCCGGATTTTTCATTAGCTCCCAACCAAACAATAAAAGTATCTCCTGTTGCAATAGTTGCTGGATTTAAACATCCATAATCTATATTAAAAGAACTCGTCCGTTGATACGGGAATATCTGATAACCGACATTTACCCAATGCTCAGTAACAGTATTACCCATAATGAAAAGTTGTCCACCTCTTCCTGGCAGTCTTACGCATGCAACTACATTGTCAGGTTTGGTTTGAAATGCCCCTATATTATTAGGAGCGGCTGGCCATGAAAGGCCGTTATTTAATGCTGATAGTTCCCATTTAGGTTCGTTAGCATGAGCAGCAATAAAATAACCATCTTGAAATGTTATATATCCTGGAATAAAGCCAATAGTGGCCTTCCCAAAAGTATTAGCATTGTAATCATAAATATATATATCTTTTTTATCACAAATGGCTATCTGTTTAGCATCATTCTCATCGATAAAAACATCTCCATCAGAACTATCTAACGTTCCTATAATAGATGATGTCAAAACAGAATCTATAAGATAAACATATTTATCTACTACAGCTACCATTTTATTACTTCTAGCGCTATTAAAAAGCCCTCTTCCAATACCAGCATCTCTTAAAGAAGCTGTAATCAAATATCCAGCAAAATCAACTAGCCATCCATCTGATATAAACATATTGTATGTATTTTCGGTTGATATTTTAGGATAACGTCCATAAGTGGTAGAACCTACAATATTAAGAGGCATTTGTTTCGATGTAGGTGCTTTGGTATACATTAAGCTGGCCTCCACCCTCTTCCTAGGTTAACATCAGCATAATTAACTCCAGTATCAGATTGTAAAGTAGAAAATTTCTGAAGAGTTAAATCTTTGGGACTTAAGTCAATTAACGTATATTCTAATTCTTTTAGTTTTTGAGCTGATTGTGGTTGAAACATAATATTATAATCAGCACATATATATTCAGCTAAAGCATATCTTAAATATTCAATATAGAACTTATCATAAGTTAGAGATAGATCTACATTTTCATCAGCTACCTCTGTTAATCCAAATTTACCCCATATTTTCATCGGATAATTAGTATTTGGCAAAAAGTATATGTATAAATCAGAACCACCTAGCTTACGTTCAATATGCCAGTTATAAGGTAATGATTGAATTGTATCTACTCTTCCAGTACCAAAATATTGCTTCCTACTAGCTGGAGTAGTTGAATATCTAACAGACCCTATATTAAAGGTAAATGTTTCAACGGCTATTAAATCAGCTATAAAGTACTTCTCTTGCCCAATAACAGCCGTTAAAGCATATTCCCTATAATAAGGAATTAATCTTTGATCTACAGTCTTAACAGCAAGAAGATCATTTAACAAATCTAATCCATCAGATAATTGATTACCTGAAACGCTTTGCAGCCTTCTAGCAACAATTCCTGATAGATAATAAGACTTAGTTATAAGCTGTCTTGCTGTATAAGCCATATATCACCTTATAGAGTATCTTCAAATGCAGTTACATAAAGGGTCAAAGCACCACTTGCAGTAACTTTATATTGAATCTTCGGTACACTACTTACTAAAGTAGACAAAGTGATTAACTGCGCAGCCTGAGCTTTAGCAGCTACCACACCAGTCAACTCTAAGATAGTAGTTGCAACTGAAGAACCTGACGTTATAGTCGCTACATCAGCAGCAGCATTTGGAGTGAAAATTGCATTTAAATACACTTTCGCTTTAATTGCTGGAACTGCAGCAGATAAATCAACGGCAGCTAAAGTAGCAGAACTACCACCAGATAACACTGATATCATAGTATCGAACCAATATTCTCTAACCAAACCGTTACCAGTCTGGGTTGCTAGAATAAAGTGTGTGCTACTATCACTAAATGCCCAACCCACTCTCTTGAAAATGTCATACCCAGTTGGTAAGACAGGAGCAGTTGCTGAAGTTGAAATCAAAGTTCCAGTAGCACTAAAGCCAGAGGAATCCCCAATTACAAACACTGCATAAGTAGTGCTAGCAGCAAAAGTACCAGTATCTAAACCATTAACCCCGTTAACTGCGGCATTAATAGTTTTAGCTGCACTAATTACTAAATCAAAAGCATTGGTAGAATCACGGCATTGGCCTAAAGCTACAGATAAAGTAGTATTAGATGCCCAAGATACTGCCAAGCCATTAGCATAAGCAAATGGCAGATTAACTATTTGTTGTTTACTCATATATATCTCCTATTAAACAGTTGCTGGGAATAAAATACGCATTGAATATTCAGGAACCAAAGTTTTACCCCAAATAATGTCATGTACAAATCCTCTTTGGTTTTGACCAAATAAAGATCCGTAATACATACGCATAGAAACACCACTATCAACATCGCTTTCATTAGCAGTTGGGAATGGAATTTCTTCTGGTAATCTTGGCATAGCCAAATATAAGGCATCGCCACTAACTATTAATCCAGCACGGTGAGTTGGCATCATTTTTATTTTCATACCAGCTATAATGTTGGAAGTAATATTTTGATTCTGATTTGCAACAGCAACTAAAGCTGGAGAAACAGAAAGAACCACAGTAGTACCAGAAGCACCAGCATCGGCAGTAGCACGTATTTGCACTGAGTTAGCAGATGTTTTATGGCCAATAAAGGTTAAATATCTTACATTTAAACTAGCAGTAGCTTGATCTACAAAATAACCAACATCATTAGCTTTAATAGCATCAGCGCTACCAGATAAAGTACCATCGCAAGTACAAGTAATCTGAGTAATATTGGCGCCAGTTGGATCATTAGTGCTTACTACAGTCAAAGTTTGAATTGTTGAAGTAGAACCATTACCAACAGTACCAGAAACATGTAATGGTAAAAAGTTAGATTGATACCAATCACAATTACTAAATTTACCTAATTGCCAAGAATTAGCAATTTCTTCGTTACGATCCGGAACAAATTGACTTAAACCACTATTAACAATAGCAGGAACAGCTATATCTGATAAATAACCACGAACGCTGTCTTTAGCAGCACCATAGTTACGGAAATAAGATAAAGCAGTTGCTAATTGTCCATAAGAATTGATAGCTGTTACGCCATCACCATAGAAACGATAGGTGTTATCAACAATAGTTGATGCTATATCTGCTTCCACTTGAGAACCAATCTCATATACGGCTGATTTACCAAATCTTTCCATATAATCACGGACATTAAATACAAACTGTTGAGCGCTGAATGCATAAGCAGTATTTACCGCTTTATCAACCGTCAACGACTGCACTCTTTGTTGTGAATCTTGAAAGGTAGCAACTAAGCTATTGGTCGTTGTATAACGAGGTGGCAAATCAAAGGTAACAGTATCACCTAAATTAGCCTCTAAATTTTCGAAATCTTTGAACTTTTTGTTTGCAGTACCAATAAACGCAAAAAGGTTTGTTAGATAAGCAAGTTCGCTACGTTGGTACGTTTGTACCGTTTGTAGCACATTAGTAGGTAAACCCATATTAAAATCTCCAAATAAATTTGTTTATTCAAAGATAATGGCTTTACTTTTATATTATCCGCGCAACCAAGGTTGTTTACGATAATCATTCACAGTCATTGAGCCATTATCCGCACCAGTAATAGACGGCTTAACTTGGCTTAATGGAGAATTAGTGATTGGAGCCTTAGTAGCGGTATCGTTGTCTTTTATAGACCTAGATAACCGCTGAATTTCAGCAATTGCAAGATTAGGGTTGATAGCAACAAGATTGATTATACCTGCATATTTTGTAGGATTTTTGGCAACATCATAAAGAACATCGCCTCCATTATCAGCTACATTCAGCAAACTAACCATAGACTTCAAAGCATCTTCAGGCATTTTATCAAAGCCCAAAGAGGTTACAGCTTCATCAAAATCATTATATTTCTTCTTGGCCTCCGCAATCTTACCTTGGAACTCAGCTATTGATTTCTGATGGAACATCTCTTGCGCTTGCCTATAAGCTTTATTTTCAATTTCTTGATGAACTTGTTTTATTTGCTCAGAAGTAAGTTTAGAATTGTCCTGTCCAAGATTGTCTTGCGGTTGCGAATAAGATTGATTCTTAAGTGCAGCCGCTGTTTCAAATTCTTTTTTTGCCTTATCTAAGGCCTTGTTTTTCTCCGCATTTGTTATCTTAGCAACTTCGTCTCTAGTATAAAGCTTTTCAGGTTTATTTTCTTGTTGTATGCTTTTCTCAGGAGCCGTAGCCACCGGGCTAACAGGTTCGCTAACCTTTTCTTGTAATTCTGTATTCTTTTCTTCAGGTTCCAATATTTTAACCTCATCAGTCATTTTAAACCTCTTTGACTATTTCCCCGTCACGGTAAATGACCCAAAACACTGGGCTGTGATTATTTCACCGCATAATTGCGTAAATATTAAATATTTATCCGTTTTAGAATAAATATGTATTAATATATCTAATATTAGTAATAATAATTTGAAAGTCAACACTTATACACAACTTATTAACAACTTATTCCACATAAACCTTTATATTTTTAGAGGCCGTATTAAAACATATTGACATATATTTAACCTGTGTTATACTTGCTAGGTATGAATAAAGATAAAATTATTTGTAATGAAATATTAAAAAAAATAGAGAATAAACTAAAAGAATATTCTGATAATTCAATAAGTTGTGAAGAAAAAGAACTTTTAGCAGAAGCCGAAAAAATAGAAGAAATCGTTTATAAATATTTATTACCCAAAAAAGAATATTTTGAAATATTAAAAGTAACATCAAAATTAGAGCAATCTTTAAATGATTTCATGAACAATAATTACGTCTTGGATAATAACATTATTTCGCGTGAAAGGAAGCTTAAACTAATAGAAAGAATAAGAAAATTATTTACAATAGTTGCAGATTTCTCTTTATTATAATTATTTTTCTATTTGTGATGCTGCATGTTTTCTAGCAGTCTCAGCTAGTTTATGTCTTAATTCAGTAGCCTCTTTAATATGCCTATGACTCATATCAGCAGCTTTTACAGCCAAATCAACAGCTTGCGCCGTTTTTCTTGTTTGAATTTCTTCCTGTTGTATTACTCTTTTCTGATCATCATTATGCATGCTAGCTAATATTCTCAACCTATCTGTATCATTAGCTTCTTTATCATTAGATAATTGAGCGGCCTTTAATTTATTATCAATTTGGTTTTGCTGTGCTTCTTGAGCCAGTTTAGCTTGATCTAATTGCATACGCATTGCTTGCGGATTATTTTGTTGTGCTTGCATAGCCATTTGCTGCTGCATCTGCTGTTGTTTCTTTAATTGATCCATAAAGCCTTTAGCCATTCCTTTAAGTTGATCAGCTCCGCGTATTTCCAAGTTATCCACAAGTACTTCTAATCCATCCTGATTCATGAATTGAGCGAAAAGAGGAGAGGCCTGCATAAGAGCTACTATCTGTTGAAGTGCTCTAGACTTTTGAATAGCAAAACTTACGCCAGCTTCTACCTTAACATGCAATGCATTACTATCATATTCTAAAGAAATTCCGCCTTGTTGATTAACTATCACATAGCCTTTTTTACCTTCTTTTGTAGAAACGGGAACAGTTCTAGGTGTTCTATAATATTTAGGAATTAAGTCTATAATAATCTGAGCAACTTGATTTAATCCTTGCATAAATCCCACTACATATGGCATAGCCGCAGCATTAGACTGTGTCGCTCCTTCTACAATAGCTACTCCACTTAATTGGTTATTATTAATACCGAGAGAAGCGTCATAAGATCCTAATATACTTTGAGTTATTTGATCCGCCATCATAAAAGTTCCGCTAACTTCTGGAGGAGCTGGAACACGCGCTATTTCTTGCGGTGGTGGTAATGGAACGCTAGGGTCATTATCTTTAAAAGCATTGTATACAAGAGTATTAGCTTGCTGTATATTAGTATAAGCATCTTCATATCCAGTAGGGATTCCCTCTTTAGGTACTTTAAATTTATGCATTACCATGTTTTCAAGTTCATTAGCTAAGGTCTGGCCTGCAAAGTTCTTTAACTTCTGAGTTCCTTTAGCATTATAAACATAAGGCCTAGTATGTTGTTGTAAAGCCCCGCTAGGAGTATCTTTAATCCAAGCAGAATTACCATCTATAAATACTAGAGGTAAAAACTTATAATCAGTTTCTATATATTCAATAACCTGGTTCTCTATAAGCCTATAACGGCATATTGTTTCAATTTCAGTATTTCTAGGATTACCAACAATTGCTGGAGGCTGCTCTATTCGTCCTGATGCTTCCCATTTTTCCACAAACTCTTTATATTCATCAGTAGTCATGGTTTGACCATCTGCTAATTTGACAATTCTTTTTCTTTTCTTTTTCTTTTCGTAATAATCTACTATTAATAGAATATCTTCTTTTTGTGTCTTATATGACCAATTAAAACCCTCTACATCACGTCTAAAAGTGACAGAAGCCAAGTCTACATCAGGATATTCCTGTATAAATTCATCTTTTGTTTTTGGATACATCTCAAAACAAAACCTTCCATCTGATTTACTAGGTTGTCTTGCTATTGGATCAAACCCGCATAGCGTTGGATCAAATACTCTATCTGCATATACGACCTGATCGAATGACATAGGATTTACATAATCAGTCCAAACTTTATAGACACTAAAACCACCTGCTAATAAATCACTATATACCCTATATTCACATCCATTCTTATTTCCTTCCCATAATATATGCCTAATAATACCCTCAACTACTTGTATAGTCATAGGATCAACATTCTCTCCATAATCCGCCATAACTTCTATAGACGGCTCTTGCTTCGAGAACTCTCCTCTTAGTCTTGACACATAAGCTTCTAATATATTAAATTCTAGCTGTGGCTTTTTAAGAGTCTTTAGCATCGATATATCATCGTCAGATAAAGATGATAAAAATGTGAACTTCATGTATTCGTGCCAACGTTGATAGTTAGGTAGGAAATATTGATAGGCATATTCTATTTTATCTTTGATCTTTTCTAGATTATCTTGATACTTTTGAGCTACTTCAGGCATAAAATTATCCATTTATGGTTATACATAGATAAAATTATAAGAGCAAAAACTAGATTAAGCAATTAGTTGTGGATAATATGTTGGTAAATCTGTTAATAACCTGTGGATAAGTTATTTATCCTCTATTTACCATCTCCTATTTTCTTGCATTTTCTGTACTTTGTTAAAGTTATTAGCCAATCTCTTAACTATTGCATCAGCTTCCGTATTAGCACTGCTTATAAATCTATTGGGAATCATTTTACTTATAAAAGTTAAATCTATACTGTCTGCCAATGTGTCAGCCACATCATCAAATCTATGTGATTTATTAGCAGTTATCTTACGCATATGCTCTAAACACATTTGAGTATGTTTGCCATATCTAGGCAATGATATTAGTTTGGATGCTATATATGGTTGCATAGCTAAAAATCTTTCTGTTTTATTAATTGATCTTTCTATTGGCAAAGCCTCTAATCCTTGAGTATTCTCTAGAATAGATACTAATGTAACACCAGTGGATTTCTTTTCAATAGCTGTTATTTTAGGTTTAACAGGATATCTTAAGCATCCGGCATAGAAACTCATAAACTCAGAGAGTAAATCCTTAGGATCTACTCTTAATTCTACACAATCGATCCAATGTAATCCGTATTGCTCTATATCAGACCCGGCTATATTAATCTTATATATACCAAAGAAACTAAATACAGTAGCATTATTATATGTTTTTGTTGTCTCTGCTGTATCTGAGGTAATAAAGGTAACTAACATCTTAGGCTCTTCATCCTTTAATACAAACCATTCTGGCTTGATTATTCCACCACCTGCCGGCTGTGGGTTCTGCTGATATTGAGCTGCAAATACATAAGGCTCTTGCTCTTTCATCTTAAGCAAGTCTTCAGTAGAGTGTAATTCTGGATATAGAGCATTATTATGTTCGTCTAAGGCTGGAATACTTAATACTTCCCAGCCTCCTTTTTTGATTAAATTAGCTGGTAGATCATCCTCATGCAATCTTTGTCCTATAAATATTATGGGAGTGTCATTTCCATTATTAAGTCTGGACTGCATAGTGTTGTAATACCACTCTATAATGCCATTCCTCATCGTATCGCTTGTTACTTCATCTGGTTTATGTATGTCATCTATAACTACAGCGCCTCCAAACCTATTACATCCCATAACGCCAGCGCCTCTACCAGTAATAGTACCTCCGGCTCCAGCTGCATAGACACTTCCGCCTTGGTCTAATTCAAAATCATCTTTGGCGGAACTGTTATCGCTAATAGTTATCCCAACTATCTTTCTATAAAAGGGAGAATTAATAATATCCCGTATGTTTTGAGTTTGTTTCTTAGCTAAAGAATGAGAATAAGACACGTAAAGAAAGTTACTGTCTGGAAAATGAGCCATAGCCCAAGACACGAAATGGATTAACAGGGCGGTCTTCCCGTATCTAGGTGGCACATTGATTATAAGTCTTTTTATCTTCCCTTCAAGTACTTTTACCAAAGCTCGACAAATAACATAGAAATGAGACTCCCTTCCGTCAGGGAAGCTTATTCTAAACTCCCTACCCGTTAAAAGATTATAAAACGTCTGAGTAAATAATAGCAAAGATCCTAAAAGAGCAGCTTTCCTTTCTAAAATGTCATTATCTGGTAGATTATTCATCTACATCTATCCTCATAGACTGCTCAGAAAATCCAAAAGCTCCTTTTTCTATAGAAGCATCTTTTATCCATTCTCTTGTATTAGAATCATCCCATCGAGAATCGTAAGCCACTAAAAGAAAACTACCATGTCCATCTTCATGACTAATGGAAACATTATATTTTTTATATAAAGCTAGTAATTCATCAAAGAAATCATTAACTATCTTTTCTTTATCAGCAGGCATTCTAGGATTAGAAAACTCTTTTGGACATGGTAAACTATTCCAATTACACATTTTATATTTCATCAATACTCCTTCCTATACTTAGCTTTCAACTCATCCATCCTTTGTTTTACCAATGTAACGAGGTGGAAAATCAAAAATTAAACTATCCTCACCCCCATTTTCAAAGTCTGCAAATTTTTTGACTGTCGTTTTATCCGATAGTTCATGGAATCTTTTTGCAAAATAAATTCTATCTTTATATGTTTTACATTTAGGAAAACATATTTTTCCTTGTTTAAAGTCATTATCTCCTTCCTTATTAAGAATAGAATTAATCAATTCCAGCCCCTCTCTTTGTATATTAGAAAGAGAATCTAAATAAGCATTAATTTTCTCTAAAGGTAAATTAATTAATTCTATTATAGATTTAAATGCTAACGGATTATCTTTCTTCATCAATATTCTTTCCTATATTTAGCCACTAATTCATCCATTACCTGCTTTAACTTTTCCATATCGGCATCTAAATTTATGTTTACGTTAGCTCGTTTTTCTGCCGCATAGTCGCCTTGCATCTTGTTTAACTCCTGTATAGCTGATATAGCCACCTTAACCTTCTCAAGAGCCACTCTGGTTCCTTCTGGATCTGAAAGATCATCATTCTCGGGGAGATAAGCCTTAACCACTTTAGCAAGCTTGCCAATTTTATAATCAAAATCTACCTTATATTCTTTCCTGACCGCTGCTAACCGGCTATCCAAGTATTTTTTGATATGTGGTTTGTTTATTAATTTGTGGGGGGTGGAGTATAATGTAGTTTTAGCGTACCCAGCGACACGAGCAGCATTGGCCAAATGCCGGCCATTCTTAAGATATTCTTCACAAAACTTTTCTTGCATCTCAGTGAGATGTGTCTTGGTAGCCAATACTGTCTTATATTTAGGCATTTTTCTTAGGACGACCTCTTTTCTTTGCTATAGGATCAATTACAACAGAACAAGCCTCAGCTACTTTGGAAGCCTCTAAAGAATCTTCTTCTATCTTTTTTTCTATTTCTACAACCCCTTTTCCGTTGCAATTCTTGCATTCATGATCTATATAACCATCTCCTAGGATAAACTTTCTTCCCTTACAAATAGGGCATACCATTGTTTCAGCCATATATTTACCTCATTTTATAATTTCTATTTTATCAGCTACATATCCGCTCTCACTAATACAAACAGGAGCAACCAAATAAGCATGATATTCTACTTTTATTTTTTTACCTTGTGATTTTGATAATTTACTTATAAGATCTTTATCAGAAACAGTAAAGTCCCATGGTTCAGCTAGAGCTGCCATATTACCAGTACCCGTTTGCATTTCTACTTCAATTGTTTTACAAATAATACCTTTATTACTAATTTTAACTATATATCCCTCTCTTGTTCCGTCACTATAATGAGGTATCAAACCATTAATAGTCCAATTAATGCCTAAAAGTATCCATATTACAATGATTCCGATACTCCAATAAAGAATCTTCCTGCTTTCAAATCCACCACTACAAACTCCTCCTATTATACAAAGAAGTAGTGTTATTAAGATAATAGCGTGTGAAATCATAATTATTTTTCCTTATAACTTTTACAATAAATCCAACAGGCTGTCCCTACTGATTTGTTAAAATCAATTTTGCGTTAAAACTATCACAACCTGTTGGATCTTTTTTACCAAAAGAGCGATATTTTCCTTGTCTTAGAGCTTTGACACATTCAAAATAACAGGATGGAAGTTTTATTCTAAACGAAATATCGCTCATAATCATTTTATCTCATCCTTATAAAGATAAGCTATTAATATAAAAATTACGATTGCTACCGAAATAAACATCTTATTTTTCGACCTTTCTTTCAATGTTAGAAATATCAGTATATCCAAAAGTTATTTCATGTTGCAATGCATTACTTATAGCTTCTACATACACTATGTCTTTATCATAAGACCAGGTCTTTAATATAATTACCGGCTCTGCAGTATGAGCTTCAGCTGAAATTACAGTGTTAGTCCTTCCTCTTTTTTGAACCAAAGAAAGATCAATAGCACAATCATTAAGTTTATACGCCTGATCGTATTCTTTTTGTGATGCTGCGCAATTTAGATCATAATCAATTCTTTCTCTATAAAGAGTTGGATCAGAGGCTATAATAGAACCTACGTTTATTTTATCTCCTTGTTCAGCAGCTACGGCATAAAAAGTTAAAAAACTTTTCTCATCTAGTGTAACTGTTTTTATCATCGGCATTTGATCAATACCTAAATCTTTAGCGTTATTAGGTTGTAGCGCAGCGCATCCTGACAGAGATAATACCCCCAACAACCCCATTACCATCAAACTTCTCATACATTTTCTCCTTTATATTAAACAGGAGATACAATATCATCATTATAATATAATGTCAACATATTATTATGTTAAATATGAATAATCTAGGATTTGTTTTTTTTCTTTGCTTTAGCTTTGGATTTAGCTAGATTAGCTCGATATATTTTATTTATATCTTTTTCATACGTATGCCATTTAGCCTTTTCAAACTTACCGTCTTTAGTAAAGTATTTCTTCTTCTCAGCTTCATTAGCTTTAGCATGTGCTTTTTTATAAGGTAATTTGTGTTTTATCTCTTCTTTGCGTTCTACTTTTTCATGTAATGCAATAGACTTTCTATACTTCTTTGGAACGTGTACATCCTCAGTTATATGACCACTACGGTGTTGACCAACCCATGCTACAAAGGGCTTCACGTCATATTCCTTCTTTTTGCTTATTTTTTTTGTTTTTGACATAACTACACCTTTCTTTTCCGCTTCCTCTTCATTTTACTTTCCATTTTACTAAGCTCTTTATAATATTCAGGATGCTCTGATAGATGAGCTTTAGCTATTTGCTTAGCTATCTTTTTGTTATTAGTATGTTCTTTTTCGGTCTTAGTACCTTTAACAAGTTCTTTCTTATTAAATTTCTTATCCGGTACATTACTTTTTTTAAGCTTGATATTAGCCATATCATTTCTTCTCTTCTTTTTCTTAGACTTACCAGCTTTGCTATAAGCTATAGCGACGCTTTGTTTAATAGCAGCCTTTTTAGACTTAGGCTTACTAGTTCCAATCTTACCTTTTTTATCATACGTTTTTACTAATTCGCTTATATTAGACTGTATCGTTTTCTTACTAGAACCTTTCTTAAGGGGCATTTCATTTCTCCTTATTACAAATAACATTTGACATTATATAACATTTTTGATTTAATAGTCAATTGTAGCTGTTAGCTTTTGGTTCTTCTACATTTTCTACTAATTAACCAAAACTCCCAACCCTAACAGCTATATTTTTTCTTAATTTTATTATACCTTCGGTTTACAGTAGATGTTTTTTCTATTTTAATATCTTTATTTTTCAGCCCTAACTTTATAAGCTTATACTCTTCGTAACTTGGGATATAATCTTTCCACATAAAACCTCCTTAAACTCTCTACATTAAACTTTTATTCTATACCCTATGGAATCATACCCATTAAGTTATTATCTCTTTACCTTATGCGCTTGATTGCCATTTGGTATGACATTTTGGCAACCAACTAACTCATCGCAAGACATAACCTAATCTTTTCGCCCTAGGTTATGTCTTGTTAACTCTCCCAGTAAATAGATTAGCTTTAACATATTCTCCATACTATGGACAGGGTACCAAATATAGGGGCATATGGTAGATATATAAAGGACTAGCGTTTTGCTAGTACAAAAATAATTAAAAATGCCCTGACTACACTCGTTTTGCTAGTACAGAAAACAAAAAAAGACTCCCATTACACTCGTTTTGCTAGTACGTTACACTCATTACGCTAGTACAAAAATAATTAAAAATGCCCTGACTACTACGCCTCCCGTAGTACAGAAATAATCATAACGGGTTATTTTTTCCAAGAATTAGAGGCAACACGCTGAGCAGGAATATCTAATTTACCTTTACATTCATCAATAGCTAACCAAGTAACGCCGTATAAGCTACATTTATTACGACCGCCTTGACGTGTTTTGATAATAAAACCAGATTCTTCAAGTACTCTTAATGCTCTAAAAAGAGTAGTTTCAGCTTTCCATCCATGTTTGGACATATAAGACCAAGTACAGCAAAAATCGCCATTATTGGTACCATTATATTGGCCAAAAAGATCAAATAAAAGCTTAACTTGATTGCCTGTAAGGCTAGAATATTCTTTGCTCCCTATTAAGATATATGTAGGGATAGAAGTAAACCTATATCCTAATCTGTTTATCGACTTACACCTAGCCATATATAAACATAATCCTTAATATAGCAAACCCCAACAATAACGTAGTAATAGCGTTAGCCGGGCTGGCTAAAGGATCGTTATTGTCAGGGATTTGCTATAAATCATTATATATTTCATCCGCTATTACTGGGTAATTAGTATATATTAATTTTTTCTTAAGTCAATATTAATATAAAATAATATAATATAATATAATATAATATAATATAAAATATGCTGATAGTGATTTTTTAAGAAATTATTAACAATCGTTTAATTAAATATTAATTAATTAACGTAGGATTCTTGCGAAATATATTGACATAATTTATTAATTTAAGATAAGATAATATTATTATGTCTGAATATAGAATTGATATTAAAATCCGTAACAACCTTCTTCTGCAAGCTGTAAAACGCAAAGGATATGATAGTATCCCTAAATTTTGCAAAGATCATGGTATAAGTTATACCGATCTTAATAGATTTATTTCAATGAAAGCAAGTATTTATAATAAAAAGGGAGATTATAAAAAAGCAATATTGAAAGTTAGTGAAGCTTTAGGAGAGCCTATTTTTAATTTATTTACGGAGAATCAAGCTTTAGGATGTAAAGAAAACAAGAAATCTATCGAAGTATCGGAAAAGGCTATACAAACCTTTTTAGAACAGACAACTCTTAAACAATTAACTATTGACATAATTAATTATTGTCTATATGATTGTTGAAATGAAAAACCCAAACAACAAAAAAATCTTATTAGAGATGTTAAATAGATACGCTTTGACTACCGGGGACGCTTCTTTTTATTCCGGCTACACTAAGGACTATTTCTATCAGATGAAAATAGGAACTAGACGTGTTACAGAACCCGTATTAACATCTCTTTGTATTGGACTAAAACGTGTATATAACCAAATATCTAATTTAAATATTAATATAAGCCAATCAGAATTTAATAAAAAACTCAAGGAATACCACGTATTTACTAGACATTTACATAAAATGTTAAATATACCGCCCAATACAATAGCATCATATTTATATCGTATACGTAATAACGCTCTACGTGATAGTATTTTTAGGGAAATTCTCAGTAAAATAATTTTAGAGTCCAGTAAATTATCAATAAGAATAGAGATAAAATAAATAGAGGAATAATTAAGAGTTAATTTATGAAAATTTATATTGGTTTTACATCAGCCATATTTATAATATTTTTAATACTAAAATTAAATCACATACTTCCGTGGTCGTGGATATGGATAACATGTCCTCTTTGGATACCTCCATGTGTTTATATTGTTTTTATCTGCGCATGTTTGTTTATTGTTTTTATCTGCGCATGTTTGTTTATAGCCTTTTCAGAAATAATTTCTTTGTTTTTCAAAAATGATAATGAGTAGGATGATAGAATGGATTTAGCATTAAATAATCATGAAAGCAATTTATTACGCATCCACAATGCTATTTTAAATGCTGTCCACTGGGATATAAAGCTAACAATTCCATTTGCGATAAAATCAAAAAAGGCTGTCCAATTTGGAAAAGGACATGCGTATAGTATCAATAAAGATGAAGAAGCAAGTATCAGACTTATAGCTAGCAATTATATGCGTGTACATAATATCAAGATTATCTCCTCAGCCTGCCTTATATATATTGTTGTTGCTTTTAGACCCCCGTTAAAACTTAAAGGATTAAAAGAATTACCGCCGATGGATAAGGTGCCAGACTTTGACAACTTAGCTAAACAAGCGATGGACGGAG
>Ga0315273_10003922_pt1 | contig 18040 bp, 12 predicted proteins | sample YL17G02_0_MG_FD_205753 | JGI IMG/M metagenome (GOLD analysis project Ga0315273, IMG submission 205753) | Sediment microbial communities from Yellowstone Lake, YNP, Wyoming, USA - YL17G02_0 | ecosystem: Environmental > Aquatic > Freshwater > Lake > Sediment | place: USA: Wyoming | collected...
GTTGATCCACTGAAAGTCGTATGCCGGGTTGTCTGAAACGAACACAACAGGGCTTCGGGGAGCCAGCCATTCCCGGAACTGACGGAAGGTGTCCTCAGAGCAGTCGACACCATGAAATGTCTCCACACGCCCTTCCCGAAGCGCGTTGACATCGACTGCGCCGAACTCCGTCATGTCACCGACGGAGGGCGCTCCAACCCCAAAGGGCGCTTCGCAGTCAACAATGATCAGTCTACCCATTGATGATCACCGACCGTTTCATGCCTTCGTCCAGTGTTCAACCGGCTTGGTCAAGAACTCCTCCAGCGGAATGCCATCCCCCCCGACCAGCAGCGTGCGCTTCGGCTTGAAGGCCTCCGCGAAGGCGCGAAGCCCCGGAAACGCAGCAGGCGCGCGGCCGCTCTTCACTTCGATGGCGATGACGGTTCGGCCGACGCGGACCACGAAGTCCACCTCGCGGCTGCGTTCGCGCCAGTAAAACAGCTCGCACGCGCCGCCCGCAGCCGCGTTGGCGAGATGCGCGCCCACGGCCGATTCGACGAGCCGCCCGCGAAACTCCCGATCGGCCCGCGCTTCGTCGGGTGAGAGGCCGGACTGCGCGGTCATGAGCGCGGTGTTCAGCACCTGGAGCTTCGGGCTCGACCCGCGCTGCCTCACGGCCTGGCCAGCGTACTTTTGAAGGCCCGTGAGCATCCCAGCGCCGGCGAGCAGATCGAGATAGTGCGCCAGCGTGGTGGCGTTGCCCGCGTCCTGGAGCTGTCCGAGCATCTTCGTGTAGGAAAGCACCTGGCCGGAGTAACGGCAACCCAGCTCGAACAGCCTCCGTAGCAGCGCCGGCTTGTCCACCCTCGTCATCAAGAGCACATCCCTGGCGATGGTCGTCTCGATCAGAGCATCAAGAAGGTAACGCCTCCAGCGTGGCGGATCCTTGATGAGCGGCGCGGCTCCCGGATAGCCGCCGAAGTACAGGTACTGGTCGAGAGAAAACCCGAAGGCTGCGCGCATGTCCGCATACGACCAGTGGGGCAGATGCACGATCTCGAACCGGCCGGCCAGGCTCTCGGTGAGCCCCTGCTGCATCAGGAGGGGCGCCGAGCCGAGCAGTACCACCTTGAGCCGGCGGCGAGCACGCGAGTCCTCGTCCCAGAGGCGCTTCACGGTCTCTGACCAACCCGGGATCTTCTGCACCTCGTCGAGGGCCAGCACCGCTCCGGCCTTGCCGGCGTCCGCCGCCGCGATCCGCCCCCGATCCCACTGGGCGGCAAGCCAGGAGGCGTCGCCGAGGGTCGGCTCGTCGGCGGAGATGAAGACGCTCGGGATATCCAGGCGGGCCAGCACCTGCTCCACCAGCGTGGTCTTGCCCACTTGGCGCGCGCCCGCAACGACCTGCAGGAATCGACGCGGCTCGCCCAGCCTGGCGGCGAGGGTGTCCGCCTGGCTCCGCTCGAACGGCTGGCTCTTTGGAATGTTCATCTGTCTGAGTAAATTTACTCAACGACCTGAGCAACGTCAAGAGAGACTCTTGTCGCCCTCCGTCCGGACCGGCACACTGCAGCCGGACACGAAGGCCGCGCTCAAGGAGCAACTCGATGCCGAGGGCAACCTGTGGACGCAAGCCAGCAGGTCACGATCCCGGTGGCGCCCAGCCCTTCAGCTACGCTTTCGGCGAGGTCGCGCTCGAGCGCATCCGCGACATCCACGCCAGCAAACGTCGTGTGTACCTGCGGGTGCGTGACATTCTCGCACTGGCCGCCGACGTGGGCCAGGTGGCGGCCGGCGGCAGGGTGACGAAGATCTCGTCAATCGGAATCGCTGGGGACAATGACTTCGGGACAGCGACAGGCTCGCACTCCCACGGTGTGAGATTCAATTAGCTCAGGCAACAGTCGCCAGTCCTTGCCGAGCCGTCAACGACGGCGTCCAGGATGCTAGTGCACGCGCTTGTCGTGTCCTCGCCAGAACGGTTCGCGCAACTCGGCTTTGAGAATCTTGCCTGTGCCGCCCTTCGGCAGCGAGTCGCGAACGTCGATGGACTTCGGCACCTTGAACCCGGCGAGATTGGCCTTGCAGTGCTTGAGCAATTCATCCTCGGTGGCCGTCCGCCCCGGCTTGAACACGACGATGGCCTTTGGCACTTCGCCCCACTGCTGGTCCGGCACCGCGACGACCGCCGCCTCAAAGATCGCGGGATGTGCGTACAGGCAGCTTTCGATCTCGACCGACGAGATGTTCTCGCCGCCGCTGATGATGATGTCCTTGCTGCGATCCGTGATCAGCACATACCCCTCGTCGTCGACGACCGCCATGTCGCCGGTGTGGAACCAGCCATCGCGAATCGCGTCGCGCGTCGCCTCCGGGTCGTTGTAGTAGCCCTCCATCACCACGTTCGAGTGCACGACGATTTCGCCGACCTCCTGGCCATCCGGCTTCACGTCTTCGCCGGCGGCATCGACGACTCGCACCTCGACGCCGATGAGCGGATAGCCCGTCTTCGCCTGTCGTTCGAGTTGTTGCTCGACCGATTCGCCCATCAGGTGCGCCTTGGGCCACGCCAGCGTCACCACGGGCGTCGTCTCGGTCAAGCCGTAGCCCACGATGCAGCGGCAGCCGAACTTCTCCTGAATCGCCTTGACGAGCGCGGGCGCGGCCGGCGCGCCGCCGAGCATCACGTTCTCTACCGACGACAGGTCGAACTTGCCGAGATCGGGATGGTTCACCATCGCGTTGAACATCGCCGGCACGCCGATCATGCGCGTGACGTGGTGCCGTTCGGCGAGCGTGAAACACGCCACCGGGTCGAACTTGCGAAGCATGACGTGCGTGCCGCCAACGGCGGTGAGAATCTGAGGGGTGCCCCATCCATTGACGTGGAACAAGGGGACAATGTGCAGAATGACGTCGGCGTCGCTCGAGCGCATGCCCATTCCCATGTTGAGCGCGTGCAGGTACAACGTGCGGTGGGTGGTCGCCACGCCCTTCGGCATGCCGGTCGTGCCGCTCGTGTAGAACAGCTCGGCGATGTCGTTTTCGTCGACCGCGGGCTTGTGATACGCCAGGCTGGCAGACGCGAGGAGTTGTTCGTACTCGTGGGTCGCCGGCTCGGCGCACTCGCCTTCCATCACGACGAAGCACTTCGTCGCCGGAAGCAACGGCCTGATCGCCTGGACGAGCGGAGCGAAATCCTGATGGAAGAACAGAAACGTGCTGCCAGAGTGGTTGAGGATGTAGGCAATATCCCTGGGCGTGAGGCGGATGTTGATCGGATTCAGGATGCCGCCCGCCTCGATGACGCCGAAATACGCTTCCAGCAACTGGTGGGTGTTGTACGTCAGGAAGGACGCGCGGTCGCCTTTCTGGATGCCCATCGCGCGCAGCGCGTTTGCCAGTCTGTGCGTGCGCTCCCCGAACGCTTTGTAGGTGAACTGCCTGTCGCCGTCGATGACGCCGATCTTCCTGGCAAACAGCCCCTCGGCGCGATCACGAAACTCCAGCGGTGTCAGTGGAACAAACATGAGTGTCTCTCCTCGAAGATCAAGGGAAGGTCGCCTGTTGATCCGCGCGCCATGTCCTTCGACCGGTCAAAACGGGAATGCGGCCGTACTGCCAGGGTCGTGCACATACTACTCCGCGCGGCCATTCTGACGCACGGGTTGTGTCGATGGACGGGATTGGCCGGGTGCGCCTCGCAGATTGTCCCGAGGTGCGCGAGACCGAGCGTCGCACGGGCGGTGCGAATACGCGAACGTGTAACGGAATCGAGAGAAGGCCGCCTTCACCGACGCTCTCTCGTCATTCAGCCCATCGCCACCTGTCCGCGGCCACGGGCTGCTGGTGAAGCTTCGCCTCAAACCGCCGAGTGCGGACGGACCCCTTCGATGTCGTCATTCCGGCGTACGCCGGAATCCAGTCGTGTACCCCTCTAAACCCCGTATGCCACCTCAATGCGGCTGCCGCGTTGGGGACCCCGGCTTGCGCCGGGGTGACGAAAACTTGCTTCAATCGGTGAGATGACGCCGATAGAAGATGTCTAGCGCCGCGAGCCACCAAAGATGCCGCCCAGCACACCGCGAAGGATTTGCCGGCCGACCTGGCTTCCCACTGTACGCGCCGCCTGCTTGGCCATCGCTTCCACCATGCCCTGCCGGCGGGTCGTGCCCCATAGCCATCCGCTCAAGACCCCGCCCGCTTTGGGTTGCTGTTCGGGCTGCGCAGGACCTGCCTGCGCGGGACCCGGCTGCGCGGCCGGCGCGATGGCCGCACTGGTCCGCCGGCTCAGGATCTCGTAGGCCGACTCGCGGTTGACCCGGTTGTCATACTTGCCGCCGATCGGACTGCGCGCCCGTACGGCCGCACGCTCCTCGGTGGTGATCGCTCCCATCCGGCAGCGTGGCGGACACATCAGGGTGCGCTCCACCGGCATCGGCACGCCGTTCTCCTGAAGCGTGGACACCAGCGCCTCGCCGACCGCGAGTTGCGAAATGACGGTGGCGACATCGAGCTTGGGGTTGGCCACGAAGGTTTCCGCGGCCGTCCGCACGGCCTTCTGGTCGCGCGGGGTGTACGCTCGCAGCGCGTGCTGGATGCGGTTTCCCATCTGCCCCAGGATCTCGTTTGGCACGTCGTCCGGGAACTGCGAGCAGAAATAGACCCCCACGCCTTTCGAGCGAATCAGCCGCACGACCTGTTCGATGCGCTGGAGCAGGGACGGAGGCGCGTCGCCAAACAGCAGGTGGGCCTCGTCGAAGAAGAGCACCAGCTTCGGCTGCTCGAGGTCACCCACTTCGGGCAGTCTCTCAAACAACTCCGACAGCAGCCACAGCAGGAAGCTCGAGTACAGCCGCGGCTTCATAATCAACTGGTCGGCCGCCAGGATGTTGACGATGCCGCGGCCGGACAGGTCGGTGCGCATCAGATCGACCAGCTCCAGCGCCGGCTCGCCGAAAAAGGCCTCCCCGCCCTCCCGCTCGAGCGACAACATGGCGCGCTGAATGGCCGCCACCGACTGGGCGCTGACCAGGCCGTACTGCGCCGAGATCTCCTGGCGCTTCTCGGCAAGAAGGCCGAGCAGGGCATGCAGATCCTCGAGGTCGAGCAGCAGCAGACCCTGATCGTCTGCCAGCTTGAAGGCGATCTCCAGCATGCCCTCCTGCGTGTCGTTGATCTCGAGCATGCGAGCCAGCAGGGTCGGGCCAATCTCACTGACCGTCGTGCGAACCGGATGACCGGCCTTGCCGTACAGATCCCAGAACACCACGGGGCTTGACTCTGGAGCGTAGAGCTCGACCCCGATCCGTTTGACCCGCTCCTGGATCTTCTCGCTCGCGACGCCGGCGGTCGCCAGGCCGGCGACGTCCCCCTTCACGTCAGCGATGAAGCAAGGCACACCCAGGCGCGAGAACCCTTCCGCCAGCACGAGCAGCGAGATCGTCTTCCCGGTGCCGGTGGCGCCGGCGACCAGACCATGGCGATTGCCGTACTTGGCGAGGAGGTGGACGGGCTGCTCGCCTTTGCCGATGAGAATGTGATTCACGCGTGGCCTCCTGTGTGAGGATGCTACCCGTACCCGTCACTGGCTGCAACGGTGCGTCGCGTGAAATATTTCCTGATTGACAATGTAGCTACATGTGGCTACATTGTGCCCGTGAAGACCGTGGGCATCCGGGAGCTCAAGAACCGACTCAGCGAATACGTCCGCGAGGTCCGGCTCGGCGAACGGGTGCTCGTCAGCGACCGTGGCCTGATCGTCGCGGAGCTGCGTGAAGCGAGTGCGGACGGGACTGAGGGCGTGCCATCGGGCCTGGCCGCCCTCGCCAAAGATGGACTGGTGACCCTCGCCTCCCTCGAAGGCCCTCCCGCCTATCCGAAACTGCGACGCGTGGCCGCAGGCCTCTCCATCCGGCAGATTCTGCGCGCCGACCGGGGCACCCGATGAGGCTCTATGCCGAGTCGAGCGCCATCCTGGCCTGGCTCCTCGGCGATGCGGCCGCCGATCCGATCCGCGCGCTCCTGCAGCAGGCGGAGCTGGTCATCACCTCGGATCTGACGCTGGTCGAATGCGACCGCGCCCTGCAACGCGCGCAGCGCGCCACGCGTTTGTCCGAAGCCGATGCGGCCGACCGGCGCGCCCACCTCAACGAGGCGGCCGCCGGCTGGCACGTCCTGCGCGTCCATCCGGCGGGCATCGAGCGGGCCCGTCGCGACTTCCCCAGTGAGCCGCTCGAAACGCTCTCGGCGCTCCACCTGGCGAGCGCGCTCGTGGCGCGCTCGGCTATTCCGGGCCTCGCGGTTCTCGCGCTCGACGACGATGTCCGGCGCAACGCCCAGTTGTTGGGCTTCCGAGTCGTCCCGGCGACACGACCGTCGATTTCCACTGAAGAGGCTGCGCTCGGCATCCGCCAGCCCGCGCGGCCGACATCCGGCGGAGGAGGCACGGCATGACCCCTGCAAAGCGGGACCTGCACAAGGTCTACATCGTCGACACGAGCGTTCTGGTGTCGGCACCCGAAGCACTCCAGAACCTGACGGACGGCAATACCGTCGTGCTCCCCTTCCCGGTCTTGCAGGAGTTGGATCGGCGCCGCACCAGCGCCAACGGTGTCGGATACACGGCGCGTCAGACGATTCGTTTTCTCGATCAGCTGCAGACGCAAGCCTCGCTCGACGAGCTCCAACACGGAATCCCGCTCAATGGCGGCACGCTGCACTTCCATGGCGGCGAGCTCGACGTGTCACGCGCCTGGCCCGGTTTCAACTCGACCTATGCCGACGACGCGATCATCCTGCTGGCCGGCACCTACCAGGAGGCGCATCGGGACGAACCGGTCGTGCTCGTCACACGCGACGCGGCCATGCGCTGCAAGGCGCGGGCGCGTGGCGTCAGCGCCGAAGACTATTACAGCGATCGCCCTGTCACCTCGCCCGACAAGTTCTACTCGGGGCGGGCGCGCATCGAGATCCCGCCCGAGCAGGCCGGCCTGCTGTCGACGCTGCATCACGAACACCGGCTACCGCTGGACGCGGTGGCCGCCTACACGGACGTCTCGCAGATGTTCGCCAACCAGTGCTGCGAACTGCACGTCGGCGGCAACGGGAAGAGCGCGTGGGGCATCTACAAGCAGCACGACGGCACGGGGTACTTACGGCGGGTCAACACCAAGGTCGGCGAACGCTTCGGCCCCTGCAATCCCGAGCAGGCGTGCGCCCGCGACCTGATCCTCGACGACCAGTCGCTGATCGTGTCGCTGGTCGGCATCGCCGGCACCGGAAAGACCCTCATCGCGCTGCTCTGCGCCTACGAACTGTACCGCGCCAGCAAGGTGTCGAAGATCGAGGTGTACCGCGTCAACGCGGAGGCGGGCCGCCAGTTGGGCTTCCTGCCGGGCGACCTGGGCGACAAGATGGCCCCATGGGCGAAGCCCGTCATCGACAATCTCGACTTCATCCTGCGGCGCCTCAACGGGGGCGTCCGCTGGAGTAACCAACTCTCCGAACACCAGGCCGACAAGGCCCACGCGCCCGCCCCGAGCGGCCCGACGGTGGACGAGCTGCTCGCGAACCACACCCTCGAGATTTCGCCCATCAACTACCTGCGCGGCCGGTCGATTCACGACGCGGTGATCATCGTGGACGATGGGCAGAACCTGACGCAGGAAGACATGAAGCTGGTGCTGACGCGGGCCGGCGAGGGGGCGCGCGTCATCCTGACGGGCGACCCCGACCAGATCGACCGCGCCGAGGTCGACTCGCTGTCGAACGGCCTGGTGCAGGTGGTCGAGCGCTTCAAGGGCGAGTCGTGCTTCGCCCATCTCACGATGAAGGAAGTCGTGCGATCGAAAATCGCGGAACTGGCGGCGAAACTGCTGTAGGCGGCGCGGGTGACGCCGTGCCACCCGCGTTGCGGATTTCGTCACCCCGGCGGAAGCCGGGGGCCAGAGAGGCACACGGCTGGATTCCGGCGTTCGCCGGAATGACGAGATGGAAGTACGTGTTCGGGTCGAACAGGGGTCGGGGCGCCGCTCCACGCGACAGATTGGAGAAGTGCCTCGGCCCCTTTCTCTCCGTTTCCGAATCCCGAACCCCGAAGCCCGAATCCCGGCTATTGCCCCGGCTCGGTCAGCAGCCGCGCAATCAAATCGGCCATCCGCGCGTCGTTGGCCGTGTCGTAGCCAATCATGATCAGCCGGACGTTCCCTTTCTTGTCGATGATCTGGATCTGCGGGATGCCGGCCACCTTGTAGTTGGCGTCGTTGACGTTGACGGTGCGCGTCATCTTCCCGTCCGCCGACACGACCATGTTGTTGTCGGCCACGGCGGTGGGAAAGAGGATGCCGTGCTGAGGGAAGTAGCCCTTGAGGGCGGCCAGTTCGTCCGCCGGCGACAGATTTCGCTGCTTCTCGAAGTATCCGTAGAACTGCGTCACCATGACGACGCGGAGTCCCTTGGCCCCGAACTGCTTCTGCAACTTCACCACCGAGGGGTAGCTCTCGCGGCACGGCCCGCACCAGTGTGCCGTGAACTGCAGCCAGGTGACCTGGCCGCCGGTCATGGCCAGCTTCGTGGTGCCCGCGGGCGCGTTGAGCCATTGCGGCGCTTCGACCGGCGCGCCCGGCTTCCCCACCAGTTCGTAGCGGGCGAGCGTCTCCTTCAGCTGATCGGCGACCCCGGAGATCCCGTCCAGTTCTTTGGGCGCGCGGCGGAGCACGTCGAGAGCCTTCGCGTTCTGTTCCTGACCGGCCAGGGCTTCGGCGAGATTGACGTACGCGGCCACCAGCGTGCGGTCGAGCGGCATCACCCGGTCGGCGGCCGTCAGCTTCTGGTTCAGTTCGATGATGCGTGACGAGTGCTTGATGATACCGGCGTCGATATCATCAGCCCGATAGTAGCTGTTGAGCCGTCCATGCCCTTCGATTCGCTCCTTGACGAACGAGGCCGGCAGCGCCTCGAGTTCGACCACCAGACGCTCGGCCCTGGCGTTGCGCTCGTCTGACAGGGGCTGCCGCATCACGATGCCGATCGCTGTCGTCACCGCCTTCGCCTTCAGTGCCGGGTCGGTCTGCGCGGCGATGGCCCTCGCGATCGTCGCATCGCCCTTCTCGGGCTGTCCGGCCTCGATGAACAGTTCGGCGAGGGGTGTCAACTCCTGAGCGGGTACGCCATCCACAGCCAGTTTCGCCAGGCAGGCCCGTGCAAACTCGAGCTTGTCCTTCTGGATGACGGCGTACTTCTCGGCGTTGACGGGTGCTGCCGCCTTCATGGCGGACGCCTGGAAGTCGCGGGTGGCCTTCAGGCACGCCGACGGGGTCGTCGGCTGGTCAGCCGGCGCGGGCGCCTGGGCGCTAAGATTCAACCCCACGAGCCCAATCAGCCCAATCACCGCGACGATCATCGATCTCCTGCGCATGCCGGGTCTCCTGCTTTCAACGCGAGGTCCGCTTCGACCGGCTGACACCAGCCGGCCAGAAAAGTACTCCGACCACATTCTCTCAGATCGGCGGCGAGAACGAGCATCCGTTCACTCGTCCAGCCCGAATCCCGAATCCCGCCTGCCCCGAGCGAGCTCACGGTCACGTGAGTCGAGGGGAATCCTGAACCCAAGCCCGCACCTGCATGCCGGGCTGGAGCCCGGCGATCCCAGGCTCGCGTCCCCAGTCCCCAGTTCCCAATCCCCGGTCCCCAATCCCGAAACCCTCCCCCTGCTTCCGCTTGCCGCGAAGGCCTTGGCGGACGTACGCTGAACCGCTGGCTCGTGGCTGTCGCCTATTGTGCGAGGTGCCTTGCATGTCCCGACTCGTTGAATGTGTGCCCAACTTCTCTGAAGGCCGCGACCGCGCCGTCATCGATGCAATCGCTCATGCGATCTCCGGCGTCAGCGGCGTCAAGTTGCTGGATGTCGATCCCGGCGCGGACACCAACCGCACGGTGTATACATTTGTCGGTCCGCCCGACCTGGTGGCCGACGCCGCCTTCCGCGCCGCCAGAACGGCCACCGAGCTGATTGACATGACGTCGCACCGCGGAGCCCATCCGCGCATGGGGGCGCTTGATGTCTGCCCGTTCGTGCCGGTGGCCGGGATCACGATGGAGGAATGCGCGGAGCTGGCAAGGACGGTGGGCCGGCGCATCGGTGCCGAACTCGGCATTCCCATCTACTTCTACGAACACGCCGCGAGCCGGGACGATCGCCGCAGCCTGGCCAACATCCGCGCCGGCGAATACGAAGGCCTGGCGCGCAAGCTCGAACATCCGCATTGGGCACCCGACGCCGGTCCGCGATTGTTCAATGCCCGTTCGGGCGCGACGGTGGTGGGCGCTCGCGAGTTCCTGCTCGCGTACAACGTGAATGTGAATTCGCTCGATCGCCGGCTGGCCAACGAGATTGCGCTCAACATCCGGGAGGGTGGTCGGGCCGCACGCGACGCCCAGGGCAACATCGTCCGCGATGCCAACGGCGAATCGGTCAAGGTGCCGGGACGCCTCAAGGGTGTTCGCGCCATTGGCTGGTACATCGACCAGTACCGCCAGGCGCAAGTGTCGATTAACCTGCTCGACTATAAAACAACCCCACTCCACGTCGTCTTTGAAACCGCGCGCGAAGAGGCTGCGAAGCTCGGCCTCATTGTGACCGGCTCCGAGCTGGTCGGGCTGACGCCGCTCGGGCCCATGCTCGAGGCTGGCCGCTACTTTCTCCGCAAGCAGGGGAAGTCGGCCGGGGTGCCCGAGCGCCAACTCGTCGAGATCGCCGTCAGGTCGCTGGGGCTCGATCAGGTCGCCCCGTTCGACCCGGACAAGAAGATCGTCGAGTATCACTTCAAGCCGTCGGCGCCGCTGATGTCGATGACAGCCGCGCGACTGGTCGACGAAGTCTCGACCGATTCGCCGGCGCCCGGCGGGGGATCGGTGGCCGCGTTGATGGGCAGCTTGGCCGCCGCGCTGGCGACGATGGTGGCGAACCTGACCGTGGGCAAGAAGGGCTACGAGAGCGTCTGGGCGGAGCTGGCGACGCTGGCCGAACAGGGCCAGCGCGTAAAGGACACGCTGGCGCGCGCTGTCGACGAGGACACCGACGCCTTCAATCGAGTGATGGACGCGATGCGCCGGCCGAAGGGCACGCCCGACGAGAACGCCGCACGCGCGAAGGCGATTGAATCGGCCAGTAAGCACGCGGCCGAGGTGCCCCTGCAGACGGCGCGAATCTGCCTGGACGCGCTGTGCCTGGCCGAACAGGCCGCGCTCAAGGGCAACACGAGCTCGGCGTCAGACGCCGGCGTCGCGGCGCTGGCGGCGCAGGCGGGTCTCGAAGGCGCCGCACTCAACGTCCTCATCAACCTCGGGTCGATCGCGGACAAGGCCTTTACCAGCGACTGCTCGGCCGAGGTCGAGCGGCTCGTCGCCGACGGACGGCGCCTGCGCGACGCCGTCCTGGCGCGCGTCACATCGACGTTTGCGGTGAAAGCCGCGTTGTAGCGCCCGGCCTAGTCGAGGAATATCGACGAGTCGAGCGCGGCGTGGTCCTCGACAAAGCCGCGCATCTCACGGTCCACCTTCAGCCTGGGCGGCTCCGCATCAATGAGGTACCCGAACTCCGCCTGGAACTGTTCCAGCGACACGCCGCAGGTGGCCGCCAGTTTCGCGGTCTCGTGCGCATCTCCGAAATCCTCCCGCTTCAGGCGCAGCATGTAGCTCCGGGCAATGGCGTACTTCTGCGAGTGAATGTCGGCCAACCGGATCTTCGCCTTGCCCGTCTGCGGGTCGAGCAGTTGCTGGAACGGGATCGGGACGAACTTGCCATCCTGGATCGACACCATCGCCCCGTTGCCGCCCGACAAGATGTACTTCGCGGCCGAGTAGCCCAGATCCCTGGTGTACTCGATATCGGAGGGAATCGGACCGGCGCATCGCAGCTCGTAGCCGATGTTCTTCTCGACGATGGTCGCACTGAGGCCGAACTCCCTCAGACGCTTGTGAACCTGCTGTTTAAGGATCTCGCCGATGTTGATCTCGGCAATCCGCACGTTTCCGTGCGCGTCGCGTTCGACCTCGTCGAGGGCCGACAGGTCGGCCGGGTCGAGATCGAGGACGAGGCCCTCGGCAATCACGGCGACGCCGTCGCGATGGCCGTAGCTCTGCCGCTTGATGATCGCGCCGGCGAGCGTGTCAACGACGGTCTTCAACCGAATCGGCGGGCCGCCAAACTCCTCGGGGATCAGCGTCAGCGTGGCCCCGACAGCCTTGCCGATGCCGAGCGCCAGGTGGCCGGCCTTCCGGCCCATCGCGATCACGAAGTACCAACGTGACGTCGTTCGTGCATCCACCATCAGGTTCTTGACGATCTCGGCGCCGTGGTGGCGCGCGGTCTGGAAGCCGAAGGAATCGATGTGCGCCGGGAGGTCCAGGTCGTTGTCGATCGTCTTCGGCACGTGCACGACGCGAAGCCGTCCGCCGCTCTTCTCTTCGAGCTTCATCGCGGAAAAGGCGGTGTCGTCGCCGCCAATGGTGATGAGCATCGAGACGTTGAGCCGCAGCAGCGAAAGAATCGTGTTCTCGAGGTGGACGGGGTTCTTCGTCGGGTTCGCCCGGGCAATGCCGATGTGCGACCCGCCGAGGAAGTGAATGCGGCTCACCTCTTCGATGGTGAGTTCCCTCACATGATCGATGTCGGCGTGCATGAGCCACTCGAACCCGTCGATGACGCCGACCACTTCCACGCCCTCGAGTGCGGCTCGGATGGTCGCCGCGCTGATGACGCTGTTGATGCCGGGCGCCGGCCCGCCGCCGACAAGGATCGCCAGTTTCTCAGGATGGTGCACGTCATGTCCTCCCCGTATCAGGATTCACGAACATCTATCATAGCCGGGGGCGGGCTCCATGTCGCCGGGCCTGCCTGCCCTGCCGGCCCTGAGCGTGGTCGAAGGGAGCGCAGTCGAAGGGAGGACCCGGCCTCCAGTTCCAACGATCCGGTCGACATTTCTGGCTTCTGGGTTCTGGGGGCTGGCTCCCAGTCACTCTCTGGACGCGATGAACCGCACTCGCGCGGCGGACTTGTGGTGATGTAGGGGCAACCCCCCGTGGTTGCCCCATGTGATTCGGGCGGGCGCCCTTCGACTCCGCTCAGGGCAGGCGGGGGCCCGCCCCTACGAGCTTCTATCGTCGACTGACTCCCGACCGCTTCCCGGTAACCATCCAGACAGAGCCCCGCGTGGTATTGTGGGAGACGCACCGTCGGCCTGGAGCCCAGGATCACGCGGGTACCTCCTCCACCATGAATATAGAGACCATCGACACGCTCGACGACCCCCGGGTCGCCGACTACCGGAACGTCCCGGACCCGGTATTGCTCAAACAGCGCGGCCTGTTCGTCGCGGAGAGCCGTCTGGTCGTGCGGCAACTGCTGGCGGGCCACGACTATGCGGTGCGATCGGTGCTGGTGTCGCCCACGGTGCTCCACAGCCTGGGCGACGTGGTGGAGACCCGCCCGGGAATCCCTGTGTATGTCGCTCCAGTCGACGTGCTCGCCGGCATCGTCGGGTTCAACATGCACCGCGGCTGCCTGGCGATCTGCGAGCGGCCGGCTGGGGCGACGGTCGCCGCGACGCTGGCCCAGGCGGCCTCGGCGCGCCTGATCGTCGTCGGCGAGCAGATCGGCAACGCCGATAACATGGGGGGCCTCTTCCGCAACGCGATGGCCTTCGGCGCGGGTGCCGTGCTGCTCAGCCCCGACTGTTGCGATCCGCTCTACCGAAAAGCGGTGCGAGTCTCCATCGGTGGGACGATCCGCGTGCCCTCCGCCGTCGTTGAGGACTGGCCCGCTGGTCTGACGGCACTCAAACAGGCCGGTTATACGCTGGTGGGCTTGACGCCCGACGCACGCGCGAAGGAGCTCGGCGAGTGGGTGTTCCACGAGCGGCGTCCGGCGCGGGTGGCGCTCGTGGTCGGTCACGAGGGATTTGGCCTCAGCGACGCGGCGCTGGCCATGACGGACGTACGGGTACGGATTGAAATGGTGGCGGGCGTCGATTCGCTCAACGTCGCCACCGCAGCCGGGATCGCGATGTATGCGTGTTCGGGACTCTGGCGTCCCGTCTAGGCTTTTCTAGGCGAACCTGGTCAACGACAGATCGAGGTGCCGGACCTTGCTCGGCGACCGGTGCCACTGCACGAGAATCGGGCTCTGGTAGGTGCCTTCCACGACGGTCGGGAGCCCCGGTGTTTCGCGATCCGACACGAGCAGGCTGACCGACCGCTTCATGCGGAAAAAATTCTCGGCCGGAAACGCCATCAGACGCCCCACCATGCGCTCGATCCACGACTCACTCAACCCCAGCGCTTCGACAAGCTTGTTGAGGGCGACGACCGCGTCGTAGGCGGCATAGTCGCGGGTCTTTCGCGGAATCGCGCGGGGGTGCTTGAGCGCGTGCCTCCCTTTTTCGGCCATGAAGCGCAGCGGGTCACTCAACACCTCGCGCAGATCGTGGCGCATCAACAGGGTCTCGTACTCATTGACTGTAATGCCTGCCTGGCGTTCGCCCGGCGCCAACTCAATCCGAACGCGCCCCTTCGAGACGCCAGCGCGCCTGATGGCGGCAATCGCGATGTCGTAGAGACCGAGGTTGGGGTCCCTGAGGTTGACCGAATCGACTGAATGCACCGACACCGGCACGCCGACGCGCGTGCGCCAGACCTCGACTTCGGAGTTGTAGGCCACGACGCTGGTCTTGCGCAGCCGAGGCCGGTCGCCATTGACGCCATCCAAATCGACAAACGGCACCGGGGTATGACGACGGTTGAGATAGGTCACGCACGGCCGAAGGCCGGCCGCCATGAAGGCCAGGTGAGAATCCGCATTACGAGGTTCGACCTGCCGCTGATCATCCGACAGGTCCTTGCGCTCGTCGAGTTCGTCGTGGCGATAACCAGCGCCTTCGGGGAACACGGCGCGAAACGGGTCGAGATAGCCACTGACATCCTGCCGGCGCTTGGACAGCCTGGAGACGAGCCCCTGCTCCAGGTAGCCCGCGGTTGTGTGGAAGGAACAGTACAGGCTGCGGTCGAAGAACTTCAGGATGTCGCCGTGCAGAGCCGTGACACGGGCGCGCATGTCGATCGCGTCGAAGCGCGATCGCGGGTGGAGTTCGAGCGAGAGCTCAAGTGGTTCCTGGGACATGCTCGATATACACCCGACCCGGTCGGGTTCAACTGGCAAGGATAGCACCGAACGCGCGTCAATCGCCACTTTGCCAAGCGTGTTGTTGCCAAGCGTGCTGTCGGGCGTGTTGTCGGGCGTGGCTTGTCAGACGTGGTCAGGTGATCGGTTGATCGGATGCTCGCGCGACCGGAGGAAGCGATACCAGCGTGGGGGCAACGACTGATCGAAACAGCACGGGCGCCGCACCGGGATGGTGCAGCGCCCGCGTTGGTCTAAACTCCCCGAGACAGACACTACTGCTCGTCGGCCTCGATCACGACCTTCGTCGTGTAGTCCTTGCCACCAACCGTCAACTTGACGAGGTAGGCACCCGGATCGAGGCCGGCACCGCCGCCACCACCACCCCGGCCACCGCCGCCGCCCCCACCACCCCGGCCGCCGCCGCCAGCGCCAGCGGCCGGCGAGCTGCCACGCAGGTTCCACTGCACGCGATTGAGACCTGCGTCCTTCGGACCGGTGATCTCGCGGACGACTTTGCCCGTGTAGTCGCTGATGGCGATCTTGACGTCGCCGGTCGCCGCCGCCTTCAGGTAGTAGCTGATGGAGGTGCCCGGCTGCGGATTCTCACCGCGGAAGAACTTGTTGCCTCCTGTCTTGATAGCCTCCTGCGTGTCGCTGCGCCACAGAACACCTGGCCGCGGCGGGAACAGGAACGCGTCGGCGTTCAGCACCGCGTCCGTCAACTGCTGCAGCGGCGAGATGTCATCGACAATCCAGATGCTGCGCCCGTGGGTGCCGACGATCAGATCGTTGTCGCGCGGGTGAACCAGCAGATCGTCGATCCTGACGGTGGGCAGCCCCGTCATAAATCGCTTCCACTCTTTGCCGCCGTTCACCGAGACGTACAGGGCGTACTCGGTGCCGAGGTAGAGCAGATTCCAGTTCTTCGGATCCTCGCGAACAACGTTTGCGTTGCCCATCGGCAGATTGGCCGCAATCGACGAAAACGTCTGGCCGTAGTCCTTCGTGACGTAGACATACGGCTTGTGATCGTCGGTGCGGTGGGCGTCGAGCACGACATAGCAGGTGCCGGCGTCAAAGTGCGACGGCTCGACCCTCGCGATATGAGTCTCGTCGGGAGCGCCCTTGACGTTGACGACGACATTCTTCCAGCTGAGGCCGCCGTCGCGGCTCACCTGGAGATTGCCGTCGTTGGTGCCCACCCATACGACGCCGGGCATCACGGGGGACTCGTCCACGGTGGTGATGACGCTCGTCGTGGCGACGCCGTCATGCTTCGACGCCATCGGGGCATCACCCTTGACGCCCATGATCGGCCGGTCGAACCGGCTGAGTTTGCGCGTCAGATCGTCGGTCATCGTGTAGGTGTCGCCCCGGTTGACAGACCTGAACAACCGGTTGCCGCCCAGCCACACCGTGCGCGGATTGTGGGGCGACAGCACCGTCGGCGTGTTCCAGAAGAAGCGGAAGGCCTCTCCCGCCGGAGGTTCCGGCACGACATTCGACGCCGTTGACGGTGGGGCAATGCCAAGCTGGGCCGACATCTGTGCAATGGCTTCCGGGCTCGCCCCGCCACGCCCTCCGCCACCCGCCGGCCTCGGACGGATGCTCGTGGACCGTCCGGCGCGCAGATCGAGCCGGTTGACGTTGCCGTCCTGCGACTCGGAATACACGGTGGCCCAGTCTGTCGGATCCTGCTGCGTGTAGAAGCCGTCGCCGCCGCCCACGCCGAACCAGTCGGAATTGAGAATGCCGACATTGGCGCGCTTGGCGCTCGGGCCGCACCACGATCCGTTGTCCTGCAACCCGCCGCACACGAAGTACGGTTTCCGCATGTCGGCGCTGATCGCATAGAACTGCCCGACGGCCATCGTGGCGACGAAATCCCACGTGTCGCCGCCGTCGTAGCTGACATCGAGGCCACCGTCGTTGCCGTACATCACGTGACTGGAGTTCTGCGGATCGATCCAGATGGCGTGATGATCGCTGTGCCCCAGGTTCTGGATCTGCCTGAAGGTCTTGCCGCCGTCAATCGACTTGAAGGCCGGCGCACCGCCCATGTAGATCACCTGATCGTTGCTGGGATCGATGCGCACCTGGCTGTAGTACATCGGACGGTCGGTCGTGTTGCTGACGATCCTCCACGTCTTGCCGCCATCGTCGCTCCGCCACACGCCGGTCCGCTTGGGGTCGGGTGGAGTCGCCGGCTGCGCAGGCTGGCCGGGCTGCCCCGCCGCACCCGCCTGCTGACCTCGCCGACCGCCACCAGCCGCCGCACCGGCTCGCCCGCCTGCCCCGGCTGCACCAGCCGCCGCAGCACCGGCTCTCCCACCGGCTGCGCCTGCCGCCGCCGCGCCGCCAGGAGGGGCTATGCCGATGGCCGCCGCACCTTCACCGCCCGCCGCGCCGCCGCGACCGGCGCCCGGAGCCTGCGGTTTGCCGTCGGCCGTCACGCCCGCGCCGGTTCCGCCGCTCGCCCCGACCTCGAACTGCGCGACAATGACGTTCGGCTTGGTCCTGCAGATGTCGAGGCCGATCCGGCCGATGATGCCCTCGGGCAGCCCGTTGCCGGCCAGTTTCGTCCACGTCTTGCCGCCGTTGGTAGTCTTCCACAGTCCGCTTCCAGGACCGCCGCCGTTGAATCCATTGGGCGTCCGGCGACGTTGATAGGATGCGGCAAACAGCAGTTCCGGATTCTTCGGATCCATCACCACGTCGGTGAAACCCGTGTCCTCGTCTATGAAGTTGGTGTTGGTCCAGGTCTTCCCGCCGTCGATCGTCTTGTAGAGACCGCGTTCCTTGTTCGGCCCGAACAAATGCCCAATGGCGGCCACGTAGACGATGTTCGGGTTGGTTGGATGAACCACGACCCTGGCG
>Ga0315273_10003923_pt1 | contig 18033 bp, 10 predicted proteins | sample YL17G02_0_MG_FD_205753 | JGI IMG/M metagenome (GOLD analysis project Ga0315273, IMG submission 205753) | Sediment microbial communities from Yellowstone Lake, YNP, Wyoming, USA - YL17G02_0 | ecosystem: Environmental > Aquatic > Freshwater > Lake > Sediment | place: USA: Wyoming | collected...
GGTGCGCGCCGAGGAGGACGAGGTCGTCGCCGACGCCGACCCTGAGGAGATCGGCGAGCTCTTTCCCGATGACGACGCCCGGGCTGTCACTCGTGAGGTAGGTTCCCGCGACGATCAGACTTCGCGTTGAGCTGATCGGATCGATCTCCTCGGGGACGACGCCCTGGATGAGGACCGTCCGCGACCGACCCCCCGCGCTCGCCAGCGCCGGGAGGTCGAGGCGCGCCGTGTGCCACTCGATCCCGTCGATCCCCACGAGCGCCTCGAGCGCGGGCGACGGATCCTGCATCAGCGCCGTCGCCGACCCGGCGGCGCGCGTGTCCACGTGCCGGATCTGGAGGTGGCCCGTGTCGACGCGCGTCACCGTGTCGAACATGTCGGAGAGGTTGGCTGACGCGAACCCGAACATCACCACGAGCGCGAAGACCGGGCAGAGCACCGCGAGGAGCGTCAACAAGCTGCGGCGGCGGTTGCGCACGAGGTGCCGCATTGCGGCCTTCATTCCGCCCCCTCCAACCGTTCGAGCGTGAAGAACGACGGATCGAGGTTCAGGTTGTACTCTGCGTTCGCGATCCGCTGGATCGTCCGATTCCCCGACGCATCCTCGACCACGATCCGCGTCGGGAGCTTCTGACCGTCCACCTCGACCACCTCGGAGAAGGTTGCGGTTCGAAGCACTCCGCCACGCTGGTCGTAGGTCACGATGCGCTCTATCGCGTAGTCGGACGTCACGGTGAGCTCGAGCTTCCCGTAAACGACGGGCGCGTCCGGGTGCGGGACGAGCGTCAGCAAGTACCCGCCCTCGATCGCCTCGGCGGTCACGTCGTAGTCCTCGGACAGCGTCCCGAGTGCCAGATCCTCGATCGACGGCCCGGAGCCGAACAGGGTGTCTCCGATCGCCATCGACGGAAGCTCGATCGAGCCGCCGGCGAGCGGCGAGTAGTACCAGAGCTTGTCGCCAATCTGGAGGTAGCCCGACCCCGCATCGTCCTTCGGTTCGAGAACCCGCAAGAGCGCGTAGTCGCTGCCGAGCGTCCACACCTCGAGGACGTGGACCTTCGTCTGCCCGGCGAGGGTCACCTCGAGGCTGACGACGGCGTGGAAGCTGTCACCCTGCCACGCGCCGCGCGCTCGGTCGAGGATCTCGGTCGCCGTGGGCGTTGCTTCCGGCGACTGGGCCGCGAGCCCCGCCACGACAAGCGAGAAGACGGCGGCGAGCAGAGCAAGAACCGCAGTGCGTCGACGAGCTGTTCGTATCCTCATGATTCCTCCAGGGTCATCCCTCGCGGATCGCGGTCACCGGCTCCAGTCGGTTGGCTCGTCGAGCCGGATACCACGCGGCAACCAGCGCGGTGAACACGACGACCGACAGCGCCGCCAGCCAGTACAGGCCCGAAGCCGAGGCGTAGATAACCGTCGGGATCCCAAGCTCGGCGCCGAACCCGGCCATGAGCGACGTCAGGTCGAGGCCGACGCGGGCCATGTAGAGGAGCCCGCCGTAGCCGATGCTCCCGCCGACGGCGAAGCCGATCGCCGACACGAAGACCGATTCGACGAGCACCATCCGCGCGAGTTGCCGGCGGCTCATGCCCAGCGCGGTCATCACCCCGAACTCGCGCGTGCGCTCGAGGACCGAGTAGAACGTCGTGTTGGCGACCCCAAACCCGACGAGGAGCGAGACGAGGACCACGAACGGGATCATCTTGATTGTGCTGCCCTGGACCATGAGCCGCGCGAGCGGGTTGAGGCCGAAGTAGTCGGCGACCTCAACGCCGGACTGGTCGGCCAGGAGTTCGCGGGCGTGGGCCACGGCGGCGGTCGTGGACGCGCCGGGCGGCAGCGCAACCGCGAGCGCCGTGACGCCGCCCCAGCCCGTCAGCGCACGCGCGTCGTCGATCGAGACGAGCGCCACCCGTTCGAGTTCCGTCACCGTCGACGAGAAGAGGCCGACCGCCCGAAACGCCTGCGACGTGGTCCCGTCCGCGCCCGACGCGAGGAGGACGACGCGCTCGCCGACGCGAACGTCGAGGTCCGCGGCGAGCTGTGCCGAGAGCAGGACCTCGCCCGGCCCGACGAGGTAGCGCCCGGCGGTGAGGCTATCCTGCAGATTCGTCACCCGCGGCTCCCGCGCCGGATCCACCCCGCGGATCGTCACCCCGTCGGTTCCGTAGGCGCTGCGAATCATCCCGTAGGTCTCGAGCCGCGGCGCCGTCGCCTGCAGGTGGAGTCCAGCGAGAGCCGACTCGATGCGCGCCAGATCGTCCAACCTAAGGCCGCTCGACGGCACCGGATCCTCCGCGTAGCCGGCCGCCCGGATCTGGAAGGCGCCTTGGTTCTGGGCGACCTGGGAGTGCGTCATCGACGCGAGGAAGCCGTCCGTGATCCCCCACAGGATGAGGATCACGAAGCTGCCGAACGCGACCATCGCGATCATCAGGATCGTCCGCTGCGGATGACGCCAGAGGTTCCGCCACGCCATCCGCAGAGTTGTCGTATTCATGAGCCCTCACTTTTCTGGCGAGTCGTCTTCCTGGCCGCTCGGGCTGGGCTGACCGGAGAATCCATCTTTGAGACGGGATTCTCCTTACGAACAGCCGGCGCTTGACGCCGGCTTGTTCGGCGCCGTCCGACGGCCCACGCGCCCGGCCTTGGCTGGGCACGTGAGGCCGTCGGCGATGACCCGCGTCGAGCGGTCGAGCATCGTGTTGTAGATCGGCTCCGGCACGCGCCGCTTGTTGACCGGGTACATCTTGATCAGCCCGAGCGTGTGCAGAAGCTCCTGCGGATCTCCGTCGATCATCTCGCCCTTCGCCTGGGCCTTGCGGATCTCATCCAAGAGCGGCGCAAACATCGTGCGCGCTTGCCCCAGGATCTTCTTCACGTCGAGAGTTGCCGTGAGCCGCTCGAGGTCGCTCGGATCGCCGAGTAGAACGCGCGTGATCGGGTTCGTCTCGATCTCGTGCACCATCGCCTTCATCAAGAGGACGAGCGCGTCCCGAGTGTCGCTCGTCGAGCGGAAGGACGCGGCAAGAAGTCGATCTATCATTGCCGGGATCTCGGCCATCACCGTCTCGATGTAGAGGGCTTCCTTACTCTCGAAGAAGAGGTAGAAGCTCGCCTTGGCGATGCCCGCAGGCTTCACCAAGTCTTCGATTGTCGTCTTCGACAGGCCGTAGCGGCCGAAGCACTCCCGCCCCGACTCGATGAGTCGGCCTCGGATCTCCTCTTTCTCAGTTCCCGTGAACGCTCTTGGCATCGTAGTGTCTCTGTGAATATAAACCGCATGCGGTCATGGAGTATAGACGGACGTGGCCGACTGTCAAGGGTCGGCAGTCTCATGTAGGGCGCAGTCGCCCTGATCGCCCCCCACACGGCGTTGCGCGATGAAACGTTGGCCCTTACGTGCGCGGAGTCGGTGCTAGCGCGGCGCGTAATGCGAACACGCAACGCTGATGTTGCCGGCGGCTGGCCAAAGTCATAGCATCTTGCGGAATGGCGTCTCTTCAGGGGTAGTCTGGCGCACGCTGTCCGTCGGGAGCTAGGATCACATGCATGATCGAGAACACCCGTTGCCGCTTATCTTAGTCCCGTCTTCCTTTACGAAAGACGAACGGGGGAAGTTCTTCGAAGGAGTCGTGGCAGACCTTCTGACGAGACTGCGGTACACGGTCACAGAGCGCGTGCGCTTCACTGGCATGGAGATCGATGTGCTTGCAGATCACAAAGACACCAGAGAGCGCGCCTATGCGGAATGCAAGTTCGAGCGGGACCCGTTCGCAGCAGAAGTGGTCTACAAGCTCCTTGGGAAGGGTGTCGCACATCGTGTCGATATCGTCTACCTCTTCTCGGTCTCCGAGCCGGGGAAGGAAGCCAAGGGCGTGATCGACGATCTCATGCACTCGGAGCGCTCAGGCCCGCGTTTCGCTTTCGTTGGCCCCGAAGATCTTGTGGATCACTTCAGGGACCTTCGCGTGCTTGACTGTGATGCTGCCACAGTGGCTGCAGGGGCGGAGACAGGCGGCGTCTACCTCGCCATCGCACCGGACATGACCCCATTCTGGATCTCTCAGCAACTCGAGAACGGCATGCCGGTCCGCTGCGTCCTGCTCGGGGACGACAGCGCTGCTCTGCGGCGCAGTCTGCCGAGGATCATGCAGCTGTTCGAGGACAACGAAGTACTCGGCAGTCTGCCGGTAGTGGTGCATGGAGGCTCCGCCTCGGGAGGCGCAGATGACCAGAAGTCCCAGCCAGCGAAGGAGACAGTCTCACCAGTGGTCGCGGCTGATTCGCTGGTTGACTATCGCCCTTGCCGGCCTCAGGACTTTGTCGGCCGGGATGGACTTCAGAAGGAGATTTGGACCTTCCTTGAGAGAGTGCGAGCCCGGCGGACGGACTCGCGAGTACTTGCGCTGTTTGGGCCTTCTGGGTTCGGCAAGTCATCCACGATCGTGAAGCTTGCGGACAGATTCGGGAACAAGCGCTGGAGAAAGCGCGTCTTCCTTCACCCAGTGGACGCGCGCGCTGCGGTCGGACCGCTGTTCGTTGCCGCAGCTGTGAAAGCGGCCTTCGACTCTGCCGTTGCCAGTGGATTCATCTCGATCGGCCTAGACCATCTTCGCATAGAGAGCAGTGAGACGGTTCTCGAATCACCGGACATCGTCCGCTGTCTCGAGTGGCTGGAGCAGAACAACCGGCTCCTAGTTCTCTTCTTCGACCAGTTCGAGGAGATGCTGTTCAAGCACGAGCTTCAGCCCGTGTTCGAGGCATTCCGACGGCTTGCCTTTGAGGTCAATGCACGCCAAGGGAGTCTGGTCCTTGGGTTCTCATGGCGGACCGGGATAACCATCCCGGATGGGAACGCGGCGTACTACGTGTGGCATAGCCTATCGGACATCCGCATGAGCCTGGAGGTGGGCCGCTTCGAGGGGAAGGAGTCGTCGAGGCTGGTCACGCTGTTCCAGCAAGCGCTTGGACAGACGATACTGCCACCACTTCGTCGCCGATTGATCGAGCAGAGCCAAGGAATCCCTTGGCTCCTGAAGAAGCTGTGCATCCATACGTACCGTGAGATGACCCGAGGCATCTCCCAACAGGAACTGCTCGAGCGCCGGCTGAACATCGAGAGTCTATTCCAGGAGGATCTAGAGTTGCCGTCGTCCGAGCGGGAGCAAGGATGTCTCAGGTTCATCGCGAAGGGCTCACCAGTCGCGGTGAATGAAGTGACAGAGCGCTTCGGGGAGGAGGCAGCGAACTCGCTGTACGCGAGGCGCCTCATAGTGCGAGCGGGAGACAAGTACGCCATCTACTGGGATGTGTTCCGCGATTATCTGAATGAGGGCAAGCCGCCACCGATCCCATGGACATACGTCCCCGTTGTCTCAGTTGCGATGGCTATGCGGGGTCTGAGGGAGATCCAGCAGCGGGACGGCGTGGGTCTTGATGAGTTGGCGAGAGTCATCGGGTACTCAGCGAGCACGACCGTGAACATCGTCGGCGACCTGCAGAACCTTGTGTTGATCACGAGGGAGGCTGATGGCGCCTACGTCCCCCATCCGGAGCTGAAGACCGCAAGCGCCGGTGACGTGGCACGGTATCTCCACGAGCTATTCGGTGATCACAAAGGCACTCGTGCGCTTGCCGACGGCTTCACTAGAGGTGAGAGGATTTCAGCCTCTGCGTACAGTTCCGCAGTGGAAGCTGCGTACGTGAGTGCTGGCAGCCAGCCTGACCATGCGAAACGATACGCGCGGAAGCTTCAGCCGTGGCTGAGGTTCAGCGGGCATATAGATCGGGACCGAAGCGCCGTGTGGCTCCCTGAGTCTGGGGTAGGACGTGATCTCGGGAGCTTCGTGGATCGGGGCACGGGACAGACAGGTGCTTGGCTCTTCCTTGGCTCCGCATCGGGCGGACGAGTCACGGATTTGGCTCTAGAACTCTCAATCCACGGTACCATCGGTCGTGATGCCGTCCTGGGGAACGGGGACCGCAATGCGGCTGATGACTTGAGCAGTCTACGTCTAGCGCGCCGGGAGGGTCGGAATCTGGTAGCCTGCGATGCCCTAGCATCCTCGCAGCCGACTGAATGGAAGCAGGCCGCAAGGCTCGTGGCCAGGGCCGCCGGAGAGACGGCGTTCGTGTCGGAAGCAAGGCGCATCCTCGCGCAGACCCCAGAGATAGGAGCTGACGTGCTGGGGGCGCGACTTGCTCAGGCCCTGGGCAAGTCATGGTCTGCTGCCTCACGAAAGCGCTACGGCGCGGCTGCAAGGCGTTGGCTCCGGTTTGTGGATGGCCCAGACCCAGAGTGATGCCGCAGCGGGGCGCGGGGTGGGTACAGCGTCCCGCGTGCGTGAATCGACTCTCGCGGCTGCAAAGTGCGCCAGGCCACGGCCGACGATCGCACCATGACGAGCGCTCTTCACCATCGCGGAACAGTCACACGCGTTCCCGGATCGGTCCCGCAGGCTTCACCGCTGCCAGACTGTGGACGGACGACGTTGTCACTTGCAGCCGACAACGTCCCCCTTAGTCCGCGCGAGCTTTCCGGTTCGCACAACTCCGCCACGATGTGTCATTGCAGGACCCTCTCGCCGCGCGCTGTTCGGTAACCCAACTTACGAGGAACCGATCCCTCCCTCGGTAACCGTTTCAATGAGGCAACGCGCGTGCTTGTTCTAGGAGCCTCATGGTTGTAGGATGGCATGCGAGGATAAGCATGCCAATATGTGAGAGCATAAGCGGAGGGAAGGGCGACGGCAATGAATAGAGATCGACAGAGAAGGAGCATGTTGCTAGCGTGCAAGGCCGCACACTAATCATGGTTCGGCGGAAGAGGTCTGGGGCCATGATGCACCGCAACCAGCATTCCACCCGCTCGGGAGTACAACCGTCGTGGGGCACGTGAAGCGATGACCAAGGGAGAAGGGTCGAAGCGCACCCGACGCTGCGGAGGGCGGGCTGGGCCTCGTGCAGCGGCAGCGGGTTACGACTTCCAGGATCTGTACGTTGCCAGCCATCTCGCACGGCTCCTGCTCCGTGCCGACCGCGACCCCCCTGAGGAGATCCTCTGGGAGAAGCGGGCCATCGACTGGTCCGGAGACGGCCCAGCCACACACGTCGTCGTAGACGACGTCATCCTCTCGCTTCGAAGCGGAAGGAGAATCTACGTCGAAGTCAAGGAGACCCGAAGGCGTAGCGCGTGGCGCATCGCGGAGCTCACAGCCTCAGACATCCTCTCTCGATTCTGGAGCCACTGGAACGGAGTTCCAGCGGAGTTCCGTTCGCGGTCCCGCCTCCGGCTCGCCACCGATGGTGACGTCACCGACCTCCGGATCCTGATCGATGCCGCTCGCCGCTGCCGCACCATGGCCGAACTCGATGAGGAATCGGCAGCATCCGCGGACCTACGCTCGATCTGTGCCGCGCTGTCCCTTGAGCCACGCGATCCTGCCCTGCTCCCGTTTCTGAAGGCGATCGAGGCGGAGCCGCTTCCTCCTGCAGCAGAGATCGAGGATTCGATCGCTCGCACGCTCTCCGCAGCCGGCCCTGCAGCCCCCGACATCATGCGGTGTCTCGTCCGGCTCGTTGCGCGTAGCAAGCACGGAGACGCGTCCGCGTGCTCGGGCTACACGCGTGACAGCCTCATCGACGATCTGCGTTCAGAAGGAGTAACGGACGCGACGTTGATCGGCATCGGTGCGGTAAGAGCATCTCCACTCGCCACGCCCGCCGTCCTGGACGCCTACCGCGAAGGGCTCATCAAGGAATACCGGGCGCAGCGCGTGTACGGACTCCAATTGCGACGGCCCGTGTCCGTCGATCTATTCGCACTCTTCGTGTCCCCGGTATTCGCGACCCTCGGAGAGCAACGACGCGATGCGGGTTCAGAGTCAGCGCATCACCGTTCGTGGATGGAAAGGCTGCTCGTCGAGGACGAGAGCCCAGCCGAGCCGGCGAAGCGCGAGAATGATGACGTCGTGGACTTGCGGGGGTTGCTCGCGGCCTCGCGCAGGATTCTCGTCGTCGGTGGCCCCGGCACTGGCAAGACGACGCTCCTGAAATGGCTAGCGATCGTGTCTGCGATGCGGGATCCGCGGTCGCGAGATCTTCTCGACCTTCCTTCTGCCGCCCTGCTCCCGCTCTACGTCAGGTTCCGCGACTTCGGCGAGCGGGTCAAGACGAGGTTCGGCTGCACCGTCCCCGGTCGAGTTGGACTCGTGCAGGACTTCGTCGCTGTCCTCGCGGAGGCCGGTCTCTTCGGTGGCGCACCGACACCGGACGACGCGAGGAGCATCGCGCAGGAATTCTTGGAGCGCGAGGACAGCGTTCTGCTGTTTGACGGTCTGGATGAGGTTGCCGACGAGAGGTTGCGATCGGCACTCTTCGAGGCTGTTACCGATCTCCTTCGGCAGTACACGCAACCACGTGTCATCATCGCTACCAGGCCCTACGCCCTTCCAACCATTCAGGCAGAAGTGAGCGACCTGCTTGCGTTCGAACCACTTCCGCTCGATCGAACCGCTCAGCAGGCGTTCGCGCGCAAGTGGTATGTGTCAGTACGTTCGCAGAAAAACACGCCCCTGGAAGCGGACGACGCCCGAGCACGGGCTGACGACCTCGTTACGGCCGTGGCTCGTGTGCCTGATCTTGCAGCGAATCCCCTGCTGCTCTCCATCCTCGCGGCCGTCCATTTCAATCGCGATCGACAGGGCCTGCCGATAGACCGCGCAACGTTGTACGACCACGCAACCCTCGCGATGCTCGGTCACTGGGATCGCGACCCGGCGGGTCACGGCCTCGGTGACGACGCGATACCAGCCGACTGGGCAGGGTACCACCTGGACGAGAAGCAGGTCCGCGAGATGGCCGAACAGCTCGCCTACCGCGTCCAGGTGCACGAGGGGGGAGGCGAGTTCAGCCGCGATGTCGCGATCGAAGTTCTCGGCCAGGCACTTCTTGACGTGGGCGCCACATCTGAGCGTCAGCGCCAGAAGCGAGCCGGCGTTCTGCTCCAGACGCTTCTCGATCGATCCGGCATAGTTCAAGAGCGCAGCCCCGGAGTCCTTGCGTTCGCCCACTTGACCTTCCAGGAGTACTTGGCGGCACGCTGCCTTGTTCGCAAGCCTGACCTCGGCCTCGCTGAGGTCGCCGGGCTCGCGTCCGACGAGCGTCACGCCGAGGTCGCTCGTCTTGCTGTGGGACTCCTATCGGGTCACCCTTCGGAAGATGTCCGCAAACGGGCTGGAGCGCTGGTAGCGCAGTTGACGCGGGTGAATCCTCTTCTTGCCGCTGCCTCGCTTCTGGAGGCCGGCGAGTTGGATCTCGATCCCGACGATGCCGAGCGCCTAGCCCAAGCGCTACTGATGCCGGAGGACGACGACGATCATCATCACTTCATGATGTTTCGTTTCGATCCTCCCCGGGCATTCGGTCGCATCGTCTGGGCTGTGCTTGGGCGAACGGCGCACCCCGATCGTCTCTTCCTCGAGTTTCTATCCGAGGGCACACTCGGTCGACGGCATCCCGAAGAGTTCGAGGTTGCCCTATCGTTGTTCGCGGCTCGCCCCGCACTTCCGATCTCCCCGGAGCTAAAGTGGGTGCTTCACCGCCTCACTTGCATCGATGAGGAACGACTTCCTTTGCAGCTCGGGGCGTTGGCTTCCCTGCTGATGGTCGAAGCGGGTGAAGCACAGCCGATCGACTGCGTGGAACCGCTGCTGCGGCTCTACGGCGCTGAAAGATGGATGCGGCATGCGGACCCACGTCGCGCCGAGGCGTTCTTGGAGCGTCTCTGGGCCGGTGGTGATGCCGAGCGCCTTCGAGTCATCATCGAGCGTGTCCTTTCCGGATCTCCCGTCGATGCCGATCTTGCGTGGAGTGCGCTCAAGTTTCTATCACCTCGAGGCTTCGAATTTGCCCTCCCACGCGATACGGCACAGGCCGTGGTTGCAAAGGCCCTGTATGACAGATCGAGACACGACGAGGCAGTAGAGGTGTTCGGCCCGCTAGCCAAGCGCGAGGGCACACGCAGCGCGCTGCTGCCTGCATTGCGGGAGGGGCTGTCCGACCCCGACAAGGACGTGCGAACAGGATGTCGGAAGGTGCTCGACAAGGCCGGGCTGGGCTCGCCGGACTCGCATCCTGACGCGGCCGCCGAGGACCAGGACGAGGACGCGCTCCTGGTGCGTCTGCAGTCGGCCTTGGGCGATCCAGCAACGGCGAATGGCACTGTGCTCCGACTTGCAGAGGAACTCTGGGAGGAAGACACCTCCGTGAGCTGGCGAGCAGCGCGTGCGCTCCTGGCCGCGGGATACGACGATGTCGCGGGCATTCCACAGGCGCTCGTGCGGGCGGGTTTCAGCAAACCTGAGCGCCGGCCGCTCGCGTTCGACCATCTCCGCGCCCTGAGGGCCTTGCCGGCGCAGGACTACGTCGTCAGGGCAGCCCTCCTCGACGGCGTGCGAAGCACGACGGGAGCGGTAGCGGCCGCGGCGGCGCTGATGGTGCTGGAGTTCGGGGAGTACAAGGGCGAGGCCCGGATGCAGCGATTAGTTGCGGCAACGCTCCTGGACCACCTTCAGATAGAGGCTGCGCTTCCGGCCCTGGCGATGCGGCTCGATGATCGCAGTGACAGGGACTGCGTGGTTCGCGCCATTTCAGAGTACCTCGGTGGCAAAGACATCGCCGCGCCTATAGCGGCAGCGACTTCCGTCCTGCTCGTATCGGCTGGCGAGTTGAAGGCGCGGAACCTACCAACCGGCCTAGTCCACGGACTAGGCGATCCCGTCCGGCATCAAGAGGCGTGGCGGCACCTGCGAACGATGCTCGACGATCTTGATTTGGTAACTGAGGCGCGAAGCGCATTGCGGCAGGGGCTTGGCGCTAAGGAGGTCCGAGTTGCGTGGGGTTCTGCGACATGTCTGCTTGACGCCGGCTACCGGACCGAGCCGGAACTCGCTGCTTCACTCATTCGTGTCGGGCTGAAGGACGAGGGTAGGCGAGAGAAGGCTCGCGCTACACTAATGGAACTCCTTGCGCATCCCTGGACCGCGCCGACCGCGGCACGCACGCTTCGCGAGGAAATCCAGGGCGCGCTGAACGGCAGCGACGCGAACAAGTGGGACCAGCCGCTTGCCTGGGAGGCCGCGACGTGCCTCGTGGAGGCGAAGCTCTGGCACACGGAGGGATTGGTCGAGGCGCTCGTATGGGCGGGGCTCTACCGGGAGGAGTGGCATGAGCGGTCGATCACGGCCATGCGAGAACTGCTGGAGGCCGACCCATCGGCGGCCGAGAATCTGGAGGACGAGCTGTCCGGTGCGCTTGACCACAGCGGCGGTGCCGTAGCGATCGGCGCTGCGAAGGCGCTGGTTCGGCTGGGCACCCGGGTTGCGGATGACGTGGTTCACGGTAGCAAGAAGTTGTGGAGTGACGCCGAGAAGAGGAAGAAACCGCTCCACCTGCTGACCGTGCTGCTCCGAGACGAGGCGCAGGGGTTCGCCGAAGACGTTCTCGATCCACAGGGTGACGTGCCGCGTCAGAACGGGCTTCGTCTGGCGTTCTCGACGCTGCTCGGGTCGTTGCTCGGCGACGGGCAAGCCAAGAAAGACAACTGGCGGAACAAGGCTGGGCCAGTGTTTGCCGCCGCAAAGCGCGCCTTGGCAATGGGTGGTGTCGAGCCAGCGCTGGTGGCGCGGGGTCTCGTGGAAGGCGGACTCAGCCTACGGCCAACAATCGCGGAAGCCGGACGGGCGCTTGATCAGTTCCGCTCGCGACCCGAGTGTGATGCTGCGGCGTGGGAGGCCTTGAACGCAGCGGTTTGGGGGGAGAACGACGATGTAGCATGGGGCGCCGCCGTCTATCTTATGGATCGTGGCGACTACGGGAACCCGGGAATAGCGCACGCATTCGCCCACGCTGGCTTCTCGAATGGACGGCGCGATGGCCTTGCGGCTGCGCGACTGCACATGTTGCTCCAGAATCCAACGGCTCGGCCGTGGGCGACGATGGCTTTGCTGCAACGGGCTCACACGGGGTACTCGGGGGACCGCTATCGCGCGGTGTCCATCCTGCTGCGGGGCGGCGCCGAGCTTGTGGACGGGCTGGTGAGGGTTCTGAACGAGCAACGAGAATCGTGGCCGCTTGCCCCTCTAGCACTACTGGCGGTAACGGGGCAGGTTGAGAACGCTCGCAAAGCCGCGTTGAGGGTCGGCGCCACCAAGCTCTCAGCGATACTGGGCGGCCAGAACATCGATGAGTGACTTCACCGGGCGGGAGGGCGCTGGGGCAGGTCTTGCGATCACGTATCCTCGAGTCGCCCAGAGGTGTCAGCTCGCTGCCGGTGACAGCCTGCTGTTCTCGCAGTCCCACTGAATGATCGAAGGTACACCCTCCCGCGTGCATGAATCGACTCACGCGGCTGCAAAGTGCGCCAGGGCACGGCCGACCGGCGGCGGGGTCAGGCGGCGGGGTCAAGTCTTCACTCTTCGCATAGGCCGAGTAGAGGTAGTGGGCTCGAGTCTCTCGCGTCAGGTCCCTGCCGGCGAGGGGATAGCGCTGTGTCGTCGGGGCCTACCACGGGATTGCTCGGCGGGCGAGTACTCACGTTGGGCAGCGCTGCCCCGTAGTATCCCTTGACGGTATTAGCGCACAGCGTTATTATACGAAGTGATGATCCGGACCTTCGCTGACGCACGTACCAAGCAGGTCTTCGCACGCGACCGGGTGCCGGGCTTCTCGCCAGATCTCCGACGAGCCGCGTGGAAGAAGCTCGCCATCCTTCATGCGGCGGGTTCGCTACAAGACCTGCGTGTTCCACCAGGAAACCGGCTGGAGAAGCTCTCAGGCCGCCGGGAGGGTCAGTACAGCATTCGAATCAACGATCAGTGGCGGCTGTGCTTCGAGTGGAAGCGCGGCGATGCGTACGGTGTGGAGATGGTCGACTACCACTGAGGAGGTTTCCATGGCCGCACAGAAGATGGCGCCAGTACATCCCGGCGAGATCCTGATGGAGGAGTTCCTTGAGCCGCTTGGCATTAGCCAGTATCGACTGTCGAAGGACATCGGGGTCGCCCCGCGCCGGATCAACGAGATCGTGCACGGAAAGCGTGCGATCAGCCCGGACACGGCCCTGCGGCTGGCTCGCCATTTCGGCATGACGGAGACGTTCTGGTCGAACTTGCAGGTCCATTACGACCTGGAAGTCGAGCGGGATCGTCTGGGTAGTCGGCTCGAGAAAGAAGTGGTGGTCTACGTCCGCTCAGGATGAGCCCGTGCCGAGCGCGGGGACGAGGTCCTGCGCCGGCGTCGGGGTTCGGTCTTGCAAACCAGCACGAGTTTCTAGCGGATTGCGGTAGTCATGATGGGGTGGCTCCGTTGGCTAGCGCTTCCTCCGAGGCGACGAGGTCTGGTTCTGCAATGACACATCACTTAGCCCCGCTCGGCCCGATTTCGCGCCCTCGCGCCCGGCGACTCACCGAGGCATAGTGGACTCCAAGATGCGAAGCGATCTCCTTCAGCGAGACCCTGTGGTCGAGAGCCGCCTCTGCCACGCTGGCCCCTGCGACCGTTGTCGAGTGGGGCGAGGATCGGAGAGCGTCCTCACGCGGGTCAGTCTCCCCATCATTCTCTTCACGGCGGCTTCAGGTTGGGGCGCTCGACACTCGGGCTTGATGTTGTAGTGTGAGATTGCTCTTGCGGCGGCTCTTGGCCGCCCTTCTTGCTTGTGGTTCAGTCTGCGACCTAGGCCAGCCTAGGCTAGCCTAGGCGTTCCTGTCCAAGTAATCAGGAGGTCAGGCACGTATCCGACATGGTGAGTAGCTTGGATGTCTTCCGCGGCGATGGCGGGATCGGGCACGCCAACAATTCGTCCTCCTAAGCATTGCGCTTTGAACGCCGTGCCTCATGCGGCATATGCAGCCGTGCGTCCGAACCCTTGAGAAGCAAGAGAGAGGGCGCCCGCGTTGGGCGCCCTCCCTTGGACCCGCAGTCTTCCGCAGGGAGCGGAGCGGCCTATGCAGAGAACCCCGTGGGCCTCATGTCCTACTTCGCCTGGGGCGCCGGGCCCCAGTCGCCGTGCGGAAGACCTGGCTCTGAGACCTTCTCGAGCAGTTCCTCGAAGCTAGCGAGAAGCTTCGCCTGTCGCTTCAAGAGATCCTCGAAGCTTCTGGCGAAGTTGGTCCTCTGCAGATGAGTGAGCCGGTCACTGACAGCGTGGAGCAGGTTCTCGAAGCTCTCGATGCGGCCAGCCTGCTCCCTCAGGAGATCCTCGAAGCTCTTCAGGAAGGACATTCTCTCCGTCCATCCGAGCGCACTCCAGTTCGTCTTCAGGAGGGTCTCGAAGCTCAGCAGCGCGTTGGCCTGCCGTCGGAGCAGGTCCTCGAAGCTTGTGAGAGGGTCGTACGGAATGGGTGCGTCCTTCTCGAGGATGAGAAGCGCGTACTCTGTTGCCAGGACCTTGCTCTGCCCCTCCCCCCCGGTGGGCCACGGTAGCGCGGCCACCGCAGCCCAAGAGCCACGATCTGGATCGCCAATCACTTTGTTCTGGTTGTCGACTAACCAACGGTCGTACTCCGGCTGCCACTCATGCCCGCAGAAGTCCCAGACCTCCTGTGGAGTGGCAACTAGAGCAGCAGTCGCCAGCGCGTACATCGCGTAGATGTTCCCGATGTTGAAGTAGTCGGCGTGGCCATTCCAGGACTCGCTCCATTTCTTGCAGAGGTAGCCCGCGGCGCTCGTCCAACGCGGATCGGAGGCATCCACTCCGCAGTAGGAAAGACCGATGAGCCCCGCTGCGGTCGTGGCGAAGTAGCCGTAGTTCGGGTTGGGGGCGTTGATGAGGTTACTCTGGCCTTGATAGCCGAAGCCACCGCTGATCGGCTCCTGCAGGGCGGTCAGGTATACCATGAGTCTGGACTTGACATAGTTTTGGGGAGCGATGCCCCAAGCCTCTGCCGCCATCAGCCCTTCCACGGCCCAGCGGCAGATGGACATGTCGGCCCCTACGCTAGAACTCGGGGAGTACTCCCATCCGCCTGTAGTCTCCTGGGTCGAGGAGACCCAATCGACGCAACGCTTGAGGACGTCGAAGAAGGTCAGCGTCTGAGGTGGATTCGCCGGGACGATCATGTTGGGCGCACCACTGGCTTGAAGAGCCAGCATGACCAGAGCGGTTTCGTACGTGCTCCTCGTTGGACTGCCACCACTGTCGAAGTAGATGCCATTGGCAGCCGTGTGCATCTTCGTCATGAGGTACGTCCAGCCGGCGACCACACGATCCCTCAGTGACGTGTTCCACAGGAACCAGTTCGGGTCAAACGGACTGACGAAGGTATGAAGGGCGGAGCTCTCGAGTTTGTAGAGAGCTAGAGCAGTCAACGCGACAGGGTAGAGACCCTCCGTGGCAGTCGCCCCGACGCTGCTTTTGAAACTTCCGTATGTGGGGAGCGTGGTGTTGCTCATCTGCTGCTGTCCCAGTAGCCACCAGAGCCCCTGCTGGATGGCTGTCGTCCGTTCTGCTTGCGTGATCCCCGTGGCGCCCAGCCCGCCCACGGCAAGGCCTGCGATCAGCACCAGTCCGAGAACCACAGTGCCCAGTCTCTTCGTCATTTCTGATCACCCTCCTGTTCACTCCTTGGACAACCCTTGCGTGACGACCCGTGGAACCGGACGCCACGCTCGGTGTGCACCGAATCCGCACGTGCTCTGAGCGCTGAGTGAGCAGGAGCCCTCGATCTGATGGTGTGCGCTGCGCGCGCCGGCATGCCGGACGATGCCTCTCACTCACGAACGCAGCCTCTAGTCTACGCATTGCTCACTGGAGTGCAAATACCCTCGTGCATGATCTGGAATGCGCGCTCTCCCCTTCGGGTCTGGCCGCCGTGAACCGGTCCGACGTGAATCGGGCGATGGGGTTAGATGCTGTATCGAATGTCAAGCCTCCTTCAGGGCGGGGGAGCAGAACGGCTCGCCGGTCTTGTAGATGGCATGGGTGCAGCTGTTGCGATGGGGTCATGGCGATGGTAGACCCTCTCGCCGCGCATCCAGTTGCCGCCTCTACTCATGAACCGCATTGCGGCGCTGGTTCGGAGGAGATACGGCTTGGGCGTGGCGTATGCCGGAAAGACGGAGACCGTTCGCGAGGGAGGGTGACTGTACGTATGGGGCCGGCGGTGAACCACGATGGCTTCTCGATCCCACAGCAGCTAGCCAAGAAGCCGATGCCACTCATGATGGAGAGCGTGTCTAGCGGCTGGATTCCGGAGGGGTATCTGCGCGCCCGGTGCGGGTGCAAGAAGCACGGTGCCCTGGATTTCGTGCCGCGCCATGGCCCGGTCAGCCAGCGTGGCGTATAGGTCTAGGCTGGTGTCATCAGGCCCGGGCAGGAACACGCCTACAACGTGTGGATCTCCTTCCTTGCGCCGCAAGGTCAGCGTGACCAGGATCGATTGGAGAGTAGTCGGGGCCTGGACAATGCTGATGGATGGGCCGGTGAGTCCGCTTGGCAGGCCTTCGAACTGCACGATCCCCGAGTCGATCGGAGACGGCGTTCCCGAATTCGCGATTCTGGTTCTGACCTCATGCATAGATGGGGTTGAGAAAACGTAGCTGTAGCCGAAGCTTGCGAATGCCAGAAGATATGCGGCCTTGAGGAGAGCGGCGCCAGTCTCCGCATGGTGAGACCCGCGCATCGAAACGGCGAAGCGGAGTTCCTTGCGCAGATCACTGAAGAACCCCTCGCGGCCGCTGGCGCTTGCGTCACCGACCACCCTGAATTGGTGCGCGCGATCCTCTCCAATCACGAGATGGGCGTGGACCGCAGCATGGCTGGTCTGCAGTGTGCACTTGCGATGCCCGTCCTTGTGGCCTGGGCGAAGATCGCGCAAGGCCAGAGCCGCCTCCAGATCGCTCTCCGCGTCTGTTCCTAGCGTGTTATTGCACTTCTTGCAGGTCAGCAACCGTGTCTTTGGGACACCGCGGGTCACGCTTCTTGGGGGCACGTCCTCGACGGTTAGCAGACACGGATCCGCAAGGTCGTTAGGGGCTCCTCTGTGGAATACGTGAAGGCACAGGGGGCAGATGTAGAGGTCCGCTGACGGGGGAGTGAACACCGATTCGCCCGTGTCGTATCCAATCTCGAGGATCAGGTGATCGGCCGCAAACGCGGCAAGGTGCGAGCCATAAAGCTCAAAGAGCGCCACGCGACGGCTCTGGCCCTGTGACAACTCTGTTGCTGTCATGAGAGGCACTATGCTCTGATCAAGGGCGTAGTGCAAGCTGCCTAGAAGGGGTCGGACCTTTGTTCTTGAATGGACCTTCGCTTCGCCTGTCGACTGGCAACTACGCTCACGGTCGAGAAGTGCAGACCAAGGAAGTCCCCCGCGTCGCGGAGCCTGTAGTGGTGGCGATGGACAGCCTCGGGGCGCGGGGTCGGATCTTCACTTTTGGTGCTTCATGACCAGCGCCGGTGCCCAATGCCGCGCCCCTCTTGCTAAGGATGCCTCCGATATGCATACGGCGACGGGGTCGTGGTCCTGCAATGCAACATCACTCACTTCTCTGCGTGCTCCGCGGTGAACGTGCCAGTGCGCCCGCCTCGGCCAGCGGGGCCGCGCCGTGCCTCTTGCCGTCCCCTGTGCGCAGTGCGCCATTCGGGGACGGGGCCGAGGGGCGGACCACACTGGCGCATATCCCGCGGCTTCCCTCTTGGCCCCGTCCATCTCCTTGAGTACACTCAGAGACAAGCGGAGCATAGCGTGCAAGGTCGTCGCATTCTGCGACCACCTTCGCACGAGGGTGCAATGGGCGAGCTGGTTCCGGTTGATTCTGTCGAACGTTCGATCATCGAGGTCCGAGGCGTGAGGGTCATCCTCGATGCGGACCTTGCTGCGCTCTACGGGGTCGAGACCAAGGCCCTCACGCGCGCAGTCCGCAGAAACCCCGAGCGCTTCCCGCCGGACTTCATGTTTCAGCTATCGGGCGTGGAGTTTGCGCACTTGAGGCGCCAATCTGGCGCCTCAAGTCAGTGGGGTGGTCGCAGAT
>Ga0315273_10003925_pt1 | contig 18026 bp, 17 predicted proteins | sample YL17G02_0_MG_FD_205753 | JGI IMG/M metagenome (GOLD analysis project Ga0315273, IMG submission 205753) | Sediment microbial communities from Yellowstone Lake, YNP, Wyoming, USA - YL17G02_0 | ecosystem: Environmental > Aquatic > Freshwater > Lake > Sediment | place: USA: Wyoming | collected...
TTTTGTATCATTCGTGGTTACATTTCTACCGCTCGCAAGAATAAGCAGCGTGTCCTGGAGGCTTTGCATTCCGCTTTTTGCGGGCAGCCTTACTACCCTGCGTTTACATCATTATCCGCTGAGTAGTTACCAAGAAGCAGTATTTTCATGAACTAAAAATAAGGAGTTTCACATCATGAATGCTTATGTAATCGTGGATATTGAAGTCACAGACCCTGAAGGCTATAAAGAATACGTCAAACTCGCGCCTGAATCCATAAAAATATTTGGCGGGCGCTATACCGCGCGCGGCGGACAGAATGAAACACTGGAAGGTGAATGGCACGCAAAGCGGCTTGTTATTCTTGAGTTTCCATCATTCGATCAGGCGAAAGCGTGGTTGAACTCAGATGAATACGCACCCGCCCGCGCGCTCCGGCATAAATATGCCAAAACGAACATGGTGGTCGTAGAGGGAACATAGATTCCACAGGCCTAAGACTAAGATAAAAATCAAGGTATAATCCTGCCCGTATGAGTCCAGAAACTGCTTCTCAAAAAACAAAAGTCTGCCCGACCTGTGGCACGCGCTTAAGCGAGAATGCCACGCGCTGTCTCGTGTGCGGCACGGAATTAGGCTCCAAGCCCGAAGCCAAGGTCGTCAAAAAGGTGGAAAGAACCGTGCAGGCCAGCCGCATGCCTGAGATCACTCTCAGCCTGCCAGCCGCGCTCGGTTTGCTCGCAATCGTATTGTTAATCGGCGCGGGCGGTATCTACGCGGCGCTCAACGCAGGCGGACGCGTGATCGAGCCAACCGTGGTCGTTACAGCCACTGAAACCCCTACACCCAGCACAACGCCTACAGAGACGCTCCCGCCCACATCCATTCCAACAGCAACATTATTACCACCCATTGATTACACAGTTCAAGCTGGCGATAACTGCGGCACCATCGCCTTCCTCTTTGGCGTAAATACACAAAGCATTATTGTTCTCAATAACCTGCCTGTAGCATGTAACAACCTGGTTGTCGGACAGGTATTAAAGATACCCTATCCAACACCAACGGCTTTACCTGTGGCGACCAATACCCTCGAGCCAGCGGCCGCCACAGTTGCCGCATGTGAAAGAGTGGACATAACCGTTCAGGCAGACCAAACACTTTCAGGCATTGCACTTAATTACGGCGTTTCAATGGCCGATATCAAAGAATTCAACGGTCTTTCTACGGATAACGTATTTACTGGACAAACCCTGAAAATACCGCTTTGTAGACGCTCTGGGGATCCCAATAAGCCGACCCCCACAGCGACAATACCGCCTCCCTACCCCGCCGCCAACCTGCTCCTGCCTGCGGATGGCGCCGCCTTCACCCTGGCCAACGAAGTGGTCACGCTGCAATGGGCTTCGGTCGGCACCTTACGTCCTGGTGAGGCGTATCAAGTTACTATCGAGGATGTGACCGCAAATCAAGCCCGGCGCTTAACCGATTTTGTAACAGATACAAAATATATCGTGCCAACCACCTTCCGCCCGAAGGATAATGTAGCTCACGTTCTGCGCTGGTGGGTTGCGTCTGTTCGCCAGACAGGCACAGATGAACAAGGCCAGCCAATCTGGGTCGCGGCGGGAAGCACCAGCGACAAACATGTATTCACCTGGGTTGGCGTTGCCGTCGAAGGAACGCCTTCACCGTAAACACACAAACTCCGTCCTGAGCGGAACTGTTGGTCGAGTAGGTCGGTGTTCTTCCGACCGTATCGAGACCAGGCGTAATCGAAGGACATCAAACTAAATTTATATAAATTAAAATGCCAGGCGCAGTTTGTTTCTCAAAAGGAGTTGAAATAAAAACTCCGAGACGCACCTTGCGCCTGGTATTTCTTTTTCTATTTACAGGACTTGCATGAACATCCGCTCATTCAATCGTGAAGCCTGGGACGGGCAGGTGCAATCCGGTCAAAACCCGTGGACGATTCCCGTTTCGCCGGAAATCATCGCCAACGCGCGCGCTGGCAAATGGTCTGTATTGCTTACAGAAAATATTTCTGTGCCGTGCGCGTGGTTCCCAACCATGGATGGATTAAAGATATTAGGTCTCGCATGCGGCGGCGGACAACAAGGTCCGGTCTTTGCCGCGGCTGGTGCAGATGTCACCATCTTCGACAACTCCCCTGCCCAACTTGCGCGCGACCGCAAAGTGGCCGAACGCGAAAACCTTGACATCAAAACAGTCGAAGGCGACATGCGCGACCTATCCATGTTCGCGGATGAAACCTTTGACCTTGTCTTTCATCCCGTCTCGAATTTATTCATCAACGAGATCCGCCCGGTTTGGCAGGAAGCCTTCCGCGTGCTCAAACAGGGCGGCAAAATGATGGCCGGTTTCATGCAACCACATTTTTACATCTTCGAGGTCGAAGAACTGGAAAAATGCAACTTGATCGTCAAACATAAGATCCCTTATTCAGATGTTGAAAATTACAGTTTTGACCAACTACACAAAGAAAATCGCCCCGCCGAATTCGGTCACTCCCTTTCAGATCAGATCGGCGGCCAGCTTGATGCAGGCTTCCACCTGATCAGCTTCTATGAAGACCGCCATACCGATGTTAAAATCAGTGAGTTCATCGCCACCTATATCGCCACTCTCGCCGTCAAACCATAACCCATGCCCTCACTTCTCATCATCGTTGCTTATTTGTTGATCACCCTTGCCTTCATGGGACAAGGCTGGCGCCGCGCCTTGCTGTATGCCGCCTTGATCTGCGGACTACTCATCACATTATCCACAGAACTTTTAAGCCTTTTCCACGCCATCAATTTTTGGACAATCGCCGGACTATGGGGACTCACAATCCTTGCCACGCTGGCAACCTTAATACGAAATCGAAAAAACGTCCGCTTCACTCTGGACCTCGCGCATGCTTCCGCTTTGACGGTTGATGCGTGGCTTCTGCTTGCTTCCGTTATCCTCATCGCCGCCTCGACAGCCGTCATCGCCTTTTATGCCGCGCCCAACACCTGGGACTCGTTAACCTATCACCTCGCCCGCATCATCCACTGGATGCAAAACGGAAGCGTGGAGTTTTATCCAACCAACATTCTCAGGCAACTGCATCTGAATCCATGGAGCGAATATGCCATGATGCAGTTCATGATCTTAAACGGCAGTGATAAATTGGTTAACTTTGTGCAATGGTTCAGCATGGCTGGCTCGCTCGTTGGCGTGACGTTAATCGCCGAACAACATGGCGCAACACCGCACGGACAAATGTACGCGGCGGCTATCGCGGCTACGATCCCAATGGGCATCCTGCAGGCATCCAGCACCCAGAACGACTATGCCGCGGCCTTCTGGCTGGTCTGCTTTGTATATTTTGGTTTTGCCTTTAAGCGCTCCGGCGAAATGAAAGATGCACTCGCCGCGGGCATCGCACTTGGGATCGCCATTCTCACCAAGGCGACAGTTTACATCTTTGCATTTCCATTTTTACTATGGTTCACTTTTTCCATGCTTTGGAAAGCCCGATTGAGTGCAATTCGCCCTCTTTCTACAATTGCAATGATCGTGCTACTGCTTAATTCCGGTCATTACATCCGAAACTATGGCCTTTATGGCAATCCACTGGGACCAAGGGAAGAGATCGCATCCGGCGTAACCCTGAGATACAGCAACGACATTTTTACGACTCCTGTGATGGTGTCTAACACGATACGAAATTTTGCCATCAACCTGGGGACACCGAACTACAACATCAACATCAAAATGGATCGCTTCTTTTATAAAGTACATGAATGGATTGGCATCTCGCCGAACGACCCGCGCACCACATGGAACGACACAGAATTCCATGTCAACTACACATCCTACTACGATGGCAAGGCCGGAAATCCACTACATGCGTGGACGATCCTGTTCGTGATTCCAGTGTTTTTTTCGCAGAGACGAAATAAAGGAGAAGAGCCACATTATCTAAGCGCGCTTTTAGCTGGCTTTCTCATCTTTTGTCTTTACTTAAGATGGCAAAGTTGGCTTACCCGCTTGCAATTGCCCCTCTTTGTTTTATGGTCGCCTTTCATTGCACAAACGCTTGATAAATTCCGTGCACGCTGGTTAACGAACATGTGCCTAATCGCAATTGTGGCAACTTCCATGGTGTGGGTATTCAATAATGAAAGCCGCCCGCTTTTAGGGAAAAATAATATCCTTGAAACAGATCGGTCCATCCAGTACATGTCCAGAGATAAAACACTTTACGACCCATTTACAGAGACTGTCGATCTTCTTAGAAGGAGAGCATGCCCACAAGTTGGACTGATGACCAGTGAAGACAGTTGGGAATATGCACTCTGGGTCATGCTCCGACAGACTCAGCCAGATATCATTATTGAGCATGTCAATGTGGAAAATATTTCAAACAAGTTCAGCTCCCAACTTCCCTTTAGCGCATTCTATCCGTGTGCTGTTGTAGTAATCAATCTTCCATCCCCCGATCATGTGACATTGAATGGCGAAATTTTTGTATTAACGCAAGCTGAAAAATCAATAAGCGTTTACCTGAAACAGCCATAGAAAACGCAATGAAACCCGGATTGGTTCGAAGCAAAGATTTATGAGTCCACCCTATCGGACTCCAAAGTCCCCAACCTTTAGAGTTAAGAAAGTTCGGTAATCAAAATGGATGTCAAATATTGGGATGATTTTTCACAAGAATATGATGACACAGTCATTGATGCGTTTACATATGGGAGAACAAATACAATCGCAAAGACCATCGAGCGATTCGCATCGTACGAACTGGATGCGGCCGATTTTGGCTGCGGCCCCGGCAAGATATTACCATTCCTTTCACAAAAATTTCGCAACGTCTACGCCTATGATTTCTCGAGCAAGTCGCTGGATATCGCCAGGCAAGGTTGCAATGGGTTAAAGAATATCCACATCGCGCAAGCGGATCTATCCCAGCCCGTTGAGCACCTCCCCACTGTAGATGTGCTTGTCTCGTTCAACGCCGTGCTGATGCCTGATCCTGAACTTCGATTTAATTTTCTAAAAGGAATGGCTTCCCGCATCAAAGCCGGCGGACACCTGATCTTGCATGTGCCGTCGGTCGAGTCTCTACTTTATAGTTATTTCCGCGAGACCGAATGGCATCGAAAAGATGGCGCCGGGCCCCGTAAAGCTGAAAAACTGGTGGACACAAGTTACATCACCAGAGCTAAACTGGTTGCGCAAGGCGTTTTCATTCGCGGCACCGAACCAACCAAACATTATCTGCGCGAAGAATTGATCGTTCTGGCACGCGCTGAAATGAAACTCGAAGTATTGGATGTGATCAAGATGGAGTACGATTGGAAGACCGAAATGGAAGACGATACTCCCGAGTGGATGAGTGAGCCATATCCATGGGATTGGTTGATGATCGCAAAAAAGTCTAATTAAACATCATGCCGATTCTTACCACATGCTGCGCAAAGATGTGGACCCAAATTGCTGTCTTTCAAAGTTCACGTATTTATGCAAGAAGCAGTAATGTCGATACCATTTTGATCGGAGGAGATAATGAGCGACCCTAAAGTAAAACTTGAAAGAAAAGCAAAACGCCTGACCAAGAAAGAATACATCGTCTGGCTGACGACGGTTAATTCAGATCTAACACCTCAGCCCAGACCGGTTTGGTTCATCTGGGATAACGATTCTTTTCTGATCTTCAGCCAACCGAAGGCGCACAAAATCCGGCACATCAAACAAAACGCCAGCGTCTCAGTACATTTCAACACCGATGAAACAGGTGACACGGATGTGGTCGTTTACATTGGCAAGGCAGTGATTGATTCCGGCATTCCACCCGCGCATAAAGTACCTGCCTATTTTAGAAAATACCGCAAGGGGATTAAAGAATTAGGCATGACGCCAGAGAAATTCAGCAGCGAATATTCCATCGCAATTCGAGTCACACCGACCTCCTTACGCGGCTGGTGATAATAAAGAATGGATAAAAGTATATGCATCGGCGAGCGCGTAAAAATTTTTCTCAATTCCAAATCTGGAAACAGCGCAGGCTGGTTCGAAGGGATAGTCGTGCGCATTGATCCGTATTCAGAACACAGAAGTTTCTACTGGGTGAAACTGGATGAAGATGCTCAAGCGATGCTCGGCATTAAGCAGATTTCGGTATTCAACCCAAAGCATATTCAAAAGATGGAGACGGAATAAAATGAAAATCGCATATATATTACGATAGCATAACACTTGACCCTGATGGCAATCGGATTGAAATTACCATTTAAAAAAACATCCTGGGATTAAAAACATGCTTGATCTCCGATCAACTGAAACCGCCCTCCTTGCAGATCGTCACACATTTGCGGTGCAGGCCTGGCTATCTTCACGCGCATCGTCTGCCGTATCGTTTGATGGGCATGGCATAAAAGTCCGTTCAACCGGCCTGGGAGTTCCACTTCTCAACCTTGCGTTAGGCGCGAACTTTATTAACATAAACGATGCAGATATCCGGTCAGAGATCGAAGCGGTGAAAACTTTCTTCGCCGCGCGGCGCGTCCCCTGGTATTGGTGGATCAGCCCATTTTCGTCGCCAGCAGATATCGGGGCAAGGTTGGAAGCGAGCGGCGCAACGTACGATCCACCTGATTTACCGGCCATGATCGCTCCCCGGCTGCCGCGTAGAACAGAAGTAAATCCCGATTTGCGCGTCTGGCAGGCCGACACGCGCGCGGACCTTAAAGCGGCAAGTTACATTCGCCGCATCGCATTTAAATTTCCAAGTGGCATAGGCGCCAATTATTTTGAGGATATGGCCGAAGATTGGTTGCTCAGTCATCCGGCACATTTATATCTGGCATCAGTGAACGATGGGCCGCCTGCCGCCATCGGCGCTTGGATCGTCGCGGAGGGCGTACCCGGCATATATGTGATGGCGACCCTGCCCGAATGGCGCCAGCGCGGTTTGGGCAAGGCCATCCTGCAACGCCTGCTGGCAGATGCCGCCGCAGATGGATATCAAATGATCGTGCTGACCGCTTCCAATATGGGCGAGCCGCTATATCGTCAATTTGGCTTCGAGCGCGTGTTTGGATATTCGTTTTATCTGCCTGAACATGCAGACGAAGACGCGGAGATTTATATTGATAACTGAACCGATCACAAAACTTTTGGATAAAGCCCTCGCCTCGCGCGAGCCGTTGATTGACTCTAAACACGAGTCAGCTTTCCGCCTCTTCAACGGATTCACTGAAGGCTGTCCCGATCTGGTGATTGACCTGTACGCCTCAAGCGTTGTCATCCACAACTACGCCGATGATCCACAACAGGGCGAGTCACATGTTCAAGAGGCCCAACAAGTCCTCCTATCTTCTCTTGATTGGCTACACGCAGGAGTGGTCAAGACACGTAACGGCAAAACTCAAGAAGAGAAATGCGGAAAAATTTTATTCGGCACAATACTTGATCGCAAAATCAAAGAATATGGTGTAAGTTACGCCATTGACCTGACCATGAATCGCGACGCGAGCTTATATCTCGACACGCGCAACCTACGTAAATGGATCATCAAAAATCTAAAAGGTAAAACTGTCTTGAACGCGTTTGCATACACAGGCAGTTTTGGAGTCGCCGCCCTGGCAGGTGGAGCCAGCCGCGTTGTGCAATTGGACTTGAATCGTCAATTCCTGAATCTCGCCAAAACATCCTACACACTCAACGGCTTCCCCATCAATAAAAAAGATTTCGTCACCGCAGATTTCTTCGAGCAGGCCAGCCGTATGAAACGCGCGAACGAACGTTTTGATTGCGTCTTCATTGACCCACCGTTTTTCTCGTCAACATCAAAGGGTAGAGTGGATCAGGAAAACGAGAGCGCGCGGCTGATCAACAAGATCCGTCCGCTGATCAATGATGGCGGAACCTTGATCGCCATCAACAACGCACTTTTCCTAAGCGGCAGGGAATATATGCAAACGCTCGAATCATTATGCAAGGATGGATATTTGAAGATCAAAGAACTCATCCCCGTGCCGGAAGATTTTACAGGCTATCCTGAAACGCGCGCGGGAAGTCCCATCACTGACCCAACACCATTTAATCATTCGACCAAGATCGCAGTATTGGAAGTGCGGAGGAAGTCAATCGAAAGTGCATCGCGATCAAGCTGATTTTGTATTGTATTAAAAGGGTTTACTACTTCGACAATGTCTCAAGGTCACAATATTAATGTATGACATTGCAATATAGCCAAGCTAAAACATGTTCTTATTCGCGGGCGTGTTTCCCACAGATCTAAATTTAGGCTCAACAGTTGACATATTGTTCCCATGGAAAAGCGTGCGCGCATGCTCTCTCAGGGGAACTATTGTGAAGTAGTCTGAATAGATACATAATATATCGCTGACCAGTTTGATTTTTTCCTCACTATGAAGGTTCATAGCCGGGAAGAAAGACAGTTCCTTTATATCATTGCCGCCCAGGAAATCCAATGGATGCAACAACAACGAAGGATGGGTCTGAGTTAGCTTACACAGCATCATTGCCAATCGGAAGTAAGTACGCGCCAAAACAGGCGAAAAGTGATATATATACAGGATATAGCTTACATGAAACGGAATCCTAAAGAGTGGCATGGTAGTTACTGGGATTTCAATGAGTCCTTCGCTGAGTCCGTCAATCTGCCAGCGATATGGGCGGATGGGTCTTAATCCATCTCGCAACTGACCAAATAATAGTTTACGGTTTTTCTTCTCTTCAAAGCTCAATTTTGTAGTCATAAAATAATAAGCACGCGCCAAAGGCCCTAGGAATGTTGGCAGTGTAGATGCATCATATTGATAACCGCGCCGGGTTAAAATTCGTAAAACAGATAAGGAAAGGCTGTAACCCGGCCCTCGAAACCCAATAGGTTTTTGTCCGGTTACCCGTTCAATATGTTCTTCAGCCTGGGAAAGTTCCGACTCTATTTGTTGTTCAGAGTATAGATGCAGCCAAGGCTCATGATTAAAGGAATGATTCCCAATTTCATGCCCTGCATCTGCTATGGATCGAATAGCGGCATAATTTTTCTGCAGAGCAGCATCCTGACCCACGATAAAAAATGTGATCTTTAGTCCGCGTTTTTCGAGGAAATCCAGAACCCGTGGGACCACAATGTCCAGGTAAGAAGGGAATGAATCCCATCCCTGATCTCCATGTGTTTTCATGTAAGACCATAAGTTATCGAGATCAAGAGACAAACTAGCTAAGGGCTTATTGTTATTCATAATTATTGTTCCTGGTTAATGATGGATTTTGATATTCTATTTCATCTCAGCTATGATAAGGTCGGCAACTTCCTTAGCCATCCGGCTAATTGACTCGCCATTAGTTAAAGTCGGGTATATCTGAGCGTTGGTGGCAAGATAAATATTTTTAATGGGTACATGGATTGGAGGAATCAGATTCATCCCATTCAAAGGATGCAATGGTTCTACATAGCGGGCACGTTGTACCGAGAAATAGCGAATCCATTTGCGGTCAAATTGCGGAAACATCAACTCCAATTGGGTAAGCCATAGATCTTTTACTTCTTCATCGGTCATCTTCTGCAACGAGCTATCTGGTGCAGTATATTTAGGTAAATACACTAAATGATGACCGCCTACAAATTGAGGATCAATATATGAAGTCGTCTCAATCACGCCGGTAAAAGGGAAACGGTCATCGGTAAGGTTTAAAGTCCAATAACCTGTTAGTGGCCGATCCAAAACCAGTATTGGGCAGATAATGCCTAAATACCTGGTTTGAGCCAGGAGATCCCGGTATTCGCTACTCGCATCTGGAATCATGTGTTGAAATATTGGTGGCTGTACTGTGGAAACCAGTATATCAAACAAATGTGTTTCGCCGTCAACTAATAAACCTCGTGCCTCATTCTGCTCAATTACAATTTTGCTGACTGGCTTTTGTAGATGAATCTTGCCACCCACCGCTTCAATTCGATCTGCCATTGCCCGGATCATGGAAATATATCCGCCAATCAAATGCCCAGCCTCTTCTTTTTGGTTGGCTCCGCTTCGAGTGGATTTCATTCTCACCAAACGCGCCCAGATGTAGGTGGCAGGGGTATTATCAAAACCACCATCAAATTTAGCTTTAAGCATTGGCAGCCAAATATTCTTAAAAGTTTTGCTGCCACCTAACCACACCAACCATTTCTCCACGCTAATACTTTCCAAGCGATGCCAATCACGAATGAATTGAGCATACAGCACCGTTATCCCCAGTCGAAAACGATCAACCCACCCTAACGGGGGAAAACGCAAGAATTCAATCATATTATTCATGGAATAAATCTTGCCTTTGTAGAAAAAACCCATCCTGGTTTCGTGAAATCGCAACTGGTCGGCAATTCCCAATTCTTCACAAAGTTGACGTAAATGACTGTCGCTGGATAGAATTGCGTGATAATAACGATCAACTGTCGTTCCATCTTCAAGGGTTAACGGCCCAGCCAGCCCTCCAAGCATTGGAGAAGCCTCAAATATTTCCACATCAACACCCTTTTGTGAGAGAAAATATCCAATGCAGGTACCCATTATTCCACTGCCAATTATGCCTACTTTCATTTTGAATTTACCTTATCAAGCGAATTTGGATTGTTAATTAAAACATTTTTTGATTCAAGTTTATAAACCCCAGGATTATTTATTATTTCAGCAATTCGTTGTCCGGCAGTTCCGGTACCATAGATAGCTGGATGATCAACTGGATGAACAAAGTTGAACCAGTTGTCTAGAATCAATTTCTGGTCAGCTCCAACCAGTTTATTCCAGCCTGTTTCTATTATCGCTACCCACTCAGTCTCATCTCGCAGGGTAAGGCAAGGAACCTCCATGTAGTAAGCCTCACGTTGCACCCCACCGGAATCTGTGGCAATTAATCGTGCGTTTTCCTCCAAAGTTAACATGTCAAAATAACCCACCGGCTCTATTATCCGTATGTGGTCTTCTAAATGAACGTTTATATCAGAGAGCGCTTTCTGAGTACGGGGATGCACAGGTAAGATCACAGTTTCCGAAACCAGATTGAGCGCTGTGATGATCTGCCTAAGTCGTTCAGACTCATCCGTATTAGCTGCACGATGGATGGTCACGAGCGCATAATGTTGTGGCTCAATTCGCAGTTGCTCGAGAATCTTAGACTTGGCCCGGGCAATCGGCCGGGCGTACAGTAATGCATCCAACATCACATCACCCACCCAATGGACCGAATTTGTGATGCCTTCCACAGCCAAATTATTTACGGCTACCTGGCTGACACAAAAATGTAAATTGGCGAGACGGTCTGCCACCAGACGGTTTATTTCTTCCGACATGCCTCGATTGAAACTACGTTCTCCAGCCTCAATATGTGCAAAGGGAATATTTAATTTGCTTGTTACCAGAGCGGCAGCCAGGGAAGAGTTCGTATCTCCCCGCATAATTACAAAATCCGGCTTTTCCTTGAGCAGCACTTCTTCCAAGCTAACCATGATTTCTGCAGTTTGACGGGCCTGCGATGCCGACCCTACTCCCAAGTTATAGTGTGGGATAGGGATATCCAATTCATTGAAGAACGTCTGGGACATGCGGTAATCGTAGTGCTGCCCAGTATGCACTAATATTTCCTGGTGATCGGCGCGTATAGCCTGGCTGACCGGCATAGCCTGGATAAATTCGGGACGCGCACCAACGACGGATAATATTCTCATTTTTTAAACAATACTCCTGCGTCTCTGAAAAACATATTCCAGTGGTTTATCAATCCGAATTTGTGCTCTTTTGGAACAAGATCCAAAACAAATCGAAAGTTGGGTAGGGGATAACTAGATGATCAGGAATGATCTTTAGTCCACCTCGCAACCAGCTCAAAGGGAAATTTTGCAGCTTATACCCGAGAAGAGATTTTGCGTGTGCACCACTGATGCGTTTTGCCGGGCGGCCCCTGGCAACTTCCGAAAAATCGAATTGGGCAACAAGAAAATTTAAGCCCCCAGGAGAAAACCAATGCAGAACGCTAGGGGGACTATATTCGTGCCAATATCTGCCCAAACTGCGAGCGACCCAACTTTCTCTATCCCACGTTTCGATTAGCCAGAAGCCACCGGGCTTAGTAGCATCCGCGGCTTTTTGTAACGCCTGTCGGATATCGAAAAAATGGGCAATCACTTGAATCATACTCACAAGGTCAAACCGTTGGTTGGAAGTGAATTGTTCCAAGCTTCTGCTTTCAATCTGGAGGCCAAGATGGGTACGACCATATTCCGCCATGGATGAATTGGGTTCCAGACCAATGCCCTGCCAATCACTTTCCTGGAATCCTTTGAGGATGAAGCCAGCCGCAGTTCCAACATCCAGAAGTGTACCCGGGGTGGTATATTTCTTGAGCATGAGACCATATCGTTTACCATGGTCTGAAAGAATTTTTGCTTCACTGAGATAGTCAGGGTACCCGGCAGCGCCTCCCTTAAAATAATCATCTTGGTAAACCTGATTAAGATGATCATTGGATGGGATTATTTCAGCGCAACGGTGATGGCAACTCTTGCACTCGAGAATCCAATATCCGTCCTTCTGGAAAATTCGGTCAAGTGAGTTTTGACAAATCGGGCAGTTCATATTCTGCATTTCTGCTACTCTCAGTGCTTCAGGATTATCAAACCTAAGCGGTTTGGGTTGTTGTTCGGAGGGTTAGTTTCGGTAAATCAATAAGACGCCGATTCCGATAACGACTGTGCCAAGCAAACGACTCAGGGTAATTTTCTCATCGAACATGAGCCAGGATGCTACAAGCATGACCATATAACTTAAGCTCGCAAAGGGATAAGCGTAACTCAGATCAACGCGCGAGAGCGCCGCCAGCCAGAATATCGTCCCTCCAAAATATATGGCTAAACCGATAAAAACGTTCAGGTTGGTTGCCATCTGCCACAGAACGGAGGGGAGTTGATTTAAGCTCAAGGTTACCGAGCCTATACTGTTCATGCCTTTCTTGAGCAAAAGCTGTCCTACAGTGCTGGCAAGGACACTGATCAGTATGTAAATTATTGCGGTCTTCATTGCTGTTCCTTTATTAGTGGCTACTGTTTCGGTTAATCCCATACATAACCTCAGGTTATCTGCCTGGGCTTGAGACCGATCATTAACTGCATTCGGTAGAGCAATACCCACCCTTGAAATCTTAAATGGGATAAGATCGTTTGGGCTATTTTGGCTTTTGATACTCCATACATCCGCCTGTGAAGTACTGCCGGAAACTCAACCACCCGGTATCCTTTAAGCATCGCGTTGACTAATATTTCTGTCCCAGCCAGGAAGCCATCCGACCCAAAGTGGATGTTCTTGATGACTTCTGAGCGATATGCCCGAAACAGGCATGTATAGGTATACACATGCCTGTCAACCAGAATTCGATATACGAACGATGAGCCTCGGCTGAGAAATAAACGATAAGCTGGTACTCCAATCACGCCTCCCTCCGGATGATAGGGGGAGGCTGTTACAATGTCAACATCGGGTGTAAGGAAAGACAAAAAGGCCGGGATTTCTGAAAACTTATAAGTTCCGTCACTGTCCACGGTAACCAAAATATCTCCGTCGGCATTGGAGAAACCCGTACGAATGGCTGCACCCAGACCCAAATTGGTTTCATGTTTTAGAAATTTGAACGTCATCCCTGATTTATTATCGCTGGCAAAACACTCTTTTAATTTTGAAAAAGTTCCGTCCCGGCTTCCATCGTCCACAAAGATCATTTCAGCTGAACGAACTTCTTCCACTGCATTTTTCCAGCCATGAATAACCATTTCATCAACGATCGGCAACAACTCATCGTGAAGTTTTGACACATTGTCAACTTCGTTATAGCATGGAACAATGATCGAGAGTTTCATAAATCACAAACTGGCGACGGCCTGGATGATGCTATCAAGGTCATCTTTGGTTAGGGATGGATGAACGGGCAAGGAAAGAACCTCCCGGCTGGCTACTTCTGCGATTGGCAAAACATGAGAGTAACCCAGTTGTTGGTAAAGTGGCTGTTTATGGATCGGAGTTGGATAGTGTATGCCAACCCCAATTCCCTTCTCTCTTAACTTTTGAGCAGCATTATCTCGATCGGGAATTCGAATCGTATATTGGTGGAAGACATGCTCTGCATGGTCTCGAACCTTGGGCGTCACCACTCCCTTGATTTTTGATAAATTTGCGGTTAAGTATGCGGCATTCGCCCGCCTGATCGAATTCCACTCATTTAGCTTCTTAAGTTGCACCAGCCCAATTGCCGCCAAAAGATCGGTCAATCGCATGTTGTACCCGAGCATAACATGTTCGTAAGTCCGAGGACTGCCATGGCTCCTGATCAAGCGCGCCCGCTCTGCGATCTGTGGGTCATTCGTTACAATCATGCCCCCTTCAATAGTCGTTATATTCTTGGTCGCATATAAAGAGTAGCAGGCCGTACCAAACGAACCTATGGGTCGGCCTTTGTAAGTGGCTCCATGAGCTTGACAGGCATCCTCAATAATGGCAAGATTATGCTTTTGGGCAATTTCGACAATTGCATCCATGTCACAAGACTGGCCATACAAGTGAATAGGGACGATAGCCTTGGTATTCCTTGTAATGCATTTTTCCATTTTTGCTGGATCAATTGTAAAAAAGTCCGGCTCGATATCCACAAATACCGGGCGCGCACCAACATATAATGCACAATTGGCCGAGGCGATAAAGCTAAAAGGCGAAGTAATCACCTCATCAGATGGGCCAATCTGGTGAGCAAGCATCGCGATGTGAAGAGCAGTAGTCCCAGATGAAGTCGCAACTGCGTGCTCAACGCCGCATAACTCAGCAAAACGCGCCTCAAACTCACGGACCTTGGGACCCTGCACAAGTTGTCCCGAGGCAATCACTTCGAGAATTGCATTTTCCTCTTCCTTACCAATTATAGGTTTAGCGATGGAGATCATTTTTATCCTCCTGGGGTTCAAATGTCCAATCACACACTGAGCAATGCCAAGAAGCATTGCCTTGCTGTTTCATTTTCCTGCCACAGTGGCAGACATATCCAACAAGCCGCGCTGGATTCCCGACAACAAGCCCATGGTCCGGCACATTGCGAGTGACCACTGCGCCGGCTCCAACAAGTGAAAATCGGCCAATGGTCACGTCAGGCAAAATAACCGATGCGGCTCCTACAGAAGCCCCATATTTAACCAAAATTGGCCCAACCACCCAATCATCATTCCCCTTAAGACTCCCATCCAAGGTAATTGCCCGGGGCATGCGATCGTTCGTAAAACAGACTTGTGGACCGACGAACACACCATCTTCCAAAGAGACGCCATGATAGATCAAAGCGCTGTTTTGAATTTTGACATTGTTGCCGATTTTCACACCGAAATCGACATAAACATCTTTGCCGATGATGCAATTTTGTCCGATAATTACTCCTTCCCGGATCTGTACTGAATTCCAGATCCGGGTTCCAGAACCTATTTGTGCCTTTGGAGACACTTCAGCTGTGGAATGAATAGTAACATTGTCGTTTGTCATGTTTTATTTCCTTTCATTCTATTAACCTTTGTGTTAATCTTTTTGTCTTTTCTCCCACTTCGATGTCAGATTCGGGACAAAAGTAACATCTGTTCCTAACTTTGGATAAATTTGCCTTTTGCCAAAGCAGAACAAGCGCCGAACGAGACAAACCCACGAGACTTGAACCTATTTTTAGGCCCGTATGGGAGAAATTTCAGAAATTAATCGCTTTATATAGCACAATCGATTACAAAGCAAATGACCACTAATGCAATCATCGGATTATTTTTCAATTTAAAAACCTAAATAGAATATCGAAAATTAAATCTATTTAAATTTAGACTTAAAAAAAAGATACTAACTACACGCACTTATCAATTTTGCAAAGTGATAAATCTATTTTAATGTATTCTGGCTAAAAGTCAATAGGTGAAATTTCGGGATTTTGTAACATAGGCATGGGCAAAAGTAAAAAGAACAAAGGATGTGAACTGATCTTCTAAACGTCAATAGTGATTCCAGCCATGAGCAAGCTGTTATGCCTTTTGATGAAAAGGTATCTTTTGGATAATCCTGGATGTGAATTTGGGTAATCCAGGTAATAAACCAACTTGTTGTGAGCACAGATACTTACGCTGATTGAGCGGATAATCCTATACCTTCGTAAAAAGTCGAGTAATTGCATTCTTTAGTGTAAAGTTGATTTTGTAGCAAAAGACAACTATCAGCAATCATCATTTTGTCAATTCAAATAAGTAGACCGATATATCAACAAACTGATGTTCTTTCACCAAGCGCATAATTGCCTGATTAGGGTTTAGGAAGAATGATCTATAGCGATTACCATGGGGATCTGTAAGTCCACCACGTATGATTACCCAAAATTGGTCATGACCTGAGATGCATTGCATCAGGGTCTTCCAAACTTCAACATCTATGAGATTAATATCTATACCACAGCCTTGCAAAGTGCCTCGATAATACCAATCGAACGTTTTTTGTTCTATTCCAATATACTCATCAGGAGCAAACACAATTACATCATCTGGCCTGGAATTTTCCTCTACATATACAGCAACTTCCGCCCACTGCTCATTCATATCTCTCACATAGTATTGGCCCAAACTAGGTGCGATTATAACCACAACTATTGCTAATGAGAGTATTATTGGCACTACCTTGCGGATGTTGAATATGCCTAATGCCATCAATAAATACAAAGCCGGGGCAGCACTTATCGTGTAATGCTCTTTATAAATTGGGAAAACTACCAAAGTAAAAATGAATGGCAGCATGATTGGACACATAAGCCAGCAACTTAATAGGACTAGTTTACTTATCAAGTCCGGCACCTCCTGCAGACTGGCAAAACACCTTCTTGCTGCAATTATCCAGGCGCTCTTTCCTTGCCAAATAATGTAGATCCCAGTGCCTACCACGAGCAACACTATAGCCGCCGTATAACTGGCAAAGGTAATCCCATGACCATACACACCACGGGCAGGGAAAATAAAACGGTAAATATTATACAAGGGTTCCCGTAAAGCTGGAACAGGAATGTTCCCAACTTCTAAAGCGACTTGCCCTTCCACACCCCTATCTCCAAAAATAAGGGGATAAAAGTAGGGTATGATGGCGAATAGAATCATTACCTGAGAGATAAACCAGACCACTAACATATCACTATATTTTTTCCATTTTAGAATAAAATATATGGCTTGTGCAGCGAGTATAAACACACTATAGGCATGGCTGTATACCATAAAGATACTGGCCACCACATAGAAGCCAAAGTCAATTTTCCTCTTATTCCTGAGAGCCTGAATAAAAAACAAGAATGAAAGTAACGTCGCAAACTCAAACAAGCTATAGAATCTAGCTAATTGAGAACAGTATATTTGAAACCCGGAAATCGCCATGAGAAAAGCACTGATCAGGCCCGCTGATTTGCCAAATAACTCCCGCCCAACAAGATAAGTGAGAACGATTGACCCTATGCCAACCAAGGCTGAGAACGACCTCGTACTTACTTCAGTAAAGCCGAAGATTTGTACCCAAAAATGAAAAGGAAGATAATACGAGAGTGGTTGATCTAACCTCCCTACCACAATTATATGATAAATACTTTGCTGACTCTCGATAACCGTATACATTTCATCAATCCAGTAATTTTCAGTACCCAAATTATAAAACCTCAATGTTATGCCCAGCAGCAAGATCAGTCCAAGCAAAACAGCCGAGTTTAAATCCTTCTGGATCCCGTGACCATTTCGCAAATCTTTATTTAGAAGCGGCAATTCTTTTGACATTGAACCTCTTTGGATGATCAAATCCTAACAGTCTCTTAATCAGTTCTATAATTAGCTGGGAAGGTGATAAAAATTGGGTAGTGGTCACAAAGTAAGTGATGCGAGTTGTTTTCTGGCCAGATTGTGGTCAACGATGAACCATTTGGTAACCATGTGATGAAACGCATCACGCTT
>Ga0315273_10003926_pt1 | contig 18026 bp, 11 predicted proteins | sample YL17G02_0_MG_FD_205753 | JGI IMG/M metagenome (GOLD analysis project Ga0315273, IMG submission 205753) | Sediment microbial communities from Yellowstone Lake, YNP, Wyoming, USA - YL17G02_0 | ecosystem: Environmental > Aquatic > Freshwater > Lake > Sediment | place: USA: Wyoming | collected...
GGGCGATGGTCATCTCGTTCGGCGCGCCCGACGCCGACGACGATGACGACGATGACGATGACGACGACGACGGCGACGACGACGACAACGACGACAGTTCCGGTAAGCGCGCTGCCGACGACGACGGTGACGACGATGACGACGACGGCGACGTCGACAACGCGGTAGGTGGCACCCACCAGGCCCCCCTTATGTCCCTCGGGGACTTTATCGTCGACGCCGACGTCATCGGCGGGGTCAACGTCACGGCGGCGGCGGTCCCGCTCCGCGCCGACAACGTGCTCGCCGAGTACGACGAGCCCGACGACCCAGACGAGTACGTCGGCGGCGAGATGGACGAGACCGACGCCGAGGCCGGCTCGTACGACCGCTTCCGCGCCGAGCGTTACGCGGAAGCCCCAGCCGACGACGCCGGCCCTGCGAGCGCGCAGGAGTCGATCCTCGGCTTCGTGGCCGACAAGTAGAGAGCCGCGCAGACACCCGACGCGCGCGTTTTGGAGAGTCTAGCCGCAGGCTATACTGTCACCGCGCAGCACGAAGCAGCAATGACAGACCAGCCCAACGGAGACACCACGCCAGCGAACTTCTCGTTCGGGGAAGCCCCGGTCGAGGCCTCGGTGGCCTCCTCCCAGCGCGCGACGCCGGCCGAGATCGTCGCGATCGCGCGCCAGATCTGGCGGCGGGTCGCCGATTCGAAGGTCGCCAAGGACGACAACACCGGCAACGACCAGCTCCTGGAGGCGATCCAGGCCGACTACAAGGACTTCAACACGAGCTTCCCGCTCGTCCTGCGCTGGATGGTCCAGATGCGGAAGTTCAACGCCAAGGCGTTCGAGAAGTACCTCCTGAAGCACGCGTCGGCGAAGCTCGACACGCGGCAGGCGTTCCTCGAGCTGCAGGCCGACTACCTCGTCCTCCTGTACCGGGAGGAGCACCGGCACCCGGACGAGAACTTCGTCCGGCGGTACCGCGCCTCGATCGTCGAGCAGCTCCTCGAGGAGGACAAGACGTTCCTGGACATGCAGAAGCAGGTCGAGGAAGACCTCGCGCGCCACGCGTCCGACGTGGACCGTGACCGGCGCCAGCGGCTGTACGAGTACCTCCTCGCCCAGAAGGTCGCGCGCGAGACCGTCGCGCCCCTGCCCCCGAAGCCCGACGAGAAGTAGGCGCCCCGCGAGGCGCCCGCGCGGCACCCCGGCGGCGATACTTAGAGAGACGCTGTTTTGTGCCATACCCCGCCCTTCCCGATGGACCGACCCCCCACCGTTTCGTACGCCGAATCTCTCGCGGGCGTTTCCCGCGAGAGACCCGGCGCCGCGCCGCCGGCCTCGCCGAACTCTACCCAGTCGGGCTCCGCCGCGCTCCTCCCGGAGCTGGCGGGCGAGATCGACGCCCGCCTCTGCTCGCTCCACCGCGTCGCGGACGCGCTCCGCGAGGTCGTCGAGGGCACCCGCCAGGAGAGCCCGATCTTCAACATCTCTACGTTCGAGACCCGCGCGAGCGCGATCTCGACCATGCGCCAGCTCCACGCGGAGCTCCAGAAGCTCACGGCGATAGTGGCCAAGAACGGCGCCGCCGCCGAGGCGCTCCACCGGGCGGAGCTTAAGGCCGCCCAGGAGGGCCTCAACCGCGCCCAGACGCAGGCGGCCGACGGCATCCTCGCCCGCCTCACGACGATGGCCGCCGACAGGCACTCGGAGCCGGCCCGCCCGGCCTGGGCGCAGGCGGCGCCCACGCCCGCGCCCGCGGCCGAGCCCGGCGCCAAGAACCCGGCCGCCTGGGCGAAAGTCGCCTCGTCGTCCGGCACGGCGGTGCCGCGCCCTGTCACCCCCGCGCTCGCCCTGGTCCGCCGCTCCGTCAGGGTCGTGGGCGACGTCACCGTCGACGCCGTCGTCCTCCCGATAACGCTGAAGACGGCGCCCGAGGTGTTCGCGGCCATCACGGCCGGCGACCTATACTACGTCCCGCACTGGAACCACTTCGCCGTGCGGGTCGGGGGGTGCGTCCTCCACGCGGGCCTGGGCCGCATCTACCGGGGCGCCCCCCCGCGCAGCGCCGGCCCGGTCGCCCGCGAGGCACCCGAGTGCGTCAAGGAGTGCCGGCGCGCCCGGTGCGCGGGCGGCGCGGGCTGCCGCTACTACCACGACCCCGAGGACTTCCCCGACTCGACCGACGTGCGCAACTTCATGGCCGACTCGTGGTACTACACCCCGGCCGTGTCGCCCGCCCGCTACGGCACCCGCCGCATCGGGTCGGCGAGCGACCTCGAGGCCGACATCCGCGCGATCGGCCTGGACGAGGCGCGCCGCTTCCTCCACCAGACGGCCCACGACGTCCTCTGCGCGGCGATCCTCTGGCAGCACGTCGTCGTCCCGGCGCAGCGGCAGAAGCGGGCCGACGCCGCAAAAGCGGGCGGCCGGGGCCGCGACCCGCCCCGCTAAGGCGGGGGGCTACTTTTTGGCCGGGGCACCCCGGGGGCCGACGGTGCGCCAGTCGCGGTCGTCCTCGCCGCTCGGGGGCGGGCGGCGGCCCCGCGGCGGGCCGCGGGGTGGCTTGCCGGCGCCGCGGCCGCCGCCGTTTTGCTCGCGGCGCTTGCCCTTCCTTTGGCCTCCGGCGCGCGCCGGGCGCCACCCGTCCTCGGCGTCTGCACGGCCGTCGGCGGGGCGCGCCCCCCACGCGGGCTCCCCGGTGCTCGGCGGCAGGATCGCCGCGGTCGGCGGGGCGATGACGTGGCGGCGGGCGGCCCAGCGGCCCTTCAGGTACTGCTTCATGAGCTTGAAGGCCGGCGCGACGAGCGACTCGAGCCGCGAGTCGGAGCTGTCGATGAGGCGGATCCGCTCGATGTCGTGCCAGCGGACCTCGCTGACCTCGGCCATGTGGTTGATCTCGCGCAGGGTCGGCCGGGTGGGGTCGTCGTAGCTGACGGCGCCGGCGAGGTGCGGGTTGGCGAGCGCGACGTAGTAGGCGCAGACGTAGCGCGTGCCGGAGCTGACGTAGCTGACGCGGCGCTTGACGCCCGGGAGGAAGCGGTACTCGCTCTTCTCGACGCCGGTCTCCTCGCGCAGCTCGCGGGAGGCGCAGAGGATGTCGGCCTCGCGCGCGTTAAGGCGGCGCCCCCGGGGCACCTCCCAGAGGAGGACGCCGTTGGCGCGGGCGAGCATGACGAGGCGGCGGAGGGCGGCGCCGCCGTCGTCGCGCATGAAGGTCGACTGGAACTTCGCGTACTTCTTGTTGTAGAGGTCGCGGTTGTCGAGCGTGAGCCAGATGCGGTACCACATCTGCTCGAAGTTGAGGGAGAGGACGTCGAACAGCTCCTCCCGCGTCATGTGGTCGAAGAGGGGGGCGACGCAGCGGAGCGACGCGTTGGAGCCGGCGCGCCCCCGCGCGTAGCGGCCGTGGACGAACTCGGCGAACGCGTAGGAGTAGCGCTTGTGGGCGAGCAGCGCCTCGGGGCGCCCCGTCTTGGCGTTGCGGCGGCACAGGATCACGCCTATCGACGTCTTGGTCGGCATCCGCGACCCTGTCGACGCGGGGGGTTCTTCGTCGCTGTCGGGGTCATCCCCGTGGCCGCGGGGGCGCGCCGCCTCGCCGCGGGGGTCGTCCCAGGGCTTGCCCCCACTCGGCGTCAGCTGACCGCGGCCGGCCATGCCGGCCCTTCGGGCGCCGTCCGGTGACGAGTCGGGAGGGCCCTGGGCCCAACTGGCGGCGCGCAGGTTGTCGGGGCGACCCCTGTTGCCTTTCGCGGGGGGCGGGCCGGGCCCGGGGCCCCGCTTGGTTTCAGAGCCTTTCTCCATTTCCGTGGGAAGGCGCACTCGGTGCTATTCAGGGTCCGGCCGGGCTCCAATGGAAAATGGCGCGGGGTGCGGGTGCGCGGCCCGGCCTAGTGGCGGATCGGCTCGAGCCCGAGGAGGACCTTCACGATCTCGGCGGCCTTGAACCCGTTGGCCAGGCCGGTCTTCTTCAGCTCCCGCCGCATGCGCGAGAGCGAGTGCAGGTCGGCGAAGCGCTGGGTCTCGACCCAGAGGCCGGGGTGGACCCGGGACTCGACGAACGCGTCGGCGAGCGTTATGCGGAAGAGCGTCAGCTCCGGGAACTCGTCGGCCAGGACGTCCGCCACGTACGCCTTCCCGTCAGCAAGGTAGACGGGCGCGCCGGCGGTGTTGAGGATCTTTTTGGACACGGCGCGGAGCGTGTCGCAGAAGGCGCCGTCGACCAGGGACGCCGGGCCGCACGTCAGGTACTTCACGAGCGACGGGAATGAGTAGTAGGTGGGACCCTCGTCGCCGTCCACGGCGTCCATGAGGGCGTCGAGCGCCGCCTGCCGCGTGCGGGGGCTTTCGGCCGCCGCGCGGCGCTGTTGGCGGCGCTCCGCTTTCGTCGTGCCGCCGGGGCTGTCGCCCGAGCCGTCGCCCGAGCCGTCGCTGCCGTTGCTGCGGCGCAGGGGGGCGGCCTCGAGGTCGATCACGATGGACCCGTCGTGGTGGTGCGCCGAAGGCCAAAGCGGGTGCCCGGACTTGTGGTCGGCGTAGGGGTTGTGCCCCCGGTGCCCGGCCGGGCCCAGGTGGTCGGTGACGTAGAGCGGTAAGACTGTGCCCTGGCTCATCGTGCGCGCGTCGCTGCGGTCGAGCTGTATACCGGCGGGGTAGACTCGCGGCGGGCCGAAAACGGGCGGGGCTCGCGCGCGCGGGCTTGCGAGCCAGCGGCTTTTTAGCCGCACGGTATACGACAGGCCTGCACCGCGCGCAAGAATGGACTCTGTTGCGATCCACGAATCGAACCCCGGGCACGCGACCGGCCAGGAATCAGTGTCTACACGACTGGGCTGGTGGGCGGGCCGGGAAGCCTCGCGGACCCCGGTCCGCTTCCGGGACCGGGTGCTCGCCCAGTTCCGGTCGCCCCAGAACCTCGCCTACCTCCGCGACCTCTTCGCCCGCCGCGTGCCGGCGGGCCCGCTGCGGTCCTTCACGCTCGCGACCCTCCACGACGCCCTGCTCGAGTACTCGGGCGGCGAGGGGCGCGCGCTCGAGGTCCTCGCCTCGGACCCCGTCGCCCAGCGCGGCGCGCTGCGGCCGGCGGTCGGCCTCTGGGACGAGGTGCGCCGGCTGAACCGCGCCTTCTACGAGGACCGCCTCGCCTTCCTCCGCGAGCAGGCCCACAACATTGAGCGCCGCGCCCCCCGCGACGGGGTCAGCGAGGACGACGAGCCCTACCACATGCGGATGTTCGTCTCCGACAGCCTGCGCCCGCCCGGCCTCGAGCACCTCAACACGCCGGGCCCCCTCTACGCCCTGCGCGAGGACCAGTCGACCTGGACGCCGCGCCAGCGCCGCGAGCGGTTCGCCGCGGCCGCGGCCAGTCGGGAAGACCCCGACACCAGCGCCGACATCTTCCTCTACGGCGAGGCCGACGCGCCCTGGAGCCGCGGCAACCCGAACCGCACCCCCGAGCAGGCCGTCGCCGAGTACTGGGGCGACGACCGGACCGCGTCCGAGACGATGACCGGGGCCCCCGAGCTGATGGGCCAGGCCTACGGGGAGGCCTCCGCCTGGGGCGACGCCTGGCGGGAAAACGGCGGGACGCGCTTCATGCGCCGCGAGACGATCCCCTTCTGGCAGCAGGGGGGGCGCGAGGGGTACGACTACGACATCGAGGAGACCCTCGGCACCGCCTCCCGCGAGCTCGACGGCCACGTCCGCCGCTGGGACATGGACCGCGTCCGCGACCCCCGCGGCCAGGAGTACCGCCGCTACGGCCCCCGCTCGGGCCACGTCGTCTAGACACGGCGGGCGCCCTACTTTTTGTGCTCAGGACCTTCCCGCGCGGCCGCGGCATCGGGCTGCGGCTGCGGCTGCGGCAGCGGCAGCGGCAGCGGCGGCTGCGGCGGCGGCAGCGGGGCCGCCTCGCAGCCGACGTGTTCGACGACGATTCCCAGGGGCATCCGCACCTCGATGCCGGCGCGGTAGGCGTTGAGGAACCAGCCGATGTCCTCGCCGGGGCTCGCGTGGCCGGCGCTGCCGATCGCCTCGCGCACGATGAAGGGGACGAGGCCCACGACCGACGTGGCGATCGCGGTGCATCCGAAGCTTCCGCCGGCGATGACCGCCGACGGAAACTCCCCGGCGTCCGCGCAGGCCCGGAAGCACCGCGCGTCGTGGAGCTCCGGCTGCCCGCCCGGCGCGAGACACACGGCGGGAGGGTGGCCCGGCGCCCAGCGCACCGGGTAGGGGAGGACGGCGACCGTTTTCTGGGCGCGGAAGAGGGCGTCGACGGCGGCCCAGTGTTCGGGCCGCGGGCGGATGTCGGCGTTGACGTACCAGATCGCGGCGGCGCCCTGCGCGGCGGCCTCGCGTGCGAGCCTGATCCGCTTCAGCATGATGCCGGCCTTGTTCTGGCCATCGGCGGGCACGTTGTACCACGGGGTTTCGACCACGGCAACGCCGGCCGCCGCGCATGCGCCCTTCGCCGCGGCGTCGAGGCCGCGGACGGCTGCACAGGTTGTGAACGTGGTGGCGGGGTGTGCAGCCGCGATCGCCGCCACGGCGGCGGCCCATCCCGGCACGAGGCCGGCGTCGCGGCCGATGAGCGGCATCGCGACTAAGATCGTCATCCCGGGGGCTTGCGCAAGTTCGGCCGCCACAGGTCGCGCGGTGTTCGGGGCCTCCATGTTTCGCCTGGTATTGCCAGACAGAGCTCCCTCAAAAAGGACGCGCATCGCAACTGAAAGAGCGCCCCGTGCACCATACCGCCGCATGAACTCGAACGCCAGAGAGTTTACGCCCCGCAGCGCCCAGTTCGCGCCAACGATCCCTCCCCCGGTGGCGGGTCGCCAGAACCCCTGGGCACCGTTGCCTTCGCCCGACATACTGGCGGGTCGCCAGAACCCCTGGGCGCGGCAGCCTCCACCCGCCGCGCCGGCGGGTCGCCAGGACCCCTGGGCTTTGGCGAGCACGCCGCAGCCTCCACCCGCTGCGCCGGCGGGTCGCCAGAACCCCTGGGCACCGCGGTCTCCACCCGCTGCGCTGGTCGCCCCGCTCACCGCCCCGCTCGCCGCTCCGCTCGCCGCCCCGCCCATCGGCGAGCGCCGCAAGAAAAAGAAGAAGCGCAAGGGCGGCAACAACGTTGCCGCCGCGGCACCGGCCGAAGTCGAGGCGCTGGCGTCCGCGCTGGCCGACGCCCCAGCGCAAGAACCAGCCGAGCCCGCGCTTACGGAAGAGGCGCTCGAGGAGGCGCGCGAGGAAGCCCGCCGAGCGTTCGACTGGTGTATCGACGACATCGTGGATTCGTATGCCAGTGGTGACCTTGGCCTCGGGCGCGGGGGCCTCGTCCCCGCGGATGTCGCCGAGAAGACCGTCGGCGCGATGGGCGTGTACCGCGCGGTTACGGGGGCGTACCCGTACGACTACTACATCGCGACGTGCGCGCCCGCGTTCGAGCTGTACCTCAGCGGCGGCGCCCTCCAGCCCGAGATCTTCGAGGACATCCGCCGGATCGTCACCCTCGCGATCAAGGAGGGCGACCGGTTCCCGTGGGCCGCGTTCCGCGACGCCCTCGTTCGCTCGGGCCGGAACTGGCGCGACTGGTACGACCGCGAGCTCTACATCCGGTCGGTCGGGCCCGGCGGCGCCCGCGCCCTCTGCGAGGCGGCGCAGCTCGGCTTCGTCGACCACCGCCTCGAGCATGCGGTCACCACGATCCAGCGCCTCGTTCGCTACCGGCGGTCCACTCCGGCCGGGACGGCCGCCGACTTCGAGCGCCTCCACCACCAGCCCGAGCCCGCGTGGAAGCAGCACGGCATCCACCTCCGCAGCTTCTCCGAAACAGGCGCCCACTTCTCGTACAACGACGACCAGGACGAGGCATCCTTCGTGTCGTGGAACCGCCGGTGCATCCCGGAGTTCATCTCCGAAATCGCGCGCGGCACCGTCGACGTGAACGCCGACTACGAGTTCTCGATGGGCATCCCCCTCGTCGTCGGGGAGGATGTCTGGGAAGCCGTCCTGCGCGCGATCCAGTGGAAGCGGGCGGACCTGTACCACAAGAAGCTGGACTACCTCCTCGACGACGACGCCCTCGCGAAGACGGGCATCCTCATCCGCCTCTACGCGGAGAACCGCCTCCACAAGAAGCGCGACGCGCGCCGGGATGTGCTGAAGTTCGTGCGCTTCACGCTCAACGAGCGCGCCCCCGTTATGGGCGCGGTCCGCGACGTCGCCGTCGCGAAGTGCTACCTCGACCGCGTCGACGCGCTCCCGCTACACGTCGCGAGCGCCGTGTTCCGCGCGCTCCCGGCCTGCCTCGCGACGCACGGGTGCGACCTCGTCTACCGCTTCGGGAAGGCGGATCTCGACGCGCTCGGGCCTGCCGCGGTCCGCCGCTGGTTCCTCGACGTGATCATCGACGAGGCGGCCGACGTCTGCGAGGGCGGCGACGTCAGCGTCAAGGACTTCAAGACGTTCCTCAGCGAGCGCATCGGCGACGCCCTCGACCGCCGCGAGCTCAGCGGCGAGGTCCAGGCGCGCGGCGCGATACGGGCCGCCGCCGAGCTCGCGCGCAGCCACCTCAAGGCTGCCCAGGCGCGTGTCCGCGCCGGCAAGCCGCTCTACGAGTACTCGGTGTGGGTCGAGCCCGTCAAGGTCGAGCCCGTCCTGATGCCGAGCGCCCGCGAAGCCGAGCTCGGCAGAAAATGAGCGCGCGGCGCTCATACGGCGGAACGCCTCCTTTTTAGGGGTCGGCGCGGGCGGGCGGGGTTCAAAAATGGCCGGCGGCAATCCGGCGGGGAACGCGCGTTTCCTACTTGTCGCGCTGGTAGACGAGCTCGCCGTAGAAGGCGAGCCACTTGCGGTCGCCGTCGGTGAGGAGGCCCGCGAGCGCGCGGTTGCGCGCCTCGAAGTCGGGGACGCTCTTCGCGACGTTGGTCGAGGCCGCGAGGCTGAAGCCGCGCGCGGCGAACTCGGCCGTGAGGGCCTTCGTGTTAACGAGGAACTCCTCGTAGTAGCGCCCCTCGCTGAAGGGGAGGAGCACGCCGATGCGCTGGCCGGCGACCTCGAGGGTCTCGCTGCCGTAGAGGCGCTTCAGCGAGTACTTCCGCGCCGGCGGGGCGGCGCCGTCGCCCTCGAAGATGTCCCAGGTCCCGCCCTCGGCGACGCGGCCGCCGGTGAAGGCGGCGTGGACGGCCTCGCCGACGAGGACCGTCAGGATGACCTGGCCGCCGACCTTGACGGCGCCGCGGGCGAGCGCGACGAAGTTGCGCATCGCGGGGAGGTTGGCGAGGAAGTAGTGGACGGCGAGGTTGCAGACGAGGGCGTCGGCCGTCATGCGGACGAGGCCGAGCGCCTCGAACTTGTCCAGCGTCTGGCTGAAGGGGTCGTTCGCGTTAGCGGCGAGGACGTGGATCGTCGTGGCGGTGCGGGCCTTCCCGTCGCGCCCGCGGCGGGCGGCGCCGCGCCCGTCGCCGTCGGCCCGCGCGGCGCCCGGGGCCGTGCCGCGCTTCGCGAAGTTGTACTTGCGGCGCACGAGCTCGGAGAGGGCGGCGCGGTCCTGGTCGACGGCGACGAGGTGCTGGACCTCGGCGTCGAGGTAGCGGCCGAGGTCCTGGCCCTTGCCGATGCCGATGTCGACGACCCAGCCGGCGTGCTTCAGCGCGGCGATGCGCTGGGTCTTGACGAAGCTGATGACGCCCGTCTGCGCGCGGTAGATGCCGGCCTTGGGCCGCATGAAGTAGTCGAGCGAGGGCCCCTCCCAGAGCTGCTCGAGGGGGAAGGGGTCGACGTAGTTGAGCCAGATGAGCTCGGCCGTGTAGAAGTCGTTGCCGAAGTAGCGCTTCGTCGCGAGCTCGCGGCGGCGGTCCTCGCGCACGCGGGTCACCTCCCAGTCGACGAGCGCGGCGCCGCCGCCGGCGGCGAGGCAGCCGCCGGTGCAGCGGACCTCGACGATCGTCCCGTCGATCTCGGCGCCGTGAGGCGAGGCGTCGGGGTGCTGGTAGACGTAGGCGAGCGGGGCGTCGCTGGGCGAGAACTGGATCGGGAAGTAGCTGCCCGTGTTCATGCCGCTGTCGTCGGCCTGGCCGCGGGTGCCGCGGCCGCGGCGGGGCTCGGCGCCGAAGAGGTCGGCGTAGCCGGGGCACCACTGGAGGCCGAGCGCGTCGTAGAGGTCGGGGTTGATGCCGACGAAGAGGAAGTGGAGCTTGTGGCCGGGCTGGTCGACGAAGGGCTCCTTGCCGAGGACGCTTGCCGGCGCGCGGCGGGCGAGCACGTCGATCGTGTTGTGCTCCGGCGGCTTCCACTTGTAGTTCGCCGTCTCGTCGTAGGCCTTGCCCGGCTCGACGAAGATCAGCCCGTCGGTCTTGTAGGGACGCTTGGCCTCATACACGGCGCCGATCTCGCGCGCGAGCTCGGCGGGCTGGTCGCTGCTGAGGTGGGTGTAGCCCTTCGCGCTGACGGGCATGCCCATCTGGCGCATGATCTCGACGGCCTCGGCGAGCCGGCCGACCCGCTTCTCGAAGCCGTCGGGCGTCACGTCCTCGCCCGCGACGGCGACGACGTCGAACGCGTAGAAGGCGAGCTTCGACCCGCTCGCGACGAGCTCGCCGTCGAGGATCGTGTCGCCGACGTAGAGGGGGTCGGTCGCCTTCGCCCCGGCCTTCGGCTCGAAGCCGTCGATGAGGCTGTCGGCGACGATCACGCCGCGGCCGTCGTGGACGATTGCCAGCGCCCGCTTGCCGTCGGCCTTCTCCGACAGGAAGAGGCCCTTCGGCGGGTAGATCGCGCGGTAGTCGGCGCGCGTGATCGCCAGCGCCTGCGGCAGCAGCCGCTTCAGGCCGAGCTCATGCTGGAAGCGGCGCAGGTAGCCCGGCGCCTTCACGATGTACTGCGCCACGCGGTAGACCTCCGCCTGCATCGCGGCCTCACGCACGTACTCGGGGTTCGCCAGGCGGAGGATCGCCTCGGCGGCGGCCGTCACGTCGGCGGGCCGGATCATGTCGCGGGCGTCAGCGGGCCCCGCGAACTCGGCCTCGACCTCGTAGCGGTAGAGCTGGCGGGGGGCGGGGTTCGCGTCGTCGTCGAGGCGCAGCGCCGCGAGGTAGGTCGCCGGCGCCATGGGCGGCGTCGTCGCGAACATCTGGGCGACGATCTGCTTCAGCGACGAGCCCGCGTCGCTGCCCATGATCTGGCGCGTGACCGTCATGTCGACCCGCCAGTGGAGCTCGGGGCGCAGCTCGGAGGAGCCGGTCAGCTTCAGCTCGAAGCTCACGCGCGCCTTCGCGCGGATCACCGCGCCCTCGTCGCTGCTGAAGCCCTGGTCGTCGGGGCGCTCGGCCGACAGCGCGACGATGTAGGCGAGGCCGACGGTGCTCGGCACCCGGAAGGGGATCAGGAGCGGCTCCTTCCGCACGAACTGCTCCCGCACCCGCCGCCCGTTCTCGAAGAAGATCTCGCGGATCCGCATCGGGCGCAGGTGGCGCTGGGCGCCCTCCCCCCGGCCCGCGGTGCGCACGTCCATGATCGCGCTCACCATCTGGGTCAGCGCGCCGTCCCCGACGGCGACCGGGCGGCCGTCCCCGCCCTTTTTGGCGAGGAGCGCCTCGTAGATCGCCGCGAAGTTGGCGTGGTCGACGTCCTGGAGACGGACCTCGAGCTCCGGGCTCGAGCCGTCGTTGCGGCTCGCCTCGCGCCGGTAGCGGGTGACGATGCTTTCCAGCGTCGGCTTTGTGTTGGTTGTGGACATCACGCCGGCGCGACAGTATATAATGGACGCCGTAGATTCAATTACAGGCGCCGCCCGCAAAAAGCGGGCTCACGCCCGCAGCGCCTCCGCTCGGGCAACAGCGCCTACCCCGTCTTGGCGCCTGTCGGCAGCGGGTCCCTGGCCTCGGGGTCTTCCCGACTGTCGCCGGTGGCGGGCAGCGCTGTGGCGGGCAGCGCTGTGACGGGCAGCGCTGTGGCGGGCAGCGACGACGGCAGCGCGTCCGGCAGCGACGGCGGCAGCGCGTCCGGCAGCGACGGCGGCAGCGCGTCCGGCAGCGCGTCCGGCAGCGACGGCGGCAGCGGCGGCAGCGGCGGCGGGGGCAGGGCCCGCACGAAGACGAGCCGGTACGCGATCGCCCCCTTGCTGTTGCCCTTGGGCTTGACGACGTCGTGGGACCGGTAGTCGGCGCCGTGCTTGGCGTGGTTGCCGACGGCCCCCATGAACTCCTTCATGTCCGCGTTGACGGGCGCCTTCACGACGACGAGCGGGGCGTTGTGGGTCAGCACCATCCCGACGATGTCGCCCAGGGGGCGGCCGTTCAGCGCGAGGCGCATTGAGGGTGCCTTGTAGTACTCGGGCCCGCCCCACGGGATGTCGAAGTACACGAGGTCGGCCTGGTGCCCCCCCGCGAGGAGCTCGACGCAGTCGCCGCCCACCGTGGCCACCGGCCGGTCGACCTTGCGGCCGAGGACGTCGGCGAGGTGGGCCATGTTGAAGCGGAGGAGGGCTGCGGTCTCTGGGTCGATCTCGACCGAGGTGATCGCGGCGCCTGGGTACATCCGGCTCAGCTGGATCGTGTCACAGCCGACGTTCGCGGTCGCGTCGAGGATCGTCGCCGGGGGCGCCTCGACCTCGGCCGCGTAGATCGCGGCCACCTGGTCCATCTGGTAGGGCATCAGGCACGAGTACTGCGACTCGGCGGTCGCGCGGAGCTGGCCGTAGTCGACGCCGTGCTTCCGCGCGTCGTCGACGACCCACCGCGGAAAGTGGAGAACGCGCGGGGCCTCCTCCTTGGCCTCGGCGGGGCGCGCGTTGTTGGGGCGCTGTGGCGCGTTGTTGGGAGCCGGCTGGCGCCTGCGGGGGTCCCGGTGAATGGTTGCAGCGTGCTCGCCGCCGCGGGGTCGAAAGGCGGTCGGCGGGCGGAGGGAGAGCGAATCGAGCGAAAGCGGTGTCTGGGGCGCGGGGCGGGGTCGCGAAGACCCGACCGGCGTGTCGCGGCTAGGCGGGAGGGATTTCTTGTCAGACATCGCAGCGTTGAACCAAGGGTTCAAACCAGGCCGTTCCTTCACTTTTGTACGGGCCGGAATCCGCGGTTAAAGCTTCGCTCCGGCGGTGGCTCCGGATTTGAACCGGCGCGCCGAACCTAATACCGACTCCGGCAATGGCGTCTGCAGCAGTCCACATCCCCAACATGAAGCTCGCGATCGAGTCCGGCGCCGTCCCAGGCAAGTTCGCCGAGGGGCGCACCGTGTTCGCCTTCCCGACGCTCGCCTACGTCGGCTCCCGCGGTGCGACGCACCTCTGGACGATCCGCGTCCGGCTCATCTCGGCGCAGGCCGGCGACTACGTCCCGATCACCGCCGCCATGCTCGACCAGCCGGCGGCCGACCTCGACGGCCACAAGGCGGAGATCATCGTCGAGGCCCAGCAGAAAGGCGGGAAGATCCGGGACATCGTCCCGACCTACGTCAGCGTCGGGAAGAACCTCGGCAAGAAGAACGCGACGAACTGCCTCACGCAGGCGATCCGCAACGCGCTCGGCCTCTACAACAAGCAGCGCAAGCGCGGCGACATCGTCGAGGCCGACGAGGCCGACGAGGCCGACGAGGCCAAGGGCGACGAGGCCGAGGAGGCCGAGGCCGAGACCGACGCCGGCCTCGACGAGTTCGACTCGAGCCCGCCGCCGATGCTCGTCAAGAAGATCGGCGACTCCCGCGAGGCGACCCTCGGGCCGGCGGAGTTCGCCGCCGGCGTCACGGTCCAGCGCAAGCTGAACGGCGTCCACTTCGTCGTCTACGCGCGGACGGGCCACGGCGGGGTCCGGCAGCTGGTCCGCTACTCGCGGACGGGCACCGTGTACCCGGGCCAGGACCAGATCGTCACCGAGATGCTGCCGATGTTCGCCGGCGCGCCGGCGATCGCGCCCGGCGAGTACGGCACGCCGGCGGCGCCGGCGACCGAGCGCGACCGGCGCATCCTCGCCGCCTACGGCGCGGGGCCCGGGGGCGGCGACCCCACCCCCTACTTCGACGGCGAGCTCTACGCCCACGGCAAGACCCTCAACTGGATCTCGGGCCAGGCGCGCCGGGGCGACGACGACGGCGTCCTCGAGTTCCACATCTTCGACGTGTTCTTCCCCTACGCGAAGGCCGCCGGCCACGACATGGAGAGCCGGCACCGCCAGGCCTACCTCGACGCCTTCTTCGCGCGCGCCACCAGTCGGGAAGACCCTGCGGCGGGGCTCGCGCACACCCACATCGTCCGCGTCGAGAACTTCCCCGCGGCCACCGCCGAGGCCATGAACGCGCTCGCCAAGCGCTTCCTCAAGGAGGGCTACGAGGGGGCGATCGCGCGCAAGGACGCCGCCGGCTACCGCTACGGGTACAGCAACTACCACAGCGCGAACCTCGTGAAGATCAAGCCGATCTTCGACGACGAGTTCACCGTCGTGGGCTACACCCAGGGGACCCGCGGGAAGGACGTCGGCGCCGTCATCTGGGAGTGCGAGGTGCCGAAGCCGGTCGACCCCCGCGACCGGCTCTTCACCGTCGTGCCGAAGGACATGACCTACGAGGAGCGGTACGCCGTCTACAAGTGCCTCGGCGAGCTCGTCGACGGGCCCGACGGCAAGCGGGTCACGCGGTTCGAGCGCGACATCAAGGGGCTCCCCCTGACGGTCGAGTACCGCGAGATGTCGGCGAAGACCGGGAAGCCCCTCCAGGCGAAGGCGCTGGCCTTCCGCACGTACGAGTCGGGCCCCGCCGCCGACCCGGTGAAGGCCCTCCTCGACGAGTGCCGACCCCCCGGCAAGGTCAAAAAGTGACGAGGCCTTTATACGCCTCCCGTGTCTTTAGGCACCTTCTTTTTCGGCTTCTTGCGCCTGTGGGGGGGCGCGGCGTCTGTTGGGGCGGGCGCGGCCGTCGGGGCGGGCGCGGCCGTCGGGGCGGGCGCGGCCGTCGGGGCGGGCGCTGAGTCGTCGCCGTCGCCGTCGCTATCGACGCCGACCTCGACCGTGACGTCCGGCCGCGAGTGCGCGGCGTCGTACGCCGCGATTAAGGCCCCCATTAGCTTGGCAGGGTCGAGGGCCTCGGCGCGGGTGGCGACCGGCTCGGCGCCGGCCTGGGCGAGGTCGTCCTCGAGGGACGACTGGTCCGACCCGGACAGCCGGGCAGACCCGGGGGTGACGCTCTCGGCGGCCGCGGCCGAGAGCTCGGAGTCCTCCGACTGGTCGGCGGGCCGGTCGTAGGGGGTGTCGGCGATGATCGCGTCCCACTGGTCCTCGGGCGTGTAGATCGGGTTGTTCTTGAACTTGTTGTTGTAGGCGTGGCGCGTGCGCGTGCTGATGGTCGGGGCCGAGACCTTGAGCTGCTCGACCTCGCCCAGCTTCGCCCGCACGTACTCGCGGGCGTCCTGCCGGTCCTTCCGCGGCTGGGCGAGCTGCCACATGAGGTCCTTCCCCAGCGTCGCGTAGCTCACCTGCGTGAGCACGTCGTTCATCTGGGTCTCGCTCAGGCGCCAGGTCGCGGTGAGCACCGAAACGAGCGTCACGAGGAACCCGAGGATGATTTGCAGGATCCGGGCCCACAGGGGCGTGGAGCTCTCGGTCGCCACGGAGATAATGCCGGCGGTGCCGACGATGCCGCCGAGCACGCCGGAAGCGATGTTGAGGCCGTCGCCCCAGTGCTTCGCCGAGGTCGCCATGTTCTCGTACATCCACGCGTAGCCGTTCGCCTGGCGCATCGTGCGGCGCGCGATCGCCTCCATTTCGGGCGTCCAGTGGCGGTCGTTCGCGCGCGCCGCGCGGGGCTCTTGCCGGCCCCTGTCGTGCGCCGGGGGGTCGCTGCGCCGGTGGGCGCGTTCTTTGCGCTCGGGCGAGTCCCGCAACCCGTGCTGCTCCTTCTTGCGCTCGGGCGAGGGGGTCCGCGCCCTGGGGTGCCCCTTCTTGCGCTCGGGCGAGGGGGTCCGCGCCCTGGAGTGCCCCTTCTTGCGCTCGCGCTCGGGCGAGGGGGTCCGCGACCTGGGGCGCGAGCCCCCGCGCGAGCGCTCGGGAGAGTCCCGGTCGCGGTCGCGCCCCTTCTTGCGGACGGGCCTAGGGGAAGAGCCCCGGCGCTCGCCGCCGCGCTCGGGCGAGGGGTCGCGCGAGGCGCCGCGCGAGGCGTCACGCGAGGCGTGGCCGCGCGCCAGCGGGGGGTCGCGCGGGGCCCGGCCGGGGGCCGGCGAGGGGTCGCGCGAGGCGCGGCCGCGGGCCGGCGAGGGCCCGCGTCGCGCGGCCGCGCGCGGGGCGCCCAGCGCCGAACGGGCCGGGGACGAGGCCCGCACCCGGGGCTCGGGCACCGGCGAGCTGCCTTTCGAGTCTGAATCTGCGGAACCTGACATGCCGGGGGGGGTTTCCTGGCGGAGGCTCGCTATGTACCCGACGGATTTTTGCCGCGCCTCCCGACCGCGGCGGGCCGGGCGCCGGGGCGGCGGGGCGAAAAGCGGCCGCCGGCGAATATCGGCGCTAGGCGCGCCGGCGCGGTTTTGAACATTACGGAAGCCCTCTATACGATAGCTAGATGGCCGGCCACTCCCTCATCCAGTACGTGGGGTTCCACCTCAGCGGCGACGAGGAGCACAAGCGCGACAGCTACGCGCCGATCAACAGCTATGAGCTGTTCTCGGCGGCGGGGCAGCCGGTGCCCGGGGGTGTCTACGACCTCCGCCTCGGCACGACGGACCACACCTACCTGTGCCTGACGTGCGTCAACGGGAAGAAGCTCTGCCCCGGCCACCGCGGCAACCTCACGCTGCGGGTCGCCGTTTCGCAGCCGATCGCGATCGCCGAGATCCGCCGCTGGCTGCGCGTGGCCTGCCTCAAGTGCGGCGAGGTCGTCGTCGACCGCGAGAAGTACGCGCACCTCCCGGCGGGGAAGCGGCTCGCCGAGGCGGCGACGACCGATACGGCCGGCAAGCGCTGCCCGCGGAAGGGCTGCGGCGCCGTCCACCCGAAGATCACGAAGGACGAGGAGGACTACTTCACCTTCTGGGCCGAGCCGCCGGCGCCCGGCGAGAAGCGGGGCCCGCGCGCGCTGGCGCGGGGCGCCGAGAAGCGGGGCGACAAGCTCTACCCCGACGCGATCCGCGCGATCTTCGAGCGCATCAGCGACGGCGCTGTCGAGGCGCTCGGCCGCAGCGCGAACGTCCACCCGCGCAAGCTCGTCCTGCGCGAGATCTCGATCCCGCCCAACACGATCCGCCCGGGCGTCAAGAGCTTCGGCGGCGCGGGCAGCAGCTACCACGACAGCACGAACCTGCTGCAGCACCTCGTCAAGCGCAACAGCCAGCTGCCGGAGCGGCTGCCGGAGGCGATGGGCCCCCTCGGCCCCGGCGGCGCCGTCGAGGGCGAGCTCGACCGCGCCGTGCAGAACCTGCAGCAGATCTACTACGACCTGGTCATGGGCAGCAGCAGCACGAGCGTGACGCAGGGCAGCAGCGGCCGCCGCGGCCTCGTCGTCGGCGCGCGCCCCGTCCACAGCTTCCTGCGCAACCTCCCCCGCAAGGAGGGCCGCGTGCGCGCGAACCTGCTCGGCAAGCGGGTGTTCTACATCAGCCGCAGCACGATCAGCGGCAACATGAGCTACCGCGTCGACGAGGTCGGCGTCCCGCTCGAGTTCGCGCGCACGCTCCAGGTGAAGGAGATCGTCCAGGAGTACAACCGCGACTGGCTCATGACCTTCTTCCTCAACGGCCGCCGCCAGTACCCCGGCTGCACGCACCTCGTCCGCCGGGCGACGGGCGAGATCCACGACGTCGCCGGCCTGCGCGACTTCCGCCTCGAGGTCGGCGACGCCCTCTTCCGCGACGTCGTGAACGGCGACGTCGCCTTCTTCAACCGCCAGCCCACGCTCGAGCGGTCGTCGATCGGCGTCCACCGCGTGATCGTCATCCAGGACCCCAGCGTCCACACCTTCCAGATGAACGTGCTCGCCTGCGAGTGGTACAACGCCGACTTCGACGGCGACCAGATGAACCTCTGGGTCGCGCGCGAGCCGGGCGCCCGCGCCGAGGCGATGATCATGTCG
>Ga0315273_10003927_pt1 | contig 18026 bp, 12 predicted proteins | sample YL17G02_0_MG_FD_205753 | JGI IMG/M metagenome (GOLD analysis project Ga0315273, IMG submission 205753) | Sediment microbial communities from Yellowstone Lake, YNP, Wyoming, USA - YL17G02_0 | ecosystem: Environmental > Aquatic > Freshwater > Lake > Sediment | place: USA: Wyoming | collected...
GCGGGCGAGGGCGGCGTCGCAGGCGTCGAAGGCGACGGCGCCGGGGTCGGCGCCGCACTGGTGGCGGACGATGTCGACTCCGATGCGCTCGGCCCAAATGGTGAGTTGCTCGACGGCGGCGGCGCGGTAGGTGTCGCTGGCGCAGACGAGGACTTTGCCGCCGGCGGTCTTGAAGTGGTGGGCGAGCTTGGCGATGGAGGTGGTCTTGCCCGAGCCGTTGACGCCGGCGACGAGGATGACTGCGAAATGCCGTGCCTGTCACCGCATGGAGGCGCAAGTGAGGCGGTATCAGCCAGTTGTGATGTGCGATGTCATTTCGCCGCGCGTTGGCTGCCCATCTCGATCACCTTCGAGGGACGGGCGCAAGGTGTTCGAGATGGGAAGGAAGAGGACGCCGGAGCGTCCGAAGATGCGCCCCCACGCGGGAGCGTAGGGGCGAGCAAGAGATGGAAGCGGCGGCCCCCATCTTGACCACCCCCCCCAGGGGGCGCAAGATGGTCAAGATGTTCGAGGTGGCAGGGGTTGGGGCCTCTCTCAACGCTTCCCACTACAGCTTGGGGATCCAACAGCTCCCATCTCGACCACCCCCTCGGGGGCGCAGGGTGGTCGAGATGGTCGAGATGGGGGAGGAGACGGCGAGAAACGGGGGTGGAGGCCCGATGGCATACCCTCCCGAAGGTATGAAACCTTCGGGAGGGAAGAGGGCGAAGGGAGATCAGGCGAAGAGGGCTTCGACGAAGGTGTCGGGGTCGAAGGGCTGGATGTCGGTGGCCTTCTCGCCGAGGCCGACGAACTTGACGGGGATGCCGAGCTTGTCTTTGATGGCGACAACTATCCCACCCTTGGCCGTGCCGTCGAGCTTCGCGAGGAAGATGCCGGTGACTTCGATGGCCTGCTTGAACTCTTGAGCCTGGATGATGGCGTTCTGGCCGGTGGTGGCGTCGAGGACGAGGACGACTTCGTGGGGTGCGCCGGGGATCTTCTTGGCGATGACGCGGCGGATCTTCTCGAGTTCGCGCATGAGGTTGCGTTCGGTGTGAAGACGGCCGGCGGTGTCGACGATGAGGACGTCGATGCCGCGGGCGAGGGCGGCGTCGCAGGCGTCGAAGGCGACGGCGCCGGGGTCGGCACCGCGCTGGTGGCGGACGATGTCGACTCCGATGCGCTCGGCCCAAATGGTGAGTTGCTCGACGGCGGCGGCGCGGTAGGTGTCGCTGGCGCAGACGAGGACTTTGCCGCCCGCGGTCTTGAAGTGATGGGCGAGCTTGGCGATGGAGGTGGTCTTGCCCGACCCGTTGACGCCGGCGACGAGGATGACGGTGGGCGGCGTCTCGGCGTGGCGGATGGCGACTTCGTCCTGGCGGAGGACCGCTTTGAGCTGCGTCTTGAGGAAGGCTTGGAGCTGGTCGGTGTCCTCGATCTCGCGGTTCTTCCAGGCTTCGCGGACCTGGCCGAGGAGCTTGGCGACGGTCTCGACGCCCATGTCGGCGGTGATCATGAGCTCTTCGAGCCTGTCGAGCTTCTCCTGGTCGATCTGGCCGCGGAGGCTGAAGAGGGCTTTGAGGCCGGAGGCGAAGACGTTGCGGGTTTTTGCCAGGCCGTCCTTGATGAGGCCGAGGGAGGCGACCATGCGCCCCCAGAGTCCCTTCTTAGGCGGGGGCTGGGCGGCCGCGTCTTTCGGCGGCTCGGCGGGAGGCTGGGGTTTCGGCTCAGGGGGCGGAGCGGGTTTGGGCGCGGGCTTGGCTTCGGGCGGAGGGGCCGGTTCCTTCTTTTTCGGTTTTCCCCAGAAGGGCATGGAGCACGTTCCTCAGGGAACAATGACGAATGCAAGATTCCAAACGCCAAATGCCAGATTCGGGCACAGCCGGAGACAGCACGGATGGGTCGACGCTGAGGTGACGCAGACTCGCGCGGGTCATTCCGAGGCTGCCGAGGAATCTCTCTTTGCGGCGTCGGCGGAGGAGAGATCCTTCGACCCGCTCGACTTCGCTCAGGGCATGCTTCGCTTCGCTCCGCTCAGGATGACCGTTTTTCGGGGGTTCTCCCGCTCGGCCAGCGCGCGGGGCCTTCCGTTGTCGTGTCAATCGAGAATCAGCAATCACAAGCCGAAAATGCGATCAGCCTCCGAGGCCGTCGAGGAAGGCTTCGTTGGTCTTGGAACGGCGAATGCGCTCGATGAGGAGTTCCATCGCCTCGGTGGCGTTCATCTCGCTGAGGACTTTGCGGAGGACCCAGACGCGGTTGAGGTCCTCGGGGGTGAGGAGCAGTTCTTCCTTGCGGGTGCCCGAGCGGTTGACGTCGATGGCGGGGAAGATGCGGCGCTCTTCGAGCCGGCGGTCGAGGACGAGTTCCATGTTGCCGGTGCCTTTGAACTCTTCGAAGATGACTTCGTCCATGCGGGAGCCGGTTTCGATGAGGGCGGTGGCGATGATGGTGAGGGAGCCGCCTTCCTCGATGTTGCGTGCGGCGCCGAAGAAGCGCTTGGGCTTCTGGAGGGCTGCGGCGTCGACGCCGCCCGAGAGGATCTTGCCCGAGTGCGGGCATTCGGTGTTGTAGGCGCGGCCGAGGCGGGTGATGGAGTCGAGCAGGATGACGACGTCCTTGCCGTACTCGACCATGCGCTTGGCCTTCTCGATGACCATTTCGGCGACCTGGATGTGGCGTGAGGCAGGCTCGTCGAAGGTGGAGCTGATGACTTCGGCCTTGACCGAGCGCTGCATGTCGGTGACCTCTTCGGGCCGCTCGTCGATGAGGAGGACCATGGGGTAGATTTCGGGGGAGTTGGCGGTGATGGCGTTGGCGATCTTCTGGAGGAGGATGGTCTTGCCGGCCTTGGGCGGCGAGGTGATGAGGCCGCGCTGGCCCTTGCCGATGGGGGCGATGAGGTCGACGATGCGGGTCTCGATGATCTCGGGGGTGGTTTCGAGGATGAGGCGCCTGTTCGGGTGGAGCGGCGTGAGGTCTTCGAAGCAGACGCGGTCGGCCAGCTCCTCGGGCTTCTCGTAGTTGATGTGCTCGACGCGGAGGAGGGCGAAGTAGCGCTCGTTCTCCTTGGGCGGGCGGACCTGGCCGGAGACGACGGTGCCGGTCTTCAGGCCGAAGCGGCGGATCTGGGAGGGCGAGATGTAGATGTCGTCGGGGCAGGGGAGGTAGTTGTAGTCGGGCGAGCGGAGGAAGCCGAATCCGTCGGGGAGGACTTCGAGGACGCCTTCGCCCATGATGAGGCCGTTTTTCTGGACGCGCTCTTCGAGGATCTTGTAGATGAGTTCCTGCTTCTTGAGGCCGACCAGCTCGTCGATGCCATCTTCCTTGGCAATATCGTGGAGCTCGGCGATGCTCTTGCGCTTGAGTTCGTTGATATGGAGGTCCGCGGCCTTCTTCGTGGCGGCGGCCATGGCGGTGGCGGTGGCGGTGACGCGCTCCTCCATGGCCTTCTCCTCTACGGCCATGTCCACCGCGCTGGGGAGGATCCCCTTTCCGAACGTGGTGGCGGTTTCGCGCGCTTCCTTGATCTTTTCCTTTAGCGACCGAGAACCTTTTGCCATAGCTGTTGCACCTGTAGGAAAGTGGTTTCGACGGGCGCGCGGGTGTCCAGAACGAACTGGGCGCGCCGGCGCTTGGTTTCGAGGAGCTGCTGGTGGCTCTCGCGGCGTTCGAGTTCGTCGGGGTCCCATCCGCGTGCCGCGGCGCGGGCGAGGCGGGCCTCGCGGGGGGAGTCGACGAAGATGAGGACGTCGCAGAGGTCGTCCAGCCCCGCCTCCAGCAGGAGCGGGGCGTCGATCACGATGGCCGGTGCGCCGCGCGAGCGGCACACCGAGGCCACTTGCTCGCGCAACTCGCGAACGATAGCGGGGTGGGTGATGGCTTGGAGTTCCCCCACCTCCTGGGGGTTCGCGAAGACCTGACGAGCGAGCTTGCTCCGGTCGATCTGGCCGCCCTCGCCCAGCACCTGGGCGCCCCACCGGGCGACGATGCGGTCGCGGATCGAAGGCGACTCGACGACAGCGTGTCCGATGGCATCCGCGGACAGGACGGTCGCGCCGAGCGTGCCGAACATCTCGGCGACGGTCGTCTTCCCTGCCGCGATGCCGCCGAGCAAGCCAATGACAGGAGGACGGCCTTCTCTGGGGCTCATACCCGCCTGACGGGACCCTCCGGCCAACGGGAGAAACAGAGACAGTTCCCTGGCTCGGATTTCTGTGCGGTGGCTGAATTCACGCTACGGTTGGATGCCTCAGGAAGGCGTCATCTATCCACACACACCGTCCGCCATCCGGCGGACTTGGCCTGGGAACGAATGTTCTGGCCACGTGGGCCGAGTGCGCTTCCGTGCGGTTGGGTGGAACAGGCTTGGGGGAGTGCGGAGAAGAGAACGGATCGTCGATCCGCCAAGCTCGGCTTTCAAGACTACCACAATCCCCGCCGCGGTGTCAAGGGTTTTTTTGCGCCGGCTTCGTACCTCTGTGGCGGGGCGATGGCGTTCGACGTTGGACGTTGAATGTTCGACGTTGCCTGTCGAACGCTGAACATCGAACGCTGAACGTCGAAGAGGGGCGTGGAGGTGGCGGCAAGACGGGCTTGACAAGCGGGTGGTTGCGGGCTACAATGCACGGGTTGGCCGAAGTGGCGGAACTGGCAGACGCGCTAGGTTCAGGACCTAGTGGCCTTTACCGGCCTTGGGGGTTCGAATCCCCCCTTCGGCACCATGCAAATGGAAGAGGCGGCGAGGCTTATGTCTTGCCGCCTCTTCGTCTTTCCGGACCGCTCTCCGGGCAGAACCTGCAATGGAGGCGGACGTTGAATGTTCGATGTTGCCTGTCGAACGCTGAACATCGAACGCTGAACGTCGAAGAGGGGCGTGATCGAGGCGGGACGCCTTACAATGAGCCTTCGTGGCCAACCCGCGGATCCGCAAGCCGCGACTCAGGAACTGGCTGCTGTAGGCGAGGCATCCATGAAGCTCCGAAGCACGTGGGCCGCCCAGGCTGCCTGCGCCCTGGCCGGGCTGGCCTTGTTCGAGACCACTGCGTTAGCTCAGGGAGCCGTGGCTGCGGGGGCGAGCCGTGCCGGCTCGCCGTTCGACGACGCTGTGGCCGCCTGGCATTTCCGTGACTTGAACGATTCCACGGGTGCGAACCGCGCGCTGAAGCCGCTCGGCGCGGCGAAGGTGGGAGTCCCACTCCAGGGCGACGAACGCGAGGCGTCGTTGGCCCGGGGCGGCGACGGCTTCGTCGCCGAGCTGTCGCCGGGGAGCTTCGACGCCGGCCAGGGCGCCCACAGCGAGCTGAACCTCTCCGGCGAGGCGATGACGATGCTCATCCGCCTGCGCGACCCGTCGGGACGCTGGGATTCGTCGGTCTTCAGCAAATACGGCAACCACGACAAGCTCGTCTACAACCTCTTCGCCTTCGACTTCGGCGGCGGCCCCGAGGGGATGAGCCTCGGCTTCGAGCTGGGCATCGCGGGGAAGCCTGGCCTCGGCGGCCAGGTGAAAGTGCTCACCCGCACCATCGGGCCGACCGCTTGGCACGACGTCATCGTCCGCTACGACGGCAAGGCCCTGCAACTGTTCGTGGATGGCGTGAAGGCGGACGGGGCCGCTTGCCGAGGGGCGCTGCGGCAGGGGAACCCGGAGCCGCTCATCCTGGGCGGCCATTCGGCCGGTGGCGTCGTCCAGCGGCCTTTCCGTGGGCAGATCGACCACGCCGCGCTCTGGACCCGCGCACTGACTGACGGCGAGATCGCTGCCCTCAGCGGCGGCGAGGCGCTCATCCGAAAGAGGAAACAGGAGATGGAAGCTCAGCAATGGGCAGAGCTGCCCAAGCCCGTGGCGGACTTCCGCAAGACCGTCAAGAGCAGCGACCGCACGGCCTTCGCCGAGGCCGCCCTCGCCTTGCGCCGCTGGATGATCGCCAACGACCCGCACCGCCCCCTCTACCACTTCACCGGGGCGGAGAGCTGGATCAACGACCCGAACGGCGTCATCTTCCACCAGGGCGAATACCACCTCTTCTACCAGTTCAACCCCATCGTGGACGGGCGGAAGAGCGCCACCTGCTGGGGCCACGCCGCGAGCCGCGACCTCGTGCACTGGGCCGACTGGCCCGTCGCCCTCTGGCCCGACACGCCCCACGACCGCGGCGGCTGCTACTCCGGCAACATGGTCATCGACGACCGCGGCGTCCCCACCGCGCTCTACACGGGCAACGTCGCGGGCCATCGCGAGACCTACGGCATGCTGGCCCGCAGCACCGACGGCTTCCTCACCTGGCAGAAGAAGAGGGTGATGGACAACGCTCAGCGCCCCAACCCCCAGTCGCCCGTCCACTGGGACGCCCAGCTCTGGAAGCAGGGCGACACCTGGTTCCAACTCATCGGCGGCACCACGGGCGGCCAGGAGCCGAAGGGCGCGGCTTACCTCTGGACCTCGCCCGACCTCGAGCGCTGGACGCTTCAGAAGCCCATCTACTCCGGCGGCCCCGGCCAGTTCTGGGAGTTGCCCTACCTCCTCCCCTTCGGCGACAAACACGCCCTCCTCATCGGCGTCGGCGGCAACCCCTACTGGATCGGCACCTATGACCCGAAGACGATGACCTTCACCCCCGACAGCCCGAAGACTCGCTCCGCCGACCCCGGCGACTACTACTCCTACAATCCGCACATGGTCGACGGCGAAGGCCCCGGAGGCACCCCGCGCCGCATCATGCACGGCTGGGTGCAGACGCCGCCCACGCCGACCCAGGCCGTGCCCTACTGGCAGGGCGCCCATTCGGTCCCGCGCGTGATCACGCTTCGTGACGGGCGGCTCTTCCAGGAGCCGATTCCCGAGATCACCGTGCTCCGCGGGGAGAAGCACGCGCTGCGCGACCTCGACGTGGGCCCGGAATCCAAGAGGCTGTTGGAGGGCATCCGGGGCGACGCGCTGGAGATCCTCGCCGTCTTCCAGCCCGGCACGGCCCGACGCCTCGGCCTGAAGGTTCGCGCCTCCGCGGACGGCAAGGTCGGTCTCCCCGTCTGGTTCGACGCTCGGACCCGCGAGTTTGGCGTCGCCGATCGACACATGACCAGCGATCTCGCTGCGGGAGAGCCCCTGCGCTTCCACGTCTTCGTGGACCGCTCGATCATCGAAGTCTACCTCAACGGGAATGCCATCACGAAGGTGGCCCTTCTGGATCCTGGCGCCCAGAGTGTGGAGGCGTTCGCGGAAGACGGCCACTGCACCCTGCAATCGCTGGAGGTCTGGCAGATGAAATCCATGTGGGAGTGACAGGCTCAGCCCGGCGGGTCGATTCTGCCCGTCGGGTCCGTCGCAGACCTCGTTCCGAAATGCTGTCTTGGACAAGACTGATGAACCGACGAGAGTTTCTCAAGAGCGGTACTGCGGCGCTGGCCTTCGGGGTGAGCGGCTGCGTCGGGACAGCGCTTCGCCCCGACGAGCGCTCCGGCAAGCCGAACATCATCCTGTGCATGACGGATGACCAGGGCTGGGGGGACGTGAGCTACAACGGCCTGAAGCAGATCCAGACTCGCGCTCTGGACGCCATGGCCGCCGGGGGAGTGCGGTTCGAGCGTTTCTACGCCGCGCACCCGAGTTGCTCGCCCACGCGGGCCAGCGTGATGACGGGCCGCCACCCGAACCGCATGGGATGCTTCTGGCCGGGCATGCCCTTGCGAGCGCAGGAAGTCACCATCGCGCAGGCCGTGAAAAGGGCGGGCTATGTCACCGGGCATTTCGGGAAATGGCATCTCAACGGGGTGGCCGGCTTCGGGAAACCGATTGCCGCCTCCGACCCGCTCAGCCCCGGCCGCTTCGGCTTCGACGAGTGGTTCTCGGTCTCCAACTGGTTTGATACCGACTGGACCTTCAGCCACAATGGCGAGAGCGTGAAAGTCCCCGGCGACGGCTCGGATGCCATCGTCGCCGAGTCCCTGAAGTTCATCGAAGAGAACACCAGGCAAGGCAAGCCTTTCTTTGCGTGCGTCTGGTTCGGCAGCCCGCACGCTCCGCACAAGCCCATGCCCGAGGACCTCAAGGCGGCTGGCGGCTCGCCGTACTATGGCGAGCTTGTGGGGGTTGACCGCAGCATGGGCACCCTGCGCGGCGCATTGCGCAGGCTCGGCATCGCCGACGGCACGCTGCTCTGGCTTTGCAGCGACAACGGCGGGTGGTTGGACCCCGCCAAGCCTGACGCCCATGGCACCAATGCTGGGCTGCGCGGCCGCAAGGGCGACGTGTATGAGGGCGGCATCCGCGTGCCCGGGCTGATCGAGTGGCCCGCACGGATCAAGCGGCCTTTCATCACCGAGGTGTCTGCCTGCACCAGCGACATCTATCCGACCATCGTGGACATCCTGAAGCTGAAAGTACCCAATCAGGTGGAGCCGCTCGACGGGATCAGCCTGCTGCCGCTCCTGGAGGGACGGATGAAGGAGAGACCCAGCCCGATCGGGTTCTGGCAGTACGACGACAGCCGGCACACGATGGACACGGATTCCGGCCCTTCGGCCTGGAACGACAACCGCTACAAGCTCGTCAAGAGTGTTCCCAACCGGTGGGAGCTTTACGATTTGACGGTTGACCCGTCGGAACGTACCGACCTGGCCGCCGCGCACCCGGAGATTGTCAATCGGATGAAGGCCGAGTTGGAGAACTGGCAACAGTCGGTGCTGCGGAGTTTCCGCGGTGAGGACTACAAGGGCAAGTCGCCCGTACAGCAGTGAAACCGTGGCTGGGTGATCACGAGGGAAGAGACAGATGAGATCGGGAAGAATCGGTCAGTACGCGGCAGTTGTCATTGGGGTGAGTCTGTTGGCGCTGGGGCAGGCGTGGGCAGCACAGGCCGTGGATCCCCTGAAGAGCGCGGCCGCGCCCAAGCGAACGACGCCGGCGACCTACTACGTGAGCCAATCCTCAGGCAACGACAGTTGGACGGGAGAGGCCCCGACACCCGAGGGAACACGCGGGCCGTGGAAGACCCTGGAGCGCGCGTCGGTCGACTGTGTTCCCGGCGACCGCATCCTCCTGAAGTGCGGCGACACGTGGGATGAGGAGCTTCACCCCAAGGGAAGCGGAACACCCACGAACCCCATCACCATCGGCTCCTATGGTGAGGGCAAGAAGCCCGTGATTGACCGCCAGGACTACAGGAAGGACCTGTTCGGCATTCACCTGGCCGATCAGGCAGGCTACAAGATCGTCGGGATCGAGTTCGCCAACTGCATGACCGGCATTTACGGGGAGTATTCCGACGGTTCCCCAACGCGGCGATTCATCTGGATCGAAGACTGCTATTTCCACGATTCGCTGCTGTACCAGCATTACGAGGATTATCCCAAGCGCAAGATCGGGCTCGGCATTTGCTTCTTCTCGCATGAGTGCCACAACAAGATCGTGCTGGCCGATATCACGATCAGGAATTGCGTGTTCCGAAGACTGGCGTCGGGCGTTTGGACCAACAGTCCGGACAACTTCAACAAGAATGCGTCCTTTATCTATAATTTCGGGAACATGACCCTCGAAGGCTGCCTGTTTGAAGAGGGGTATCAATGGCAACTGGGGATACGCGGGGTGGACCGCGGCGCCGTGCGAAACTGCGTCACGCACGATATCGGCCGGGGCTTCCGGGCCTTCAACGGCGTGGCCGGGGCCATGTTCTTCCGCTGCAAGAATTGGGTCTTTGAAGATAGCGAATGGGGCTTTATTGACATAGGACAGGGCAGCGGGGATGGTGAGGCGTTCGACTTCGAGGGCAACTGCGACAAGATGACCATGCGGAACTGCCTCTTCCACGACACCGATGGCCCCGGTTTTCTGCTTTGCTGTTATGCCTCCGACGGAAACCCTAACAGGGGTATCCGCATGGAGAATTGCGTCCTGAACGGGAAGGCCAAACGTCCCATCGGATTACCGAGATGTGAGATCATCAACACAACGGATTGGAATGAGGTGACGTGGGACAAATGCCGCTTCTATCTTTCGGAGGGAGAAGTCCTCATGAGGGTGATGGACCCCGAGAAGGAGAAGAGATCAACCTTCGTCGATTGTTCGGTCAAGAAGCTCAGCGACGCTTGCAGCACCCAGAATCTGGCGGCAAAGGCCAAGGCGATGGCGTCCTCGGAGGAGGCTGGCAACGAGGCGTCCATGGCCATCGACCGGAAAGCGGCTACCTTCTGGAGGGCCGCGTCGTCCAATGACCAGTGGCTCCAGCTCGATTTCGCCAAGCCCACTACCGTCAACGAATTCAGGATCAAGGAGGATCCGTCCTCCTCGGTCATCCGCTATGTGATCGAGTGCTGGAGCGACAAGACCTCACGATGGGTGGGTTGCTTCAATGGCCGGGGCATCGGTCCCGACTTCATCGCTCCGATCGTCAGCCGGACCACGCGGAAGGTGCGCCTGTCCATCGCGAGGCCGACCAGCGGCAATCCCTGCATCGCTGAATTCGAGGCCTACAACGACACGACCGCCGGGCCTCGAAAAGCGGCCCCCGGCAATCCGTAGCCACGGCTGGGTGGCAACGAAGGGGAAGACACATGAGATCAACAGGAATTGGCCTGTTAACCGCAGTTGCTGTAGGTGTCGCGCTGTTGCCGCTGAGGCAGGCGTGGGGAGCGCAGGCAGGGGGGAGTCCCGTCAAGGTCTTCATCCTCGCCGGCCAGTCGAACATGGACGGGCAGGCGAATGTCTCGACGATTGATTTTCTCGGCGAGGACAAGGAGAACGGCTACCTCCTGAAGAAGTTCAAGCCGGACGGCAAGACGCTGGTCACGCGCGATGACGTGTGGGTGGCGCACCGCGGCGTGTATGGCAAACTTGGACCCGGCTACGGCGGCCGGAAGAGCGACGACAAGCTCGGGAACAACATCGGCCCCGAATACGCCTTCGGCTACTTCATGGGTGAGGCGATGGCGGAACAGGTGTTGCTCATCAAGTATGCCGTCGGCGGCCAGAGCCTCTACCAGGACTTCCGCCCGCCGAGCGCCGGCCTGCCGGAGCCGCTGCCCCCCAAGACCAAGCCGGAGGATTTCGGCGGCCAGTACCGCGCCTTAGTCGCCTACGTCCACGAGACCCTGGACAACCTGAAGAAGCACTTCCCGGAATATGACGAAAAGGGCGGCTACCACATCTGCGGGTTCGTCTGGTTTCAAGGATATAATGATATGTTTGTTCCCGAAAAGGATCGCAAGGAGTACGGGAAGACCCTGGTCTGCCTGATCAAGGACTTGCGCAAGGAATTCAATGCCCCTGGGATGCGCGTGGTCGTCGGCGTCATGGGCGTCAACGGCCCGCGGAACGAGATCGGCAAGCAGAAGGACGTGCGGGACGGCCATCGGTTCGTCAACAGCGTCCCCGAATTCAAGGGCAACGTTAAAGCGATCGAGACCGCCCCGCTGTTGCACCCGAAGGTTCTGGAGCTCAAGTGCGCCGGTTGGCTTTACCCGGAGCGCGATCTCAAGAAGAACCCCATGACTTCGGAAGAGCAGGCATTGCTCAGCCGCGCCACCTCCAACCTCGGCTATCACTATTTCGGCGAGGGGCGTTTCTTCATCCTCCTCGGCAAGAGCTTCGCCGAGACGATGCTGGAACTGCTCGCGAAATGAAAGGGAATCCCGTGAAACGGCGTGACAAGGAGAGCCAATGATGACGCAGACTATCTGGAGGCGTTGGGCCGCACGGTGGGCATGGTTGCTCGCCGCATCGCTGACGATGGCCATGTCGGCCTGGGGGTTGGACAGACCGCCCTGGGAGAAACTGACCACCAAGGTCGGCCCCGACGCGGAGGTCCCCGGCTGGTACATCAACCTCGGCATTACCGGCGCACGGGCCATGATCACGAAGGAGGAGCCAACGAACCTCCTGGTCATGTTTGTGTTCAAGGACAGCCCGGGCTTCGGGAAACTGGAGAAGGGCGACAAGATCGTCGGCGCCAACGGCCGTGCGTTCGTGACGCCGCACAAGTTCGGTTACGGAATGGGCAAGTTCGGTTACGAAGGGCCGATGATGGACTTTGGCAACGCTCTGGAGGAGAGCCAAGGCGAGCGGGCTGGGGAGCTGGCGCTCGACGTCGTTCGCGGCGGCCAGAAGCTGAGGGCAGACGTGCAGCTCACCACCCGGTACGGCAGCTTCTCCAAGACGTACCCGTTCGACTGCAAGAAGACCGACACAATCCTCAAGGAGACCTGGGCCTACCTGATCAAGGAGCAGAAGCCCGACGGGACCTGGAACGGACGGCCACACATCAACGCGTTCGCCGCCCTGGCGTTGCTGGGGAGCGGGGACAAGACGTATTGGCCTGCCCTCAAGAGGGCCATGGAGGCCATGGCCCGGTGCACTACGGATAAGATCCAGTATGGCGGGCTGCCCGTCTGGCAGTACACGCTGTATGGAATCTCGCTGGGCGAGTACTACCTGAGCACCCGCGAGGCCTGGGTGCTGCCGGAGTTGGAGGAGATCAACCGGTGGCTGGCGCTGGCTCAGCATCCCCAGACCGCTGCGCCCGAACGAGTGCATATAGCGGGAGGGTTTGGCCACGGCCCCTACAACCGCGCGGGGGGCAACGGGTACGGCGCATTCAATGCGGTCACGGCGCAAGCGATGATGGCCTGGGCGTTGATGCAGCGCTGCGGCCTGTCGGTAGACGATGGGCGATTCCAAGCCGCGCACGATTTCATTGCGAAGGGCACCAACAAGATCGGCTACGTCTGGTACGCGGATGCGGTAGGCGGCACAGGGTACGCGGACATGGGGCGAACCGGCACATCGGCCCTGGCGCATTACCTGTATCCCACAGATCGCGACGCCTTCAAGACATTCGGCACACTCAATGCCGAGTGCATTGGGGACCATCCCGACACGTTCATCGATACCCACGGTTGCCCGCTTCTGGGCATGGTCTGGACGGCTCTCGGGGCGGCGACCGATCCACCCAGTTTCCGCAAGCTGATGGATCACAACCGATGGGCGTTCAGCCTGAGCCAGTGCCCCGACGGCACCTTCTATTACCAGCCGAACCGCGACAACAATCCGCAGGACTACGCTGCGGCCCCGCGTCTGTCGGCGACGGCGGCCACCGCGCTGATTCTGACCCTCAAGCAGAAGCAGTTGCAGATGACCGGCGCAAAGCCTGTCGTCTGCAGACCGAACGACAAGACTCCATGAATCCGGCCCGTCGAACCATCCGGAAAACGCCAATGAAAAGACGCTCCCACTACTGCACTGTCGTCCTGGGTCTGACCATGTCGCTCTTGGGTGGCACGTGCGTCTTCGCCGCCGAGGAGCCGGCGGCGCCCCCGGATCTGACCAAGACCACCCCCGCCAAGACGGACAACAGCTACAACCTCGGCCCGACCGGCGCGCTGGGCTGGATGCGCGTCGAGGCGGGCATGACCGTCAAGAGCCGCCAGATCCTCATCACCACCGTCGAAAAGGGCTCGCCCGCCGACGGCGTCCTCGAAGTGGGCGACGTGATTCTGGGCGTCTTCGGCAAGCCGTTCACCGAAGATGCCCGCAGGAGCTTCGGTCAGGCGATCGGCGAGGCGGAGACCGAGAAAGGCAAGGGCATCCTTCCGCTGATCGTCTGGCGCAAGGGAAAGACACAGAGCATCGATCTCAAGATCCAGGTGATGGGCACCTACAGCGATACCTCGCCTTACGACTGCCCCAAAGCGAGGAAGATTCTCGAACAGGGCTGCGCGCTCATCGCCAAGGACATCAAGCGGGAGAATCGGTTCTGGATCAACGAGCTGGCCCTGATGGCCTCCGGCAAGCCGGAATACCGGGAATTGGTGCGCCGAAGCGCCCAGGCTGTTGCGGCTGCCACGCCTGAGACCGAGAAACTGTGGGCGGCGGTGAACCACGGCGGCATGCACACCTGGGAATTGGGCTACAAGAACGTGTTCCTGACGGAGTACTTCCTGGCCACCGGCGACAAGACCGTCCTGCCGGCCATTCGCGCCTGCACGGCCTGCATCGCTCGGGGACAGGGCGTGTACGGGACGTGGGGGCATGGGCTGGTCAGCCTGCGACCCAACGGCCAACTGCACGGCCCGGTCCCGCCGTACGGCCCGGTGAACCAGGCCGGCCTGCCTTGCTTCCTCTCGCTGATCCTTGCGGACAAGTGCGGGATCGAGGATCCGGAACTCAAGCCGGCCGTCGCCAGAGCCAACAAGTTCTTCGCCTACTACGTCGGGAAGGGCTCGATCCCGTACGGCGAGCACCGGCCCGGCATGTGCCACGACGACAATGGCAAGAACGGCATCGCCGCGCTGGCCTTTGCGCTCCAGGCCAAACGGGCCGAGACACAATTCTTCGCGAAGATGGTGACGGCCTCCTACGAGTCCCGTGAATGGGGGCATTGCGGCAACGGCTTCAGCTATGTCTGGGGCCCGCCGGGGGCCAACTGTGGCGGCCCGAAAGCCGTTGCGGCTTTCATGAAGGAACTCCGCTGGTACTATGACCTGGCTCGGCGTTGGGACGGCGCGTTCGTCTACACCGGCACCGGGGGCGGGGTCGCCAGCAGCTATCGCGGCGTTTTCAACTCCACCGGGTCCTACATGCTCGTGTATGCCCTGCCGATGAGGAAGCTGTGCATCACCGGCCGAGGCGCGAACCAGGAGGACTGGCTGAGCGACGCCGACGTCGCCGTGGCCATCGCGGCCGAGCGCTGGCTTGGCGACAACGCGCACGCCAAGAGGACGACCGAACGCCTCCTCGCCGGCCTGGGCAGTTGGTCGCCGGCAGAGCGCTTCTGGTCGGCCCAGGAGCTGGGACAGCGTAAGGACGAGGTCCTCCCGCAACTGCTCGCGATGATCCAGGGCAACGACCCCCGTGCCCGGCTCGGCGCGGTCATGGCGTTGGGACAGCTCAAGGCCCGGGCGGTCCCCGCTCTGGACACGCTCGCCGGCCTGCTGGGCGACGACGACCGGTGGCTGCGCGTCCAGGCGGCCGAGGCGCTGCGGAGCATCGGGGAAGCCGCCAAGCCAGTCCTGCCCCAGATGCTCAAAGCGGCTATCGTCAAGGACGAAACCGATCCGATGGAATTCGCCGTCGGCGCGCTCGCCTATGCCCTCTTCTACCCCGGCGGGGCGTACGGGCCCAGAGGCGTCCTCGCCAACTCGGTCGAGGGCATCGCCAAGGATATGCTCTACCCAGCGATCCGGTCGGTTGCCGCCAATCCCGACTCGCACGCCCGAGGCTGCCTGCGATCCACCTACGCGCTGATCACGCTGGGCGACGCCAAGGCGCTGGCCCCCACGATCGTCGCCAGCATCAAGGAAATGGCGCCGGCCAACACCATGTTCTCCAAGGGCGTTCGCCTTGCGGGCATCGAGGCGATGGCCCGGCTTCGTATTGAGGAAGGCATTCCCTTGACGATGATGATGCTGAACCTCCGGGACTGGGGCAGAGGGTACATCATCCTGGAGGCCCTGGACGTGTTGAGACAGTATCGCGGAGCCGCCAGACCCGTGTTGCCGGAGCTGAAGAAACTGGAGGCGGAATTGCGCGGGATGGGGCCGCAGCACAAGAAGATCGTGGAGGTTATTGCCGTGATCGAGAACGACAAGAACCCGCCCAAGCTGATCAGCCTGAGGGACTACCTGGGCAAAGAGGCAGGGAGGGAGTAGGCGCCCAGTCGCACGCGGGCTCGTGCCTGCGCGTGGTGCAGCAACCAGGATGAAGCTCCGGTATTGGCGGAGTTCTTCGTTCGCCATGCGGGCACCGAGTACATCTCTCACGGCGAGTTGCAGATTGGGCGCGCAGAGGATCTTGGGCAGTGGAGCACCGACCTGGCGGCCAATGTGGCCGAGGAGATCCGAAACGCCATCTCCAGCGCCGGCACCCAGGGAGGAGCGCGCCGAGTGCTTGTTGCACGCGCCGGTCCAGCTCTGGCGGCGCTCGCGGCCGTGTCGCTCTGCGAGGCGGGCCGGCGTTCGTACGGGATCATCGAGGATCTCGTCGTCGACAGTGCGAGCAGGGGGCGAGGAATTGGCAGCGTCGTCCTCCAGTGGATCGAGCGGGAAGCCAGGGAGTGCGGCATGCACCGGCTGGCCACAGGATGTATGGCCGCAGGCGGAGGCGCTTGAAGAGGTCATCCCACTGCGTTCGCTCGACGAGCACTTCCAGGCGCCTCTTGTTCAGGAAGAGGAAGTCGCCGACAGCAGGGTGTTGGCGCCCTTTCTCAGGTCCTCGTTTGGTTGGCCCGATCGTGTCGGGCAACCTGGTCGAGCAGCCTTGCGGCGTTCTGCCAGCGGATCCTCTCCTTGTCGCCGTCGGCGGCCTCGAGCACGTCGAGCTTCAGAAGGGCCGGGTCGGGGTAGTTGAAGGGCATGCCGGTCCCGAAGACCAGACGGCCGGCGCCGAGGGTGGCCAGGAGTTGGCCAAGCTCGTTCCCGAGGAGGGCGCTCAGGCGGGAAATCTCGATGGCGTAATTCGATGGCAAGCCGTTGCTCTTCTGTCCCAGAGGCGATTTCACGTAGCCGAGGCCATTGAGGAGGATGAACTGCGCGTCGGGGCAGGCTCTGAGGAGTGGAACGATCTCGGTGAGTTGGAGGTCCGGCACGTCGCACAGCCAGTGACGCTGGCGGCAGTCCTCGACCCGGATGGGGATCGAGACGATCAGGCCGCGCTCCGCGGCGGCATTCACCAGGTCGAGGCAGCAGGGGTCGGCGAGGGCGTAGTTATGCCACTTGGGATAGAGGCGCAGCCCTTTCGCGCCGAACTCCTCGTGGCAGATTCTCAGGTCGTCCTGCCAGCCGGCATAGAAGGGGTTGATGACGGCGAAGGGGATGAGCCGGTCGCGGTGGCGCCGGACTTCGGCCGCGAGTTCCTCGTTGCCGGCCTGGGGATTGCGGTAGGCGATGGCGCTGGCGCTGGAGACGGCGGCCTTGTCGATTCCCTTGCGGTCCATGAGGCGGAGCAGTGCTGCGGCCGTGGCATGGCGGAGTTGGCGGAAGGCGAAATGGCCCAGGTAGGCATTCACGTCGATCAGCATGGGCGTCGCCTCCTGCGAAGAAGGCCGGAGGCCGGAGGGGCGAGGTTCGAGGGCGGAAGAAGGGGCGGGGCCGGAGGTGCGAGGGTCGAGGGCTGTCGTGTCGTGGTGCTCCCTCGCCCCTCGCCCCTCGTCCCTTCGGTCGCCCCCCGTCCCCCGCCCCTCGTCCCTCTCCGTAAGATGCCTTCCAGGTTGCCGCCCAGAATCTTGCGCTTCTCGCGTTCGCCCAGGCGTGCGGCGCGGATCTTGCCCACGCCGGCGGTCATCGACATGTCGCAGCCGAAGACCAACCGGTCCACGCCCAGGACGCTTGCGGCCATCTCGAGGGTGCCCTCGTCGGTCACGCTCCCGCTCGTGTCGAGGAAGGCGCCGGGCGCGCTCCGCAGGGCCTTGATGGTCCACTCCCAGTCGCCGCCCCCGCACACGTGGGCGCAGATGAGCATCGCCTCCGGGTAGCGGCGGGAAAGCTCCGCCACGTGGCCGGCGTCCGAGAGGCGGGGCTGCTCCTTGTTGGGATAGTGGGAGTGGCCCGCGTGCTGGAGGATCGGCACGCCCAGCTCGATAGCCAGCTCGACGATGGGCCAGACCACCGGCTCCGAGCAGACGTACTGGTTGTAGAGCTTGATGCCGACGAACCCACGACCGCCGACGCAGCGGCGAATCTCCTCCAACGCCTCGCGGGAGAAGCCGGGATTGACGTAGCAGCAGCCCAGGACGCGGCCCGGGAAGCGCTCCATCGCCTGCGCCGTCCACTCGTTGCACTCGCGGAAGCCTTCCGCCGTCGCCCAGAATGTCGGCGTCAGGGTCGAGCAGCAGAGCTGGTCGATGCCCAGCTTGTCCGCGGCCTCGATCAGCCTCCGGTCATCCGCCTCCCAGGTGGCGGAGCTGTGATGGGCCAGGTGGGCGTGGCAATCGATCACCATAGTGGCCTCCTTGCACTCCCAAGTTTGTAGTGCGGCCTTCAGGCCGTCCCGGCCTCCGCCCGTCCACGGGGGGATTGAGGCGGGGGTGGGGCAGGCATCTTGCCTGCCTCCGGGA
>Ga0315273_10003928_pt1 | contig 18024 bp, 11 predicted proteins | sample YL17G02_0_MG_FD_205753 | JGI IMG/M metagenome (GOLD analysis project Ga0315273, IMG submission 205753) | Sediment microbial communities from Yellowstone Lake, YNP, Wyoming, USA - YL17G02_0 | ecosystem: Environmental > Aquatic > Freshwater > Lake > Sediment | place: USA: Wyoming | collected...
CGTCCCCACGCAAGTGCCCAGTCCGCGTGGTCTGGCAATCTTCGGCGGCTGCGAGCCCGCCAGGACGGTCAGCGGCGACTATTATGACTTCATCGTCGAAGATGAAGCGCACTTGCATATCGTGGTCGGCGATATCAGCGGAAAGGGGATCTCCGCAGCCCTGCTGATGGCGACCCTGCAGGCAGCCATGCGCAGCCAGCTCCTGACGATGCGGCAGGCGGGCTCGGAAAGCCTGGAGCAGAGACTGTCGGACATCATGGCGATTTTTACGGACGGCGTGACTGAAGCGATGAACGGCGCCGACGAGGAATTCGGCGAGGAGCGCCTGATCCAGGCGCTCCAGGAAAGCCAGTCGCACGCGCCGGAGGGCATTTACAGGCACGTCACCGATCGCGTGCGCAGCTGGCAGGGCGCTCAGAAGCAGCACGACGACATAACCCTGATCGTGGTTAAGGTCGCATAGAGCACGCACTCTTGTAGTAAAACGCCCGTTTCCTTGGACGCATGCTCGAGGTACAGACCCGCGACATACACCTTGAAAACCACTTTTTTGCGCAATCCCATTCCGTTCAACCGGAGGGTCTTGCCTTCAATCGTGGCGCTTTCGGGCAATTTTACGCCCGCGACTTCTCCCGCTTGGACTGCGGCAGCCACAGCCAGCCACAGGGCGACCGCCCCCAGAACTTTCCGCGTCGTACTCGCGGCACTTGACGATTCAACCTCGCATGCCGGGGAATGACACTCCCTGCACGCGAGGCTGATGAATTCACACAAAAGCGAGCGGTTCGATCAGCCCTTTTTCAACGGGCTCGAAATCACCGTCTGCTTTTGCTCATCGAAATACAGCATCTGACCGCTGCGGTAGGATTCCACCGCCATGGCGATGGGAACCATGGCCTTGTGCGCGATGAAACCGTCGAGAACAGGTTTCTCGCGCGACCTTGTGCACTCGACGAAATTCAGATAGTGCGAAGGACGCTGCTCCATCTTGATCTGCACTTCGCTGGAGCCGTACTTCTTTGCGAAAGCCTCTGCGGCGTGCCGTTCCGGGGTGACGGTAATGTAGTCGGTGCGGCCTTCGAACATGCCGTGCTCGACCATCATGATCGTGCCTTCGTACCCGCGGATCAGGCCGGGAATGTGGCGGCTGTTGGCCATGGAGGAACTGAGCACGACGCTGTGCCCTCTGGGGTAGTCTGCGACGAGCATGAAGGTATCGGGCACCTCGCGCTCATCCTTGAAGATGTAAGTTCCGCCCGTTCCGGCCACGCGATACGGAAATTCGCCCCCGCCCCAAACCAGATTGAGGGGAGCCATCACATGGTAAAAGAGATCGGTGGCGATGCCGCCGGAGTATTCCCAGTATTTGCGGAAACGGAAGAAGCGATCGGGCGACCAGGGCAGGTTGGAGGTTTGTCCCAGCCACATTTTCCAATCCACGAAATTCTCCCCCTTGCCCTCGAGACCCGCTTCGGCATCAATCGGCCGGTTCCATTCTCCCGGGGGATTCTGCACGCCATTCCAGTTGCGATGGTAGGAATCCTGGCTCAGGATCATTTTGCCGATCATGCCATCCTGGATTGCCTTTCTCGCCTTCCACCACTGATCGGAAGAAGTGGTCTGCGAACCGATCTGCAGGATTCGCTTGGTCTTCACCGAGACCTCGTAGACCTCCTTCGAATTGGTCAAATGGTGAACTTCAAATCGGGGTAACCCTGGTTGAGGGCGACCAGAATCGGCACCTGCTTGGAGGTTGGCCCCCAGAACTGGCGCGGCCCCGGCGACGTGAAACAGTCGGCCTCGGCCCACGCCCGCCGGCGCCCGGCGAAAAATCGGAATGCTGGAGAATTGGTGCGCACCAGCGCTTTCTCGATCACGATCTCTTCCTTGCCGTGGCGCCGCTCGATATTGAGCAGGCCCATCAGGGGGATAGCGAGCACGCGGCCCCCCCGGTGGAAGTCTGTCACCGCGGCCATGTACCCGGTTCTGCCGTCGAGGACGAGCGAGCCGGCGGTCAGGCCGAGATTGTAGGTGAAGGCCGCATCGAAGAGCGATGGCGCTCCACAGCGTCCTTCATACCCGAAGAAGTGATTGTTGGTGGAAAACTTTACCTTGGGGTCCAGCTCCTTCACGCGCCGTGCCACCATCTCGATCAGCAGCCTCTCGGTCGGGATCTGGGAAACCGGAAGATTTCCGTGGGAATCGCGATCGAGCAGGAGCATGTCCTGGATGAACCCGGGCAGCGAGTTGTAGAGCGCCAGGTTGGCGGCGTCCAGCTTCGCGGTGATCAGTTCCCTGCGTTGCGCGAGCGACAGCGTGCCCAGATCCTGCCGGCTGCCCATGACGTCGTTCAGGGCCACGATCATTCCGGTCATCTCCGGAATGAATTCGATCAGGCCTTCCGGCACCACGACCACGCCATGGTTGATTTTCTTCTGAGCCCGCATGACCACGACCTGGGCGATTTCATCGACGATCTCCCTGAGTGAGGACTTCTTTTCCGCAACTTCCTCGGAGATCAGAGTCATGGCAGGCCTGGTCTGAAGCGAGACTTCGAGCGCGACGTGCGACGCGGCTCTCCCCATCAATTTGATAAAATGCCAGTACTTGCGCGAAGACGGAGTGTCCTGGAGGATGTTGCCCACCATCTCGGCATAGATCTTCGTCGCCGTGTCGAAACCGAAAGAGATCGGCAGGAGCTTCCCTGCCTGCAGGTCACCATCGATGGTCTTAGGAACGCCGATTACCTGGACGCCTTCGTCGAAGAGGTATTCGGCAAGGAAAACGGCGTTGGTGTTCGAGTCGTCACCGCCGACGATGATGATCGCGTCGAGCCGGTTGTCCCTGCAGGTTTTCTTCACCGCCTCGAACTGCTCGGAAGTCTTGATTTTCGTGCGGTCCGACCCCAGAAAATCAAACCCGCCCGTATTGGTAATCCTCTGAACGGCCTCCTCGGTGATTTCAAAGAGATTCCCTTCCAGCAAGCCTTTCGGGCCGGCTTTTACCCCGAATAATTGATTGCCCTTTCCCAGGACCTTCCTGAGCCCGGCGATGACGTTGTGCCCGCCTGCGGCCGGCCCGCCCGAAAACAGGACGGCGACACGCTTGCCCTGGACCGCCTTGGAGTGTCCGGGCCTGGCGCTCATGAGTTTGTTCTGGCACAGGGCGGCGACCTTGGGAAACTTCGCGGCTACTTCCTTACTGTCCCTGGTGGTAAGTTTTTTGGACTCCGGCGCAAATGTGACCGGAGCAACCTGCCCCTTCTTGTTCACGAAAGACTTGCAGACGGGGACGGAAAGCTTTCGAACGTGCAGTTCAAAGAGGGAGTTTCCCTTCTCCATTTTCCTGAGTTCGGATGACAGCATTGATTCTCTCCCATGCATATTGTTTTGAGTGCAGTTGCAGATCTTACACGAAAACAGGCGCGCGGAGGAATGACGATCGAACCAGGGCTGCCACCCCAAATGCAAGATCAGTGGTGAGACCTTGAAATTGGGAAAAAATCAAAACAGCATTGTCTCCCGCCGCTTGCTGACGCGCGCGGCTCCGTTTTGGCACGTTCCACAGAGCCGCGACCGTGAGGGAGCGGTTGAAGATTTGAGACTTGCTACACTAGCGTGTCTTGCGGTTGACCAGGACCACCACACTGCGGCCCTGGACTGCGCAGGTGCTCGTGGATACCCCGGGTTCTCGGCCGGGATCGGGAATGTCGAGAGGCGGCACGGCAGCGGTGTCGATGGCCTTGTACCAGCGCCGGCCCGATACAGCCGGCAATTCGAATTCCAGGGCGTCCCAATACATGTTCAGCATCACATGGAGGTCCGGATTCCCCTCAAATCCTCCGAGGGTGTAGGCCAGTACTCGAGCCTGGGGATCGGCCCATCCCGGGCGATGGAGCAGGGTTCCATGCCAGGTGACGTCCTTGATCCCCCGCTCGTTGGTTTCACCGGTGAAAAACCGGCCGCGATGGAGCGCGGGATACTTCCGGCGCAATTCGATCATGCATTTCCAGAAACGCCACAGATCCCGGTTTTTCTCGACCAGGGTCCAGTCGAACCAGCTGATTTCATTGTCCTGGCAGTAAGCATTGTTATTCCCCTGCTGCGTGCGCCGCACCTCATCGCCGGCAGTCATCATGGGCACACCGCGCGATAGCAGCAGAAGGGTCGCGAAGTTCCTCACCTGGCGCCCGCGCAGCGCCTCGCTGGCGGGATCGTCTGTGGCCCCCTCGGCGCCGCAGTTCCAGCTCAGGTTGTCGTTGATGCCGTCCCGGTTGCCCTCGCCGTTCGCATCGTTGTGTTTTTCGTTGTAGGAGACCAGGTCATTGAGGGTGAACCCGTCGTGGCAGGTCACGAAGTTGATGCTGTTGATCGGAAGCTGCCCGCGCCCCTGGTAGAGGTCGGCACTGCCGGCCAGGCGGGATGCCAGGGCAGACACGCATCCGGGTTCGCCCTTGACGAAGCGGCGGATGTCGTCCCGATAATGGCCGTTCCATTCCGCCCAGCGATCGCCCGGGAAATGTCCTATCTGATAGAGCCCGGCGGCATCCCAGGCTTCGGCGATTACCTTCGTATTGGCAAGTTCGTCATCCAGTTCGATCTGCCACACCACGGGCGGATGGGCGCTGGGCTTGCCGTCCTCCCCTCGTGCAAGGATGGAGCCTTCGTCGAAGCGGAACCCGTCGACGTGGGTCTCGCGCATCCAGTAGCGCAGGCACTCCAGGATCAGCTTCTGGGCAATCGGGTGATTGCAGTTGAAGGTGTTGCCGCAGCCGGAAAAATCGAGGTAGTACTGCATGTCCCAGGGCACGAGGAAATAGTAGAGACGGTTGTCGATTCCCTTGAACGAGAACATCGGGCCGAGATGATTCCCTTCATCCGTATGATTGAAGACCACGTCGAGAATCACCTCGATGCCGGCCCGGTGGAGCGCTTTCACCATGTCGCGGAATTCGCCCAGGTGGCTGCCGCATTCGGGGCTGACGCAGTAGGCGCTCTGCGGAGCGAAGTAACCCATGTTGCTGTAGCCCCAATAGTTCGGCAGAGGCCTGCCATCGACAACCCTCAGCACATCGGTTTCATCAAAGTCGAAGACCGGCAGCAGTTCCACCGCGGTAATCCCCAGGTCTTTCAGGTAAGGAATCTTTTCGATCACCCCGGCGAAAGTCCCGGGGCGGGCGACGCCGGAAGAGGGTGAGCGCGTGAATCCTCTCACATGCATTTCATAAATGATCGTGTCCTGCATCGGGCGATTGAGCGGCCGGTCGCCCTCCCAGTCATAGCCCGAGGCATCGATGACCACCGAACGCATGGCCGCGCCGACATTATCGTCAGGGCCGCAGGCGTCCCCGCGCTTCCAGAGGCTGTTGGTGTTGCCGCGCGCATAGGGATCGATCAGAACCTTGTTTCTGTTGAACCGGTGCCCCGCATCCGGGTCGATAGGCCCGTCAACCCGGTAGGCGTAATGAGCCCCGGCACTCAGGCCGCGCACAAACACATGCCAGAAATGAAATGCCTTGTTTGCGTACGGGTCCAGCCGGATGACCTGGAACGGCAGCGGGGCGTCGTGCGTCGCGAACAGAAGTAGCTCGACACCGCTGGCATTCTCTGAGAAGAGCGAAAAATTTACCCCATCGGAACCTGGTGTCGCCCCAAGAGGGTGCGGCGAACCGGGCTCGATCGCGAATTCAGCAGGTGGAGAATCGGCGCTCATATGGGTCCCCGGGTGTGTTTCAATTGCTGTTTGTCGCCCCTATAGTAATCTGGTTGCGCCAGAACTCCAGGATTTATCAGGGCATGAATTTGAGCAGGCCGTTGTTAGGGGCAACGTCGGTAATTTCAAGGGGATTTCCGACCAGGACAATGCCCAGCGAACCAGAAAGATTGAGGGCAGTAGTCGGAACCGAGAGGGTGAGAGTGTTTCCGATCGCGCTCACTTTGACCTCGGATGCCTGCCCGGTCAGGGAAATGAAAAAGCTCTCGCCGTAGAACACGTAAAGGATCGAATCGAAGGTGAAAATCCCCGGGTCGCCGAAGGGAAAGTACTGGCCGAATGTGATCGGGTACTGAGCCAGGGCCTGGCTGCCCGCCGTCGTCTTCATGAAAATATAGGCCCATACACCATCGGGCGGGAGAGCGTTGCCGGTGGGAAGGCTGCCAAGACTTATGGGAGCCGCGAACTTTATCGTGATCACCGACTGTCCTCCCTGCGCCGAGCCGGTTACCGAAATAATGTCCGGAATGGAATATCCAAACTGCGACGCAACAAGACCCGAGGGATCGAAGGTATCGCCGATAGGATCCTCATTCGGCCCGGTGCTCCTGAACAAGCCAAACGTTACCGGCGGAGTAGACTGGTAGATTCCGCCCATCGGGAGGTCCGCGATCTGGCCCTGATTGGGGGTGGTCGACGATTGCGCGATGCCCACCGCTGCTTCGCCCCCTGTAGTAAATGGGTTTCCTTTGGGAAAGAAGGTGATGTCGCTGACGCCCTGAATATTGTCAAGCAGGGTCGCGCGTGCGATCAGCGCTTTGGGGTAAGACAGGCTGATTTTGCCCGCCTCGACAATCCCCAGGGTCAAAGCGGTGGCGCAGGAAAATCCTTCCCGGTAGAGCGCCTGCAACTGTGTGGGACGATCCAGACCTCTCTCGATCTCCCTTTTTGATGAACCCTGATATTCTTGCAGCGTTCCGTCGGTAAGCGTGACGTAGACGGTGCCGGTGCATTTGTCGACCGCGATCCCCTGGATGTTCGGAACCGAGATTACCTGAAGCCTGCCATTGCCGCCCGCTGCTTGGAATGACGCTGAGGGATCGGAGGCCGAAGCGATTTGAGCAGCGGTCACAACGGTGATCTGTCCCGCTCCCGCTTCCGCCACGAGCAGGTTCCCGGTTGTGGGATCCAGCGCCATGGAAGTCGGCTGGTTGAGTCCCGAGACCACGGTTGCAAGCGTTTTCCCGGCAACATCCAGCCGATAGATCTTGCCGCTGTCGCGGCCGGCAAGAAGCAGGTAGGAAGTCCCGCCGTTGTCATAAGGAAGCATCTTTGCGATTGTGTCTCCGGAGATCGCCTGGAATTTAGTGTTAGTCGTAGTGCTCCCGGACTTGGTCACCTCGGAAATCTGAGTGTTGGCGGTCGCGGCAGCGAAGCCAATGGACGGAGCGCCGGTAAGCAGCTGTTGCTCGGCAACAAAGAAGCGCTGGAGGCTTTCCAGGTAAGCAACCGCCGTGACCAGGGTCAGGCCTCCGGTGAGCTGTTCGCGCTGCACCACATCGATCGATGAGGCGCCGGAGTTGTTTCCGCTCGTGGCTGAAGCCTGAATGGTGAGCGTTCGAGGCGCAGGGGCCTTGGCCGGTGCCTTATAGGTGCCGCCGGTTGTGCCGCTGCTCGTAATGGTCCCGAAAGTGTCGTTCCCACCCTTTATTCCATTTATGTACCAGTCGATTCCGGCAGCCCCTCCGGTGGCTGTAAACGATTGTGTTTTTCCCGTCTCCACGACTGCCAGCGGAGGAATAGACACGATCTTCGCCAGGGTGGATTTGGGATCGAATATGGCCGTGACCTGCTGAGGAGGCACATTGGCCAGTGCGCTTGCATCATTCTTGGCAAAAAGTTCCGTAGCAAATACGGGCCGATCGCTGCGCACGAAAACAGAGCCGCCGTTCTTATCCGAAGATTCACTGACCATCTGGTACAGCAACTGTGAGGTCCTCTGCCCCGGCTTAAGCACCGTCTGCAGCCGGCCCCATGTATTTCCCTGGCCATCGAGCGAGAAAATCTCCACATTCGCCGCCAGGGTGCCCGGATTGAGCACCGCCAGGCCGGTGAAATAGGGAGCGCCCTGGGCTTGATGCGAGAACATGGAAAGCTGATAGGGATTGAGCTGGGCAATCACCAGCGCACGGTTGTTGCCGGATCCATACAGTACAAAGCCGTTGATTGAAGGGGAGTTCGCATCAACCTTCAGCCAGCCTTCCTTGTAAGAGGTGTCGGTAAAGGGAAACAGATCCTTGAAACTCGACTGCAGGAAGCCGCCCGGCGGAATGGTCACGGACTTGGGATTCGTGATGGTCGGATCGATGAATACGGTCCCGTCCTTACCGTAGGCTGTAATGTTGACGAGAGCCTGAGCCGAAAAATTCAAGTTTGCGATTCCAAGGCTCGTGCTCCAACCCCCGCCGTCGGCGAGCTGCGGGAAATAGAGGGTCTTGGCAGGAGTGGTGACATCCTCTGCCGGCAGGGCAATCGGAGTTTTACCGGATTGCGGCCGCACGATGCCATAGCAAAGCACCGGCCTGTCGCTGTGAACCCGCAGGGCTGCAACCTGATCGAAGGATAGATTGAAAGCCGCAATGCTCGCGAGCGGGCCTTGCAGCGACGCGGCCTGCTTGATGACCACACTCTTGCTGGCCACATTTGTTCCATCGGCCCTCAAAAAATCCACCGTGATATTCGCATCTCCCCCGTTGAGCGACGTGTCGGCGTTGACCAGGCTGATTTCGGTTACCGTGGTCCCCGCGTTTTCCACCGCAGGAAGATACAGATCCGTTCCGAAGGTGCCGAGATCGCCGCCGCACTGAAATGTGATGTTGCTGTCCCCTTCGATATAAAATCCGGCCAGCCCGCTGGTTGCGCTGGTAACCTCAACCCAATAGTACTTCGCGGTCGATCCGGCAAGGAGGTTGTTCGGATCGAAGACCTGGCTCGCAAGTGCGAGATACTGGCCCCCAGAAGGAAGATCCTTGGGGACTACGGGATTTAGTGTCCCCGTAGTGGACAGCGGGGTTCCATCGAGATTGTAAGCCGTCAGCTTGATCGAAGCCGCCGATGCCGTGGGGTTGGAAATTGCGATGCCGCTAAACAACCCGTTCTGGAAGACGATCCTTGGGAAAATGAGCCTTGTATCTGCAAACCCTGTCACCACAGACAGGAAGAACGACAGCACCAGACTGATATTGCGAATTCGTGAGGACATACACATGCTCCGCTAGAGAAAGCCGCCGATGGTCTTAAATTTCATGAAACCCGAGTGATAAGTGCAGATATTCTGATCCTGGGGTGCGCCCTTTGCAAGGGGGGAGTTGTGAATTGCGGCTGCGGCTGCAGGGTGCGGGGACGACCCGAACAGCACGAAGCTATGGATCTGCGTGCAAATGCGAATGCAGGCTGGGCCTCTGCAGCGGGCATCCCTTCGGGCTGCAGGAGCCCAGCCTGCTTTCGCATTTGCCTGCGTTCAATTGCCGTTGGATGTGTGTTCGGCTGCCGCTGCCCGGCCTTGTCCCGCTCCGGAATCCGCAGGTTAGTGGCGGCGCTCGGTCTTCTGGTGCCTGAAGAAGTCCACCAGGTCCGGGATCTCGAAGACGCCCTTCATATAGAAGCCCTCACCCAGCGCTTTGCCGATGTGCGCCCCATAGTAGGCGTGAACCGCCAAAACTCGGGCGAGAAAATCGGGCTGGCTAAGATAGGTCGGCGGCTCGCTGCTTGATGGGTTGAACAACTGAGAACCATAAGCTTGAATCGCAGACAGGCGCACCGCTGCGAAGTCCGACACATCGATGACAAACGAGGGGAATGTCCCGGCAGGAAGTTTGAAATAAAGCACCGCCGTCGGACGAAAGCGCTCCTGACCCGTCCGAATTTTGGCAAGGCCGGCATGATGGGCCGCCTCGGTCACCAGCCGGCTGGTGCTGACATGATCCGGGTGCTTATCGTCCCAATGATGAACCAGGACCAGAGGCGGGCGATACTTGCGCAGCATCCGGATGACCTTGAGACGGGCGGCCGCTGTGGCTCTGACGTCTCCGTCCGGCAAGCCGAGGTTTTCCCGGACCTTCAGCCCGAGGATCCTCGCCGCTTTTTTCGCCTCCCGGGCTCGGATTGCCCGTGTACCCCGGCTTCCGAGTTCTCCCCTGGTCATGTCCACAACACCCGTGGCGTACCCATGCGCCGCCATCTTCGCCAATGTCCCACCGGCAAAGAGCTCAATGTCGTCCGGATGCGCTCCAAAAGCGAGTATATCCAACTGCATGGTTCACCCCGCGGAAATCAGTTGATGTTCCAACGCCTGAATATCCAGGTTGTCGTAAAGCGCGCGCGAGAAATCGCTGGAATTATGGAGAATAAAATGCAATCCCGCAATGACTCCTTCCTGCAGCCTGCCTTCCGGAGCGAGAACGCCGGAGGCCCTCTCAAGATGGCGCGCGATGACTTCCTGGCGCAGAGCGACGGCCGCCTCATAGCGCTCCCGGAGCTTGCCGAGCTGAAAGAGCATCCTGGAGCGCGCATCATGCGCCAGTTCCTTCACGGAAGCCTCGGAAGCGGCTGCTGTCCCGATTTGAGCCAGACGCTCCGTGATCAGTTTGTCGAGCTCTTCGAAGCGCGACAGGACTTCCTGCGACGATCCGCTGCGAGTCAGGTTCCGGAGGACTTTCGATTTGTCAGAAATCAGTTCCGCGAGGCTGATGCCATATTTCTGGAGGGTTTTGAGGCTGCGGGAGTCGAAAATCGTGGCGCTCGCGCGCGGCCAAATCATCGGCGGCCGGAGCCCATGGTTTTTGAACAGCGGCTGCGTCACGGCATATCCTTCGATCTCGCAACTGTCAACCACATGGCCGGCTACCGGCAGAGCAGCTTCCAGCATCAACAACGCCATCGGTCCGGAGGATAATGCTTTCGAGCAGCTCGCAGGCAGGTCAGGGTTGCCGCGAGGCGGGTTTTCGCGCGGGTCGGACACCGGCCCGTGATCAGGATAGGTGGCCGGCATATAACCGGCCTTGCGCAAGAGCCTCTCCTGACTGGCGACCAGGTCGGCGGCGTTTTCAGCGGAGAACGGTGGCCGCTCCAACCGATGCAATGCGATGGGCCCGAACTCGGAACTACGAGGATCCAGCAGCACAATTCCCCACTCTCTTACAAGGGAGGAGATAAATCGCGCCGAGGCAAGCGAAAACGGTGTTCCGGGTGCGTAAGCCCGCTTCAACTCCTGCAGAACCGTATCCCCGGCACTCAAGCCCAGGGACGATTCCATCCTGCGGTAGCATTCCTCGATCGTGTCCTGGATCAGCCAGTCATATCCCTCCCCGGATGCGACGGAATCGAGTTTATAGGGCCGGGCCTCCTGATCGAGCATGGTAACCGACGTCGAAGCCTGCTGGCGTTCGGCATCATGGTTCAGCCAGCAGAGGGGGATCGCCGGGATGCCGATGCATTCCAATTCCACCGCGAGCTTTGCGGTCGTGAAGCACTTGAGCAGGAGTTCAAGCGGGCCTCCGGCAAATGCGGGAGCGATCGACGCCAGGACCACAACGCTATCGGCAAGCAGCAACCTCTTGATGTTCTTGAGCGCGAGAGTTCCGGCATTCTGGCTCTCCGCCTGAAACATCAGGAGTCGATGGATTTTGGAGCGAAGGAAGGAGCCGTCCTGCAGATCGTGAGCGCGTTCCCGCAGGGCGGCGATTTCCGGGCGGAAGGGGATGAAATCCCGCACAGCGTACGAGCCCTCGATCCAGTCCACAAACAGCTTGGAAAATCCGGGAAGCCCGCGAAACCTGATGCCGGCAGATTGCCTCTGCATACGCCTCTTTTTGAGTCTTCAACCACAAACGATAACGGGATCGGGCCGGCGCCGGAAGGGTCCCCGTCCCGAAATGGGTGTGACCAATCTTTTCCTGCTCCGGCGCGCCTCCGGCGCATGGACCGGCAACGGTTATCCCGGCTGTGCCTCCAGCACGCCGGCCGCTTGAAAAACGGCGGCGACCGAAGCACGCTGCTGCTGATCCAGCGGCAGAAGCGGCAGGCGCGGAGCCCCTCCAAAAAAGCCCATGAGATCCATCGCCGCTTTCAATCCCGGCACTCCGAAGGTCGTCGTAACCGCCGCGGCCGGGGGCGAGAGGCGCCGTTGCTGCTCGGCAGCAAGCTTCCAGTCGCCGGAGACGAACGCCTCGTATAAGTTTACGGTTAGTCCGGGCAACGCACCCGCGATCGCCACGATGCCTCCGCAGGCTCCCTGAATCAGGCTCGCGAGGAGGGTCGGGGCCGAGCCCACCAGGATCCGGAACCGCTCCGGAGTATTGAGTCTTATTTCAGCCTGCAGCGGGAGGTTGCCCGAACTGTCCTTCATGCCGGCGATGTTTTCGTGCCGCGAAAGCTTTCCGATGAGTGCGGCGCCGGTATTCACCCCCGTGAATTGCGGCACGTTATATATCAGGATGGGTATGGGCGACTTATCCGCTACCATCGAAAAGTGGGCGAACAGAACATCGTCCGTCATCCGGGCCTTGAAATAGCAGGGGGTGCCGACCAGCGCATAATCCGCTCCCAGATCAGCGATCCGCTGGATGAACTCGACGCAAAGGCGCGTAGATTCCCTGCCGGCGCCCACAATCATCGTCCTGTCCGCAGCAATCCGCCCGCGCGCCTCGCGCACAAGCAGGAGTTTCTCCTGATCGGTAAGATATGGGCTTTCCCCGTTGGAGCCCAGCACCGTCATGCCGGCCAGCCGAAACCGGCTCCACGCAGCCAGATTTTCGTTGAATTTCCCGATCAGCACTTCCCCGTCCGAATCAAACGCGGTCGCAATCGGCGGAAATATGCCGCTCAAATTCTTTTTCATTTGGGTCCCCTTCGATGTTCCTCGTGGCGGCGACTGCGACGGAATCCAGCCGGCAATCCCCGCTGCTTGGCCCGGCGCTTCACTCTCCCAGGCAAAGCAGGGTAACAGATTCTGATCCGTCGCGCATCACCGCCGGCATCCTCGATCGCAATCTCGATCGCCGAATCCAGCGGAAAGATCAGCCGCTCGCTCCACTCGACGACTGTGACACCATCCCTGCCCAGAAAATCCTCGATTCCAATGGAAGAGATTTCCCGCTCGCCGGAAAGCCGGTAGAGATCCACATGGTAGATCGGACAACGTCCCTGATAGGTATTGATGAGTGTATAGGAGGGGCTGTTGACCAGAGAGATATCCTTCAAACCCAATCCTTCGGCCACGCCGCGCGTGAGGGTGGTCTTCCCTGTCCCAAGCAGACCGCTGAGCAGAAGCACCCCGGGAGCACTCAAATCCAGCGCGATGCGCACTCCGAGTTGGTGCGTCTCTTCCGGGGAGTTGGTGAGAACCTCCGTTATTTTTGTCTGCCGTCCGGACATCTTCAGGTTGGGCGATTTTCGCGGTTTCATAACGAATTTCGAGCCTGCTTGAAGGCCGCGGGCAGATAGGTGAGGAGATCGGTCGCGATCAGAGACTCCTCGCCCTTATCCGCGGCGGCCAAATCCCCCGCAAGGCCGTGCAGATAAACCGCAGCCGCGAGATGCACGGCAAGAGCTTCGTCATCCGCGCCGCGGAACCGGCGCTTCCAGGCCGCGACGAATCTTCCCACCATACCCGCCAGAATGTCCCCGGTTCCCCCTGTGGCCATTCCCGGGTTCCCCGTGCCGTTGATCAAAATTCTCCCGCCGGGGGCGGCGATGACTGTTTGAAAGCCCTTGAGAATTGTATGGCAGCCGTAGATTTGAGCGAATTCCCTGGCCGTCTCCAGGCGGCTTTTTTGCACGGAGGCAATTGTGGAGCCGACGAGTCGAGCCATTTCGCCCGGATGCGGAGTAATGACGACCGGCTGGTCTTCACAATTGCGAAGGGATTCCGGACGGGAAGCAAACGCGTTAATCCCATCCGCATCCAGCACGACGGGGACGCTCGAGCCTGCGACGAGTTCCCGAATGAGATTCCTGGTTCCCACCTCCTGGGTCAGACCCGGACCCACAACCAGCGCATCGGCATCGGAGAGCCGGCGGAATATGTCCTCCGCGCCTGTCACATCGGCACTTCCAGCCGGAGTTTCCGGAAGAAATTCGGTCATCAGTTCCGGGACCTTGCCGACCACATCGCGCTGCAGACTTGCCGGAAGCCACAACGTAACGAGCCCAACCCCGGATCTGAGGGCTGAGAGACCCGTCATCAGAGCCGCCCCGCTCTTGCCGCGCGATCCTGCGACAACAAACAGGTGCCCGAACGTCCCCTTGTGACTGTCGCGCGCCCTCAGGGGCAGCGCGCTCCGCAGCAAGGGAGTGTCGATGAGTTCCATCCGATGTTCCGGCTTCTCGATCAGCGCCTTCGGGGAACCAATCGCGGAGACAATGACTTTGCCTGCATACTCCGCCGCAGGCGGCATAACCAGCGCAAGCTTCGCAGCCGTGAAGGTCACGGTGAGGTGTGCCTTGACCGCAGGGCCCGGCACATTCTGCGAATCGGCGAATAGGCCCGAAGGAATATCCACCGACACCACCAGAGTCTTTGCCGAACGCCGGTTGATCCATTCCACGGTGAACCGGAATTCAGAACCTATGGGTTTTGAGAGTCCCGTTCCAAAGAGGGCATCGACAATGACATCCGGCGGTTCGATTTTCCTCAGGAGCGATCTTGCCTCCCGGGGAGTGGCTGCAATCCGGGCATCGATACCCATAGCTCGAACGATCTCCCAGTTGCTGAGCGGATCGCCCTTCAGATTGGCGGGATCGCAAAAGAGCAGGATTTCCGGTTTCCCGCCCCGAAGTGCGAGATGGCGTGCGATGACCAATCCGTCGCCGCCGTTGTTCCCTTTCCCGCAAAAAATCAGAATCCGCCTGTTTTCGATTCCCGGGGCGGCTTTTGCGATCTCGTCGGCGACCGAGCGGCCGGCATTCTCCATCAACAATATCGAGGGGATCGAGTAGAGCTCGGTGGTAAGCCTGTCTACTTCTGCCATTTGCGCAGCGGTCAGAATTTTCATTACCGTTTCGCGATCGGGTTGGAACCCGTTCTGCGCCTTTTGGATGAATCCGGGTTTAATCCAAGCTGCGGCGCCATTCTACAACCGGCGCCGGGGGCATGGAAACGCCCCGACGGCACTTATCGCGTTTTCAAGAACTTGGCGCGATTATCGGCAAACGCGGGGGAGCGCCCATTCCCGACGAGTTTAATTGACTCCCCCGGGGCTTAAGCCTAATATTCATTTGAAACATTTGCCTGGCCGCCTCATCTAACCTTTGTGCAGGCAAAATACCTGCCCGCCTGAATTTGCCGGCAAATGTTTAGCATAGCGGGCGAAGATCAATAAAACAACCGCTCCCCCACGGAGGGCGATATGAAGCAACTGTTGGTCAAGGGTATCCTGCCCGTGCTGGTGGTAACTTTCGCGCTGACTCAACCTTCACCGAGTCTTGCGGATCGCAAGCACGCAGATGTCGAGAACATTGGAAACCGCAGCATTGGCGGGCGTATATGGGGAATCCTGCCTAACTGGGTTTCTCTGGAAAAAGAAATCGCCATGGGGGCACAGGTGGCGGCGCAGTTCGAACAGACCGCGCGGCTGATCGACGACCCGGTGATCAGTGACTATGTCGATCGCCTGGGCCAGAATATCGTAAAGCACTCCGACGCCAAGGTTCCGTTTCACATCAAGGTCGTCGACACGGATGAGGTGAATGCCTTCGCGTTCCCCGGGGGGTACTTTTACGTTAACAAGGGTCTCATCCTGGCGGCGGACAACGAAGCCGAACTGGCTGGAGTAATGGCGCACGAAATCTCGCATGTCTGCGCGCGCCATGCCACGGAGCGGATGTCCAAGGCCCAGTACATTCAAATCGCCGCCATACCGGCGCTGTTTATCGGTGGATACTGGACCCAGATGGCGATTCAGAACGGCCTGGGCCTGGGAATCAACCTGGAATTGCTGGGCGTTACCCGCGATTCGGAAAAAGAGGCGGATCAGCTTGGAATCCAGTACCTGTGGAACTCGGGGTACGATCCGAACTCCTTTGTCTCGTTTTTTGAAAAGCTCCAGGAGCAGGAAAAGAGCAAGCCAGGGAAGCTTGCCGGATTCTTCCGCACCCATCCCTACACCGAGAACCGGATTGCGGCTTCTCTGGATGAGCAGCGTTACCTGCCGGAGAAGGATACCTACATCATCAACACCTCGGAGTTCAATCGGGTCAGGTCTAGGCTGACCGCCATCGACAACGCTCAGAAATCCGAAGTGGCCTCGGCGCCGTCAGATCAGAAGAAACCCACCTTGAAGCGCAGAACCAACACCGAGGGCGGAGACCAGGATCCGGGGCAGCCGGATGAAAATGGCGACCAGAATCCGAAGAAAACCCGCCCGACGCTGAAGCGCCCCAACGATCCGCCGCCACCCCCACAATAACTGGCGGCCCGCAGGGCGGGCGTAAAGCGAAGCGCGCATGATATCTGGAGCCGACATTCTCTGTTTCGAGCTGTCGGCTCTTTCTATTGTCCCGATAAGATTTGACTTGTGCTGAAGGAAGGATAGTTTGACAGTATCCCCGTTTCCCTGCCTTGCCATCCCGGCAACTGAAAAAAATCGATTAAAGCCAGCTTTTTGAAACATTTTTAATCGATTGGTCGTATTGGGTGTTGATAACTTTGCTGTATTTTTCCGCATTCTCAAGGAGTTGGATATGATGAATAGGTCCACTGGCCATCGGCGGGTGATATTTCTAAAGCTTTCAACAGTTTTGATGACGCTCGGGCTGACGCTTGCATTGACCTCCGCCCCGGCGCAGGTGACTTTCGCCCAGGCGCCCACGCCGCAGGCTTTGCCCGCTCAGGCGACGACTGCGGACATGGCGCCCCTGCCCATGAGCCCGATTGAAAAGGCGGAAAAAGACGGCACCGCGCTGCGTCTGTCCCTCAAAGACCTGACGAAGCTGGCCCTTCAGAACAACCTGGACATCGCCATTTCCGACACGAACGAGGAGCTTTATCAGCAGAGGGTTCTTCAGACCTACGGTCCTTACGATCCGAAGTTCACTGCGGGTCTCGGGGTGCAATCCAATAAGAGCGCCAACACCAGATTGGACACGGCAGGCACGCTCGGGGCGGGCTACAACAAGAGTGATAGCGCCTACTGGAACTTCGGATTCACCCAGAATTTCAAAACCGGCGGCTACCTCAACGCCATCTGGACGACCAATCGCGCCGACACCAACCAGGCCTTCGCTCTCTTCACCCCGCAGTACACTGCCCTAATGCGCGCCACGTTTACCCAGCCGCTCAGACAGAACCGCCAGATCGATCAGTACCGCACCCAGATCAAGCTGGCCAACCTCAATATCAACGTAAACGACATCCAGTTCAAGCAGCAGGTTGTATCCACAATCGCGGGCATCCAGGGCGTCTATTGGGACCTGGTCTCGGCGATCCGCAATTACGAGATTGCGCGCGGATCGGTCGGGCTGGCGGCGATCACCCTGCGCGATAACAAGAAGAAGGTGGAGATCGGCACTCTGGCGCCCATCGCCATCACCGAAGCCAATGCCACCATGGCCAGCCGTGAAGGGGATCTCATCGTTGCCGAGGAAAATATTCTTCGGGTCGAAAATAACCTGCGCTCCAAAATCTCCAGCGATCGGAATGCCGACATCTGGCGCAAGGTTATCGTCCCCACAGACACTCCGGATTTCAAAGAATACAAGGTGGACCTGAATACGGCGATCGACACCGCGCTCCAGAATCGGCCCGAGCTGGCACAGAATGCACTCACCATAAAGCAGGCCGAAATAAACTATGCCCTCGGTCTGGATCAGAAAAAATGGCAATTCGATATCGTGGGTCAATTTGGCGCGACAGGTGTGGCCGGTCCTCAGACCGTTTCTACGACTGGGCAGCCGTTGATTCGTCCGGATCTAGTTGGTGGCATGCCCACCGCTTACAAGAATATCTTTGCCCGCGGCTTTACCAACTGGTCCGTTGGATTCCAGGTGACAATTCCCCTGAAGAATCACTCGCTCGAGTCCCAGCTCGCACAGATCCAGGTGCAGAAGCGCCAGTACCTGATGCAGCGCAAAAGTTCCGAGCAGACGATCCAGGTGGATGTGCGTAATGCAGTCCAGTCGGTCGAAACCAACAAGAAGCGGGTTGAACAATCCAAAATGGCCCGCCAACTCTCCCAGGAACAGCTGGATGGCGAGGAAAAGCGATTCCAGGCCGGTTTGAGCCAGAACTACCTGGTTCTCCAGCGCCAGAACGAG
>Ga0315273_10003929_pt1 | contig 18022 bp, 14 predicted proteins | sample YL17G02_0_MG_FD_205753 | JGI IMG/M metagenome (GOLD analysis project Ga0315273, IMG submission 205753) | Sediment microbial communities from Yellowstone Lake, YNP, Wyoming, USA - YL17G02_0 | ecosystem: Environmental > Aquatic > Freshwater > Lake > Sediment | place: USA: Wyoming | collected...
CATCGGTCCCTTATTTCAATCTCGCTGCGGATCCTGTCATGGTGAGGACGGCATCTTGGGCTTGAATCTGACCACTTACCAGGCAGCGATGCAGGGAAGTACAAATGGTCCTGTGATCGTTCCTCTAAATGCCACCGGAAGCCTGTTGGTTCAGAAGCAATCCGGAGAAACACCTCATTTCAGTCAATTTACACCTGATGAATTAGCACTCGTAATCGATTGGATTAATGCTGGAGCACCAGAAAAATAAATATACACCCCGCCAAGCCTAAGGAGGTGTAACATGGGTGAACAAAATGAACTCAGTAGGCGTAATTTTATGCAAACGGCCATCCTGGGAATTGGGGGATTTATCGGAATTGTATTTGGAGTATCTGCAGTCGCGTATGTAGTTGGACCAACTTTAAAGAAGAAACAAACTGAAACATGGGTGCGACTCGGTCCAACCTCCAAGGTGGAATTGGGTATCCCAACTTTATTCACCTTTAAAATTGAAACTCAAACGGGCTGGATAGCAAGTACAGAGGAGATATCGGTATATGTCCTTTCCACTGATGGTCGCACATATATTGCCATGTCAAATATCTGTACCCATTTAGGCTGCCGAATTCGGTGGATTGCTGAACAGGATGAATTCTTCTGCCCTTGCCATAATGGTGAATTTGATATTACAGGCAATGTTGTTGCTGGACCACCTCCCCGTCCGCTCGATCGATATGAAGTCAAGGTCGAGAATGATCAATTGTTTGTTCTGGTCGGAGGTTGATATGGTATCGAAATTCCTGAACTGGCTTGATGAACGTACCTCCTGGCGACAGGTGTGGGATGCAATCTTTCTCCGTAAAGTACCCAAAGTCAATTGGCTTTTTACACTGGGGAGTGCCTCATTATTCATTGCGCTCAACCAAGCGATTACTGGTATCCTGCTCACGATTTATTACGTTCCAACTCCAGATCACGCATATGACAGTGTTCAATACATCACCACCCAGGTCCCCTTAGGGTGGTTGATTCGCGGGCTTCACCACTGGGGCGCAAGTTTGATGATCATTGTGGTGGTACTGCATATGCTGAGAGTTATCCTGCTCGGAGCGTATAAATTCCCACGTGAAGTGACCTGGTTTACCGGTGTTTTCTTACTTCTGATCGTGATTGGATTTGGTTTTACTGGTTATCTCTTACCCTGGGATCAAAAAGCATTTTGGGCGACGACCGTTGGCACACGGATTGCTGGCACACCCCCATTGATTGGGGATTATTTACTCCGCATTATACGGGGGGGTGCAGACATCTCCGCAGTCACTTTGGTCCGTTTCTTTGGAACGCATGTCTGGGTGCTTCCATCCCTATTACTCCTCCTGATCGGGATTCATCTTTTCCTGGTTATCAAAAACGGCATTAGCGCTGTGCCGAAGAGAGGGAAGTGAGTCATGAACGAGCAAGAAAAGAAGGAATATCTCGAACAATATCATCAGGAAAAGGAAAATGGTGTCCCATTTTTCCCGAACATTATATTTAAAGACGTAATCGTAGCCTTAATCTTATTCCTCATATTGATTGGCCTGGCATACTTTGTTGGAGCCCCTCTTGAAGCGCGAGCCAATCCTGCAGATACTTCATATACGCCACGACCAGAGTGGTACTTCTTATTTTTATTCCAGCTATTAAAATACTTCCCTGGAAAATTTGAGGTGGTGGGCGTAATACTGATTCCCACTATTGCAATTCTCGTTCTCTTTTTCTTGCCATTACTCGACCGGAACACAAGACGCCACTTCCTCGATCGTCCAGTTGTTACCATCATCACCCTTCTCACATTTGCGGGTATCGTCACACTCACGATCCTGTCAGTTCGTGAAGCCCCACCACCCGCACAAGCCTCCCAGGGCGATCCAGTTGCCCTGCTGTACTCTCAAAATTGTGCGCCCTGCCATGGTGCATCCATTACTGTACCATCCGGGACAAATCTCCATAATTTAATTGCCCAGGGTTCTCATGCCGGGATGCCTGCCTGGAATGGAGACCTGTCATCCGATCAAATTGATGAGCTTGCCGGTTTTATCCTCTCTCCGGGAGGAAGCCAGCTCTTTAATAAGAATTGCGGCTCATGTCATAAAGTGGAAGACTTGGTAGGTGGCAATCCCCTTGACTTGAAAAGTTCCATAAATGATGGCCTAAATTTTTCTCCGCATGCTAAATTAGATGGAACAGAATGGTCTAACAGTTTGACTCCGGCGGAGAAAACTGCGCTGTTGAATTTTCTGATTGCTCCTGATGGTCAACGGTTATTTACGATTTATTGTTCGTCTTGCCATGGAGAGTCGGTTGCCTATTCGGGAGACGAAGCTCAGCTACGACAAATGATCGTTCAGGGTGGGCAGCATGTTACTATGCCTGCTTGGCAAAGCACACTTACCACGGACCAAATTAATACCCTTGCAAATTTCGTAGTGAATCCTTCATCCACGCCAGATGGGCAGCCATTGTTCAAGCAATACTGCTCATCCTGTCATGGAGATCGGGTTCCTACGGCAACTGATGTCGATCAAGCCCGCCAGATTATTGCTACTGGAGGCGCTCATCAAACCATGCCTGTCTGGGGAGATGTGCTCACCCAGGATCAGATCGATGCGTTGGTGAATTACGTTGTGAATTCTGCCCAAGGAACATCTGCCCAACGTGGAAAAACCTTGTTCGAGCAAAACTGCGCAGCATGCCACGGGGATTTTGGTCAAGGCGGTCCAAATCCTGCCAACCCCAATCAAATCATCGCCCCCATAGGTACCGCAGATTTCCTCAACACCCGCGACGATACCACTCTGTTCCAGATCATCTCTCAAGGACAACCCAACCAGGGAATGTCACCCTTTGGTTCTGCGAATGGTGGAAATTTGGAAGACGATCAGATCAATTCAATCGTTACGTATCTGCGTTCCTGGCAGGCTAACCCACCTGTGACGACCCCTCCACAATTTACATCCCCAATCCTTTCCCTGTCAGCTACAGATATTTTTGCCAAGATTTGCGCACAATGTCATGGACAGAATGGTGAAGGTACCAAATTTGGACCAGCCATAAATGACTTATCGGATGATACCGACCAGGAAATTACTGATGTGATCAGCCAAGGGATTCCAAATACCACCATGCTATCTTTTGGGCCCATATTATCAGAGAGCCAAATCCAAGAGTTGGTAGACTTGATTCGCCAGTTTCCAGCTCCACAGACCTCACCACACCCAACTCCAACCAGTCAACCAATTACATCAACCCCAACTTTCAATACAGACATCTTACCCATATTTCAGAAGAGTTGCGTGATGTGCCACGGTACATTGGGCGGCTGGAATGGTACAACTTATCAGGCAGTGATGACAACCGGTGATCACAGCCCGGTAGTCATCCCAGGTGATGAGACCAACAGCTTACTGGCGCAAAAACTTCTGGGCACATCCACGATTGGAGGCCTGATGCCCCCTGGCGGGAAAATGCCCGATGCGACCATCCAGATCATCCTTGATTGGATTAAAGCAGGTGCGCCCGAGAAATAAAATTAATGGGTGAGTTATTTAGTCAAAATATTATCGTTGTTTACTTTTTTTACGGATTGTCCTTCTTTGTAATGGGGTTGGCTATCCTCCTTGAATTTGGGCATTCCTCAAAGCTTGATTTTGCTCGTGCACTTGGTCTATTAATTGGATTCGGATTAATCCATGGTAGCCACGAGTGGTTAGAAATGTTCCTGCTCATTCGTGACCAAATTTCCGGACCCTTTACTGCCTCTTGGCTTTTACCTGTCCGATTGGTTGCATTGGCAGTCTCATTTCTGTTTTTAATTGCTTTTGGTGCACGACTTATCAGCGGAGTCGAAAACCGTAGGTTATATTTAGGTATGTTATCAACCATTACTGCAATATGGGTGATTGGCTTGCTTGGGGTTTTGTTTAATCAATCCACCAATCAAACGCGTGCTATTGCAGCCGATGTATATACACGCTATGCACTGGCAATACCAGGAGCTGTCCTGGTGGTTTGGGGCCTTATTCTTCAACGTCGCAAATTCATCCAGATAGGTATGCCAAGTATCGGTCGTGATGTCTTGCTGGCTGCGATTGCATTTGGTTTATATGGTGTAATTGGTCAATTATTTGCCAAACCAAGCATCATCTTCCCATCGGAATATTTAAACTCTGAGGTATTTCTTCGTTGGTTTGGATTTCCAATTCAGGTTTTTCGGGCTGCAACCGCAATAATGGCTGCAATTTTCATAATCCGCTCTCTCCGTGCGTTTGAGGTCGAAAGTAATCAACGAATTAATGAACTGCGCGAATCGCAGATTGCTGAGCAGCAGCGTTTAGATGCATTGAGAGCAGAATTACTCCATCGAACAGTCATTGCCCAGGAATCCGAAAGGCAGCGTATTGCCCGTGAGCTTCATGATGGAACTGGTCAGACGCTGACTGCCTTGGGGATGGGTCTACGCGGTATGTCTGAGATGATCTCGACCAATCGTAACCGGGCTATCGAACAAGCAAACCAGCTTGAAAAGCTTGCCACAGATGGAGTCGAAGAGCTTCAAAGGATGGTCTCAGGCTTACACCCGCCCCAGCTGGATGATTTAGGTTTGCTTGCTGCACTGCGTTGGTATGCGAACGATATCAGCAGCCGTTTTGGGATAATAATAAATATCAGCACTAATGGAATCAAGACCATATTATCCTCCGACGTGAGAGCAGTCGTATTCAGGATTGCCCAGGAAGCCATAACAAATGTTGTTCGGCATGCCACTGCCAGCAAAATCGATGTTCAGCTTGATTATTCGGTTGATAATATCTATCTCCGAGTGGAGGATGATGGTCAAGGTTTTAATACTGACGTAGTGTTGAAAAAAAAACCTGGGAAACCAACTGCTTGGGGATTATTGGGAATGGTTGAACGTGCTTCACTTGTTGGTGGGACATGTAATATTTATTCACATCCTGGACAAGGCACCCTTATAGAGGTGAATGTACCCGTTATTGGAGAGACGAAAGATGCCTAATATTAACCTTTTACTAGTTGATGATCATCAAGTGGTACGGACTGGTCTTCGTATGCTGCTGGAAGGCCAACCAGATATGAAAATAGTTGGCGAAGCTGATAGTGGCCTTCAAGCACTGGAGAAGGCGAAAGAGCTCTTACCAAACGTGATTGTGATGGACCTCACACTTCCTGATATCTCGGGTATTGAGGCGACAAAATTGATCAAAGCCGAATTGCCTGATATAGCAGTGGTGGCTCTAACAATCCACGAAGATGAGCAATACTTTTTTGAAATGTTGCAGGCAGGAGCGTCAGGGTATGTCCCTAAACGTGCCGCCCCTGAAGACTTGATCACATCCATACGCGCTGCATTTGCTGGTGAAATCTATATATATCCATCACTGGCAAAAGCACTTGTAGCCGATTTCCTGGGTCGTCCATCCCACGAAAATGAAAAAGCATCCTTGGATGGGCTTACCACGCGTGAGCAGGAAGTTTTAAGTCTCTTGGCTGATGGATTAAGCAATGATGAAATTGGTGAATCATTAAACATTAGTAAGCATACCGTCGCACGCCACCGCGAAAACTTAATGCGCAAACTTGAGCTCCACTCGCGTAGTGAATTGGTCAAATACGCCATACGCAAGGGGTTAATTGCCCCCTGAAGATGGTATTGTTTCACTACTTTAAATGCCATGATACCCCTATTGACGGAAAGGGGTATTTTTTTTATGATAGAGATGGTAGTGTATATTAAATGTTACACCAACCGGAGGGTATTATGCGCAAAGTGCAGTTTTTTGCTGGTTTTTGGACGATTGTAATCGCCATCCCATTCACAGTCTTGGCACTCGTTGGGGTGGCTTACCTCACCGAACACTTAACCCAAATTGTTCGGATTGTCTCTGATTGGAGCCAAAAATTATCTGTTGGCGGACGTGGTTTGATATTAGAGTTTTCCGCTCGCTGGCCTGAAGTTGCGGGGATGGTGATTGGTATGATTGTGATCCTGACCATCTACCTCTTTTCGCAAAATGCGAACAAAGCAGAGAATCCAAATAATATTAAATAAATAATCTTAACTCCAAGTATCGGGAAACCTTGCTTAGCATATGACATTATTCACTACTAAGCAAGGTTTTTGTTTAACAGGTTGGTACCCAAATGTCATAAAATATTAATAATATTACTTGTTATATTTTATACTTTCTACTCATCATACCCTAATTTTATGGTAGAATTACATAGGGTGTTTAGCCTATAATTAATGGTATATTCAGCTATTAATTAATCGCTAAATATCTTGTCAATAAATAAATTGATTAAAACCTTTTAGCAATAGGAGGAGCCTTATCTGAAATAATCATTACGTCAACCCATTAATTCTTGGTTGTATCTAAATTAAAATGAGGAGAAATCTATGAATTACAAGAAATATCTATTTATCGGTTTATTGTTGATTGGCTTGTCCCTTGCTGTGGCAGCCTGTTCCACTCCGGCAACTCCTTGCCCTGAGTGCGCAGCCTGCCCCGATGCACCAGCCTGCCCTACAGCACCTACCTGCCCCGAAGCACCTGCCTGCCCGACCCCTGTGGTTGAAGTGGTGCCTTTTGAGGAAGAGTGGGTTAACTCCGGCCATGCGGATTCGACTGCCGAAGCCTTCCGCCACTGGGATGAGGATAGCCCTCAGGAAGTCCCCACCAATTGTGCCCGATGCCACACCCCAACAGGATATATGGATTATCTGGGTGCAGATGGCTCCGCAGTTGGAGTAGTCGATGCTGCTCAACCGGTCAGTAATGGCATCACCTGCGAAACATGCCATAATGATGCTGCGGTAGCCCTGTCAGAAGTCACCTTCCCCTCTGGCGTCGTCGTATCAGGTCTTGGCCCGGAAGCCCGCTGCATGGTTTGTCACCAGGGTCGTGCCTCTGGCGCTGATATCGATTCTGCCATCGCCACGAATGTTCTTACCGACACTCTCGACACAGTCAGTACGGAGCTGCGCTTCACCAATATTCACTACTTCGCTGCAGCAGCAACCCTCTATGGCAGTGTTGTCGGTGGTGGTTATGAATATGCCGGGAATACCTATGATGGTAAGTTCCTGCACGCTGGCGACCTCAATACCTGCATCGGCTGCCACAACCAGCATACCCTGGAAATCAGGATAGAAACCTGCCAGGAGTGCCATACTGAAGTTGCCTCCGAAGAAGACCTTGCCAACATCCGCATGAATGGCTCCCTCGAAGACTACAATGGCAATGGTGATGTCACTGAAGGCATCTCAGCTGAAATTTCAGGTCTACAGGGATTCCTATTAACTGGTATCCAGGCTTATGCCAAGCAATTCGCTGGTGCACCTATAGCCTACGATCCAGCTACCTATCCATACTTCTTCAATGATGCCAATGATAATGGTGTCGTTGATCCAGAAGAGGCAACGGCCGAGACTGCTGCATATGCTTCGTGGACTGCCCGTTTGTTGAAAGCTGCCTATAACTACCAGCTCTCAGTCAAGGATCCGGGTGCATTTGCTCACAACGCAAAGTACATCATCCAGCTGCTGTATGACTCAACCGCCGACCTGAATTCACAGCTCAGCACGCCGATCGACATGAGTGCTTTACACCGCATCGACGCTGGTCACTTTGCAGCAACTGAAATGGCTTTTCGTGACTGGGACGCTGAAGGCGAAGTACCCGCCAGCTGCTCCAAGTGTCACTCAGCTGTTGGCGTACCTCTCTGGCTTAAGGAAGCTGCTGCTGCTAGCGATGGGGTTACCGGTGTGACCATTGCTCAGCCGGTCTCCCAGGGTTTCCAATGCAGCACCTGCCACGACGTCACCCAACAATTCCCTGCCGTATATGCTATAAACGAAGTCAAATTCCCCAGTGGTGCAAAACTCACCTTTGGTGAGAATGCGCCGGCTAATGTGTGCATCGAATGTCACCAGGGTCGCCAGTCAACCGTAAGTGTTAATGCTGCCATCGGTGATGCTGAACCTGATACGGTAGTCGAGGGTCTGACTTTCAAAAACCCGCACTATTTTGGTGCTGGAGCTACCTTATTTGGCACGGAAGCCAAGGGTGCCTACGAGTATGACGGCCAGACCTACCTCGGTCACCATGCCCATGTTGATGCAGGTCAATCCTGCGTTACCTGCCACAATACACATGAATTAGGCATAAACACGGAGCTCTGTGCCGGCTGCCATGGTGGCGCCACCGATCCAGAGACCATCCGCATGGGAACCACTGACTATGATGGTGATGCAAATACCACGGAAGGTATGTACGATGAAGTTGCTACAATGGCTGAGTTGCTCTATCCCGCCATTCAGACATATGCCGCTGATACCATAGGTACACCCATCGTTTACGATCCGGGTACCAATCCGTACTTCTTTATCGATGGTAATGCCAATGGTGTTGCAGATCCTGAGGAGCTCAACCGGGATAATCGCTACGCCACCTGGACGCCTCGTTTGCTCCGGGCTGCCTATAACTATCAGTGGGTCCAGAAGGATCCGGGTGCATTTACCCACAATGGCAAGTACATCCTGCAGGTCCTGTATGATAGCCTCAAAGATATTGGTGGGGATGTCTCTACGCTGACCCGCCCATAATAACGACCTTTATTGGTACTTTAGACCGGATGCGAAAAGCGTCCGGTCTTTTTTTTTATCGATTGGCTTGTGTTAGAATCTGTTTGATTTAGCATCATTTAGGTATTTGTATCGTTACTTCTGGGCTAATATTTTCAAATGAATTCAAACGAATTTTCGCCATACGAATATTTCATCAGAGTGATAGATTTTTGGTGGATTGTTGCTCTAGCCACAATACTGGGTGGCGTTTTTGGGTATATTTTCTACCATCTTCATCCACCGTTATATGAAGCGACTGCCACTTATAACGTCACCATCGATTTGAATCGTTTTCCCTTTCAGAGTGTTAGGGTAGATATGGTCCAATACAATGAAGATTTGGCATTGAACATCACCCAGGGCATTCTGCTCTCACAAGAAGTGCGAGATAAAGTAATCAGTCAGGCGAACACCCTAGGAATACCTCTCACGCCAAATGATCTCCTTCAAAACTACACCATCGAACGCAAGCAAGATGTCTGGGAGCTTCGCTACCGGAGCCAGGATCCTCTTGAGGCTCAAGAAATAGTTGATTCATGGGCTGAGATTGGTTACCAAGCTATGTTATCCTGGCAGGAATCTGGAAAAGCACCTGATTATGTGATGTTCCAACCCCCCACCCTTGCGTTATTTCCTCAGGAGCCTGTTTTATATGACCAAAACAAGATCATGCTTGAAGGATCAATAATTGGCTTCATCGTCGGTATAATCATTTCCCAACGGATAAGCAGATCTCCAAGGAAACCACTACAAGATAATAGTTGAAATTAATTTGGAATAAATGATAGAAATTGCTGGCAGGATTCCTTAGAGATGAAAACACCAGGAAAGATTGGGGCATATGTGGAATTGATTTGTGAAGTACTCTGGGCAATTGCTCTGATCTGCCTGCCCATCACTACCTTTCCATTGTTTTCTTCCCTTACCGGTGCTCTAGTCGCTCCTCTCTCCATCCTGCCTTTTTTTATCCTTCTCGTGCTCTGTGTAATTCCCCTGATCATCCATAGAGGTAAGCTTCCAAAGGAATCAGTTCCACTTTTTTTATTTATTCTGGTTGCCATACTTTCTTGTGTTGCAGCTTATTTTTTCTATATCCCCGGTTTCAAGGGTAAATCCATCCCCGGGCAGGAAATCAGGGCACTCTTTACCATCTTTGTCGGGCTCACATTTTACCTAGTCACAACCGCCTGGGTCAGAGACATTGACAAGCTAAAGAATAGCTGGAAATATATCACGTTTGGTGGCATCCTATCCTTGGTTTGGACGGGATTCCAAGCCTATTATGTTCTCCAGCATGCTGAGCAGTACCCTTCATGGCTAAACCAGATTCAATCCTGGCTTGTGGTCCAATCCCCCGCATTTTCAGCCAAGTTTGGCCGTGTCAACGGTTTGACTTATGAGGCCTCGTGGTTCGCACATCAGATGGTGATACTTTACCTACCCATTTGGATAGCAGCAACTTACTATAAAACCTCAGCCTTCAAATTTAGGGTATTTCATGTTTCTATAGAGAATGTCCTACTCATTTTTGGATTGATTGCTTTCATCCTAAGTTCCCCTCGTATTGGATTGGTATCTTTCTCTTTGATGATTGTTTACGTATTTATTCGAGTAAATGTGCAGTTTTACCGAAAAATTGTTGACAAAATATCAAAGCAGAAATTTATCCTCCATAATGGGCCTCCTAACATCAAAAAAATCACAATCCAGATGATCATCAGTGTGTTGATTGTATTTGCATACGCTTTTATTTTTACTGTCGCTTTCTACTTATTAATTCAACGTGACTGGAGATTATCGCTTTTGGTCAGTCAACCACCTTCATTAAGGGAAATAATCGGTATATTTTCCTTTAATCAAAACACTCTCCTGGATCTAAGCCACCGCTTTATCTTTCTCGAGCGGATGGTTTACTGGTTCAATGGTTGGAATATCTTTAATCAATATCCATGGTTCGGGGTGGGTTTAGGAAATGCCGGCTTCTTCTTCCCTAAGTTCGCTCCTGCGATTGGTTGGGCAACTTATGAAATCCGCAATGTGTTGTTTTACCTGCCGCAACTGCCCAATGTTAAAAGCTTATGGTTCCGCTTACTAGCTGAGACTGGTTTGGTAGGTTTCTCCCTCTTTATATCCTGGTTATATGTCCTATACCAATCATCTAGATTTTCCCACCTTCACCAGGATGCAACAATCAAGACTTTCGCCTTAGCCGGACAGCTTGCTCTTTTGGCTTTCATTGGCGAAGGTTTTAGCATTGACTCATTCGCGATGCCCTATTTCTGGGTCATTGCAGGGATGATTGCTGCAATCGCCATGATTTTTCGCCGAGAAATCACCCAAAATCAAACCACCCCATAATTAGCCGTTTAAATAATTACCGATAGAACCCAAACAGGTTTCTGGAATTGGTTAAAATAATCTATTTAAGAATCTATTTAAGAATCTTGACTTTTCATCGGAATTTCTATATACTCTATGAAAGCGCTTTCAAGCAATGAACAAATTGGACAAAACAGCTTGATAAAAAATCATCACCAGCCAGCTACGATTAATGATGTCGCATCGCTGGCAGGTGTTTCGATTGCCACCGTGAGCCGGGTAATAAACGGCACCACCCCTGTGTCTGAAGTCACATCCACCAAAGTCCGGAACGCTATTTCCACCCTAAATTATTATCCTCGCTCTGCTGCCCGCGTCCTCGCCACTCAGAAAACAAATACCATCGGTCTGGTTTTACCCGAGATTAGCGGTTTCTATTTCTCTCCCTTACTTCGGGGTATCGAAGAGGGTATTAGAGGAAATGATTACGATCTCCTAGTACACTCTGCTGTATTTCGTCAGGAGAGTGGTGGGTTACTACCCATAAAATTGGGAGAACATAACACAGATGGATTACTTATCTTTGCTGCCAGTTTTAATGCTCAGGAGATTTCAAGATTATATAACCTGGGGTTTCCTATGGTTCTGCTCCACCAAACTCCCCCTAATGATTTCGAAATCCCTTGTGTGACGATTGAAAATAAAGCCGGGGCATTAAAATTAGTTAACCATCTTATCGATTGCCATGGATCCCAAAATATTGGCTTTCTATCTGGTCCGCCTGAGCATGAGGACTCTTATTGGCGCGAAATGGGTTACCGGGAATCATTAGCATCTCATGGGCTTCCGGTTAACCCCGATTTGATTGCCTTCGGTGGTTTCAATGCAGAAAATGCTCGTTATTCTGTTGAACAATGGCTGAAATCAGGCCTCAAACTAGATGCCATCTTTGCAGGTGATGATGACGCAGCCACAGGTGCAATCACTGCGATACGACAAGCGGGCAAACGCGTTCCCGAAGATATAGCAGTGGTGGGGTTTGATGATATCTATATATCACAATACTTCTCTCCCCCATTGACGACCATTCGCGCACCTATCGAACAAGCTGGTTATACAGCCGCGCAGCAATTGATCCGCCACATCCACCAGGAACCCGTCGATCCATTGGTATTATTGCCCACAACTTTGATCATCCGTCAATCTTGCGGTTGCAATGGGTCAAGATATTAGGAGGTGAAAGAATCAAAGACCAGATTACGTCCATAATTCCGCTTATTCAGGCACGATTGATGAATTTAGTCAACAAATACTGAAAATATAACTTTCAAAAATAAAAGGAGAATAAAGGATGAAACGACTGATATTAATCCTCAACCTTGTCTTGATTGCTACAATGGTGATAGGTGCTTGTAGTAAACCCACCACTGAAGTGGGCAGTCCAGAGGCACCGGCTCCCACAGAGGCAGTTGCCACAGAAGAACCAGCCGCAACCGAGGCTCCTGCTACGGGTAAAGTAAAAGTGACCATCTTCGTTGGTATGGGGACAGGAACCGACCCAGACCAAATTGACGCACAGATGGTCCTCCAAGATAAATTCAATTCGACACACGACAATATCGAGGTTGAATTCCTGATTGTCCCACATGAAGAAGCCGGGACACGTTTCTTAGCAATGGTCTCTGGTGGAACTGCGCCCGAATTGGTGGGACCCAATGGTGTCGAGACTTCCGCTACATATTTTGATGTATGGGCTGATATTACTCCCTATATTGAGGCAGAAAACTTTGATACTAGTGATTTCTATGGTCCAGCTGTTGAGTTAAATACCTATCCTGATAAGAACACCGGTCTTCCATTGGGTCTCTACCCCTCGTTCATTTTTTACAATAAAGACCTTTTCGATGCCGCCGGCTTACCTTATCCAACGCATGACTTTAATGACAAAACCTGGAATATGGATAAACTGCGAGAGTATGCTATGTTGTTGACTCTCGATGAGAATTATAACAATGCCACTTCACCCGATTTTGATCCGACAAAAATTGTTCAATGGGGATATGACGACTCCTGGGAAGGCATGCGTGGAGCTCTCGGGATGTGGGGGGCAGAGAATATCGGTCGACCAACCATCTCTGATTACAAAACTGCGGTAGCCAACTCACCAGAATGGGTTTATGGCTTGAATTGGATCAGTAATGGTATTTGGAATGATCATTTCATTCAAGATGCTGCTGCTCAGGCAGACCGTGATGCCATTGCTAATGATCCCTTTGGATTCGGAGCTATCGCAATGTTCTACAGCTACACTTGGTTCTTTGCCGAGGGATTGGTTGAGTTACCCTTTGAGTACGATATTGCTCCATTTCCATATAACCAGAAAGGTGAGCGCATCTCCCGCATCGACGCGGATAACTTCACTATTTCAGCTGGCTCTGCAAATCAGGATGCCGCCTGGGAAGTGATGAAATGGCTTACCGATCCCGAGCAGATCATTGATGTTTGCTTGATTTACGGCTGCGTTCCCGCCCGTAAATCGGTGGCAGATGAATTCCGGACGGTGCTGGAGGAGCGTTGGCCTGGTCTGGATTATGATGTGGTCTTCAATTCCATTGATTATCTGGATAATCCGAACCATGAATCCTACATCCCCGATTGGAGTCGGATTGAAGAAGCACTCAACAATTCCTTGTCCTTGATATACACGGGTGAAAATAAAGATGCCCAGAATGTGCTGGATCAAGTTAATACAGAAATCCAAACGATCTTGGACGAGTATTGGGCTGGTCAATAAAAGCAGAAGTCAAATTTACAAAGTCGAAGGGTAGGGTTAAGCTAGAGGGATGCTTAATCCCTACCCCGTTTCGAAAATCTTGCAGGAGGTTCGCCATGAAAAAAACTCCCCGAAAACAGTTGAGTATGTCTAAGCGGGAGGCATTATATGGCTACTTGTTTATCAGCCCTTGGCTGATTGGCTTCATCCTATTCACGATAGGTCCGATGCTTGCATCCCTATACTTTTCATTCACTGATTACAATGTCGTTGATTCTCCCACATGGGTGGGGCTAGCTAATTACTCGAAAATCTTCTCAGGTGTTCCAGAAGCCATACGTACACTATCAAGTGAGCCTCTTGGAGATCCGTTATTTTGGAAATCGCTACAAGTCACACTCTATTTTGCCATGTTGGCTTTACCCCTCGGATTAATCGTTAGTTTCTTTCTGGCTTTACTTCTCAATCAAAAAATCCCGGGGGTTAATCTTTGGCGGACAGTCTATTTTCTGCCCTCGGTTATAGCCGGGGTTGCAGTAACAATCTTATGGGTGCGTATCTTTAGTCCACGCGTGGGGATTTTAAATCCCATCCTGGAGAAATTTGGGATTCAAGGTCCCGGATGGTTATCCTCGCCAGATTGGGCAGTCCCAGCTCTGGTCATCATGAGCTTATGGGGAATTGGAGGTGGCATGATCATCTATCTGGCTGGATTGCAAGGCGTCCCCACTGATTTATATGATGCCTCCAAAGTAGATGGAGCAAATCTCGTTCAGCGTTTCCGCTTTGTCACCTTACCGATGATGACACCCGTGATCTTCTATGAGCTGGTATTGAGCTTGATTGCCACCTTCCAATACTTCACCGAGGCTTATGTTGCCTCAGGAGGGACTGGTGGTCCAGTTCGGTCAACACTTTTTTACAATCTATACCTCTACCAAAACGCTTTTAAATATTTTGATATGGGTTATGCATCTACCATGGCTTGGATATTATTCGTCATCGTCCTGCTTCTTACCCTGCTTGTCTTTCGTTCTTCGGAATACTGGGTCCATTACGAAGGACAATTGAGAGGTAGGGGATAACATGGCATCGATCACTTCTCCGATAAATAACAAATCTCGCAAGCCCGGTGACCCAAACATATTCCAAAAGCTGGCCTATGGTATTAAAGGTCAGGAGCTGTTGATCAAATTAGTCACCACCTTCATTCTGGCAGTAGGGGCTGTGCTGATCCTGACACCGTTTGTGTTCATGATTTCCACTTCTCTAAAAGATCAGTCCCAGCTTCGCTCTGATCCATTATCGATCATCCCCAGGAGACCCACCACAGTCGAGGTAAATGGCAAACAAGAACCCCTATACAAAGTCAATCTGGATGGTGAAGTCAATCAAATGGCACTCATTAAAAAAATACCTGGAAAGAAGGGACAATTTGTGGATCCTGCCAATCCAGGGCAAATCTATGAGCTGCTCATCACTGATCAGAAACCTATATACCATGTTGAGATCCACTGGGAGAACTTCAAAAAAGCACTCACCAGTGTTCCCTTCGATCGTTATTTTATCAACACCATGCTGGTAGTAACACTGAGTATGTTAGGAATGCTGACCTCATGTACGCTGGTTGCCTATGGGTTCTCTCGATTCCGGGCACCGGGTCTAAATATTCTTTTCCTCGTAATGATCGCAACCATCATGCTTCCCAGCCAGGTCCGTTTAATTCCTGTCTATGTGATGTTTCAGAAGATAGGTTGGGTGGACACCTTATTGCCATTAATTATTCCCGCTTTCTTTGCCAATCCTTATGATGTTTTTCTATTGCGTCAGTTCTTTATGACAATTCCACTGGAATTAGACGATGCAGCCAAGATCGATGGGGCTAATCCGCTGCAGACACTTATGTATGTAGTCCTTCCTCAGGCGCGTCCGGCAATCGTAGCCGTTGCTATTTTCCATTTCTTATTTGCCTGGAATGATTTTTATGAACCACTGATATTCCTGCATAGCAGAGAAAATTGGACCCTTGCGGTTGGTCTTCAAACTTTTGACGCCCTTTATTCCGTAAATACACACCTTATTATGGCCGCTTCCTTGGTTATGATTATTCCACCAGTTCTGTTATTCTTTTTCAGTCAGCGTATCTTCACCCAAGGTGTAGTTTTTACCGGCATCAAGGGATAGCATGAATATATTTTCAATATTTAAAATATATATCTAAAGGTGCTGATAATTACCTTGAAAGCCAACTCGAATGAACATCATGAAAAATACCTACTAAAGGAAATAAAACCATGATCAAGATAGCTATTGCTGGAGCAGGTTATATTGCCAATATCCATGCTGTTGCCGCTAAATACATCCCAGACGTAGAGTTGGTTGCGGTTGTGGATAGATTTCCTAAAGTAGCAAAATCCTTCATAAAGAAATATCAGATACAATATTATTTTGAAACCATTGAAGCTTTAATAAAAGATATCAAAATAGATGCACTGATCATCGGGACACCCAATTATTTACATTGTTCCCAGGCAATATCCGCTTTGCAGTCTGGAATCCATGTCTTGGTCGAAAAACCCATGGCAATGAATGCCCGTGAAGCGTATCAAATGATGTCGACCAGTCAAAATTCTGGCGCGTTATTGATGGTTGCTCATTGCTGGCGCTTCGACCCTGAAGTGCTGTGGCTGCGCAAACAGGTTGATTCTGATCGGATTGGGAAAATCATCCGCACCAAAGGCTATGGCGTGCACGAGCTTTGGGGACCATCGGGTTGGTTCACCCGACAGAAGCTTGCTGGTGGGGGTGCAATGGCGGATATGGGTATTCATGCCCTGGATACTGCCCGTTTTCTTCTTGGCGATCCCCAACCGAAATCTGTTTATGCCCGCATCGGTACATATTATACGGATTATGATGTTGATGATACTGGCATCCTGATCGTAAATTGGGAAGGTGGAGCTGTATCTTATATTGAGTCAGGTTGGTGGCAGCCGCACACCGATGGTCCGGAAGCAGCCACCCAGCTATATGGGACCAAAGGCTTCGGTCAAATATATCCCACCTATATTCGTAATCTATCCCAAAAAGAGGATCCTGGTTATTCTTATCCACGTATAGACCATGCCCCGCAAAGCCTATATAACGACCAAATGACTTATTTTATTCAATGCATTCGCGACCATAGCATTCCAAACCCCGGTGCCATTGAGGGATGGATAAACATGAAGGTTGTAGATGCAGCATACAAAAGTTCTGAGACCGGTAAAGTGATCACCGTGGAGTAAACTATGACTTCTTTTTTTCTGGGTGTTGATATCGGTGGGACGAAAAGTCATGCTTTGATCTCAGACGACAGGGGGAATGCGCTGGGATTCGGATTTTTTGGTCCTGGGAATCATGAAGAGGTTGGATATGAGGGTCTGCGTATTGCTCTACAAACCGTGGCAGAAAAAGCGCTTGCCATGGCAGGGCTTACGAAAGATCAGATCTCTGCTGCTGGTTTTGGAGTCGCAGGATATGACTGGCCATCTGAACGCCAACCTACATTGGATGCGATCAACTCAATAGGTTTGCTCGCTCCAGTAGAAGCGGTCAATGATACGATCGTCGGATTATTAGCCGGTGCATCTCGGGGATGGGGTGTTGCTGTCGTGGCAGGTACCGGTACAAATGCCTGGGGTTGGGATGAGGACCATCGTGTGGGTCGTGTCACCGGTGTGGGGTATGGAGAGCATGGAGGGGCAGGTAGTCTAATCTATGAGGCGTTGTCTGCCATCGCTTACGAATGGACAAAACGCGGTCCAAAGACCCAGCTCACCGCTGAATTTCTTCAATTGACTGGTGCGAAGGATATCCCAGCATTGCTAGAAGGCATCGAGGTCGGGGAATATTCTATTGGCTCCGATCACGCCCCTTTGGTTCATAAGGTAGCGATCCAGGGAGACCCAATCGCCCTTTCAATCATCCAATGGGCTGGCAATGAGTTGGGACAGACTGCAGTCGCTGTTATCCGTCAGATAAACATCGAACAGCATGCTTTCGAGGTGGTTTTAGTTGGCAGTGTATATGAAATGGGAGAAATGATCATTGCACCGATGCGGAGAGTCATTACATCCGAAGCCCCGAAAGCCGAGCTGATTCGCCTTTCTTCACCACCTGTTGTGGGAGGTGTTATCCTGGCAATGGAACAAGTGGGCTTAAATCCTTCCTTGCTCCGTGAACATTTAATAAACACTACACGAGTCCTTGTCAATGAA
>Ga0315273_10003931_pt1 | contig 18020 bp, 15 predicted proteins | sample YL17G02_0_MG_FD_205753 | JGI IMG/M metagenome (GOLD analysis project Ga0315273, IMG submission 205753) | Sediment microbial communities from Yellowstone Lake, YNP, Wyoming, USA - YL17G02_0 | ecosystem: Environmental > Aquatic > Freshwater > Lake > Sediment | place: USA: Wyoming | collected...
TCGACGATCCTCTACAACATCGCCATCTCGGTGGCGGCAGTGAATTCGTTCTAAAGCATGAACTCTCCTGAGAACAACCCACGCGACCGAGTCGAGCTGGCCCCTGTGCCGGGCTTTTTCGTACCACAACGTCTCGTCGAGGCCTACTCGTTGCCGTCGCGTCAAATTCGGATACTGAGCGCGCTGCGTCGGCACTGGTATTGGATGGTTGGTTCAGTGCTTTTGTGCGTGGCAGTGGCCACGGTCGCGGCCTGGACGATAACGCCGGAGTACAGAGCCGAAGTCCTGCTGGCGCCGGTCGTAGATGAAAGCGCCGCAGGTCTGTCTGCGCTGACTGACCAATTCCGGGGTCTGGCTTCGCTTGCTGGTGTCGGGCTTGGCCCGGCGTCCAGCCGCAAGGATGAGGCGGTAGCTACGCTGCGCTCGCGGGCATTCACTGCCAGCTTCATTGAGGAGCAGCAACTGCAACCGGTGCTGTTGGCCAGCGAAAATTCTGGAGTCATCGGTCGGCTGATCGATCGCGATGGGAAACCGACCCTTGCCAAGGCCGTGCGCGTGTTCGACCGCGATGTTCGCTGGGTCAACGAGGACAAGCGTACCGGCCTCGTACGGCTCGCCGTGCAGTGGAAAGATCCTGACTTGGCGGCGGCGTGGGCCAATTCATTGGTAGCGAGCCTCAATGCCCGCATGCGAAACGAGGCGATAGAGGACGCTGGCCGCAGCCTTGCATACCTCGATCGCGAACTCGCGAAAAGTTCGACGATTGAGCTGCGCAACGCGATCTTTCGCCTGGTCGAGGGCCAGCAGAAGCTCATGATGGTGGCCAGCGTTCGTCCGCAGTACGCGTTCAAAGTCATAGATGCAGCGGCTCCGCCCGACCGTCCAGTCAGTCCGAAGCGCGCCCTGTTGATTGCAATGGGCATGCTCATCGGTTGCATCATGGGTGTTGCGTTGTGCTTGTGGCGTGACCGCGAAGTCGCTGATGTTTGATCGGCAGCGCGCATTCGAACGAGTGCTGGCGCCCGACCCGGTTATCGCTGTTCTATTGGCCTGCGCAATCAGCGGGTTCGTATTTGCTGCCAGTTTCCCGGGAATCGTTGGCGTTGATTCCCGCATATTCACCGTGCCTTACCGTGCGTTTGTGCTCACCATCGCGGGTATTGTGCTGCTCCGCTGGCTGTTGCAGCCGCGCGCCGTGTACGCCGGAAATTATGTGCGGCTGTTCGCCTTCGTCTGGGTGCTGATGCTCGCGCGGATGGCCTATGACTTCAACGTCCAGCCGATGCCTTTGGCGCTCCCGGCGACAGATTACCTTGCCATCGCGGTGGGCACGTGTTTGCTCCCTGCTCTGGCCATGCTTGAGTCGCCAGGGCCGGCCACGCTGAGGCTTGCCTGGATTCTTGCGTTTGGACTTTCAATGGGTGCGTTCGGCGGCGTTTGCGTGATGTTGCTTCGCGAAGGAGTCATCGGCCTGTGGTCCGGTCGACTTTCCACGGATGTGATTAACCCTGTGACGCTTGGCCATCTCGGAGCCTCGTTATCCTTGCTCAGCGTCTCGAAACCCGCCAGCGTGCGGCCCGCCGGGCGCATGGCACGCGCGCTGCTGTTATTGGTCCTGACGACTTGCTTCATCGCCGGCCTTCTATTGACCATTGCCTCTGCGTCGCGCGGGCCCATGCTTGCGGTGCTCGTCGGGCTTTTCGCACTCGTGGTCCTGCGACCAGGCCGCAGTGTCGGTGTGGGAGTTTTGACGCGGGGGCTCCCCCTGTTGCTGCTCGTGGCCGGGCTTGGTGCCTTGCTTGCATTGGCGGTGCAGGAATACACCGATTTGAGGCCCGTCGAGCGCGTGACGTCCTTCATGGATGAGAGCAACACCGAACGCAGTCGTCTGGTGGTTGCTGCGTGGTTGCAGTTCACGGAAAGCCCATGGTTGGGCGATGCGATGTTCGAGCGGGTCGAACTCAACTACCCCCATAACGTGCTCGTGGAAGCGCTGATGGCAACGGGCATCCTGGGCTTTCTTGCAATGTGCGGCATCTTCGTCATGATGGGCCGCGCGATCCTGGGAATTCTCCTGTCTCGACCGGACGCGTCGTGGGTAGCCATGATAGCGCTGCAGGCAATGCTCGCTTCGCTGGTCTCCGGCTCGCTTTTCCAGAGCGACATCTTCTGGGTTTACGCAACCGCGGTCGTCGTGATCTCCAGTTCTCGCCACGAGACAGTCGGCTTGTTGCCGATACAGTCGCAGGTTCAGGCGCCTCGACTGCTGCCAGGTTGATTCGGCAGGCTAGAGGCATCGAGGCAGCAAAGCATGTGCGGAATTCTCGGCTGGTCGGGACCCGGCCTCGCGCCATTTAATGCAGAGCAATTCACCCGCGCTCTGCATCAGCTGCGGCATCGCGGCCCGGACGATCAGGGCGTGCATTTAGGGCCTGGCGTCATGCTGGGGCATCGCCGGCTTTCGATCATCGACCTGACGAGCGCAGGCCACCAGCCGATGGCATCTGCGGACGGCAGGTTGACCATCGTTTACAACGGCGAAATCTATAATTTTCTCGAATTGCGAGAACAGCTCGAGCAGTTGGGCCGACCGATCGCAGGGGGCTCTGACACGAGTGTGCTGCTCGCGTCCCTCGCCGAGTGGGGCATCAAAGCATTCGAGCGCCTAAACGGCATGTGGGCATTTGCCTGTTGGGACGAAAGTCGCCGACAGTTGCTGGTGTGCCGCGACCGTTTCGGCGTGAAGCCGCTCTACTACCGGCATGGTCCCGACGGATTTGCCGTTGCATCCGAGCCGAAGGCCCTGTTGGAATTGTACCCACAGCACCGGACGCTGAACTCGCAGACGCTACTGCGGTTTCTCGGCCACAACGAGCTCTATACCGCTGGGGACTCGTTTTACGCGGGGATACGTGTGCTGCCTCCCGCGCACTACGCCGTGTACGACCCTCGAAACAACTCGCTGATTATCGAACGCTATTGGGACTACCCGGAGCCTGCCAGCGGCCCAGCAGATGCCACCGAGGCGGTCGAGCAGTTTTCGGAACTATTCCAGGATGCTGTCCGGCTGCGGCTTCGCAGCGATGTGAATGTCGGACTCACGCTGAGCGGTGGTCTCGATTCAACGGCCGTCCTCGGTGCCGCAAGTCGCGAAGCCCGCGGTCTGCGGTGCTTCACTTCAGTGTACGGCGACGGCAGCAGCGGTGAATTGGATTGGGCGACGCGCGCTGCAAAGCGAGTCTCTGCAGACATTACGCCCGTTTTGGCGCCATCGACGTCCTGGATCGAGATATTGAGCGAGATCGCCTGGCACATGGACGGCCCAGGCTACTCGCCAGCCGTCTATCCACTGTGGTGCTTGATGCAGCGCGCCCGCGCCGAGAACGTGCCGGTCTTGCTCGAGGGGCAGGGCGCAGACGAGGCGCTCGGCGGCTATCCTCCGCACGCGGTTCTCGAATTCCTGGATTACGTCAGTGGCCGGTCATTGCAACGCAGGTCGTTGGGCGGGGCTGTGCTGCGCTTGCTCAGAATGTCACGCACTTTTACGGCTAAATGGACGCTGCTTTGGCTTGGCCGGGAAATCGCCCCGCACTTGCTCGAGGGGCATCGCGAGCGAGTTGGATTCCAGTCGATTCTGAGGCCCGGCATCGTCATCCCCACGGCCGCCCCTGGGCCTTCGAGGCATGGCGAGGATGCGGTGACGCGACGTCTGCGGCTGGATCACTCGAAGAACGTCCTGCCGGGATTGCTGCATTACGGTGACGCCATCAGCATGGCGCACTCGATTGAATCACGGCTCCCTTTCATGGATTACCGACTGGTGGAGTGGCTCTTCCGGGCGCCTACCCAATACAAGATATCCCGCGGCGAGACCAAGTGGGTGTTGCGACGTTATCTCGATGCTGCGGGATTCCCGGAGATCGCGGCGCGCAAGGACAAGAAGGGTTATCCAACGCCTGTTGCTCAGTGGCTCGCAACCGGGCAGGGCAAGGACATTGAGCGGACCCTGGTTGGAGGACACAGCCCGCTGCACGAGTGGTGCGACCCAGAGCGAATCAAAGAACTGATCGAGGGCCAGCGGCGTGGGCTCACCGGGTCGGAACATCATTTGTACAAATTGCTCTCGACGCAAGTATGGATAGACCGATGCCTCGCGCAGTGAGCGACGTGCAACACGCGGCTCCGATTGCGATCTTCACCTATCGCAGAGCTGAGCACCTGCGCAGGACGTTGGAGGCTCTGTCGCGCTGCGAGCTGTTCGAGGCAAGCCCATTGCTCGTATTCGCGGATGGCGCGCGTGGAGACTCAGACGCGTCCGACGTCAGCGCTGCACGACGGGTTGCCACCGAGATGCTTGCAGGCCGGGCAGAGTTTCATTTTGCTGACTCGAATCGCGGTCTGGCGAGTTCCGTCATTGCCGGAGTTGGCGAGGCCATACGCCGGTACGGCAGGGTGATCGTTGTCGAGGATGATCTCGAAGTCAGTCTGATGTTCCTGCGCTACATGAACGAGGCATTGGACCGCTACGCGGACTGCACGTCGGTTTATCAGGTGTCGGGTCACATGTTTGACGTGCCCGGGTTGCGGGGGCGTGGATCGGCCATGTTCCTGCCGTTCACCACGTCGTGGGGTTGGGCGACGTGGCGACGTGCGTGGGATCAGTTCGATCCTGCGGCGCCGGGTTGGGAACAGCTGGCGAGCGACCGCGCGCTGCGTAAGCGATTCAACCTGGGTGGCGTCTACGATTACGCCGGAATGCTCGAGCGGCAGATGAATGGTATCGGTGATTCGTGGGCCGTGCGTTGGAACTGGACAGTGTTCAGCCACGACGGACTGGCGCTCTTTCCCGCAGAGACGCTCGTGCGCAATTCGGGCCTGGATGGCTCGGGAACCCATGGGCGTGGCTGGCTTCGCCGATTCGGTGGCGGTCAAACGAGGCTCTGGTCGCACCCTGTTGCGCTTCCTGAGCAGGTTGTCGAGGACCATGAGGCCTTTGTCCGCGTGCGAGAAGCGATTTGGCGCCAGAACGGCGGCGCGCTGGGACGCCTCGCCGACATTGCGAAGCCGATGCTTGGCCGCTTCGGGTTGCGCTGAACCGTGCGACTGCGTGACTTCGTGCGCGGCGAGTTTGTCAGACAGGTCGCCGTCCTGAGTTCCGGCACTGCACTTGGCCAGTTGATCGTCGCCGCGGTAACGCCGCTGCTTACGCGTCTTTACACACCCACCGACATTGGCACGTTCGGCCTATTGGCGAGTTTCATCGGGGTCGCTTCGGTCGCGGCCAATTTGCGGATCGATTTTGCGATCGCCTCCGTCGGCAACCCTGAGCTAGCCAACCGTCTTCTGGTCCTTTGTCTGGTCGTTTGCCCCGCCGTGAGCTTGCTTCTTGCCGGTGTGCTGGGGCTACTGATTGGATCGGCGACACTATCTTTCGATGTCTTGCCATTCTGGGCTGTGCCACTGACTGCCGTCGCCGTCCTGGCAACGGGCATCTTCACGGCATTGCGTTACTGGCACGTGGCAAACCAGCGCTTCGGTGAGGTGGGGAAGGCGCTCGTCAGTCAGGGTATTGGCAGAGCGGGCAGTTCGGTGGCATTGGGGCTCGCCGGTCTGGGATGGGCGGGGCTCGCGTTGGGCGATCTGGTCGGGCGTGTGCTCGGCATAGGTCGCCTTTGGACCGAAGCGCGACAGGTGGTGCGAAGTGAGTCATGGTACGGCAAAGACGCGTCGGTACGGCTGCGAGAGACATTGCGCCGCGTTTCGCGATTTCCGCTTGTCGTCCTGCCATCGAGTCTGATCGACGCGTTCGCGGCTGCGCTCCCATTGCCAGTCATCGCAACACTGTTCGGGCCTGCAGCGGCCGGGCAGTTCGCGCTCGTTTGGCGGGTGGCCGCAATACCGGGTGCACTTGTCGCATCAAGCGTCGGCGACGTGTTCCAGGCCCACGCATCCATCTCCCATGCCCAGGGCGATGCGCAGCAACTCCGCAGGCTGCTATTGGCAACCATGGGGCGGCTTGCCGCAGTTGCAGCACTCGTCTTCATGCCGCTTTGTGTCATCTCGCCGATGGCCTTCCCCTGGGTCTTCGGTGCGGAATGGGCGACGGCGGGCCGCATGATGCTGCTGCTGCTGCCGATGTGGTTCGCCGGGATGCTGGTCAGTCCGGTGAGCCGACTGCCCATGGTCGTCAATCGTCCCGGCCTCAAGCTGATGTTCGACGTTGCTTTTCTCGTCGCGCCGATAGGTGCGCTGGTCATCTTTGCCCCGATGGGACTCGAGACCGCGACCCTCGCCTTCGGCATCGCTGCGACTGCCGCTTATCTCGGTTTCGGGCTGGTTCTGCTCTGGCTGGTCCGCAGCGACGGCTAGCTCCGTTATTGATGGTCACAAGGCCGGTCCGACAGGGCCTGGGTGCTGCAGCAGCAGGCAGATAGTAGAAACTGATAAAGTTCCACGATTCGACTCGTACGAACCAAGACCTCGTGACCAGAATACGTAACCTGTTGAGCTTCTTCGCCCGACAATTCCTGCTGCTCGGACGCAGAGGAAGATCGATCGACATCCATCCCACAGCCAAGGTCGGCCTTCGCTCGCTGCTGGGCCCCCTGCCGGCCAAGCTCAAGATTGGTGAGGGCAGCATCGTTGGCGCGCGCTTGTGCGCCGATCGGGCCGACGCCGAGATCAGCATCGGGCGCCACACATTTCTCGGCAGGTCGAATATCGTCTCGGCGCTGCGTGTCACGATCGGCGACGACGTGCTGATTTCATGGGGATGTCAAATTGTGGACCACGATTCGCACGCGCTGCTATGGAGCGACCGCGCGCGCGACGTGCGGGACTGGTATCAAGGCCGTAAGGACTGGTCAAAGGTGCCTTGCTCCCCAGTGGAAATCGGCGACAAGGCGTGGCTTGGCTTCAACGTCATCGTGCTGAAGGGAGTTCGCATCGGCGAGGGTGCGGTGGTCGCCGCCGGCAGCGTGGTCACGAGGGACGTGCCACCCTACACACTTGTCGCCGGCAGCCCCGCCCGGGAAATCAGGGGCCTGCATGAGGCCGGCTGAGCGTCCATACGACTCGCTTGGACGCCAGGTGGAATGCGTCGTAAACCCTGTCAGTTGGGAGGACGCCGTTCGCTCGCTGCTCGAGGACCCTGCCAAGCGACAGGTTGTTCTTGACTGCTATTACGACCAGCCCGCGAGTGTCGCGGCGCTTCGGTACTGCAACAGCCTGGAGTGGCGGGCAGTCCGGTCCCTGTTGCCGCCTACCGCGCGTACGGCAGTCGACATCGGTGCCGGACAGGGCATCAGCAGCGTAGCGCTCGCGCGTGAAGGCATTTCAGTGACCGCAGTCGAGCCCGACCCGAGCGCGATCGTCGGCAGGGCCGCCATCGAGCGGGCTGCGCGTGAACTCGACTTGCCGATACGGACGTTGGATGGCACCGCGGAACGGATACCTGCCGCCGACTCGGAATTCGACTTGGCATTCGCGCGCCAGGTTTTGCATCACGCGCGTGATTTGCCGGGCGCATGTAGGGAGATTTTCCGGGTACTGCGACCCGGCGCAACGTTCATTTCGATCCGCGATCACGTGGTTTCGAGGCACGCTGACCGTCCGCTATTCTTTGAACGACATCCACTGCATGTGCTGTACGGTGGCGAAAACGCCTTTCGGGAGGACGAGTACCTGGGTGCGATGAGCGCCGCTGGGTTTCATGTCGTGAGGGTGCTGCGCTCTTTCGACTCGGCGGCAAATTTTGCGCCCTATTCGCGCGAGTCGTTGCGCGAGGCGATCGTCGACCATGCGCGTCGAGTCCCCTTGCTGGCGCCGATGCTGCGCACGCTGCTTCGCTCGACTGTCGCCTATGACATTGTTCTCGCACTGCTCTCACGCATGGATAGTCGTCCAGGAAGGCTACTATCGGTTGTTTGCCGCAAGCCGGAGATCTCTGCGTGAACAAGGATGTCTGGATTACGGGCGGCCGCGGCTTCATCGGTCGTCACCTTGCGCGGGAACTGGCAGACCGCGGCCGCACGGTTCACGCGCTCGGGCACGGTGCGTGGCTCGACGACGAGCGCCAGGCATGCGGAGTCACCGGCTGGCTGAATGCCTCCGTCACGGCCGCCAGTCTCGACGCGTTGGGCATACGGTTCGGCGTCCCGGGAGCCGTATATCACCTGGCTGGCGGTGCCAGCGTCGGCGCCTCGTTGGCGGCACCACGTGACGATTTCAGCCGGACGGTGGAAGCGACGTCCGAACTCGTCGAGTGGATTCGAACTCGCGCGCCCGATGTCCCGGTCGTGGCCGTGTCGAGTGCCGCTGTGTATGGCGATGCATGGACAACGCCGATTCCCGTAACTGCCGCACCGAGTCCGCACTCGCCCTATGGGGCGCATAAGGCTGCCATGGAGTCCTTGCTGGTTGGGCACGCACGCAGCTTCGGGTTGCGGGTTGCGATCGTGAGGCTCTTTTCCGTCTATGGTCCCGGGCTGGAGAAACAGTTGATCTGGGATCTCTGCTGCCGTCTCGCCGCTGGCGGTGACACTCTCAGCCTCGGCGGTTGCGGCGACGAGCAGCGTGACTTTCTTTACGTAGCGGACGCCGTGGCCATGCTCGCAGCGGCTGAATCGGCCGCGAATCGCGAGCCCGCAATATTCAATGGCGGCACGGGGCGCGCATGCACTGTGCGTGAACTGGCTGAGACGCTGACACGCCTGTGGCCTGCCCGGGTCGCACTCCAGTTCGATGGGGTCCGGCGACCGGGCGATCCCAGGAACCTCGTGGCCGACATGAATGGCAGCGACGTGCTGGCGACCGGCACGGCGACATCAGTTGCGGCGGGACTGCAGCAGACGATTGCGTCGTTTCGAGCTCGTATGGGGCTTGCATGAGTGGCGAGCGTCCGCCTGGGGTGATACGCGCCGCGTTCGTGTTTTCCGGAGGTGCAAACCACTGGACAGGCGGCTACAACTATCTGCGCAATGCGCTGCGGGTGTTGCGCCTGCACGAGTCGGAGCGATTGCAGCCGGTCCTGTTCCTGGCCCCGGAAGTGTCGCCCGACGACACACGGCTCCTGGCCGCCGAAGTCCCGGAGCCGCCAATCCGCGCCGAGTGGCTGGCCAGTTCACGGCGCGGGGGTCGTTTCTGGAAGACACTATTGAGCGGCAGTGACGCCGCCGCCGCGCATGCGTTCCACAAGGAGCGGATCGACGTGGCGTTCGAGGCCGGCGAGTTCTTCGGGATGCGTTTTCCGATACCAGCGTTGACCTGGGTAGCAGACTTCCAGAGTCATCACCTGCCGCAGTTCTTTTCGCGCCGCGCACGCTGGCGCACGTATCTGGGACGGCATTTGCAACTCCTGGGCCGCAGGATGATCCTGCTGTCGAGTCGTGATGCCGAACAGGATTGCCTGCGGTTCCTGCCGCGCAGTCACGGCCAGACGCTCGTCGTGCCGTTCGCCGTCCCGCAGCCCACACTGGTCGCTGATCCGGCGATTCCACGCTCCCACGGCTTGCCGGACCGGTATTTCTATCTGCCGAATCAGTTCTGGCAGCACAAAAACCATCGCGTCGTCATCGAAGCTCTCGCGATTGCGCGCGCGCAGGCGCCGGAGATGGTCATCGCTGCGTCCGGCAGCACGATTGATCACCGTGACCCTCAGTTCTATGCCGTGCTGCGTGACCGGGTCGGTTCTTTGGGTCTTAACGAATCCTTCCGATTTCTCGGGCTCGTGCCCGCTCCAGACGTACCTCAGCTCGCGTTGCAGAGCGTCGCGCTCGTGAATCCTTCACTGTTTGAGGGCTGGAGCACCACGGTCGAGGAGGGTAAATCGCTGGGCGTCCCGCTGGTCCTCTCAAATATCGGCGTGCATCGCGAGCAGGCCGGCGACCGTGCGCGATATTTCGATCCGCATTCTGCCAGCGCGACTGCGACTGCACTGCTCGAGGCGTGGAGATCTCCGTCACTCTCGCCCGCAGACCGACTGGCGGCTGCGAGCGAGGACGCCGCGGACCGCAGTCGCGAGTTCGCCGCCCGGCTCAGCGCGGCGCTGGCTCGTGCTGCGGGCGCAGGTGCAGCGCATCCCAGCCGCCAGTCATGAAACGCAGGCTGACGATCCTGACGCAGTGGTATCCGCCGGAGCAGGCTCCCTTCGGGCGGATGATGCACGAACTCGCGTCCGATCTCGCCAGGCGCGACTGGGATGTCACGGTGATTACCGGCTTTCCGAATCACCCGCGTGGCGAGGTGTTTGGTGGCTACCGTAAGCGGTGGTTGCTGGAAGAACTGGACGCCGACGCAAGTGTGCAACGAGTGTGGCTCGCGACATCGACGAACCGCGGGCTGCTGGCCCGTCTCGCGACATTCGCGACCTTCACGCTGACCTCTGCATGGCGCTTCCTCAGGCGTCCCCGCGCCGACGTCGTTTTCGCCGTGCTGCAGCCCCTCAGCGTCGGGGTCACGTTGCCTGTGATCGCATGGCTGAAGCGCAGCAAGCTGGTGTTCAACCTGCAGGACCTGCATCCGGACACGCAGGTCAGGCTGGGCATGATCCGCAATCCTTGGCTCATCGCCTCACTGCGCGCGGTCGAGCATTTCGCCTATCGACATTGTGCGGCTCTCACCGTCATTTGCGAGCCGTTCCGGACGCACGCCGTGAACTGTGGTGCACCAGAGGAACGAGTGCATGTCGTCCCCAACTGGGTCGACACGGCACGTATCAGGCCCGGACCTGACGGCGGCGAGATCCGGCGCGCAGCGGGCCTCGACGATGGGCAGTTCGTAGCGCTCTGGGCCGGCACGCTCGGTTTCGTCTCGGGAGCCGGAGTCGTGCTCGAGGCGGCGCAGCTCCTGCGTGACGACCGGCACGTGCGCTTCCTGATCGTAGGGGACGGACCGATCCGCACGCAACTAATAGAGCGTGCGCGTGAACTCGGGCTCGACAACGTGGCGTTCCTGCCGTTCCAGCCCGAGGATCGGCTCGTCGCTGTGCAGACCGCGGGCGACGTGTCGATCGTGACGCTGGCGCGCGAGTTCGCGGAATCCTCGGTCCCCAGCAAGGTGCTGGCGTACATGGCAGCCGGGCGTGGCGTCGTGGCCGCCGTCGACCAGCACAGCCCGACCGCGAAACTGCTGCATGACGCGGCCTGCGGCGTGGTCGTGGAACCGGACGATGCCCGCGCACTCGCCGACGCGTTGCGCGGACTTGCGCACGATACGAATCGCGTGCGCAAACTCGGTGCCTGTGCGAGGGTGCACGCCGTGCGCTACCTGTCACGCGAGGCAGCGGTAGACCATTATGATCGCCTGTTGTCCGAGTTGGCAGCGCAGCGATGACACTGGTCGTGCGCGCCGCCCGAGACACGGACATCGAGGGCTTGGTCGCGGCCCACGTGAGCGCGTTCCCCGGCTTCTTGCTGACATCGCTTGGGCCGCGCTTTCTCACAACATTTTACCGGGCTTTCCTTGGCGACGAGACTGCTCTCCTGCTCATCGCGGAAGGGTCGGAACGACGCGTGACCGGATTTCTCGCAGGAGTGCTCGCGCCGGAAAGATACTTCGGCCGTCTGCGGCTGACCCGGGGCGCAAAGCTCGGCTTTGCGGCACTGCCTGCGTTGGCGCGGCATCCGTCTCGCGTGGGCAAGCGGCTGCTGGCCGCGGTCGTCTACCGTGGCGACCGACCGCCCGGCTTGCCTGACTACTGGCTGCTTAGCAGCCTGGGTGTCCATGCGGAGGCCAGCGGCATGGGTGCCGGCGGTGCCCTCATGGTGCGCTTCTTGGACTTGGCCAGGCGGGCTGGCGCCCGCGGCGTGTACCTGCTGACTGACGGGTCAGACAATGCGGCCACGCTGCGCTTTTATGATAGACACGGCTTCGTGGTGCACGCCGAGCGCACGCGTCCGGACGGCCGCCGCCTACTGGTACTGACGAGGAGCTTCGAGTCATGACAGCGGACGCAGCACGCCCATTCCTGCCATTCGCGTTGCCGGAGATCGGTGAGGAGGAGATCGCTGAGGTCGTCGATTCACTGCGCTCCGGTTGGATCACGACGGGACCGAAGACGCGGCGCTTCGAACAGGCGTTCGTCGACTACCTCGGCGGAGGGGTCGAGGCCGTGGCCGTCAATTCGGCGACGGCCGGACTGCATCTGGCGGTCGAGGCGCTGAACATCGGGCCCGGCGACGAGGTGATCACGACCACGCACACGTTCACTGCGACTGCCGAAGTGGTCCGCTACATGGGTGCGCACCCGGTGTTCGTGGATATCGATCTCGACACGTATTGTATGAGTACGGAGCTCGCCGAGGCGGCGGTCACGCCGCGGACCCGGGCACTAATGCCGGTTCACTACGCGGGATTCCCGTGTGCCATGCAGGCACTCACGGAACTCGCCGATGCGTCGGGGATCGACATCGTCGAGGACGCTGCGCACGCCCTGCCGACCCTTGTGGACGGGCGCCTGATCGGAACGTGGTCGAGTGCGGCGACCGTGTTCAGTTTCTACGCGACCAAGACCATTGCCACTGGCGAGGGCGGCATGCTGGTGACGCGGCGGCCCGAGATTGCGCGCCGGGCGCGCATCATGCGACTGCATGGCATCGACCGCGACGCATTCGATCGTTACACGGCGAAGAAGCCGAGTTGGTACTACGAGGTCGTCGCGCCCGGGTACAAGTACAACATGACCGATCTCGCCGCATCGCTCGGCCTGCATCAGTTGGCCAAGGCCGACACGTTCATGCAGCGACGGGCCGCAATCGCCGCCCGCTACGACGAGGCGCTGGAGGGGCTGCCGCTCGTGCTGCCCCCGCGGCCATCCGGTTCGAACGCAAACCACGCGTGGCATCTCTACGTCGTGCGCCTTGCCGACGACTCGCGAGTTGGGCGCGACGAGGTCATGCAGGCGATGTATGACGCCGGCATCGGCTGCAGCGTTCACTACGTGCCGTTGCACCAGCAGCCGTATTGGCGCGACACCTACCGTCTCGACGCGAGGCAGTTCCCGAACTCGCAGCTGCTGTACGAGCGTGGCTTCAGTTTGCCGATCTACACCCGAATGACCGAGAGCGACCAGCAACGCGTGATAGATGCACTGAAGTCGATCCTGGGACGAACGTAAAGCGGGTCTTCGACTTCGTGAGGCCCCTTCGACTGCTGTCGCCGTCACTGCTCTGCATCGCGCTTACGATGCGGTTGGATTCGCCCTGGCAGGCGCTGTTTCGGTGCAACAGCTGGCGCTGACGGATGGCCATGTTCCGATGCTAGAATCGCGTGTTCTGCCGCGCATTCGGAGACGATCCTTGGCAAAAAAGGCACTAATCACGGGCATCACCGGCCAGGACGGCGCCTATCTCGCCGAGTTCCTGCTGGCGAAGGGCTACGAGGTGCACGGTATCAAGCGCCGTGCCTCGTCGTTCAATACCGACCGCATCGACCATCTATATCGCGATCCGCACGAATCGAATGTGCGACTCAGGTTGCACTACGGCGACCTCACGGATGCCACGAACCTGATCCGTGTGGTACAGCAAGTGCAGCCTGACGAGATTTACAATCTCGCGGCCCAGAGCCATGTTGCTGTGTCTTTCGAGACGCCAGAGTACACGGCGAACTCTGACGCATTGGGCACACTTCGCATCCTTGAGGCCATACGCATTCTGGGGCTGGATAGGAAGACGCGTTTCTATCAGGCGTCGACTTCCGAAATGTTCGGTAAGGTTCAGGAGATTCCCCAGAAGGAAACGACGCCGTTCTATCCCCGATCACCCTATGGCGCCGCTAAGGTCTACGCGTATTGGATCACGGTAAATTACCGAGAAGCGTACGGGCTATACGCCTGCAACGGGATACTCTTCAATCATGAGTCGCCGGTTCGCGGTGAAACTTTCGTGACACGAAAGATAACGCGCGGCCTGGCGCGCATTCACGAAGGCCTCGAGCAATGTCTATACCTGGGCAACATCGATTCCCTGCGTGACTGGGGTCACGCGCGGGACTACGTCCGGGCGCAGTGGCTGATGTTGCAGCAGGACCAGCCGGACGATTTCGTAATATCGACCGGAGAGCAGCACTCCGTGCGTGAATTCGTCACGCTCGCCGCCGGCCACCTAGGATACGAGGTCGACTGGCGGGGTACGGGGGTCGATGAGGAGGGTATGGATCGCAAGACTGGCAAAGTACTGGTGAAAATCGATCCACGATATTTCCGGCCGACTGAGGTGGAAACACTTCTCGGCGATTCCACCAAGGCCAGGACCCAGTTGAACTGGCGACCCGAAGTCAGCTTCGAAGCCCTGGTCAAGGAAATGGTGGAGGCCGACCTGGGTATCGCGAAACGCGACTCGCTCATGCAGAAGCATGGCTTCAAGGTGCTCCACCATCATGAATGACGACGCGCGGGTCTACGTTGCGGGCCATCGCGGGCTCGTCGGCTCGGCCATTGTCCGTGAGCTTCAGCGCCAGGGCTGCGAGAATCTGATTCTTCGCAGCAGTTCGGATCTCGACCTGCGAAAGCAGGGCGAGGTTGACGCGTTTTTCGAAAAGGAGCGACCGAACTTCGTCTACCTCGCGGCGGCAAAGGTTGGCGGTATCCACGCCAACGACACGTACCCTGCGGATTTCCTCCGGGACAACCTGCAGATCCAGATCAACGTCATCGATGCAGCCTGGCGCACAGGCGTTCGCAAGCTTTGCTTCCTCGGTTCCAGCTGCATTTATCCCAAGCTGGCGCCGCAACCCATGCGCGAGGATGCGTTGCTCACTGGTCCACTCGAGCCTACCAATGAGTGGTATGCGATTGCGAAAATCGCCGGCATCAAAATGTGCCAGGCGTATCGGCGTCAGTATGGGTTCAATGCCATCTCGCTCATGCCGACGAACCTGTACGGGCCCGGCGATAATTTCGACTTGCAGAACTCTCACGTCCTGCCGGCGCTGATTCGTCGGTTTCACGAGGCCAAGCATCGTGGTGATGCCGAGATTGCGATTTGGGGCTCGGGTACGCCGCGGCGGGAATTCCTGCACTGCGACGATCTTGCGAGCGCGGTAGTGCACTTGATGCGGACATACGAGAGTGAGCAAATCCTGAACGTCGGGTGTGGAGAAGACGTAACGATCCGTGAGCTGGCTGAATTGATTGCACAAGTCGTGGGTTTTCAAGGACACCTGACTTTCGATGCCTCGAAGCCGGATGGCGCCCCGCGCAAACTGCTCGATGTCGGCCGGCTTGCGAGCCTCGGCTGGAGTCCCGGGATTTCACTCGCTGATGGTGTTCGGAGCACGTACGATTGGTTCGTCGCGAATGAGCGACGCGTGCGGCGTTGAGTTTGGATCTCAGAGGGCGCGGCGTCAGCAAGGAGTTTCTTGCCGGCATCAACTGCGACCTGTTCGACCACTTTACTGCCGGGGTTTCCCGTCGCTACTGCGAGAAAGCGACACCTGGTTGCAGACGCAATCTGAGGGACATCACGTTTTCAGGTCGACTGGCTGAGTCGATGGATTTTGACCGGGCTGCGTGTGTCGAACGGATGTTCGTCCAAGGCATCGTTTGCAGCGCGCATTACATCTCAAGTCATCTGCAGCCGCGCTTGCGCCACGCCTACGAGCTGATGGACAGAGTTTTCCCTGGGAGTGAGAGTGTGTACCTGCGCAGGTATTCGCGACCCCTCGAAACGCGCAGGACTGAATCCGCCCAGGCTCGGGCCGTCATTGCGGCAGAGCGTGCGTTAAGATCATGCTGAAACGCGCTTTCGACCTGCTCGTCAGTGGTATCACGTTGATCCTGATTGCCCCAGTCCTGCTGGTGATCGGCCTTGCGATCAACCTGGAGTCGCGGGGTCCCGCGTTCTTCCGGCAGGAGCGGGTCGGACGATTCGGTCGGACGTTCCGGATACATAAATTCCGCAGCATGACGGTCGATGCACCTACGCGAGGGCCCCAACTCACCATCGGCGATGATGCACGCGTCACGCGGGTCGGCGGATTCCTGCGGCGTCACAAGCTTGATGAGCTGCCACAGTTGATTGACGTATTCGTCGGCAACATGAGCATCGTCGGTCCTCGGCCCGAAGTGCCTCGATACGTGGCGCTGTATTCACCCGAGGATCGCATCCTGGTCCTGTCGGTGCGGCCCGGAATCACCGACCGGGCGTCGATCGAGTTCAAGGACGAGAACGAGATTCTTGGCGCGGCCCTCGATCCCGAAGCGGCCTACCGTACAGACCTCCTGCCCAGGAAGCTGGCGTACTACCGGGCCTACGTCCGGGAGCAGACTTTCTGCGGCGATTTCGCCATCATTCTCGCTACGGTCAAGGCGCTGCTGAGTCGCGGCGGTTAGGCAGCAGGGTGGCCGGCGGTGACGCCCAGCGCGTGGTCTGCATGGACCAGATGCGGTAGTATTCAACCAGGGGTGATCAGACCAGCTTCCGGATTTGTGGCGTGACGACACGCCGTTCCGGCAAGCTTGCAAGGTTGCTGTGGCGCACGAAGGCAGGATGCCGATGAGAGACGAGTCAAAATTTCAGTTTGTGCACAGTGCAATACGCTCGGTCATCTACTGGCCCCGCGGCGCCAAAAAGGCCTTGATGGTAGCGGCGGACCTGATCGCGTTACCGCTGATCCTATGGCTTGCCATCACCCTGCGCCTGGGCAGCGCCGAGCACGGGGATTCCGGCGGCGGCCTGCTGTTCATCGCGCTGCCGCTCGTCACCGTTCCCGTTCTTGTCAAGCTCGGTCTCTATCGGGCCGTCATTCGATTCATCAGCAGCAAGGCGCTGATCGCTGCGCTGCTGGGCGTGACTGTCTCCACGTGCGTTCTTGTCCTGCTCACGTACGTCCCGGGCTTTGGCTCGGTCCCGCGGTCGTCGCTGGTGATCTACTGGTCCCTGGCGTTGCTGTACGTGGGAGGCAGCCGGTATCTCGTTCGCCTGCTGCTCGCACCTAGTTCAAGTGCGGCCAGCAACGTCGTGATCTACGGGGCAGGTACAGCCGGTGCACGGCTCGCGCAAGCCATGGCGACGAGCACCGAGGCCCGGCCGATCGCGTTCATCGACGACGACCGCAGCCTGTGGGGCTCCGTGATCGGTGGGCTGCGGGTGCATCGTCCAGCCGATATCGACCGGTTGCGCAGCGAATACGACATCGACAGGGTCCTGCTGGCCATGCCCTCGGCGAGCCGCACGGTGCGGCGCGCAGTGCTCGAGCGCATCCAGGCCCCCGGCCTGCGAGTGCAGACTGTTCCTGACATCAGCGACATTCTCGCCGGCAATGCACAACTCGAGGATGTGCGCGACGTCGAGGCGAACGATCTGCTTGGACGCGAGCCAGTCGCCCCGATCCAGGCGCTGTACGATGCGTGCATCCGCGACAAGGTTGTAATGGTCACGGGTGCTGGTGGCTCCATCGGTTCGGAGCTCTGTCGTCAGATCGCGCGTGTGGGCCCGCGCCGGCTGGTGCTGTTCGAAATGTCCGAGCTGGCGCTGTACAGCATCGAGCGCGAGTTGAAGCTGCTCGCCCTGCATGAAGGATTCAATCTCGAACTGACGGCTTTGCTCGGAAACGCGCATCACCGCAATCGCCTGATCGAGATCATGCAGGCGTACGGCGTGCAGACGATTTATCACGCGGCCGCCTACAAGCACGTGCCGATCGTCGAGCAGAACGTGATTGCGGGGATTCACAACAACGTCCTGAGCACCTGGCATGCGGCGGAAGCCGCACTGGCCTGCCACGTGGAAACGTTCGTCCTGATCTCGACCGACAAGGCGGTGAATCCGACCAACGTCATGGGCGCCACGAAGCGCTTTGCCGAGATGGTCCTGCAGGGCTTGAGCACCCGCGGTGGACGCACCAAATTCTGCATGGTTCGGTTCGGCAACGTCCTCGAGTCGTCGGGTTCCGTGGTGCCATTGTTCCGCGAGCAGATTCGCAGGGGTGGTCCGGTCACGGTGACGCACCCGGACATCATTCGTTACTTCATGACCATTCCGGAGGCCACTCAGCTGGTGCTGCAGGCGGGTGCGATGGCC
>Ga0315273_10003933_pt1 | contig 18017 bp, 9 predicted proteins | sample YL17G02_0_MG_FD_205753 | JGI IMG/M metagenome (GOLD analysis project Ga0315273, IMG submission 205753) | Sediment microbial communities from Yellowstone Lake, YNP, Wyoming, USA - YL17G02_0 | ecosystem: Environmental > Aquatic > Freshwater > Lake > Sediment | place: USA: Wyoming | collected...
TCGGCGGCGGTCGGCGGCGTGGGCCGCGGCGGCGCCCACCCGCACGCGCCCTCGAGCGCTCCCTCGAGCGACGCCCACCCGGGCAGCGCGCCCCGCAGCACGGCGGGGGTGAGCGCTTCCAGGAGGTCGGGGTAGATGGCGTGGACGAGGGACCAGTAGCCGGCGTCGGCGGGCGGCGGCGGACGAGGGGACGAGGGGGGGTTGGGTGTCGGGTCGCGCGCCGACCGCCACACGCCCGCCTCCTGGTCCAGGCTGCCGCCCGCCGCCGCCGCCAGGCGGGCGGCCAGGCCGATGGGAGGGGATGCAGAGGCGGCGGCGGGCGGCGGTGGGGCGCCGGCGACTGCGCGCACGGCGCTCTCGCCCGACCCCCACGCCGCCCGCCCTCCCGCCCCCACGCTGAGCACGGGCAGCAGCTGGGGCGCCAGGTCGGCCGCGATCCTGTCCCCCGCCGCGGCCAACAAGGCAGCCGCCAGCCTGCAGCGCACGCGGGGCGGCAGGCGCGCGTGCGCGGCGGGCGCGGCAAGCGGGCCGGCGAGCCGCGCGCGGGCAGAGACGCCGCCGCCCAACGACCGCGGCGCCGCCAGGGCCGGGGCGGCGCCGGGCGGCAGAATTTGTAGCACCGCCTCCAACACGGTCAGCGCGCCGTCGGCGGCGGCGGCGGGCCCCGCGGCGGCTGTGCCCGCCGCGCGGCCCGCGGCGGGCGCGGCGGCCGCCGCAGGCGCCGCCAGCACCGCCACCAGCGCTGGAACGACATGGTGCGCCGCGGCGTCGCCGCCGAGAGACTTGGCCACGGCCGCGAGCGCGGCGGCGGGCGCGGGGCCGGCGGCGAGGGCGGCGAGCAGGGGGGCAACGACGCGCGCGAGTGCGGCGGGCCGCGGCAGCCGCGCCGCCGCTTCCACGAGCGCGTCCCCGGCGCCGCCGCCGTCGCCGGCCAGCACGGCGTCCAGACAGGCGGGAACCAGGGTGGACAGGACGGCGTCGGGGCCCGCGCCGCGCAGCGCGGCGGCGACGAGCGCGGGGCGGAGCAACGCTGCCGCCGCGGGCGGCGGCCCAGCTGCGTTGCCGTGCAGCATGGAGGCCAAGGATGTGCAGGCGGCGACGGCGGGCGCGCCGGGCGGCAGGCGGGCGAGGAGGAGGGGGGCAGCGCGCGCGGCGCCGGCGGACGCGTCGGCGCCTGCGCCGGAAGACGCGACGCGCAGGGCGTCTAGCAGGGCGGGCAGCGCCAACTCCGCCCCGGCCCTCGTCGCGGCCGCCAGCGGGCCGTCGGCGGCGGCGACGCGGGCCAGCGACGCCGCCCCAGCCGCGGCGCGCCCCGCCCCCGCGGCCGCCGCCGCCGCCGCCGCCGCGTCCAGGCCGTCCAGGACCGCGACCGCGGAGCCTATGTCGCCGTCAAACGCGGGGTGGGCCACGAGGTCGGACGCCGGGGGCGGGGCGGGCGCGAGCGCCGCGCGCGCGACGTCCGCTACGCGCCCCGGCGCCAGCGCCGCCGCCGCCGCCCGCCACCAGGCGCCGTCGCCCGGGTCGGCAAACAGGGCGCGCCCGGTGGCGAGCTGGACGGCCAGGCGGCCGAGGGCGGGGACGCCGGCGAGGGGCGCGAGGGGTGGCGGCGCGTCGACCGTCCCGCCTCCACCCCCTCCCACCCGCCGCCCCGGGTGCGGCCCGTCGAACAGGCGCACCCGCCCCGACCCTGGAATGACGCCGGGAGGCGGCGAGGGGGCGGTGTTGAGCGCGGCGGCGGCGGCGGGGCCGGAGAGCGCGGCGCCAAACGTGAGGTCGATCCAGGCCGGCACCCGCGACGCGGCCGCGGCCGACTCCAGGGCGGCGCCGTGCGCCGCAATCGCGGCCGCGCCCGTGGGGGCCCAGGGGGGGGGGGCGAGGTCGGGGAGGTCGGGGTGGAGCGACGCGCAAAACGCGGCGTCCGAAAACGCTTCCGGCGGCGCGTCATCCGCCGTCCACGCGACCAGGCGGGCCAGCGACGCGGGGTACTCGCCCGGCCGAAACTCGCGCCGCACGGCGCGCGTGAGCAAGGTCTTTGGGAGGCGGCGCGCGAGGGAGACGCAGTACCCGAGCTCCGAGAGCGCGTCGCCCGGCACGTGCCCTCCCCCGCCCGCAGCCGCCGCGGCCAGCTGCTCGTCGCCGCGGGCCAGACGCCAGGCGGTACGGGTCAGGTCGCGCCAGCCGGGGGGTGGGGGGCAGGGGAGGGGGGAGGCGGCCATGGTGGCGGCGTCCGGCTCGGCCGAAAAATCCAAGACCCACGGGAGCGCGGGGTGCGCGCCCGGGTCGCCCCATCGCCGCCCCGCGAGGCGGTTCAGAAGCAGCAGGTAGTCGTAGGTGGGGAGGGTGCGGGAGGTCCAGGCCGCGGTGGCGGCGGCGAGGGTTGCGGGGCCGGGCGGGGGCGGCGCGCCGGGCCCGGCGACCGCGCGCGGGGCGACGCGCGCGGTGACGCCGCCGCCGCCCAGCAGCACGTCGTCCAGCTCCAGAGCCAGCGGCGGCGCCCCACACTGTTCCGCGTGCGCCAGGGCTTGGGCGAGTTGGAGCAAGGCCACGAGCGCGCCGGAGCCGGCCAGCGGGCCGGGCGCGAAGCGCAGCGCGTCGCCGAGCGTCCGCTCCGCCGCCTCCCTTAACGCCCACGCCCTCCCCGATTCCTCGCACGTACACACCGCCAGCAGGGGTGCCAGGCGGGATGCGGGCGGCGGGCGGGGCGCGTCGGGCGGGCGGACACCGCGAGCGACGCGCGCCGCGCCCTCGACCGCCGCGCCGACCGCCGCTAGCCCCGCGACGCCGCCCGCCGGCAGCAGGTGGGCCACCACCCGCTCCCGCCCCTCGCCGTACCAGACCGTCGGTGCGGCGCACACGCAGGCGTCCAGGGCGCCGTCGGCCGCGGGCAAAGCTGGGGGTTGGGGGTCGGCGACAGGCCGCGCGACCGCCTCCCCCTCCCTCCTCCACCCCCCAACCGCACCATACTGGTACACGAGCGCGCCGCCAAAGTCGGCCTCTATCGCGGCCGCCAGGGCGGCCCCCGGTGGTGCGCGCCGCGCGGGCATCGTGGCGGCGGCCGCCGCGCCACCGCGCGCGGCGGGTGTCGCGCGGGGCCGCGGACGCGGGACCGGTCGCGGGAGGGAGGCGCGAGGGGGAGAGAGTGAGACAGGTGGCGCCGAGCGGCGGAGCCGTCTCTTTTTTCACACAGACAGGGGGGGCGCGGCGCGGCGCGTGGGCGCGCCGCGTGGACAGGCGGGCGGCAGACGTGTGGACAAATGGGCAGGCGGGCAGGAAAAGCGGCGGGGCGATGGTCTCGGCGTGCCCCTCGCGGTGGTGGTTGTCGTCGGGCGGTGTGTCTATCGAATCGTCTCGGTTCTCCCTCTTCTCGGTGTGTCGTCACTCGCGCCACAGCGGATGCTCGCCCTGCACCCAGGCGCCCGACGCGGGCGCCGGCCCCGGCGCGGACGCCGCGAGGCCGAGCGCCGGCGTGGCGCCCGGCGGCGGCCACGCCGGCTGCGCCGACTCGGCCAGGGGGGGGCGGTGGGGCGGTGGGGCGGTGATGGGGGACGCGTCGGCCTCGAGCAGGCGGCAGAGGGCGTCGACCGCCGACCGCGGCGACGCGGCGTCGGCGGCGACCGCGGGCGTCGCCAGCTTCGCCCAGCGGTCGCCGTCGCCATCGGGAGCGGTCGACGCCCACAGGGCGGCCAGCGACGGCGGCGGGGACACGTTCGAGGCGGCGACGACGGGAAGGGCGCCCGGCGCAGACGCCGCGCGCGCAGCGCAAGTCAGGGGCACGCCCGCGCCGCCGCCGCCGCCCGCTTCAGCGTCTTCGTTCCGCAGGCAGCGCAGCAGGCCGTCCAGCGCGTAGCGCGGCGCGGCGGCGGGCGGGGAGCCCCAGCCGGCGCCGGCGCCGCCACCGCCCCACCCCGCCGCCGCGGCCAACGCACCCCCACCACCCCCGCCACCGCGCCGGGGCGATCTTTTAAGCCCCGCCGCCGTCGGTACGGCGGCTTTCGGGGGCGGCTGATAGTGGAAGACGATGCCGCACACGCGCTGCGCGCGCTCGACCGCCGCGCCCGCCGCGCGGCCGTCCGTGAGTTCGACGTAGCGGTCTACGGCGGCCACGATTATGGCCAGGGCGGCCGCGACGCGGGGGGGTGGCCCCTCGACGACAAAAGTGCGGACTGGAGAGGGGAAGAGGAATGTGGGGGAAAAGTGGGTCAAACTTTTTTCCCCAACACTCGCCCTCAAACAGCCTCCCGCTCTCTCCGCATACCCGGGCGCTCGCCCGGGCGCCGCCCCGTGAACGACCGCACGTCCGCTCCACTCGCTCGGCAGACGTCGCGCACGGACGCGCCGCCGGGGCCGATGACAAAACCCGCGGCGAGAAGGGTGACGCGCACACTCGAGCCGCCCGTCGCCGTCGGCCCCGCGTCCACGATGCCTTGGAATTCGTCGTCCACACCCACGCCGCGGGCGCGGGGGCCGGAGGGGCGGGCCCAAGGGGGGAGGGGGGCGGCGGGGAAGGGGGGGCGGCGCGCAGAGGGGTGAGGGGGCAGCGCCGCGCCCTGGGGCCAGCCGCCGCCGATCCATTGGTCGGGCCAACCGTCTATGGCGCCGGGCGCGCCTTCGGCAAAGCCCAGGGCGTGGAGGGAGGCGGGGTGGGGGAGAGGGTCAGCGCCGGCGCCGGCGCCGCTGTCGCCGTGCGGCGCGCGGCGGGGCGGGCAGCGCCAGTCGCCGGAGCCAAAGTCAAAGGGAGACCCTCCACCGGAGTGCATGAAGGGCAACAAGGGCTGGAGGGCTGGGGAGTTCGAGGGCAGAGGCTCGCGCGTCGACCGATGGCGCGCCCCGTCCGTGAATATCCGGACGCGCGGCCGCTTGCGCGTTCACGAGCGTGGTTTCCATCGACTGCGGGGGGCGACCGCATCGCCGCGCGCTCGGGAGGCAGCGGGGCGCCGCCGGCCGCGCAGCGGCCGGCGTGGCGTGCGACACCCTCGCGCGCCCCAGCACCAACACCGCTCCCCGCCGCGACAATGGCATGGCCGTGCTCATCGATATGCGGGGCGGGAGGGGCGCAGGCGGCGGGCGGGCGGGGCTCGCCGCACAGCGCCGGCCCCGCCCCCGCGCTCACCGGGCAAACGGCGCGCGGCGACCTCGTGCGCGGGCGGCAACCGCAACTCAAAGGCGCGGGGGCGGAGGGAGATGGGGCGAGGGCGCGGCGGCTCCGGGGAGTGAAGGGAGAGAGCGGCAGCGCGCACGTCAGGCAGAGACGCCCCCCCGCCCGCCGCCGCCTGCCCCGCCTCCCAGTGGACGCCGCGGGCGCGTGTATCACTACATGGATCAGATCGGGGCGCGCCGCGAGCCCGCGGCCCACACAACCGAACCTCACGAGTCACGCGCCGCGTGCTGACCCTACCTACCTCGACCCTAGAACAGAACGCCACGAGTCACGCGCCGCGCCCGTCCCCGCCCCCGCTCCCTCCCTCCCCCCCTCCCACAAACAGCTGCCCGTACAGCTCCACCCCCGACAGCGCCAGCGCCAGCGGGGGCCGCCCCGGCCCCGCGTGCGGGCCGAGGGACCTCACGCGAAACGCGCGCCGCGGCGCGCATGCGGCGCGCGTCGCGGCGACGGGCCACGACGCCCACTGCCCGGGCAGCGTCAAGGACGAGTCGGCGGCGTGCGTTTTGAGGACGACCCAGGTCGTGAGGTCGTGAGAGGCTTCCAGGGCCCAGGAACGGGGCCAGTCGCCGGACGCGTCGGCGCGGAGGGAGTAGGTGTCGACGGCCAACGCGGCGCCCGGCCCCAAATCAATCTCCCACCACCCGCCCCCCCCCCCCGGCGGCGGCCCCGCCCGGTTGCACGCCGACGCCGCGCCCGACACGAGCGCCGGCGGGTGCGTGTGGCGGCAGGGCGGCGACGACGCGCGCACGGAGAGCGCGCCCGCGAGCGCCGGGTTGGCGTGGGGGCGCGTCCCGCCCGCGGTCGCCGCCCAGTGGACGACGCCGTTGGCGTCGCCGTCGGCCATGAAGAGGAGGTCGACGCCGCCGGCGGGGGGGCGGGGTGTGTGCCGCGCGGCGGCGAGGGACTCTGGGGTGGCGCGCGCCGCGGTCACGCTGCGCCCGGCGGCCGCCACCGCGAGCCAGGACGAGGCGCCGGGCGGGGGTGGGGACGAGCCCAGGATGGGCGGGTGGTCGGTCGAGGACTCTGGCGCGCCCGCCGCCGCGCCGGGCGCCGCCTGCGCGCGGCCGGCCTCGCCCAGCAGCGCGCGCAGCACGGCGCTGGACGCCGCCAGCGGCGAAGACGCCAGCGCCTTCAGCGTCGCCGGGCGCATGAGCGGGAAGCGGACGAGCGGGAGGACCGACTCGAGGTCGGGAATCGGTTTTTGGGGGGGAGGGTCGCCGCCAACACTCCCCAGCCCCGCGTCCCCTCCCCGCCCCGCCCACGCGAGCACGATGCCCAGCACGCGCTCCTCGTCGCAGGCGAGGCGCGGATCCGCCAAAAGCGCCGCAATCGCCGCGGGCGGCAGCGCGGCGAGCGCGGCGGGGTCGGCCTCGGCCGCGCCGGGGCACCGCGCCGCGAGCGCGGCCGCGAGCCCGGGCCGCAGACGGTCCAGGGCGGGCTCCAGGCGGTGGACTTCGGCGAGGGCGGCGCACAGGGCGCCGCCGCCCGACGGGGCGGGCGCGCGCGCGGCGGCCGCGGCGGCGAGGTCGGCGAGCCGCGGCACGCGCGCCGGCCCCCGGTCGCCCCCACCTCCCCCGCCCAGCACCAGCGCGGGCCCGACCGCGATGTGGCGGTAGCCGACGGCCGCGTCCCACGCCGCCAGGCCGACGTGCCGCGCGCCCGCGTGCGCGCGCGTCGGCGCGGGGTCGGCCCACGCCGTCCAGGGAGGGGTGCCGGGGTCGCCCGCGCCCACCGCGATGCCGCCCGCGCCATCGAAATTCAGCCAGAAGCGGGCAAAGGCGGCGGCGGGCAGGCGAGCGCCGGGGACGCGCGCGTGGCTCGCGGCCTGCTCGCCGTCGCGCTCAAACTTGAGGGCGGTGTTGCGGTGGGACCCCAGGATGACGGTGTAGTTGGGCTCGGGCTGACGGGTGGGGGGTGGGGAGGTGAGGGAGCGCCGGCGGCGACCGCGCCGGCGACGCCGCCCCCTCTTCCTCTCTCACCTCGGGCCCCGCGCGCGCGGCCGACGCGCCGCCCCCGCCCGGCGCCCCCGCATGCTGCCACCGTTTGGCGCCGGGCGTGGGGCGCACGATGACGGTGGCATCGTTGGAGCCTGGAGAGAGGCAAAAGGGGGACGGGGAGGGTCGGCCGCGGGGCGCCTCCCGGGCTCCCACTCCCGCCCACACCCCCATTGTCTCTCTATCACCTCGGACTTCAAACGTGAGGCAGCCGCGGCCGCCGTCGAGCTGCAGCGCAGCGTCGGCGAGCCAGGCGCACTCAAAGGGGGGGACGACCAGCACGGCGCCCGCCGTCACGCGCGGCAGGGGCATTGGTAGGCGTGCGTGCGGCGCGCAGGCGGGCGCGGGGCACGTGCGCAGGCGCGATGGACGCGGGCAATGGGCGGCCGCTCGGGCGCCGGCGCGGCGGGACGCCGGCCCGGCGCGCGGCGGGCGCGAGGAGCGGGCGCGCGGGAGTGGCGCGGGAGTGGGCGGCCGTGACAGAGGAGGCCGCCCGCCCCCTCGGTCTGCGCGCGCCCCGTCGCTCTCTTCTCTCCCTCTCCTCACCACGCCAGCCCCGCCGCCGCCCCGTCGGCCGCGTCGCGCGCCGCCTTGGCCGACAGCGCGGCCCGGTCGTCGACGGCGAGCGCGGCGAGATGCTCCCGAAAGGCCGCGAGCGCGGGCGCGAGCGGCCCCTCCCACCCGTCCCCCACCGCTTCACCCGCCGCCGCCGCCGCGTCGCGCGCGTCCAGCAGGCCGGCCGCGGTGGGCACGCCGTCGGGGTCGAACCGGGACGCGGAAGAAGGGGAGAAGGGGACGCACACTTTGCCCGTTTTGGGGTGCACACAGAAGGGGGCTTTCAGCAAGTGGTTGCGCTTCTTGGACACCTCCACGTCGAGGCGCGGGTAGGCGCACGCCAGGATGGCGGCCGCGGGGGCGCGCGCGATGGCGGCCTTGGCGTCGCGCGTGACGGGGTTGCGCGCGTCGGCCGCGGTCGGGCGGCCGGCCTTGGCGCATTCCGCCTCGAGCTCGCGCCAGCGGGCCAACGACACGGCTCCGCCGTCGTCCGCGGCGGGCGTCGGCGCCTTGGCCCAGCGCGCGGTCAGCCGCGCGACGACGCCCGCGTCCGGCACCGCCGCCAGCACTTTCCCCCACGTCCCCGACCCGTCGAGCAGCTTCTGCGCCGGCAGGATGGCTCCCGTCCACGCCTCGGCGAGGAGCTTGAGCGCGCGGTCGACCGCGGGGTGGAGCGGGGCGGTGGGGGACGGGAGGGCCAACCGCGGGACGCCGTCCTCGACGCCCTTGTAGATCGACAGGCAGGCGGCGACGGAGGAGCGCTGCTCATCCGTCAAAGCCCTCGCCCGCGCGTCGTTGACCCAGCAGTGGACGCCGCGCCGCCCCGAAAAAATCCACAACCGGTGTTTGAACCCGAAATCGTCCGCCAGCGCGACATCCAGCACCGCGACCGCGGCCGCCATGAGGGGCCAGCACCGGGCGCAGATGTGGCCGCCGTCGCCGCAGGACCGGACGTCGTCGTAGTCGGTGAGGTCGACGTCGAAGACGAGCTCCCGCTCGACGGGCGCGAACCCCGCCCCCCCCGCGTACGCCGCCCGCCGCGCCGGGTCGGCGGTGTAGACGGGGCCGACGTCGATCTTGGCGGGGGCGCGGGCCAGGACGGCGCGGCGGAGGGCGGCGGCGGTCGGGGCCGACTGGTAGCGCACAAAGACGTCGCCGTCGAGCGTGTAACACAGTTCCCGCCGCTTTGTGTAGGACGGGTCGGCGCCGGGGTGGCCGGAGTCGTGGGCGTGGGCGAGCCAGCGGGAGAAGTCGTCAAACGGGAAAAAGTGTTCTGAAACGGTGGTGGAGGGGTGGGGATTGGCGCCCGATTCGATGCCTCCGGCCCTCGAACAACTCCCACACCTCCCACCACCCCGCCGCGCGCTCTCACTGTAGTAGGCGGGCATCAGGTCGTGCACGCGCGCGCCCGCGCGCGAGTGCGCGGCCGCGGGGGCGGGCGCGGGAGTCGGCGCGGCGTCTGATGATACAGGAGGGTGGCGTGGGATGGGAGGCGGCTGAGGAGCGGCGGCGGCAGCGCCGCGCCGCGGCCGCGCGCCCATCGTCCGAACTGCGCGCCGCGCCCCGCCGCCCACCCGCGCCTCCACCGCGTCCCTTCTCCCCTCAACAGCTGCGCACCAGGCATCGCCTCCTCCTTGGCGGCCGCCGGCGCCGGCTCGGCGCGCGCGCGCTTGGGCACGGGGGAGCGGGCGGGGGCGGACATGGCGGTTGGAGGGTGCGAGGGCGCGGAGGGTGGTGCGGGGGTGCGGGCGGGGTGTGGGCCGCGGGCGGGGTGGCGGCGCGGGGCGGCCGGGCCGCGGCGGGGGTGTGGCGCGCAGGGGCCGCGGCGGACGAAACGACACGGCGGCCGCTGCCGGGCCGCCCTCCCCCAGCGCCCTGGAATCGACGCCGGCCGCGGCGCGCGCGCCCTGGGGTCGGCCGCGGTCCCTCTCGCGCGGCCGGCGGTTGGCACGCGCGTGGGAGGGGCTTGCAGGCCAGGCCGCGAGAGCCGCAAGGCCGGCCGGCCAGCCCGCACCTTCAGCGGGTGCCGCCACTCCCGCGCCTCCCTTCCCCGGGCGGCCCGCGCCCCCGGCCGCGCGCGATCCGACGCGCGGCCGCCCCGGCGCGCCGCCGACCGCGCGCCAGGGCGCAAAAGGCGCGAGCGCCGCCGCGCCGCGCGCCCCCCCGCCCGCCCTCCCGCATGCGGTCGCCGCGCGCCCGCCCGCGGGCGCGGCACGCGCCCGCAGCGGCCGCCCGGCGGCAGTCGCCGCCGCCGCGCCTCCGGCCGCGCGCGCCGCGCGTGCTCAGCCCCTTTCCCCGGCACGCGCTGCGCGTCGCGGCCCCTGAAGCGGCCGACGCGGCGCCCGCGACGCCATCACCCACCCCAGCGTCCGACGGGGGCGCGACGCGGGTCGATCCCCCCTTCACGCTCGCGCAGCTCGCGACCTTCCGCACCGCCACCGCCGCCGGCTCGGTCGACGCCGCGGCCGACGCGCTGGGCCGCGTGCCGTCCAAGGTGGCGGCCGCGCTGGCCAAGCTGGAGGCCGGCGTCGGCCACCCGCTGCTCGCGTCGGCGTCGCCGCTGCGGTTGACCCCCGCGGGCGCGCTCCTCGACCGCTACGCGGAGCGAGTGCTGGCGCTGGGCGCGGACGCTTTGGCCGCCGCCGCCGACGCGGGCGGCGGCGGCACGGGCCACGTGTTCGTCGCCGCGTCGCAAACCGTCGGCAACTACGCGCTCCCCCCCGCCATCGAGCGCTTCCGCCGGGCGCACCCCGGCGTCTCCGTCTCGCTGCAGGTCGAAAACACGCGGCGGTGCTGCGCGGCCGTCGCCGACGGGTCGGCGGACGTGGCCCTGGTCGGCGGCGCGGTGCCGCCCGACCTCGCGCCGTCCCTGCGCGCGGTGCCCTTTTGCGAGGACGAGGTCGTCCTCGTCGTGCCGCCCGACCACCCGCTGGCGCGGGCGGGGGACGTCGACCGGGACGCGCTGCCCGGCTTGGCCTTTGTCTCGCTCCACAAATCGTCGACCCTGGCCGGCGTCCGCTCCACCCTCGCCGCCGCCGGCGTCGACTGGCGGTCCCTGCCCGTCGTCCTGGAGGTCAACTCGGTGGAAGCCATCAAGTCGGCGGTGGAGGCGGGCATGGGGGCGGCGTTTGTCTCGGCGGCGGCCGTGCGCAAAGAAGCCGCGCTCGGCGTGCTCTCGCTCTTGCGCATCACTGGCGTCCCCCTGACCCGCACCCTGCACGCCGTCGTCGACCCGACGCGCTACCTGCCGCGCGCGGCGGTCCTGTTTTGCGAGGAAGAGTGCGGGCTCGACCTGTCGTCTTCGGCGGGGGGTGGAGGGAGGGGCGGCGCGCGCGCTGGCGGGCCGCTCTCGGCCGCACCCTCCCCGTCCTGCTCCCGCTACCCGCACCTGGCGCACCGCACGCCACCCCTGTCCGAGCTGGCGGGCGGCGTGGACGCCGCGGCCGCGGCGGCCGCCGCGCCCCCCCCGCCGACCGGCCCCTCGCGGACACCCCCCGCGCGCGCGGAGCTCCCGTTCACCCTCGCCCAACTGGCCACCTTGCAAGCCGTCGCCCGCACCGGGTCGGGCGTGGCGGCGTCGCTGGCGCTGGGGGTGAGCCAGCCGGCGGTGAGCAAATCGCTGGCCGCTCTGGAGGCCGCGCTCGGCGCGGGCCCGCTCGTGCGCCCCGGCCGCCGCGCGGGGCCGTCTGAGCTCACCGAGGCGGGCGCCACCATGCTGCCCCACATCGAGCGCACGCTGGCGGCGGCGCGCGAGGCCGCGGCGGCGCTCGCGGATATGGGCGCCGCGGGCGCGGGCGCCGTCAGGCTGGGCGCTTCGCAGACCGTCGGCACCTACGTCATGCCCCGACTGCTGGCCACGTTTCGGGCGGCCAACCCGCGGGTGACGGTGCAACTGACCGTCGACTCGACGCGGCGCGCGTGCGAAGGCGTCGCGGCGGGCGCGCTCGACGCCGCGATCGTCGGCGGCGGCGTGCCCGCCGACCTGGCCCCCAAGCTCACCGTGTCGCCGTACGCCGCCGACGAAGTGGTCCTCATCGTGCCCGCCGGCCACGCCCTGGCCGGCCGCGGCCCCGCGCCGCTCGCGGCGCTGCCGGCGCTCACGCTCGTCGGCCTCGAAGCCGGCTCCTCGGTGCGCGCGGCGCAGGATGCGACGCTGGCCAATGCAGGGGTACCGACGCACGCTCTGAGGACGGACATGGAGTTTTCTTCGGTCGAGGCGATCAAGGGCGCGGTCCAGCACGGCCTGGGCGCGGCGTTCGTGTCCCGCGCCGCCATCGAAAAGGAGGTCGCCCTGGGCCTCGTCGCCGCCGTCCCGCTCGACGGCGTCTCGCTCACGCGCACGCTCTGGCTCGTCGCGCCGCGCTCGCCGCGCGCCGCGTCGCCCGCCGCCGCCAAGTTCCTGGCCGACGTCGGGGCCACGTCGGCCGGCGTGGGCGCGGGGGGGTTGCCGCTGCGCGGGGTGGGCGCGCCGGCGCGGCGGCCGTGGGCGGACGAACGGTAGGGAGGGAAGACGAGCGTGCAAGAGAGACACCCCCGTGTCCCCCCTCCCCACCCCCACGCTCCCTTGCGCGCCGGCCCCGCGTCGTTCTCGCGGCGCGGCCCGTGCAAGCAGGCCGTTGATTTTGGGCGCGAGGGACGGAGCGAGACAGCGCCGCGTCGGCGCGCGGCACTCTTCTCTCCGCCACCCTCCATGATCTTCAGGTCGGCGCGCTGCGCCGAGGCGGCAGGCTCCCTCATGCCGCCCGCCGCCCAGGCCGCGCTGTACGGGGGCGGCGGGGCCAAGGTGGGAGGCGCGATGGGCGCGCGGGCGGCGGCGCGCGGGCGGGGCGGCGGGGGCTGCGGCCGCCGCCGCGGCCGTTCGGCGATCGGCACGGCGGCACCCGCCGGCCGCCGTGCGGCTTGGCGCACCTCCCCCGAGTGCTGCCGACCGTGATTGCGCGCCGCCTCTTCCTCCCCAGGCGCCCGCGCCCGCGCCCGACTACATGCACCTGCCCGCGCCTGTGCGCTACGAGGAGCTGCAGCGCGAGGTCATGAGTGAGTGATTGATGAGAGGGGGGAGGGGGTTCGGGGGCGGCCACCCCGAGCGCGCCGCAGGCGCGCCCCGGGTTGCCGGCCCGAAGCCTGCCTGCGACGCGCGATCGCGATCGAACACTAGAGGGGGGCGGGTGAGGACGCGACGGCGCCACGCTGCCGCGCGTCGCGCCGCCGACCGACGACCGCCTTCTTCCTCTCATCTCCTCAGTGTCGCTCAAGCCCGACCTCTTCGAGGGCTTCCGCTTCGACTTCACCAAGCCCCTCAACAACTCGTTCGCGCTCACACACTCGTTCTTTTTGGGGAGCGTGGAAATCCCGACCCAGCCGGGGCAGCCGGCCCTCAAGACCTCCCTGGGCCACTACGAGTTTGGCGCCAACCTGGTCTCCGCCACGGGCGACATGATCATCGGCCGCGTGCTGACAGACGGGCGCGTGACCGGGCGCGTGAAAAAGGATCTGTCCGAGCGCGCGTCGCTCAAACTCCAAACGCAGCTCTCGCCCGAGGCCGGCGCGAGCCAGGCCATGCTCGACGTCGACCTCAAGGGGAGCGACTGGAACGGGCAGCTGAAAGTGGGCAACCAACAATTTTTTGGTGCGGCGGGGAGACGGGGAGCGGGGGGGGCGGCGCGCGCGCGGCCGCGCCGGCCGCCACGCCTCCCCGCGCCTCGCTCACCCCACCCCACCTCTCCCCCTCGTCCCCTCAAGGCGTCAACTATTTCCAGTCCGTCACTCCCTCCCTCTCCCTCGGCGGCGAAGCCTTTTGGCTGCGCTCCCAGCTCAAGTCCGGGGCCGGCTTTGCCGCGCGACACGCGGGGGAATCGCATGTGGCCACGGCGCAGGTCGCCACCACCGGCCTGCTCTCCCTGGGGTACCTGCACCGCGTCTCGGACAAGGTCTCGCTCGCGGCCGACCTGCTCTGGAACTGGCGCTCCCGGGAGGCCGCCGCCGCCTTCGGCTACGACTACGCCCTGCGCCAGTGCCGCCTGCGGGGCAGGATCGACACGGACGGGCGGGTGGCGGCCTTTTTGGAGGAACGCGTCAACGTCGGCGTCAACTTTGTGCTCTCGGGCGAGGTCGACCACGCGCGGCGCGACTTTAAGTTTGGGGTCGGGATGACGGTGGGCGAGTGAGGGGGAGAGGGTGCGGGGGGGCGGTGGGCGTGTGGAGCAGAACCGGGCGGGCTCTCCCCGGCGCCCGCCACAGGCCGCTCCCACACGCCTCGCCCTCCTCTCGGCGCCCGCCCGCCGCTTCGGCCCGCGCCTGCTCGCCCCGGCGAGCGCGCCCCGGGCACTCCCGCCGCCCCACTCGACCGCCCGCGCGCCGCCAGCGCGCCGCCCCCCGCCGCGCGCCATGACCGACCAGGCCACCCTGCTGCTCAATAAGCAGCTCAAAGGTGGGCGATGGAGAGGGGTGGTGGGGCCGGGGCGCGCGGGAGAGGGCGCGGGATGGGCGCGCGAGGCGCAGCGGGGCGCGCCGCGCCCGCGCCCACCGCCGCCCGCGCCCGCCGACCCCCCACGCGGGCGGCCGTCATGGCGGCCCGGCTGTCGGGGGCGGCAGCGGCCGGCCCGAGGCCGGGCCCGGCCGGCGCGCCGCGGCGCGCGCCCCCGACTCGCGCGGCCCGCCCTGCGCCGACGCCACCTCCTCCCCCCTCTCCCCAGAGCTCACCAAGAAACCCGTCGACGGCTTCTCCGCGGGCCTCGTCGGCGACTCCCTGTTCGAGTGGGCGGTCACGGTCATGGGGCCGCCGGACACCTACTAGTGAGAAAAGAGAGAGGGAGGGGAAAGTGGGGGTGCCGGGGGCGCGTGTTTCGCGCGCCGCCGGGGCCGCGCCCGCGCCACCATCCACCACGCGCACGCACACACGATGGCGCCCACGCCACCACCCCCACCCCTCCCCCCTCTTGCAGCGAGGGCGGCTTCTTCAACGCGATCCTCACGTTCCCGCCCGACTACCCGCAGTCCCCCCCCTCGTGCCGCTTCACGTCCCAGGTGTGGCACCCCAACGTGTACAAAGACGGGCGCGTGTGCATCTCGATCCTGCACACCGCGGGCGACGACCCGCACGGGTACGAAGCCGCGTCGGAGCGCTGGTCCCCGGTCCACACCGTGGAAACCATCATGGTCTCCATCATCTCCATGCTCTCGTCCCCCAACGACGAATCGCCGGCCAACGTGGACGCGGCCAAGGAGTGGCGCGAGGACCGGGACGGGTTTAAGAAGCGGGTCGGGCGCTGCGTGCGCCGGTCGCAGGAGGACATGTGAAGGTGGTGGGGGGGGGGGGCGTGTCGACGCTTCGCACTGGGCTTGCTGCTTGCACGTTTGGGCGAGGGAGGGCGAGAGGGGAGCGCGGCCGCGCTCGGGGCGGCGGCCAGCCTGCCGCCACACGCCCGCGCGCCTCGCCGCCTTCTATCCCCTCTCCCGCCCCCGCTTGGCGCCTGACCATTCCGCACGACACCGCCCGCACGCTCGCCGCCCCCGCCGCCCCCTAATGCGGGCCGGCACATGACCGCGCGCCCTGCCGCATGCGAGCGCGCCCCCCGCCCGCACCACCAGACACCCTACTAGGCCGCTGCACGCGGTCACGCCCCGCGCCGGCCCGCCCTGGGCGGACACCCCGACTCTTGGTCGTCGTCGCGCGCGGCGCGCGGTTGGGCGGCGACGGCGGCGGCATGCAGGTGGGTGGATGGATGAAAGGGCGTGCGTGGTCGCCAATTGGCGGGCGGTGGGGCCGCAATGCACTCCGGCGCGGCGCCGTGCCGCCGCCGCCGCCGCCGCCGACTCGCCCCCCTTGCCCCCTCCCCAACCCCTGCAGGTCGTTTTTGTGACCACCGAGGTCGCCCCCTGGTCCAAGGTGGGCGGCCTGGGCGACGTCATGGCGTCGCTGCCGACCGCGCTGGCGTCCCGGTGAGGCGGGCGGGGAGCGAGGAGGGGGCGGGCGGCGAAACGCGAAAGCCCGCAGGCCCTCACGCACCCCCCCCCCTTTCTACCCTCTAGCGGCCACCGGGTCATGACGGTTGCCCCCCTGTACGAGTTCCGGGACGATTTAGTCGACACCGGCGCGGTCGCGCCCGTCGTCGCGTGGCGCCCCGGCGACGCCCCCTCTTCCGGCCCCGCCTGCGCGCTTGCCGGCGCGCGCCTGTACGCCGCCGACGACGCCGGCGTCGCGCGCGTGTTTGTCGACCACCCCGCGCTGCGCGTGGGGCCGGGGGCCGACATTTATGCGGCCGGCCCGAACTCGACGTACGCAACTCCCGGCGACGCCGCCGCCTTCCCCGACCTCGACGTCCGCTACTCCATCCTGTGCCAGGCCGCGGTGGCGGCCCCGCTGCTGCTGTGGGGGGTGGGCGGGTGGGGGGGGGCGGGGGAAGCGGCGGTCGCGGGGTCGGCGCGCGCGGCGGCCGACGGGTTGCTGGCCGAGGCGGGGGCTGACGGGTCCCTCTGGACTCCCACCACGACGACGACGCCGGCCGACGAGGCGGGCGGCGGCGACTCGGGGTCGCGCCGCGGCCGGCGGCGGTCGCGCGAGCTCGCCCGGGCAGGGGGGCGCGCCGCGGTCAGCGAGCCGGGCGCGCGCGAGACCGCGTTCGACCGGGCGGCGGCCCAAGAGGCGAGCCGGCCGCCGGTGATGTCGCCGTCGCGCGAGCGGCGCGAGGCGGCACGGCGGGCGGCGGGCGACGCGAGAACGGCCGCGGCGCGCGCGGCCAACGCGCGCCCGCCCCGGGCGCCCAGGTCGACGGTCGACGGCGGCGGCGTCACGGCGGCCGCCACGTCGTCGACCGCCGGCCAACAACCGTCGTCCCTCGAGCGCGCCGCCGCCTCGTCTGCGCCTGCCGCGGCGCCCGCGCCCGCGCGCGCCGCGTCGGCGCCACCGCCCGACCGCTCGCCCTCGAAGCCGACCGCTGGCGAGCTGCTGCCACCCCCGGTGCGGTCGCTGGTGGACCGGGGCGGGGCAAGGCTGGAGCCGGTGGAGGGGGCGGCGACGGCGGCGGTCCCGGCCGCCGCGACCGCCGCCCCGGCCGCCGACGCGGCCACGACCGCCGCCCTGGCCGCCAACGCCGCCGCGACCGCCGCCCCAGTCGCCTTCATCGTCACGACTGCCGCCCCGGCCGTTGGCGCCGACGCGACGACCGCCCCGGCTGCCGACGCCGCCGCGACCGCCGCTCCGGTCGCCTCTGCGCCCCTCCTTCCCGCCCGCGCCACCGTCGTGGTCATGGTCGACGACAGTGACCCCTCCGCTGGTGCCACCACGGTGCCGCCTCCGATCGAGGCCGCGACGCGGCCCGCCGCGCGCCGCGCGGTGCCGCCGCGCGTCGGCGCGACCCCTGCCGACGCCGCGGCCGCGGTCGCCGCCCTAGACGCGTCGTTGCGCGACCCTGCAGCAGCCGTGGCCCGCATCCAGGCGGCGCGGGCGGCAGTGACGCCGGCGGACGCGGCGGCCGCGGTTGAAGCGCTGGGGGCCGCGCTGGCGGCTGGCGACGCCGAGATGGCCGATGAGGCGCCGGCTGAGGCAGATTCCGAGATGGTCGAGGCGGCGCTGGCGGCAGCGGCCGACGCCGTGCCGCCTGCCGCGCGCGCCGACCTCCCTCCAACCCCCTTCCTCGTGCCGCCCGCCGACCCTCCCACGCGCCCCACCCTGCTCCCCCTCACCTCGCTCTCTTTGCGCCGGGGTTCCTCGTTGCCCAACGTCGCCCTGCCGACGCCGACCGACGCGGACGGGCGCCGGCTCGTCGTGAGAACGCGCGTCGGCCAAGACCTGCCCGAGCCGGAGGCGGTTGACGCGAGCGACACGGTCGCCATGGATGACGACGAAGGCGACGACGACCCTCCCACGCCGTCCGGGCGCGTCGTCGCGGCTGCCGCCCTCCTCACGCGCCCTCCTCTCTTCCCCGCCGACGCCGGCCCCCGCCCCGTCGCGTTTGTTGGCAACGACTGGCCATGCGGCCCGCTGGCGGCCTACATCCGGGAGGCGGCGGCCGGGGCGGGGCCGGGCGGGAGGCGGCGTGGCGTCGGGAGAGCCTATGGCGCCGCCCTAGCCTCCTCCCTCGTCGGCGCGCGCACCGCGTTTTGCATCCACAACCTGGCGTATCAAGGCGTGTTTGATGGGGGGGCCGCGGCGCGGCTGTGCCTGCCGCCAGAGGCGATCGCACCGCTCGAAGAAGGACACGAGGCGGCGGACGGCGACGCCTCCCCCACCTCCCCCCGCCTCAACTGGATGCGGGGCGCCCTGGCCACGGCGGACGCGGTCGTCACCGTGTCGCCGACGTACGCCCTGG
>Ga0315273_10003935_pt1 | contig 18015 bp, 15 predicted proteins | sample YL17G02_0_MG_FD_205753 | JGI IMG/M metagenome (GOLD analysis project Ga0315273, IMG submission 205753) | Sediment microbial communities from Yellowstone Lake, YNP, Wyoming, USA - YL17G02_0 | ecosystem: Environmental > Aquatic > Freshwater > Lake > Sediment | place: USA: Wyoming | collected...
ACTGAAAACCTTGCATATGAGGGGATGATATTCAGGGAACTTGCTGAGAGTGTAGATAATTATAAAACATCGGATGAGCGTTGGGATATGATCCATTTTATTGGATTCAATGCCTTGAACGAATGTGAGAAGGTCCTGATGAAACGGTTTAAAAGAGGAGCTAAAGCACGGTTCTACTGGGACTTTGATAATTCCTATATTAATGAAGGCAAATTGAACTCTGCAGGCTTCTTCTTGCGGGATAACCTTAAAATATTTGGCAATGATATGCCTGCTGGATGGAACTATGATACCATGATTTCAGCGGAGAAACCGATTGTACATCGCCGGGTCATTGATGCCTCTTCGGATGTAGCGCAGGTGAAACTTATTTCCCAATTATTGGGAGAAATACCTGATATCAATAAAACTAATTCACATCATACAGCAGTTGTTCTTTCAGATGAGAACCTTCTGATGCCTGTCCTTACAAGCCTTCCTGAGAATATGGGTGATATAAACATAACAATGGGATATCCACTTAAGCAGACTCTGGTTTATACTTTCCTGAGGCATCTGATGGATCTTCAAAGAAATGCTGCAACAACTGACGGAGTTGTTCGGTTTGGTTGCAAAGATGTTATAAGCATTCTTAAACACTCATTATTAGAAGGACTAATGAGTGAATCAGATGATGAATTGGGTAAGGAAATAATAAAAACAAATCTTATCCGGGTTCCTGCGGATCATTTTGAGAAGTCAGAATACCTGTCGGGTATATTCAGGAAGCCGCATACTCCGGCAGAACTCTCAGATTATTTTAAAGATATTCTTTCTCAGATTGTTATAAGTGATGATAGTAATACTGATAGATCTAAGGAAACCTTTGTGCAGGGCAATATCAGGAATGAGTTTATTTACAGGGTGGTTTTGTCGATAAACAGGCTGGAAAGCATAGTTAATAGTCCTGAGATAAGTTTTACTACAGAAACTTACATAAAAATCCTTGACAGAATGTTAAGAAGTCAATCTGTTCCATTTTCAGGAGAACCATTATCCGGGATTCAGATCATGGGGATTCTTGAAACACGGGCTTTGGACTTTGAGAATCTTATTATTCTGTCGGTCAACGAAGGTATTCTGCCAGCTGTATCTTCAGGTTCATCGTTTATCCCTTTCACTCTTCGCGAAGCTTTTGGTCTTCCATCTGTAAACCATCAGGAATCCATATATGCATACCATTTCTTCCGTCTTCTTCAAAGAGCTGAAAATGTTACATTTGTTTATAATTCCAACTCTGAAGGTCTAAGGAGTGGGGAGATGAGCCGGTTCCTGATGCAAATGAAGTATGAGGATTCATTGAAGCCTGATTTTATGGATCTTAACTTTGAGATAAAATCGAATTTTGCTCCCGGAGAAAGACTTGAAAGGAGAGAAGAACATTCAAAACAGTTAGTATCTCTTTTTCAGGACAAGAATAATGGCAGGACTCTTTCACCTTCTGCAATAAATACATGGCTATGTTGCAGAATGAAGTTCTTCTACCGTTATATAAACCGCCTGAAAGAACCTGACAATATCTCCACCGATATTGACCCGGCTATGCTAGGGAACATCCTGCATGAACTAATGAAGAATCTGTACCAGGATTATATTGGAAGCATACTGACGGTTGAGAAACTCGGTTCAATGATCAATAGCAAAAATTTTCTGGCAGAGATAATAAATAAGGCAGTAAATGAAAAGTATAAAGATGGGAGAAACGATCCTGTAAGTGGTAACGAACTTATTGTCAGAGATGTATTAATGGCTTATCTGATAAGGATTCTAAATACTGACAGAGCACTTGCACCTTTTTCCATTCTTAATCTTGAGGATTCTTTTAGCTTTGTTTTGTCCATTATATCTGATGGAGTCCGGGCCGAAATTATTACAGGAGGCAAGATTGACAGGATTGATGCCATCAACGGATTAAGAAGGATTGTAGACTACAAAACTGGTACAGTATCTGAATTTGTCAATTCAATCGGGGATTTGTTTATCGACGACAGGAAGAAAGATGCTGACGGATGGCTTCAGACATTACTCTACTGTGAGGCATACCGTACGTCACATCCTGGCAGTTTAATAAGACCATCAGTCTATAAAATTAAGAAATTGAACGGGCCTTTAAGTAATGATAAACTCAAATTGAAATCAATTAGCAGAAATGAAATTGAAATAGATAATTATGAAACAGTCAGAGAAGAATTCCTTTCCGGCCTGAAAACTTTAATCAGTACTATTTTCAGTGAGTCTGAACCGTTTATCAAGACTACAGACATCAGAGGAAAATGTTCCTATTGTCCTTACAGGATCTTATGCATGCGTTAAGCTTCGGAAAAAATGCCATGATTACCATTTTTTTTTATAATTTGGCTTAACTTTTAAAAAAGAGAACAAATGGTTACCGGTTATTCGAATTACCATGTTGAGGTAAGAAACGTAAAATTCATTGCTGATGACGGAAGGACATGTCCAAGAACAGCTATGGTAACCTTTCATAATGAAGAAGGTGAAGAAGTCAATTCAGAATTATTTGGCGCTGTCGATATTAATCAGGTTTACGCAATTATCAAGGAAGGGAAGGATCTTATTCTTGATAATTTCTATATCCACGAATTCTCTCTCTCTTCCTACCGGCGATTGCATGGCATAGAAAAGAAGGAAGTGGTAGCTATAAAAAAATTCTCTGCCAGGAACGCATTTTTTGAAGCGAAGGTATGCACAGACTTTACATATTCTTCGTTTTCGCCTGGGGAGGTCAGCTTCGACGGGAGTCATTTTGCAAAGGGAAAAGTCCTCTTTAACGGTTCGGTTTTTGGAACAGGAAACGTCATCTTTTCAAATGCCTTATTCAGAGATGGGAATATAGAGTTTACAGGATGTGTCTTTGGAGTCGGTGATTTTATGTTCAAAAACTCTATAGTTAGAGATGGAATAAAAGATTTCCAGGATATACAGTTTGGAGCAGGAGAGGTGAGCTTTGCCAATACTGAGTTTAACAATGGGGAACTGCTTTTCATCAATACACATTTTAACAGCGGGCGCTTTAATTTTAAGGTTACCAGGATATCAGGCGGGAAAGTTGATTTTCATTATTCAGTATTCGGTGATTCTGAAATAATGTTCGAAAGAACAGAGTTCGGTAACAGCAGGGTTGACTTCAGAACTGTTGACTTTGGCTCCGGAAGGATAAATTTTAACCGCTCTATCTTCGGAAATGGGGAGGTCAATTTTGAAGGGGCATCCTGCAAGTCAGGGAAAATTCAGTTTAAAAAAGCAGAGATGGGCCTTGGTCCTAAAAACTTCAACCTGATGGAGATGGGAGATACTGAAATCAGTTTTGAAAGGACAGATTTTGGTGATGGAGATGTTAGTTTTTATGAGTCAGCATTTCATACTATATCACTCAAATCGTGTCATCTGGATCATTATGTTGACCTTCGCCTTGCAAAAGCAGAGTTGCTTGATATTTCTGATACTATTGTCCGTGATATAATTGACCTTGAACCTTACGATTTCCCGGTTGAAATTAAAACTTTGGATATGTCGGGTATGAGACTTCTCGGGAAGCTATATATAGACTGGCGACACAACAAATGCAATGACGCTATACAAAATCAGGAAGGAACTACTTTAAGGCAAAAAGCGGAACAGTTCAGAATATTGAAAGAAAACTTCAGTGGAACCGGAAAATATGAAGATGAAGATGAAGCATATATAAGGTTTAAACGATTTGAAGCAAAGTCGTGGCTGACTGAACAACATGAGAAAGGTGGAATTGCAAAAATTGTCAGTCATGTTCCTGACAGTTTTCAATGGCTTGTATTTGATAAAATCGGACTTTATGCAACTTCACCTGGCAGGGTACTTCTAAGTGTTATTGTATTCTGGTTTTTCTTTGGATTACTCTATTTCATTGTTGATATCTCCGGTCTGGGAAAAACAATATCCGCAGTTGGAAACCCTGATAAATTATCAACACTTATTCAATCATTTTACCATAGTGCAATTACTTTCTTCACAATAGGTTACGGAGATGTGTACCCAATAGGATTGAGTAGAGTGATCTCCGGTTTCGAAGGTTTTATGGGAGTGTTTATGATGTCTTACTTTACTGTGGCTTTTGTACGGAAAGTACTCAGATAACCTTATTCCTCAATTTCGCGCTGCAGGGCAGCCATTTTTATGGCTGAAACAGCTGCTTCATCACCTTTGTTTCCAAGTTTTCCTCCGGCTCTGTCAATCGCCTGCTGTTGTGAATCAGTTGTCAGGACACCAAAAATAAAAGGAATATTATATTCCAGGTTAAGTTGAGTTATTCCTTGTGTAACTCCCTGGCATATATACGTAAAATGAGGGGTCTCACCCTGAATAACACAACCCAGACAAATGACAGCATCAAAATCATCGTACTCCGCAAGGAATTGAGCTCCCAGAGTGAGCTCAAAACTGCCTGGAACATGTTTCACAATAATACTTTTATCAGATACTCCATGTTTTTTCAGGGTATTGACTGCACCATCAAGTAATGACCATGTTACCTCCTTGTTCCAGTCGGAAACCACAATGCCAAATCGCATTTTGGTTGCGTCAGGGATATTTTCACTGTCGTAAGATGATAAATTTTTAGTAGCCATAAAAAACTACTTTATGAGAAGTTTTACCCTTGCAATGTATTTTTCGATTGTTGCACCTTCAGTACTCTCCGGATACTTGCTCTCAATTCTTTCATATAATTTTAAAGCATCGTTGAATTTTCCTGTTAACTCATATATCTCACCTGCCTTCATAAGGAATAATGGTGTATTAAAGGAATTCTCAGCAAAATCTGCCGCTTCAATATATTTTGAAACACCTTTTTCAAGATCACCTAATTCGACGTACGCGTCACCGGTTGCCCCTATTGCCAATGAACCGATAACTTTATCTTGCTTTGAATACTTGTTTAGAAAATCGATTGCTTCCTGATAGTTGCCAAGATGAAGATAGCATATTCCTGCACCGTACCTGGCAAGATTACCGGAATTGGTGAACTTATATTCCCTGGCTATATCAAGAAAACCAAGATAATTCCCGTCGCCATTCAGGGCGAGTTTTAAAGAATCAATTTCGAGATATCGCTCTGCCTGGTACATCTGTGACTTTGCTTCATCATTTCTTTTGTTAAGGTAGAGTTTTCCAAGCCAAACTATTCCAACCAGCAAAACAATAACTCCTAATCCGATCAATAATGTTTTATAATTCTCTTCAAGATAATGCTCTGTTCTTGTCAGTGTCTCCTCAACGCTGGAGATGGTCGTTGGATTTGAATCCTTTTTACTTTTAGCCATACCGGTCTTAAATAATTAACTTCTGAAATTTCCACCGCAAAAGTAATTTTTTTCAACCAATTTTAAAACAATTAATTTAATGATTATCAGATCAGATATAAAATATTCATTATCGAATTGAATATCAGCAATATTATTAAAAGCTAAAGGGTGTATTATTGTATTTTCTTTGTACGAAAAAGTTCCGATCGTCCGTATCTTTTTCTAACTTTGAAACATGAAATCATCTTATTGTGTGACTTTTGACTTTTTACTTTTGCCTTTTTACTTTATTTTCCATGTATCTTAAAAAACTTTCATTGACCAATTTTAAAAACTATGAGCTGAATGAGCTTGAGTTTTCACCAAAGATTAACTGTTTTGTTGGCAATAACGGAGTAGGCAAAACAAATATCCTTGATGCCATTCATTATCTGTCACTTACTAAAAGTTTTTTTAATAATATTGACAGCATCAGTATCAGACATGGTGAAGACTATTTCATCATTCAGGGAACATTTGTCAGAGACGGGGAAGAGAATCAGATATACTGTGCTTTTGAGAAACAAAAACAGAAATTATTAAAAAGGAACGGGAAAGAGTATCAGAAACTTTCTGACCATGTCGGAAGATATCCTGTAGTTATGATATCTCCCGCCGACAGTGCTCTTATCACAGAAGGAAGTGAGGACCGCCGTCGGTTTATGAATAAAATTATAAGTCAGTACAGTGCTGATTATCTGGATTCTGTACTAAGATATAGCAAGGCGCTTCAGCAGAGGAACAAGTTGCTTAAAGATATTAAATCATCGGCCAAATTCGATAGCGATGTCATTTCAATATGGGATGCCCAGTTAGTAAAGTATGGAAGTTTTGTTTACAATGAAAGAGATATCCTTGTTAATGAACTCATTCCAGTTTTTCAGGAATACTACACCCTGATCTCTTCGGGTAAAGAAACAGTAAGGCTTAAATACCGGTCACATCTTTCCGAGGGCAGTTTTACGGAAGGCCTGCAGAACTCTATTGCTAAGGACAGGTATCTCGAATATACGACAATCGGAATTCATAAAGATGATTTGCTTCTCGAAATGAATGACTTTTCAGTAAAATCACTTGGTTCCCAGGGACAACAAAAATCTTACCTTGTAGCTCTCAAGCTCGCAAAATTCGATTATATAAAAAGAAAAGCCGGCTTTTCACCTATATTGCTTCTTGATGATATCTTCGATAAGTTTGATGCCGAACGCGTTGAGCAGATTATAAGACTTGTTGGTAATCAAAGGTTTGGACAGATCTTTATTACCGATACTCACCAGAATCGCCTGCAGGATATTTTATCTTCCCACGAGACTGATTATAAACTTTTCAAAATTGCTGGAAACGGAATAGTTGAAATAACTCAGAATGGAAAAACAATTCAATGAGACGAAGTAAAACAATATCGCTTGCCGAAGCAATGAATGATTACATAAAGGAGATGAATCTTGGTGGAAAGCTCAGCGAGATTGCTGTTATTAACTCCTGGGAAGAAATTGTTGGAAAGGCAATTAGCTCCAGGACGACAAAAATCTTTATAAAGGAGAGTATTCTTTATATCCATTTAAATTCATCGGTGGTTAGAAACGAATTACTAATGCTCAGGGAAGCCCTCAGGACAAAGTTAAATGAAAAAGCAGGCAGCGAAATAATTAAAGAGATTGTTCTTCGTTAATGCATCCTGCAGTCTTGCTGTCAATCTTTCAGCCCTTAAACTATCTTATAATCAGTTCCTTCGATCAGTATCGATTTCTTCAGGTTCTTATGAGATGTGAAATGAAACTCATGTCCTCCGGAAGATAAAAGAACTTTTTTATTTTCAATTTCAATCGAAACAGTTGAAGATTTGTCTTTATGGATCAGAAAGTCAGCAAGGAAAAAAGCCTTTTCGACTCCGTCACCACGCCTGAAATTCCAGACTTCATCGGGCAAAGCCAGCCTCTTCCCGTCATATATTGATTCCTGAGGCAACTCTTTTATTATATGATAAACTTCATAATTATTTTTCTCATTCAGATCAGTGAAAGAGACCGGATTTCTCTCAATGGCTGCTTTGAGGAATGGGCGCCAGTCTATTTTATCCATCTGCCTGTAGACATAAAGCGACAGCAGAGCTGTTTCTGAATTTTCCTGTTGTCTTGTTATAAGATTAATTATCTCTTCCCGGCTGTTTTCAATTTTGATCTCAAGTTTATCTGTGACTCTAAACCTTTTTTCAGGATCAGGAATTTTTGGATCAATGAAGATAAAATCATTCAGCTCTTTAAACATCTCCTGTATGATTTTTTCATATTCGGTGCCCGTTTTTTTGATAAACTCCTTTTCAATTTCTTTCAGACTTTTTCCGGAATGTTTATCAAGAATTGTCTCAATATCATTAAGCATTATTTTCCATTGAATGGGGCTCAGGTGAAAGTCATCTCCTTCAATTTCTTTAACAAGTGAACTACGTGTTTCGGCGGAAACCTTGAACTTGCTCGTATGTTCGTATTCAAACATTTTTTCCAGAGATATGTATCTCACTGTACCTGAACATTCACATCTGTACTGAAAAAGAGTTTTGTATTTTGATTTAAAGCGAAGGAAATTAATAAAAATCAGGCTGGTCAATTCAATCACAAGAAACTCCTTTAGCTTCTCTGAAAAGAGAACATAAGCATTCTGATCAATTGTTGCCTCTTGATATAAGGTATGTATATAACCAGAGATATGGGATACGATAGTTACCTTTTCATTCTCCATTGCCCTTCTTGCCTTTTCAGAGAGCGAAGTACCGTTATACCACATATTTTTAGTTACGATCCTGCGGTTATTGGTTATTAATCCCTCTTTCTCGATAATGAAATTCTGAGAGTGAAGAGGAGTGGCTATCAGGAAAATCTTCTCCAGGGGCACTCTTCCGACTACAAACATTGCTGCAGCATAAAGAGCAGATAGCGAAACACATTCTCCGGCACCTGATGTGAAATTATCCTTATACCTGAAAGCTCCCATGGCTTCTATAGTTTCAGTCTTCCAATAGGGAATTATGTCAGAATCGTATTTATCGAGTCCAAAATGTTTTCGAATATCAATATCGAAATAGTATTTGTCACCCTCATATCCAAAGAGCGCATTGGATTGTTTGAGCATATCTATATCGAAAAAATCGCTAAACCTCCCAATTTCTATACTCTTAGTTGTAAGACCCCATGTTGAGAGATCAAGATTGAACACATAGTTCTGAATAATATACTGTTTTATCCGGTTGGCTTTAACGTTGAAGCTCTTTCTTTCTATATCCTTAAACCATGGGTCAGCTCTCCATTTCCACAATTCAGGCGACATTATATCTGCAAGAATCAGTGGATAAAAGAGCTCGGGGAAAATGAAGATCTCCATGTCAGAGAGCGTAAAGGCCGAAGAATACTTTTCCAGAATCTTTTTGTCTGAAAAGTCTTTTGTGAAGGTTGAATCCATAAATTGTTTTAATATTCTACAAATCTAATAACACAAAACCGGATATAAAGTTCTGCGGAGTGGGGGATAAGATTTGTAGGATAAGGTTATCCTTTTAAAAGAATTTCTCAATCTCTGAGAAGAAAAAATCAGCTTCCTGAATTGCATTTTCTGCACTATCCGATCCATGAACTGCATTCATCTGTACCGATACAGCAAAGGTTCTCCTTATTGTACCAGGGTCAGCTTTTGCAGGGTCTGTGGCTCCAATAAGTTTTCTGAATTGCTCTACAGCATTCTCATGCCTCAAAATCATAACAACAACAGGTCCGGATATCATAAACTCAATCAAACCATCAAAGAATGGTTTGCCTTTGTGAACGGCATAAAATGATTCAGCCTGTGCAAGAGTTATTTTAACCATACGCATTGCGGCTATCTCAAATCCACCTTCGTTGATCATAGCAAGAATGGGCCCTGTTTTACCTGTCCTGACTGCATCTGGCTTAATAATGGAAAAAGTAAAATCTCTGTACATATGAAGATTTTTTGATTTTTATCTATAGAACTGGTCTTAAGGAATATTATTTATCTTTGTCCCCTTGAATAAACGCCGGTTATTGTGATAGATCTATCCAAATATACAAAAGAATTATCAGAACTTTTCTCATCATCAGAGAATATATTAATAATATGTCATATCAACCCTGATGGTGATTCTGTGGGCGCGCAATTGGCTCTATACCATTATTTTAAGGACAAAAGTAAAAATGTCAGCCTTATGGCTCCTAACTATCTTCAGGAGTTTTTAAAGTGGATGGACGGAGCCGATATGATAAATATTTTTATCAAGGAGAGGAAGAAATGCAGGATGCTTATTGAAGGAGCTGATCTTATTATCATGATGGATTTCAATCAGTCCAACAGAATGGGTGAAGCAGAAGAATTTGTTAATGTTTCTAAAGCACGGAAAGTGGTCATTGATCACCATCTCGATCCTGAGAATTTTGCCGACATGATAATATCCGATCCTTCAAAATGCTCAACATCAGAACTTGTTCATGAACTCATATGTGATATAAACGGTGTAAAATTCATGAACAAGTCTTATGCTGAGGCACTTTATGTTGGTATTATTACCGACACAGGCAATTTTGAGCACGGAGCATACTCTTCCAGAACATTCAGAATTGTTGCGGATCTGATCGAGACAGGTATTAATAAGGAGAAGATAATCAACCTGATCTACAATAATTTTTCTTCCGACCGTATCAGGTTACAGGGTTTTGCTCTTAACAAAAGGATGGTGGTCTTTCCGGAATTTAAGACTGCCTATATATATCTTTCAAAAGATGATTTAAAAGAGTATAACCACGTTAAAGGTGATACGGAGGGATTTGTAAACATGCCACTATCAATTAAAGGGATAAATTTTTCAGCTCTGTTTATTGAAAAGGACAATTTTATTAAGCTCTCTTTCAGATCAAAAGGGCAATTCCCATCAAATGAATTTGCTTCACTCTATTTTGCCGGGGGAGGGCATCTGAATGCTTCCGGAGGAGAATATTCTGATACTCTGGACAATACAATAGCATATTTCCTTGCCGTTCTTAAAGAGAATGTCTGGAGATTTGAAGATAATGTGTAATTGTATGCTGATCAAAAAATTAGCGATCATATTTTTTATTGTGTCACTCGTTGCATGCGGGGATAATCCTGGTAAAAATAGCTTAAATACCAGGCCCGGACCGAATGAAATGGCTGACCTTAACAAATATCTGGTGCAAAAAGACAGGGAAAGAATTAAAAATTTTATTGAGAGAAAGAGTCTTCAGATGAACGAATCACCCACAGGACTCTGGTATCAGATAAAAAAGGAAGGAACCGGGAATGTTTTTAACTATAATGACAAAGTTGTATTTGATTATGAGTGTTCGCTTCTCGATGGCACCAGATGTTATTCATCTAAAGATCTGGGTCCAAAGGAAGTTATTCTTGGAAAGAGCGAAATGGAATCTGGTCTGAATGAAGGCCTGAGGTTACTGAAACCGGGTGCTGAAGCTATATTAATAATACCGCCCTACCTCGCATATGGACTAATCGGAGACAGAAAAATGATCCCATCAAGGGCGGTAATTGTCTATAATGTTAATATCTTGCGGCTCAAATAATATTTGGATGAAGTGTTACGTTAAAGATGTATTGAAATTATTTAAAATTAAATCCATGATTAAAAAGTGTTATCAGTCAATTCTATTGTTTTTAGCAGCTGCTACAATATTGTCACTTGTATCATGCAATCCTGCAGCAAAGTATGAGAAAACAGAAAAAGAATCAATAAATAATTACCTCAATAGTAATAGTAATCTGAATTATGAATTAAAACCAAGCGGTTTATATTATCTTGAGGTCCAGGCTGGAACCGGACGTACACCTGTTGCACACGATACTGCCTATATTCAATATACCGGTAAATTGCTTGACGGAACCGTATTTGACTCTAATGTCGGCAAGACTGATCTGATTTTTCCTGTAGCTGAAGGGCACCTTATTTCAGGATTTGATGAAGGAATTACATATATGAAAGAGGGAGGTAAGGCTTCATTTCTTATGCCTTCGAATCTTGCCTATGGTCCTACAGGTTATTACTCCATTCGAGGGTATACTCCACTTATATTTGATGTGGAACTTGTTCAGGTAAAACCTGGTCCGGGGAAATAGAATCATTGTATCAGAAATACTGCAAGTTTATCATTCAGTAATGGCAAGTCTTTTTTCCAATCTGATATTTTCATTGTCCTTATCGATTCTGCGGGGAGTGTAATATCGGTTGCAATACAGAGCAATGTATCATTATGACAGGTAGTTAAAATCGACTCCATCATTTTTTGGTTCCGGTATGGTGTTTCCATAAAGATCTGTGTAAATCCGTCTCCTGCTTTTTTTTCAAGTTCCCTTAGTTTTGCAGATCTTTCTGCTGGCTTTACAGGCAGATAACCATTGAAGGTAAAATTTTGTCCGTTTAGTCCCGAAGAGATTAGAGCAAGTACTATGGATGATGGTCCGGATAAAGGAGTTACAGTAATTCTTTTCTGATGAGCCAGTGCAACTATCCTTGCACCAGGATCAGCAATCCCGGGTAGCCCGGCTTCACTTAAAACACCAATATCCGATCCATTCCACACAGGTTCAAGATAATGTGCAATATCCGAATCACCAGTGTGTTCATTTAATTCGTAAAATACAGAATCATTGATCGGAAACTCTTTATCAATGAGTCGTAAAAACCTTCTGGCACTTCTTACATCCTCGACTATAAAGAAACGTAACTGCCTTGTGAGACCGATAACTTTTTCGGGGATCACTTTATTAAAATCATCTCCTCCCAGAGTTACAGGTATGAGCCAAATCCTGCCGTTCACATTTTTAAATTTTCTAACTCAAATATAGCAAAAAAACCTGTTGCGGACCTTATTGCAAAAATTGCGTGTCCTGTTGTCTTTTACTGATTTTTAATATAGGTTTGTCAGGAAATATTTTTAATGTGAAAATAACATTCCTGGGAACTGGTACATCACAAGGTGTCCCGGTTATAGCCTGTGATTGCAATACATGCCTTTCTTCGGATCGGCACGATAAGAGACTCAGGACTTCGATCCTTCTCGAAACAGACGATACAACACTGGTCTTCGATGCCGGTCCCGACTTCCGCCAGCAGATGCTCAGGGAACATGTTGCTAAACTCGATGCAATTATTCTCACCCATGAACACAAAGATCATGTTGCAGGTTTGGATGATGTGCGGGCATTCAACTATAAAAGTGAGGATGCCATCGACATTTATTCTGAAGAGAGGGTGCAGAAGGTGATTAAAAAAGAATATTCATATGTATTTTCTGAATATCAGTACCCCGGAATTCCTAAAATGAGACTCAATACTATTACAGATCATGGTTTCAGTATCAAAAAGATAAAGATAATTCCCGTGAGAGTGTTTCATTACCGTCTTCCAGTTTTCGGATTCAGAGTCGGTAATTTCGCATATATAACTGATGCAAATTATATACCTGAGGAGAGCAAAGAGAAACTTTACGGAGTAAAATACCTGGTAATAAATGCTCTCAGAAAGGAAAAGCATATTTCTCATTTCAGTTTAAGAGAAGCGGTAGATTTCATCAGAGGAATATCACCAAAAAAAGCTTTTATTACACACATCAGTCATCAGATGGGATTACATGCTGATGTTACAAAAGAGTTACCTCCTGAAATTACACTGGCTTACGATGGCTTAAATTTTATGTGTAAAGAGTGAAAAGAATTGAATACTATTTCTTTTTAAAGGTCTTGTTAAGTTTTTTCTGATAATCTTTTGAAAAATAGTACCTGTTTCTGCCAAGCTGTGATGAACTTACCTGGGAACTTTTCTTTCTTTTTTCATAAAATGGATTCTTTTTTGCAGGCGCACAGGCGGTAAAAATCGCAATCAGAAAAAAAATAAATATATAATTCAGTATTTTAATTGTTTTAGACATTATCACATCTACTTTTGAATCATCCCTAAATATACAACATAATTATCTAAAAGAAAAAAATTGATCCAATTATCTGTTTAGCATATTTTTGGTACAAACACATGAAAACATTTTTTAAATGATTTGTATGTTTTATATTGCATATGGAAATTTAGCTTTTTTACGAATTAATAATAAAAATGTTACCTATTGTGGTTCCTTTACCCGGTAAATATTTAATTCATAATAATTATTAAATGAAGAATATTGGAAAATCTACATGGTTGTTATATCTGGTTTTACTTCTTATACCATTTTCAGTCTATTCACAGGCGCTTTATGAATTAGGGATTGAAACAGACTCCGGACTGAATTTTAACGGGATAGTTCTGTCAGATAGCAGCTCAATTATTCTGGACAGGAGTAGACCTCTGTTTAGCTTTTTACTCAATTCGGCGCAACACAATTCCGGAGAACTCAATGCTTTGAAAATAAATGACATATATTCGCAGACTTATGAAAATAATCTTACTGTGACCTATAAAATATCTGATCATTATGAATCGGGGCAGAAGGGAGAATTAACATTTGAATATACCGGCGATGATACTGTTTCAATAAGTAATGTTGTACCTTTTGGTGAAGACAGCGGTTCAGTATATATAACGGGTAAAGGTCCGTGGGACCTCGCGCGTGCCTGGTTATACCGCCCCGGTTTTCGGCCTGTCAGGGTAATCCTTCCTGACAATGCCTGGGAATTGGGATATTCCTCTTTTTTAGTCGGGAATGGATACTCTGTATGTTCCATAGCCAGACGGCTTAAGATTGAAGGCGGCCAGAAACAAAGATATGAAACAATTTTACCACCTAAAGCAAAAGTCACCTACTCCATTCATGCTGAAGTATTTAAAGGAGAATGGCAAACAGGACTTCGTAAGATTTTCAGAGACAGGTATTTGTTTGATCTCGAAACTTTTGACAACTCATTGTTCTGGAGAAAGGATCTCGAATGGATAAAGGAAAGTTACCTGATCATTCTTCAGATGGCATGGGACAGGGAATTCTATGACAGATTAACCGGAAAATATACTTATGCAGAAGAAATAAAAAGAGGAATCAACCTGTTCGGTAATATCGACGTATTTGGAATCTGGCCAACATGGCCACGGCTTGGCCTTGACCAGCGAAACCAATGGGATATGTACAGGGATCTGCCGGGAGGAACTGAACAACTCAGGAATTTTGTAAAAATGTCACGACTGGCAGGCACACGGTTTTTTATAGCATATAACCCATGGGATAACAGCACAAGAAAAGAGGATCATTACAAGGGAATGGCACAACTGATTGCTGAAACTGAAGCAGATGGAGTTGTGCTCGATACCAGGGGCAGTTCAAGTTTTGAACTGCAGGCTGCTGCGGATAGCGTAAGGAAAGGAGTTGTTATGTACTCTGAGGGTATGGCAATTCCTAAAGACATGCCTGGAATCATTTCAGGAAGGGTTCATAATGCTATCTTTCTGAGTCCGGAACTGAATCTTAATAAGTTAATCAAACCGGATTTTTCTATTTTCAGGGTTTGTGATGTCGGAGAAGATATAATCCACCGGGAACTTGCGATAGCTTTCTTTAACGGGTACGGGACAGAATTGAATTTGTTCCGGCCGGGCGGCAGAGATGAAAATTATAATAATGACCTGAACTTTTTGGCACGTACAACATTCATTCTCAGACAAAACAATGATGTCTTTCTTGATAACGACTGGACCCCGATGATTGAAACAAAGCTTGATAATGTTTTTGTAAATCGTTGGAAATCAGGTCAAAAAACTATTTATACAGTTCTGAACATGAGACCGGAAGGTGTTAATGAAAAATTGTTTGAAGTCGATGGCACTGAGGGAAAACACTACATTTCAGTATGGAATCATGAAAACCTGATTCCGGTGCATGTTAAAGGAAAAGTCTTTCTTCCGGCTAATGCTTCTGGCTGGCAACCATCATTTTCGGGTACCAGAAAAGAGGGTTCTGTCGATTGTATTGCTGAATTGCCTGATCTCATAAAATCGAAGCTGGTTGGAGATTCGATAAAGATCTCAGGCAATCAGTTGAGAAAATTAATAATCTGGAAAGGAGAACCATCTTATAAAACTTCATATAAAGAGTTCAGAGTATTAATAGACACAACTATCCGAGTAAAAGATATTTTTGGTTTTTATGAGGGCAAAATCGTTTTACAGCTTATCGAAAACAACAGATTAAAAGACGAGAATATATTGTTGCTGAAGGGAGGGAAACCGTGGATTATCAGTAAAGTAAGCAGGACAAAAAAATCTGCAAATCTGCCTTCTGACATGGTCCTCGTTCCAGGTGCGCACTTTTCATTTAATGTATCTTCAAATGATGACTTTATAACTTACCCGGAAGTTAATGGCAAAGATGTAAAAATTGATAGTTTTCTGATCGACAAATATCCTGTCACCAATGCACAATACTATGAATTTCTGGTTTATTCAGGCTATAGGCCGGCAGATACTACACGGTATTTAAAAAATTGGGAATCGGGAATCTTCAAACAGGGACAGGAAAAGTATCCTGTTGTTTATGTTAGCTACGAAGATATGCTCGCATTTTCAAAATGGGCACAGAAGAGGCTTCCGGTTCAGGCTGAATGGCAACTGGCCGCCCAGGGGCCTGATAAAAGAAAATGGCCCTGGGGTGATGAATTTCATGGAACAAATTGTAATAATGCATTTGGCAGGCCAACTCCGGTCGATGCATTCTCAAAAGGTCAGAGTCCCTGGGGGGCATTTGATATGGTAGGAAATATCTGGCAGATGACAAATGACATGTATTTCAACGGAACATCTTATTTTACTGTAATTCGAGGCGGAAGTTATTATAAACCTGAGTCCAGCTGGTGGTATATCCAGGGTGGACCTCAGTCTCTTGACAAAACGCAGATGTTACTGATGGTCTCGCCCGGCTTCGACAGAAGTCCTACAGTTGGCTTTAGATGTGTTAAGGATATTGACCCCGGGAGCTTTAAAGACAAAAGACAAAAGTAAAAACGCTAAACGCTAAACTATACATTAGGTTAAATTTCTATTCTACCTGCTCCATTCGGAACATCTCCGTAATAAAGGAATTCCAGTCCTGATAATTTAATTCCCTTCTTAATGAATTCGTTTATGACTCCAAGAGGATAGTTTATCCATTTCTTGCTGGTATTTACAAATAGTCCGTTAAGCTCGGCTTCTGAATCATCATTGAAATTAATTGTGCTGAATTTTAGAGTATTGCCTTTTATCTTCCTGATCAGAAGAAATGTTCCATAGTTTAAGGCACATGGAAAAACAAATCCTCCATTATAATCTGTATGTTCACCTATAAGATTAACTCTTCCAGGGGAGAAAAAAAGAACAGGTTTATCGTTCCTGTTCCCGTATTTTTCATAAAATTTTTCTGTGAAATTTCTAACATCCATTATTATACCTTCAGTTTCTTCTCAATTTCGTTTATCTGGTTTCTGAAATGTTTGTCTGTGTCTATAAGATTATTAACAGTCTTGCATGCATGAAGAACAGTTGCATGGTCCTTTCCTCCAATATGTGATCCTATACTGGCAAGAGAGGCTTTTGTAAGGCTTTTCGAAAAATACATTGATACCTGTCTTGCCTGAACAATCTCTCTCTTCCTGGTTTTACCCTGGATAAGATCAATTGGGATCTTATAGTAATCACACACTATTTTCTGAATATATTCAATAGTTATTTCGCGCTTCGATGTACTTATCAGTTTTTCGACCAACAATCTTGCCAGATCGAGAGTGATCTCTTTCCTGTTTAAAGTCGATTGGGCATAAAGTGATATAAGCACTGCTTCAAGTTCTCTAATATTATTCGAGATGTTAACAGCCAGGAATTCGAATATTTCTTCGGGCAACTCGATCCCATCGTTATAAGCTTTCTTTTTCAGAATGGCGAGCCGGGTCTCATAGTCAGGTCTTTGAAGATCTGCCTGAAGTCCCCATTTAAACCTTGAAAGAAGTCTCTGTTCCAAACCCTGTAGTTCAACGGGAGGTCTGTCGCAAGTCAGAATCAGTTGTTTGCCTGACTGATGCAGGTGGTTGAAGATATGAAAAAAAGTATCCTGTGTTTTTTCTTTTCCTGCAAATTCATGAACATCATCCAGTATCAGTACATCAATCATCTGATAGAAATGAAGGAAATCATTTTTATTATTGTTTCTGACTGATTCTACAAATTGAGTCTGGAACTTATTGGCATTCACATACAGAACCGTTTTATCAGGATGTTTCTCCTTCACGAGGATGCCGATAGCCTGAGCAAGATGAGTCTTGCCAAGTCCTGAATCTCCATATATCATCAAAGGATTAAATGCAGTTCCGCCGGGGTTGTTGCCAACTGCAATACCTGCTGATCTGGCCAGCCTGTTGCATTCTCCTTCCACGTAATTACCAAAATTATAATCAGGATTCAGTTTAGGGTCAAAATGTACTTTTTTAATTCCAGGGATTACAAACGGATTTTTTATTGAGGGCTGGGTAACATCAAATGGAACCTGTACTGGTTTGTTATTCAGGTCAGTCTTATTTCTGGAGGGATATCTTACAGTATAGGGTTTCCCATCGGAATAATTAGTATTCTCCATAACGACGTTGTATTCAAGCT
>Ga0315273_10003936_pt1 | contig 18014 bp, 10 predicted proteins | sample YL17G02_0_MG_FD_205753 | JGI IMG/M metagenome (GOLD analysis project Ga0315273, IMG submission 205753) | Sediment microbial communities from Yellowstone Lake, YNP, Wyoming, USA - YL17G02_0 | ecosystem: Environmental > Aquatic > Freshwater > Lake > Sediment | place: USA: Wyoming | collected...
TCCTGCGCATCCCGTTGTCGTCGCCGTCGCCGCAAACGGCACCGCAACATCGGTTGTCCCGCTCCCAGGTACCGTCGCCGCGCACGAGAGCGTGCACGTCTGTCCCGAGGTCGTCCGCTCGATGCGGAGGTCGTCGACGTAGACGCCTTCGTACTGCAGCCCAACGTCTGACTTGAAGGTGAAGGCGAACCACACCTGCGGCTGCCCCAGCGCCGCGATCGCGGTCACGGCGGCGACATCAAGCTCGCCGCTCTTCCAGCCGGCGGAGTCGCCGGAGTTCTTGAACCCGAAGAAGTGGGTGCCGTCGATCGAGATCATCCACGAGAACGGGTCGCCGTACGTGCTCCACTCCGCCTCGCTCTTCATCCAGTAGCTGAACGTGGCCCTGGCTGCCGTCGCGCCGGCGAGCGAGAATGGGCCGTAGATCATCCAGGTGCTCATCGACGAGACGTACTCGCCTCCCGGCGGCGACGGGCTCGATCCGCCGCCCGCGCACCACACGCTCGCGGAGCCCGCGGCCGCCCGGTAGCTGGAGCGGCCCCAGCCGGCGTCGCCGGCGATCCGCACGTCCCACGCCGATCCCGGGAAGGCGCCCTCGAAGCCGTCGGAGAACACCGCCTCGGTACCCTGTGCGGCGACGGTCTCCTGCGACGCACGCTGCGATGCCGCGCTTCCCGCCGTTTCCGCGCCGGCGGCTCCGCCTGCCAGCTCGGCCGAGACCGGCGTGACCTCCGCGGACGGCGATCCCGCGGCCGCCCCCGTGACGGGCGCGCTCGGAGCTGCCGGCACGCACACGGGGATGGTCGTTGGGTCGCCGGTGGCGTTGTCGACCACCGAGGCGTAGGCCCACGCCTTCCCGCCGGACGTCTGCACCTCCACCGTCGCGTACGCGATCTCCTGGCTCGGTGCGGAGCACGCCGCGAAGATGTCGCTCACCTGCACCCACCGCCCCGCCGCCGCCGTGATCGTCTTCACCCCGCCCAGGGGCGCCCCCGACCCGCCCCACAACTTCACCGCCACCGCGCACGACGACGTCCCCAGGTTCACCACCCCCACGTTCGTCCGGAACGCCCCCGTCTTCTTCACCTGCCCCAGCACTCCCACCTGCCCCGCCCCCAGCGCGTCCCCCACAACCAGCGCCGGGTAGTACTGCCCGAACGTCCCCGCGCTCGCCTGGTTGTACGTCCGCGACGTCACCACCAGCGGCACGTCCGACCCCACGTGCAACGTCCCCGAGCTCGATCCCACCACCCCCAGCAGCCCCGCCACCACGTCCACCCACTCCACCGTCCCGCCCGCCGGCACGCTCGCGCTCCTGACCACCGGCGCGCCCGCCCCGTAGTACGTCACCGTCACCGCCGCCGCTCCCGCGTTGCGGTTGACCACCCCAACATCTGTCCGCCACTGCGTCCCGCCCGTCCCCGGCTGGTGCGCCACCGACGGCACCACCATCACGTGACTGACCGCCGGCGCCGTGATCGCGATCGTCCCGTTCCGCACGCAGCTCGCGGCGTCCGCGCGCACCGTCACGCTCCACGCGTACGTCCCGGCGCCGGCGTAGCCGTGGCTCGCGCTCGCACCGCTCCCGTGCGCCGTCTGGTCCCCGAAGTCCCACTCGTACGTCGTCGCTCCTGCGCATCCCGTTGTCGTCGCCGTCGCCGCAAACGGCACCGCAACATCGGTTGTCCCGCTCCCAGGTACCGTCGCCGCGCACGAGAGCGTGCACGTGGAGAAGGTCACGGTCCCCGGCGTCACCGGCATCGCCCCCTCGACGCCCGCGCACGACGCCCCGGCGCCGCTCCCGGTCAGCGACGCGGCGCCGGTGGCCGACGCCGCCACGGCAAGCTGCACGGTGGCGACCACGCCGTCGCCGATCGGCGTCTGATTGGCGGCGAAGACGCCGATGCGCAGCACCCCGAACGCCGGGTTCGAGTACGCGATCTGCTTGCCCGCGGCGGCCGCCGCCGGACCGGCCGTAACCGCGGTGACGGCGAGGGCCGTCGGGTCGAACACGAGATCCAGAGACACGGCGCACGGCAGCGCCCCGCCCGAAAGCGTCACCGGCACAGTGACCGCGCCGCCGGGAGGCGCGCCGGCGCTGCCGATCACGAGCGCGCCCGCCGAGACGCCCGCGCGCGCCGAGAGCATGGCGAGCAAAGCCGCCACGATCACGCCCGACGTGTGACTGCGATGGTGGTTCGCGTGAGCGCCCATCCTCTCCTCCCGCACCTGTCCGCGCCGCAGCACTAGAACGCCCCGCCCCAGTTCACCGCGGCGATGCCCTTGCGCTGCAGGCCGTCGGTGACCGTGACCGCGACGGTGTACCCCAGAAGCGAGCACGCCGAGCACGTCCCCCAGACCGACTCGTACGGGCAGCCGGTGGTGTCGAGCGCGAGCTTGTCGCCGCCGCCGACCGACGAGGTGTTGAACGTCCACGCGTAGCTCAGTTGCGGCCTAAACGGCGTGGTCACCGTGGCTGTAAACGTCGTCGTCTGCGGGTCGTGCGCGTTCACTCCGGTGCAGTCGATGACGACGCTGGACTTACCCGAAACGCTGACGCGGAGGATCACCTCGAACGGCACCTCGTTCGTCGGCAACTGCCTGACGGTCACCACGACCTGCGACGCTCCCGGCGCGTCGTCGGGGACGGTGACGCGGATCTCGGTGTCCGACCACGAGGCGACCTGGGCGGTCTTGCCGCTGAACGTCACGGTGTTGCCGACGTGCGACGTCCCGAACCCGGAGCCCTTGATCGTGACGATCTCGCCGACCGCAGCCTTCGGCGGCGCGACGGAGTCGATGTGGAGCGTGCGCACGACCACCTGGTGCGCGGTCGCGCCGGCGCTCGGCGGGTTGGGGTTGATCAGCAGCACCCAGAAGCAGTCCGCCGCTTCCTTGCGGCCGAGCCTGACGAGCTGGGCCGTTCCCTTCGGCGGCAGCATCTCCGGAGACCCCACCGGCTTGCCGCTCTTGCCCGGTTGGAACCACGCCTCCTCGCCGGCCCCGAGATCGGTCTTCAGCTCGACCGAGAACCCCCGCACCGTGTCGTCCTTCGGCGACACCGCCGTGCTCGACGGGGCAACCGACACCACGTCGGCGGTGAGAGAAAGCACGCCGCCCGACGAGAGCAAGCCGCCGGCCGCGCCGAGCGTGAACACCTTCTCGGTTGCCGTGTCGGTCTCGTACACGAGCCGGTTCGCCGCGCGCGCCTGCTGGTGGCGGAAGAGCGCGTCGCGGTTGTTGCGCTTGATCTGGGGGTAGTACTGCGTCGCCAGCGGGCTGCCGGGGTCGAAGAAATAGGAGCGCACCAGGTCGGCGTACCCCGCCTTCCACCCCGCGTAGGCCGAGAGCAGGTGCTCGGCTTCGCCTGCCTGCGTGTAGGCCGCAGTGTAGTCGTTCGCCATGAAGCTCTCGTCGAGCTCGAACGCGCCCTCGCCGGCCTCCCGTTCGAGCCACGCGGCACCGAGGTACGGCATCTCCTCCTGGCTCGAGTCCCAGTACTGGTAGTGGAACCAGTCGCCGAAGTTGACGAGCTTGACCTCGAGCAGCTCTCGCGCGCCCTGCGACGACGTGATCGCCACGTAGTCCGCCAGCGACTCGGTCAGCCACTTGACCTGCGCCATCCCCACAAACGTGCGGTATTCGTTTTGCGTCGCGTGCATGAACTCGTGCGCCATCTCGGCCTGGAGCAGGGTGCGATCGGAGCCGTGCCAGTTGGGACCGAGCTCGCTCTTGGAGTTGAACTTGTTGGCGACGTAGATGAAGCCTGTAACGGCACTCCACTCGGAGGTCTTGTAGTTGCCGACGAATACCGGGTAGCGCGCCCGCTGCTGCGGGATCGCCGCCTTGCGCAGACCGTAGTCGCCGGTAATGAGCGTCAGGCTGCGCTCGAGGAACGTGCCGACGTCCTCGATGAAGTCGGGGATCGCCGCCAGATTGTCCGTCTCGGCGTCGTACTCGGTGTCCGCCGGCGCGGCGTCGGCGCCCGACGTCGAGTACATGATCTGGAACGACTCCGTCTGGTACGGGAACCCCGGCCGGTTGTTCGAGAACGCCGGCCCGATCACGCTGCCGTGGCGATCGGTGCGGAGATCCTGTCCGGCCATGGCGGTCAACCCCGCGAGATCAAGGTCGGCGCTCGACGGCACCTCGTAGAACGCCGGCGGCGAGTACATCAGCACCACCGGCCGCGGCGCCGACCCCGCGCGCGCCGCCACCCCGGCGACAGCCGCGCCGGCCGCGGCCCCCGGGAACGTGATGGTCACCGGGAAGGTGGACGGCACGCCGCTCACCTCGACCCGGTACCACGCTGACGGCGCGGTGTACTCACTGGGGGGCGCCGGGACACCGCTCACCTCGACGATCCTGACCGTCGCCGGCTCGGAGAGCGAGCCGCCCGCGACCGACACGCTGATCCGTCCGGGAACCGAGACCGTCTGCTCGGACGGCGATGGCGCGAGTGTCTGCTCCGCGAGTGTCGTCACGCCGGTCACCGCAACCGTCGCCGTGGCAGTCCGCGACGGGTCGGCCAGCACGCTTGCGACCACGTGGTAGGTGCCCGTTGCGCCCGGCGCCGTGTAGAGGCCGTCAGCGGTGATGCTGCCGCCCGCCGCGCCTTCCTGGACACTCCAGCTCACGGCGTCACTCTCGCCGCACCCCGTCACCGCGCCGGTGAGCTGCACTGTCTGCCCGGTCGCAAGCAACGCCGATAATGGGAAGATCGCGACCTTCGCGGAAATGGTGTTGCCGAGAAACGAGTCGACCACGGCGGCGAGCTCCTCGCCCGACACCGTGCCGCTGCCGTCCGCATCGGCGCCGCAGCCGGCAGGCTCGCCGCCGAGCGACATGTTCACGGCGCGCTGCAGCTCGCCGATTGAGACCCGACCGTCGCCGTTGCAGTCGCCGCGAAAGCCGCCGCACGTTGCCGAAAGCCGGGCACCGGCATCCGCCGCGACCGACCACGCTACCGAGGCGAGCAAGAGGCAATGGTGCACGAGACTGGCCGGGCGAGACGAGCATGCCATTGCGCCTCCCGTGGGAAGTAGGCTCCCCGGGGCACTGTCGACGAAGCGCAGAGGCGTGTCAAGCCACGGTCAAAGACGGAGACAACCTTCTCGGGCACGGCGGCTGGGTGCGATCGTCTCTGCGCTACCGAGATGGCAGTACCGCATGCGACAGGGCCCGGTCCACAAACGGGCCCTGTCGCCCCGAGCCCCCTCAGCGTTGCATCGTGATGGTCGTCGGGTCGTTCGAGTTCTCGTTGTTGTCGATCACTGAGGCCACGGCGATGACGCCGGACCCCACGGTCACCGTCACCCGCGCATAGCCGGCCTCGATGTTGCTCTTGCCTGCTTTCTTGAGGAACGGCTGGCTCTCCTGCTTCCACTCCCCCGGCTGCAGCGTCACCGGGTAGTTGCCCACCTGCGTGCCGGTAGCCCCGTCGATGAGCGCGACGGTCGCCGTCGCGACAACCGTGCCGGTGTTTACCAGGCCGATGTTGGAGCGGTAGGCGGCGTTCTCCGTAAGGTGCTGCAGGGTTGCCGCCTGGCCCGTGCCGAGGCCGTCGCCGGTCGCGTACGAGGCGTAGTCCTGACCGAACGTGCCGTTGGCGTTCTGGTTGTAGGTGCGCGACGTGACGAGCACGGGAGTGCTGCTGCGAACCTCCAGCGAACCGGAGCCGCTGCCGGCGAGGTACGACGGCCCGACGAGGTCGCGCAAGATGATGTGCCGGCCCGCGCCCACCGTCGCCTGGTACGTCTTCACGCTTGCGCCCGACTTGTAGACGATGTCGCAGGTCGCCGTCGTGGCGCCGAGGTTCAGCAGACCGAGGTCGGTGCGCCACTGCGATGACTTGGCGCCGGCGGCGCGGGTCGCGACCGGAACCCACAGCGAGACCGTCGTCGCGCCGCCCGCCGTCACGGCGACGCTCACCGTCGCGGAGTAGCCGGACGACGAGCTCGTCCCGCCGCACGAGCGCACGGTGCGCACGCGGTAGTAGTACGACATGGTGGCGGCGACCAGGTGGCTGCGCGACGTCGACGTCCCGCTGACCGCTACCGTCGTCGCCCCGCCGAAGCCGGGGCTGATGGCCTCCTGGAGCTCGTAGCTCGAGGCGTTGGCGGCGGCGTTCCAGGAGATCGTGTACGGCGTTCCCGAGCTCACGGCGACCGGGTTCGCCGCCAGTCCTGCCGGTGTGGCAGGCGGGTCGCACGGCGCGGCCGGGGGGGTCCCCAGCGCAAGCCTGCCGAAGCCGTAGTCGACGTCCTTGCCGGCCGGGCCCGCGTCGACGGCCCGCGTCTCGAGCAGCGACCTCACCTGCGCCGCGGTGTAGGCGGGGTACGCCGAGCGCACCAGCGCCGCCGCGCCCGCCACGTGCGGGCACGCCGAGGACGTGCCGGAGAAGGCGTGGTCGCCCCCCCTGGCGCCGTACGACTGCGTCGACACCACGGCGTACCCGGCAACATCGGGCTTGATCGAGCCTCCGAGCAGCGCTCCTCCGGGGCCGTTCGTCGGTCCCCGCGAGCTGTAGCTCTCGAGCGCATAGGGAGACCCCGCGTCCAACGCCGCCGTCGCGATCGCCCCGGCGGCGTCGGCCGGCGGCGTGAGCGAGCCGTCCTGAACGTTGAACTGCAACGGGTTGGCATCGAGGCGGTTGAAGAACTCGACGTCGACGTTGGAAGGGCCGCTGACGCCCTTGATGACGAATCCGTACGCCGCGTCCTCGGTGGTCGTGAAGCTGAACTCCTCCACCGGTCTCTGGCCAGCCGTGCCGTCCTGCGGGTCCTCGGAGCCCTTGACCATCTCCGGCCCCGAGCCGTTGTCCTTGTACAGGTAGAAGTCGAGGTCGGTGGGCGGCGCCGACCACTGGTTCCAGATCAGCGATGCGACGATCGTGGTCCCCGCCGGGATCAGGGCGGCGTTGACGCCGTCGGTGGTGATGTAGTTGACCTCGGAGGTCGACGAGAAGTTCAGGTAGCCGTTCGTGTCGTCGTCGCGCCAGGATCCCTGCCAGTGTGCCAGGCGTGAGTTCCCGGCCGAGTTGGCCCACACGCCGCCGCCGGCGACGAAGCCGTTGACGACGTCGGCGAGGTAGCCGGTGCCGTCGCCCGGCCCCCACGAGAGCCACCCGAGCGACATCGAGATCACAGTCACGCCGTTGGCCTTCATCCACGTCACCGCGTCCGAGATGTCCACCTCGGTAGCGACAAGCGCCAGGTACATCTCGGCGGAGGGAGCGATGTCGTGGACGATCTCGGCGCATGCCGTCCCGTGCGTGCCGTCGCCGACCGTGGTACCCCCGAACGCCTGGAAGTGGGTCTTGGCCGCGTCGGGCAGCTCGCTGCCGCGCAGCGTGTCCCAGCCGCCGAACTCCTGGTCGATCACGCCGACCTTGACCCCCTGCCCGGTGTACCCGGCGCTGTGCCACGCCGCGGCGTTCATCGCGGCGAGACCCTCTGTGGTGAAGGCGCCGGCCGCCGCCAGGGCGCCGACGTCGCTATCGCGCGGCGCCGGCCGGGGCGCATAGCTCGGCCGGCGCACGGCAATCACATTCGGATGCAAAGCCAGTCGGCGCAGCAGATCCGGGCTGACGTCGGCCTGCACCAGGTCTCCCGCCGGCGAGACAAAGCGCGCGCCGCCCGCCACCAGCCAGGCCGCGAGCACCTCGCCCTCGCCGCTTCCGGCGACGGCATGAACCTGCACCATGCCGGACCGAACCACCAGACCCTCGCTCCGCGCCGCCGCCAGCGGATCCACCGCCACCAGCACCCGATTCAGCGTGGCGTCCAGGCGTGACCGCGGGGCCGGCGGTTTTGCCGCGGCCGGCGCCGGCCCGATCTGTCCCGACGGCGAGAACGCTGTGCGAGCGAACTGTTGCCGTTGCTCCGAGCCCGCCGGCGCTGACGCCGCCAGCGCGACCATCACGACCAAAACGGTCCATCTCCCTCGCGAAATTGCGTCCATTCTCGTCTCTCCCCTCACCATCGTCCTGCTGCAACGCTGCCGCGCCGCACCTGTGGTCGAATTATGGCAACCAGTCTAGCCGGACGCGTTGCCGCTGGCGACATCGATCGCCGACCACCGGACCGCACCACGCCGGTCGCGCCGCGGCCACCGCGGCCCTGCCCGCCATCGAACGCCTGCTCTCCCGACGGGGACGCCCGGGGCAACCGGCATGGCGCGGGTTACGGTCGATCGCGCGGTGAGGTGCGGATGACCAGAACGAAGCCATTGAGCGACTACCCGTTCACCTGCCCAATGGAGGTCCGCTACGTGGACGTCGACGCGATGAACCACGTCAACAACGCAGCCTACGTGACTTACCTCGAGATCGCCCGCACCCGCCTTTGGCGCGAGCGCCTGGGCTTCGGCGGCTCGGCCCGCGACTTCCCATTCATCGTCGCGAGGGTGGCAGTCGACTTCCGCTCGCCCATAGGCCTCGAGGACGCCGTGACGGTCGGCGTCGCCGTCACCCACGTCGGCCGCACCAGCTTCACCTTCGCCTATCGGGTCGAGGCGTCGGGCCGCCTCGCCGCCGAAGCCGAGACCGTTCAGGTCGCCTACGACTACGTTACTGGCAAACCAATGGCCGTCGGCGACGACCTCCGCGCCCGCCTTTTTGTCCTGCTCGTCCGCTGAAAGCACGAGGGGCGGCCCCTGCCGCCCCTCGCTTCCTTCTTTCTTCTTGCTTCTGTCGCCTATCGCCTGTCGCCTATCGCCTAGATGAACAGCGGCGCCAGCACGAGAGTAATCGTCGAAAGCAGCTTGATCAGCACGTGCAGCGACGGGCCGGCGGTGTCCTTGAACGGGTCGCCGACCGTGTCGCCGACGACCGCTGCGGCGTGGGTCGGGTTCTTCGTCTTCTTGCCGTCGACAGTCAGGTACTTGCCGCCGTGGGCGCCGGACTCGATGTACTTCTTGGCGTTGTCCCAGGCGCCGCCGCCGTTGTTGAGGAAGAGCGCCATGAGGATGCCACAGATCGTACCGACCATGAGCAGGCCCGCGACCGCTTCTGCGGCGACCAGCGGCGCCTCGGCGGTAATGAAGACCTTGAAGACCAAGCCCACGGCGATAGGCGTGAGCACCACGAGCAGGCCGGGTGCAACCATCTTGCGGAGCGCCGACTTGGTGACGATGTCGACGCAGGTGCGGTAGTCGGGCTTGAAGTCCTTGGGGAACTGGATGATGTCGTTGAGGCGGGGAAGCTTGGCGTACTGGCGCCGAACCTCTTCGATGATCGCCTGGGCCGCAGAACCAACCGCGCGAATCGCCATGGACGAGAAGAGGAACACCAGTGTGGCGCCGAGTAGGCCGCCGACGAACACCACCGGGTTGGCGAGGTTGACGCCCTGCATCTCCTGGCCGGCGTACTGCGCAACCTCGTCCATGTAGGCCTGGAACAGGAGGAACGCCGCTAGCGCCGCGGAGCCGACCGCGTACCCCTTGGTGAGCGCCTTGGTCGTGTTGCCCACGGCGTCGAGGCGGTCGGTCTTCTTGCGCACGTTCTCCGGCTGCTCCGACATCTCGACGATGCCGCCGGCGTTGTCGGTGATCGGCCCGAAGGTGTCCATCGCCAGGATGTAGGCGGCGGTGGCGAGCATGCCCATGGTTGCCACGGCGGTACCGAACAGCCCCGCGTGCGGCAGGCCGCTGCTCTTGCCGAGGTAGTAGGAGCCGAGCAGCGCCGCGCCCATCACCAGCGCGGGCATCCACACGCACTCGAGGCCCACCCCGATGCCGGCGATGATGTTCGTCGCCGGGCCGGTCTTGGACGCCTCGGCGATCGACTGCACGGGGCGGAACTTGTACTCGGTGTAGTACTGGGTGATGTAGACGAACGCGACCGACGTCAGCACGCCGAGGATGCCGCAGAGGAAGAAGTGCCACCAGGCATCGGGGGCGGCGGGGCTGTGGAGCAGCCAGCGGGTGGCGCCGCCGAACGCCAGCATGGCGAGGACGACGGCGAAGTAGTAGCCGCGGTTGAGCGCCTGCATCGGGTCGATCTTCTCTTCCTTGTCCATCTTGACCATCATGATGCCGACGATCGAGGCGATGATCCCGAAGGCGCGGGCGATGAGCGGGAACATCATCACGCCGATCACGCCAACGGAGAACCCCATGCCGGCTTTCTCGGCCGCTGCGGCGAGCGAGGCGCCGAGGATCATCGCGCCGATGTTCTCCGCCGCGGTGGACTCGAACAGGTCGGCGCCGCGGCCGGCGCAGTCGCCGACGTTGTCCCCGACCAAGTCGGCGATCACCGCCGGGTTGCGCGGGTCGTCCTCGGGGATGCCCGCCTCGACCTTGCCGACGAGGTCCGCGCCGACGTCGGCGGCCTTGGTGTAGATGCCGCCGCCGAGCTGCGCGAACAACGCCACGAACGAGGCGCCGAACCCGTAGCCGACGATCAGCAGCGGGATCTTGGTCGGCTCCACGTTACCGAGCGAGCTGACCAGGGCGTAGAGGCCCGAGACGCCAAGGAGCGACATCGCCACCACCAGCAGCCCCGACACCGCGCCGCCGCGCAGGGCGATGCGCAGAGCGTCGTTGAGGCTGGTCAGGGCGGCGTGCGCCGTGCGGATGTTCGCGCGGATCGACACCCACATTCCGACATAACCGGCGATAACCGAGGACACCGCGCCGAACACGAACGACAGCGTGATCCAGGTGGCGAGCGCCAGCGAGCTGCCGACCGGGTCGAACGCGCGGTGGCTGCGGACGAAGCCGTAGCCGACGAACATCACGGCGGCGAACAGCGCCGCCAGCATAAGGATCGTACGATTCTGGCGGCGCAGGAACGCCTCGGCGCCTTCCTTGATCGCGTTCGAGATGCGCTGCATCGCCTCGCTGCCGGTCGAGTGCTTGAGCACCCATTTGGCAAGGTATGCGGCGAACGCCAGGCCGAACACAGAGAAGCCTATGACGAGCAGGATCAGTTGCGCTGTTCCTCGCATAATTCCTCGTTCCTCCTCCCTGACTGAATCTCTTGGCTGAGTAGACGCCGCCACGCCCCCCCGGGACATGGCGGACCCGCGACTTGTCCGACCCAGGGAATCCCCCCTGTTGATCCCTGAGCGTCCCACGACATCTGGCCAGGGATCATATCGCAACTTTCACGTGATCGTGACTATCGCCGGTCACTCTCACACCCGCCAGCAGCAACCAGCCGCCGATGAAGAAGACGAGCACCGCGGCCACCCCCGCCCTTCCCGATCCGAGCCAAGTGGTCGCGAGCGCGAAGATGGCCGGCCCCGCAACTCCCGCCATGCGGCCTGAGACGTCGAAGAACGAGAAGAACTCGGCCTCGCGGCCGGCCGGCACCAATCGCGCATAGAGCGAGCGCGACAGCGCTTGCGCTCCTCCCTGAACGACGCCGACCGACCCGGCCAGCAGCCAGAAGTGCCACGGTCGCGACAGCACCAGCGCCAGAAGCGTGATCGCCACGTATCCGGCGAGAGCGATCTGGATACCGCGCTTCGCGCCGGCACGCTCGCCGAGACGGCCGAAGGCCAGCGTCGCCGGAATCCCCACCGCCTGCGTCAGCAGCAACGCCCCGAGCATGTGGCCCAGAGAAATCCCGAGCTCGGCGCCGTACGCGGCGGCCATCTTGATCACAGTGCCGATGCCGTCGTTGAAGATCCAGTAGGCGAGCAGGAACCGCCAGAGCATCGGGCGCGCTCGCGCGTCCCGGGCCGTCCGTTTCAGCCTCGCCAACATCCCCACGCCCCCGACCGGACCCGGCTCCGGAACCGCGGCGACCACGGGAATGGTGAACACCACCCACCACACGCCGACGATCACGAAAACCCAGGGGATCGCCCGCTCGCCCCTGGCGAAGATCAGCGCAGCGCCGGCCGCGAGCACGAGGCCGCCGCCGGCGTACCCGTAGGCGTAGCCACGGGCCGAGATGCTGTCCCATCGCGAGGGCGCTGCCAAGCCGGGGAGGAGCGCATCGTAAAACACATTGGCGGTTGCGAAGCCGGTGGCCGCCACGATGTAGAGCGCCGCACCCCACCGCCAGCTCGCCGGCAGAGCCGCTGCTAGCAGCACAGTACCCCCGGCCCCGAGCGCAGCGAACGTCGCCAGCATGCGGCGACGCCATCCGCGAGCGTCCGCCAGCGCCCCGAGCGGCGGCGACAGGAGAACGCCGGCGAGCAGCCCCAGCGCCGCCGTCCACCCCCATACCGCAGTGCCGGCCGGAGCACCGAGCTCGACATTGGCCAGTTTCGACAGGTAGGGCGGCAGCACGGCCGTCATGCACACCGCGGCAAACGCCGAGTTGCCCCAGTCGTACAGGCACCACGCCCGCACGCTCCTCGTGCCGCTCCTCGCTGACATCCGGAGAGCATAGCTACAATCCCGCCATGACGCTCGAACTGCTCACCGCGCTCGTGCTCCTCGCCGGTCCCGTCCAGGCACCGGCAGACCGCACCGATGAAAACGCCGAAGGCCTGGTTGCCGTTGTCGTCGAGGACCTGCGCAAGGCGGAGCTTGTCCTCGACGTCGACGAGATCGCGAACCGCCTCGCCTACTCCTTCACGCTGGTCGACAAGGGTGGGAGGGTGGCCGGCAGCTTCGCCTACCTGGAGCCGCTACGCCGAATGAAGGAGCGCGGCGGCCAGATCAACGAGCTGCGCTTCGATTTGCTGGGAGTCCATTCCTATGGCGCCAGTGCCATCGCCTCGTACAGGCTGCACATGAGCTGGGTCGACGGGGGGATCCGCCACCGCCTGGAGGGCTGGTCTACCGACGTCTTCGAGAGGCGCGACGACGGGGCGTGGGTCCTCGTCCACCGTCACCGGCCATAGCCGGTTTCGCCGGTGACCTCCTAGCCAATCCAGAAGAACTGACACCACGCCGCGAAGGCGACGACGAGCAGGCTGCCGAGAACCCCGGCGACCAGGATCCCGGTGCCTCGGCGCTCGGTCAGACGCGCCATGGCCACGAAGAGCGGAAAGAGCGGCGCCGCGTACCGTGCCTGCGAGTTGAGGACGCCGGTGAACAGCGGGGCGGCGAGGAAAACCGCCGAGTAGACCGCCAGCGTGCGATCCCGCAGGAGCCAGAACGCCCGTACCGCCACCAGCAAGAGCCCCAGAATCACTACTCTCTCCACCGCCGTCGTGACCGGGAACGGGTATCTGGGCTCGAAGAGCGTCTCCCAGGGGGAGGACGATATCTTCCCCCAGGCCGACTGGATTCTCATCGGGGCGAGCAGATCGCCGGTGATCGGCAGCAGCGCCGCCATGTAGGCGACGAGCCCGCCGGGGACGAGGAGCAGCCAGGCGACGTCCGCCCGAATCCTGCGCGGCCGCCAGTCGCACGCCGCCAGGTAGGCCACGGCGAGTGGGGCGGCGATGAGAACGCCGTTGGGTCGCGTGACCGCGAGCAACCCGCCGAGGAGCCCGGCCGCCCACCAGCGGCGTGCGTGGGCGGCCAGCAGCGCGGCGGCCGAGATCAGCAGGAAAAGTCCTTCCGTGAAAAAGCACGAGAAGAAGAAGCTCGTCGGGAACAACAGCATGAGCAGGACGGTGCGGCGGGCGGTCGTTCGATCTGCCTCGGCCGCAGCCACCAGCGTCCTCACCAGGATCAAGCCTCCGACCAGGCAGATGTTGGAAACGAGGATGCCGATGGCGAGAAATGCCACGTCGGTGCGGGCTGCCCGCGGAAGCAGCAGCGCGATACCCTTCACTGCGTAGGGGTAAAGTGGGAAGAAAGCGAAGTTGCTCTGGGTGCCGGCAATTCGGCCCTGCAACGAATAGCCGTGGCGAACGATGCTCATGTACCAGCCGGAGTCCCAGCGGGCCCAGATGTCGAGCAGGCGCCACGAGGTGATCGACCAGCCGCGTGCAGCGACTACCCTCAACGGGTAGTCGACGTTGTGGGGCAGGTACTGCGAGAACCAGCCGACCAGCAGCAGGACCGCCCGCGTGATCAGGGCGGGCGCCACGACCTCGCTCCACACCCAACCGCGGCCCCGTGCCGGCTCGCCTCGCGCCGCGGCCGGTCCCCTGCGTTTCGGGCCGCCCATTGCGGTTATGGCCACCGGCAGGCGACGACCGTGTGCAGGCCACCGCGCAGGTGATAGTCGAGGACAACCTCCATCCGGCGCGGCCGGCATGCAGCCAGCAGGTCGTCGAGGACGCGATTGGCGGCGTGCTCCTGGTATATCCCGACGTTGCGGAACGAGGTCAGGTAGTACTTGAGCGACTTCAGCTCGACGCAGACCCGGTCCGGGACGTAGGTGATCCGGATAGTGCCGTAGTCGGGAAGCCCCGAGTACGGGCACACGCAGCTCCACTCCTGCGACGCGATGACGACCTCGGCGTCGCGCAGCGGGTACTCGTAGGGGAACATCTCGAGGACTCCCGGGGTCACCTTCTCGGGACCGTCGAACACATAGGTTCTGCCTTCTGCTTCCACCATGGAGAAGATTCTAGCGGAGGATCAGCCGACGAGGTTCTGACCGACCCCGGATTCGTCGCCTCGCGGAGCGACGAGAGGGCCACGGTGAGGGGCGTCTCACGAACGCGATTGGAGATCTTGACGATTGATTTGCGTCCCTCACCCTGCCCCTCTCCCGCAAGCGGGAGAGGGAATCTATACGGTACGGGCTCGCTCCGCGAGCCCCGCGTCGTCGCGCAAGCGCCGGCAGCGGGCGAGCACGCCGTCGAGCATTTGCGGCGTGAGACGGCCGGTGAACGTGTTCTGCTGGGAGACGTGGTAGGAGTCGACCAGCCAGACGCCGCCAGGCAGGCGATGCTCGGCTGCATGGGCGAAGCGCGGCTTCGGTCTGGGCGCCATCCCCTGCTCCGCGAGCAGAGCGACGAGCGCACCGTGCGCAACGCCGCCCAGCGCGAGCACCACGCGCAGCGCTCCCAGGTCCGCGAGATCGGCGCGGAGGTAAGGGCGGCAGCGGGCAAGTTCCTCCCCAAGCAGCCGATTGGCCGGCGGGGCGCAGCGCGCGGCCGCGGTCACCAGAACGCCGGCAAGCTCCAGCCCGTCGCCGCGGTGGGTGCTCTCCGCCTGGTTGGCGAGGCCGGCCAGATGCAGGGCGGCGTAGAGGAAGTCGCCGGACCTGTCACCCGTGAACACCCGCCCGGTGCGGTTGCCGCCTTGCGCCGCCGGAGCGAGGCCGACTACCGCCAGCCACGCCGCCGGGTCGCCGAACGCGGGGACCGGGCGGCCCCAGAAACCGTGAGCTGTCACCCACTCGCGAAACCGAGGCGGCACACGCTGCGATTGCGCTTCGCGCCACTCTACCAGGCGGAGACACAGTCGGCACAAGGTCAATTCGGTCTCCGGGATGTCGCGAAGCCGTTGCCTGAAAGGGTTTGACACTTCCATGGCCCGCCCGTACGATACCCCGGGTGGTGACGCAAAAACCATGAGCAACAACGACGTCCAGCCGCATCCCGTGTTTGCCACCCGTCTGGTGGCGCTCGCGGAACGGCTGGAGCGAGTCGGCCAGGCCACGTTCGCGGCCGAGCTCTACGAGCTGGCAGCATCGCTGACCCCGCGCGGTGAGCCGCTGCGTCAGCGCGCCCGAGCGCTGCGGTCCGACCCCCCACCCGGCGACGACCCGGAACGGGAGTTCAAGCGGCGCAACCTCGAGGCCTCGCACGCGGTCGGGATGGCCAGGGTGTTCGAGGGCCGGGACGATCTCACGCACGCGCAGGAGATGTTCGACCTCGGCAAGCTCCGGGCGCCCTTCCACTACCTCGCCTACGCCGGCGCCGGTTTCCTGCATCTGCGCCGGCGCGACCTGCGCGCCGCCCTCGAGGAGTTCATCCAGGCGCGCCGTCTCAACCCCCTCGACCGCAAGCTTGCCATCGAGGCGGCGCGGGTGGCGCTCGAGCTCGAGGACTACCCCGAGGCGCTGCGAAACGCCATCGACGCCTTGCACCTCTCGCAGGGCATGGGCCACGGCGACGAGGCCGCGGCCCGCAGGCGCGTCGACACACTCGGCGCTCTGTGCCGCATGAGCCGCGAGGAGCTCGCCGAGCTGCACCAGGAGCGGGCCGCCGCGTTGCAGCGCGCCTGCGAGCACGTGGCGCTGACGAAGGCCCGGCTGTTCACCGCGCTCTCGCTGAGCGAGGGCCGCAAGCTCGCCGCCAAATCGCCGGTGGGGCGCGATGACCTGCTGCGGATCGCCCTCGAGCTGCGCCGTTTCCGGGCGTTTCGCCACTTTTCCGACGCTCAGCTCGTGCAGGCCGCGCAGATCGGACGCCGGGAGACGTTCCGCCACGCTCAGATCCTCGCCCGCGAGGACCAGGATGACCGCGACGTCCTCGTCATCCTCGAGGGCCGCGTGCAGTCGTGCCGGCGCAGCGCGATCGGCAACCAGGTGCTGGCATCGCTCGGCGTGGGCGAGATCTTCGGCGAGATTGCCTTCGTCGATCGCAAACCGCGATCGAGCACGATTATCGGCGTCGAGGCTGGGACGGTCCTGCGTCTACCTGCCGCCGACCTCGATCGTCTCTCCACCGCGGACGACGAGCTCGGGGTCGGCCTGCTGTGGTGCTTCTGGCACGCACTCGCCGCGAAAGTGAGGATGGCCAACGCCGCCATGGTCGAGGTAGTGACACCGGGCGTCCCCATGCGCCGCAGCGGCACCGGTCAACCCGGCGAGCGCGTCTACCTCGAGGAGGGCGCCAAGCTCGACCTGCTGCGCGAGCAGGGGCTCTCCGCGGGCGAGCTGCGCCTTCTCGCGACCTACTCGCAGGAGGCGAGGTTCACGCCGGAGACCCTGATCTTCGCCGAGGGCGAGCAGGGCGATCGGCTGTACATCGTCGTCGATGGGCAGGTCCGCATATCGCGCCGTTTCCTCGGCATGGGCGAGGAGGCGCTGACCATCCTCGGGCGCGGCGAGGTGTTCGGCGAGATGGCCCTGATCGACGACCAGCCGCGCAGCGCCGACGCGCGGGCGCACACGCAAGGCTGCACGGTGCTCACCGTGGACAGACACCGGCTCGAGGAGGTCCTCGAGATGGACCCCGACGCGGCCCGCCAGTTCCTCACCTCGCTGTGCGCGATCCTCTGTCGCCGCGTCAGGGCGATCAACGAGCGGCTCATGGTCTGGCGCGTCATGGCGGGACATAGCTGATCTGCTGCTTCTCTCATGGCTATCAGGATTGGTGAGTTCCGTTGCCACCTCGGACACTTTGAAAGCGGGCGGAGCGCGCTATGCTTGTACCGCGCCGTCACAAGCCGGCACAGGTGGTTCTTTGGGAGACGAGCATGAAGACCTTCGAGTTCAAGATCGACCCGCTGACCGGCGAGCAGTACTACGAGGTGCACCTGCGCGGGCAACAGCTCATCACCGATCCGCTGCTCAACAAGGGCTCCAACTTCACGATCGAGGAACGGGCCTCGCTCGAGCTCACCGGCCTGCTGCCGCATGGGGTGTCCTCGATCGAGGAGCAGGTCGCTCGCTCCTACGAGAGCTACCTGCGCAAGCCGGACGATCTCGAGCGGTACCTCTACCTGCTCGGGCTGCTCAACCGCAACGAGACGCTGTTCTACCGGCTGCTGGCCGAGCACCTGACGGAGATGCTGCCGATCGTGTACACCCCGACGGTCGGCCAGGCGTGCCTGTTGCTCTCGCGCATCATGCGGCGCGCTCGCGGCGTCTACATCCATCCGGAGAACATAGGCGCGATCGACCAGATCTTCCGCAACGTGTCGCTGCCCCACGTCCAGCTCATCGTCGTCACCGACGGCGAGCGCATCCTCGGGCTCGGCGACCTCGGCGCCGACGGGATGGGAATCCCGGTCGGGAAGGTCAGCCTCTACGTCGCGGCCGGGGGTCTGCACCCGGCCTGCTGCCTGCCGGTGTGTCTCGATGTCGGCACCAACAACGAGCGGCTGATCAACGACCCGCTCTACCTCGGCTACCGCCAGCCGCGCATCACCGGCCAGCGCTACGAGACCTTCATCGAGCGCTTCGTGCTCGGCGTCCAGCGCAACTTCCCAAACGCCCTTATCCAGTGGGAGGACTTCGCCAAGCACAATGCCTTCGC
>Ga0315273_10003937_pt1 | contig 18014 bp, 16 predicted proteins | sample YL17G02_0_MG_FD_205753 | JGI IMG/M metagenome (GOLD analysis project Ga0315273, IMG submission 205753) | Sediment microbial communities from Yellowstone Lake, YNP, Wyoming, USA - YL17G02_0 | ecosystem: Environmental > Aquatic > Freshwater > Lake > Sediment | place: USA: Wyoming | collected...
GTTGAACCACGCACTAAAAACTTGCTTTTTACCGCCCGAAGTATAAAATAAGCCTGAATGTATTGCAATCGATAAAATCACGCATGAAAATGGCCTAAGAATCGACGATCTCGACCGGCCGCGATACTTTTTCAGGATTTCCGATTTACCGGGATCCGGGCGAGGCCCAAATCAGCCCTCTGCCCTGCTCTTTGATCCAAAATCTAATCTAGCGCCCGGGTCTGGCTGCCGGCGGGGATCGAAGCTGTTAGACGATCCTTAGCGTATGATTTTTTCCATTTCGTGAGCTGTCCCCACAATCGATACGACCCCGAAAAATTTACTTACTGATTCGGGTCATTAAATGCCGCGTATGAATTCTTTCCATTCGTTTTCAAGGTCCTCAATACTTTTATTATAGATTTTTTCATAAGATTTGCCTTCATACATAGCCATAAAGTCGTTTAACCCGTATTCCTCAATTAAATAGCGGACAAATGATCCCTCTTGTAGATAAGCCAGGCGTCTCAGGTTTTCAGGCACTGAAGCATCTCGGGTTTTCTCCAATTTATCGATTGCTATAAATTCCCCTATCGTCTTGATTAATTTTGCAGTAATCCGATGAACGTCTCCTCCCATGTTAGGATATGATTTATCGGTTCCGAATTTTTCCTGCATGAACACAGCTAATCCTTCATCAAGATACCGACTCGGCTTACCCTGGCTAAGAGATATCACATGGGTTATTTCATGAGTAATACTCGGGCCTCTTCCCGCTATCTCGGATGGCGGACCTGGCGCATCCCCACGGATCCGATTTGCAGGAATTAGAATTCCACCCCCCCTATTTGTTTGGGGCATATCGTATTTATCGCCCACATAAATATTTATTCTTCCTTGCCCGTATTTTTTAGATAGGTAGGTTGTAACGTCGTTAAAAGCTACTTCAGCCTGTTCCGCGAATCTTTGGGCCATTTCGGGCGATATGTTTTCATAGGTGATGACGAAATGATCGGTTGTAATTCGTTCACCTTCCGCGAAAATTTCTACACAAAAAACGAATAATAGAGAAAAAAATATCGTCGCTTTTCTCATAAATCCCCCTTTTGTTTACGCGATAAGATTTTGCTTCTTACTGCCAGAAGTATAAAACGTGCCGCATAGCGGTGCAAGCGAAATTTGCCATATGGCTATTTTCAAACCCTCTAAAAAACCCCGCGATCAACGATCTCACCCGGCCGCGATAACTTACCCTTCAGGTTTTCCGGTCCGCTGCGGCCCTGACGAGACCTAAAACATTCTCTTGCTTCTGCCCTACCCTTACAGAACTCAATATTTCTGGATTTTAAAAACATAAAATCATGTTAACTAACACTTTATATTAAATAAATATTATGTTAGGTAACATTTTATGATTGACTTTCAATATCAAGTTAACTAACATTAGTTCATAAACAATATTTTGTTAGGTAACATGAATGAGCATTTTTTCGATTTTAAATGAAGAATATGATCGCCTGCTTGAAGTTGATGAAGCCTATCAAGCGGCCATCGCACGAGAGCTGCAAGGTTCGCCTCAAATCAAGCGTCTCAGGCAAAAAAATTATCTTTACTTAGCCTATCGTAAAGGTCCAAAGGTTGTTTTTAAATATATCGGCGCACTGGACAGCGAAAAATCCAAACAGGCCCTTGAATCCATTCAGAAACGGAAACGTTTAGAAAAATTATTAAAAGAAGCCAGGCAAGATTTGGGGGAATTAAAAAAAATTGCAGGAAGAAAACAAAAAACTGTGAGGGGCCGCCATGGACGAGTTTGAATTTCTATATGGTATTTTAAAAGATCTCCAGAAACATGGGTTACTGGATAAGGTGATTTTAATCGGCAGCTGGTGCCAATACTTTTATAGACACCAATACAACCAACCCAAAGAGATCCCGGCAACCAGGACCAAGGACGCGGATTTTTTGATTCCGAAGCGTTTGCATCTTGCAAAAAACATTGACCTGGCTGCCCTATTAAGAGGCCATGATCTTGAAGAATTTCATAACCGCGAAACCAAGGTTACCAAATTTAAACACCCCAGTTTGGATATTGAATTCTTGACCGATCCCGGACCTAAGTCTGATGAAACCGGATATTATTTTAAAAATCTTAATATCGTGGCCCAAGAATTACATTTTATGTCGATCCCGCTGCGATACAATCAGATTATCAAATACAAAGAGTTGACCCTGCGGCTTCCGGAGCCGGAGGCTTTTGCCCTCCATAAACTGATTATCAGCCAAAGAAGGTTGAATCCCGATAAAAAGGTTAAAGACATTAAAACAGCCCAAGGCATGTTTGCTTTCTTTGAAGGCAAGGGAAATCATATTAAACGGCTGCATGAAATCATAAACGATATGTCTAAGAGCTGGCGTAAAAAGGTTGAGCAAGCCCTAAAAGAATGTGACATCGAATTTGTATTACAGAAAAAATAGCCGGTCCCCGGATATGGGAAAAGGAAGATCCATTCGATCATGTAAAACAACTTATTAAATTCTCTAAAATTATTGGGTAAGGTTCTATCATCAGCAGCTTATCGGCTCTATTTTCAATGACATCAAGCCTGTATCAGTCTTTCCCATCTGTTTTTTTTGTTATGATTCAAAAAAATCGTGATCGATTTCCCGCATTAATTTTAAATAAGCCTCAAAACGATGGCGGTCTGCCGGCACATTTGACAGATAATATTGGATATATCCGTTTACCTTAGATTCTATTTCCGGCGCTTCCAATTTCCGCTTCAAATTCTGCACCGTGCCCTTATTGCCATCGATGATGGCGATATCCAACGGGACAATTTTTCTGATGAAATTTTTAAAATAAGGGAAGTGCGTGCAGCCCAGGACAATCATGCCGTATTGGCACAGGTCGAAAGGCGCCAGCTTTTTTGTGAGATAGGGAATAATGACTTCCGGTTCGAATTCAAAGCGTTCGGCGAACATGACCAGTTCCTGCAACGGCACATAATCCACAATTCCGTTGTTGTCCACATTCGCGACCAGGCGTTTGAATTTCTCCTCTTGCAAGGTCATCTCCGTGGCAAAGACCAGCACGCGCTTGCCGGCTGAATCGGAAACCGCCGGTTTGATTGCCGGCTCCATACCGATGATCGGCAAAGCGTATTTGGCGCGCAGCTCGTCAATGGCCACGCTGGTCGCCGTATTGCAGCTGACCACCAGGGCCTGGATGCCCTTGCTTACCATGAAATCCACTGCTTCCAGAATATATTTCCGGACGATTTCCTTGGGTTTGTTGCCGTAAGGCACATGGGCCGTGTCGGCATAGTACAGATAGTCCTCCCGCGGCAAGACCTTCAATGCTTCGTAAAGGACCGTCAATCCGCCTATGCCTGAATCGAAAAACCCGATCTTCATTTACCCCTCAAACAGGAGCCATCCGGCTCCAAAAATGTGAGATATTGAAAAAATATTCTTGGATCATTCTCGCGCAAAGACGCCAAGTCGCCAAGTTTTTTATGCCGCAGAGAGCGAAAATCATAAAACCTCAAGATCTACAATTCTTTTGACTTTACCTTTATTATTGATGAAACAATGCACCGGCTTTCCCATGGCCTGAATGCTGCCGTCTGGATCGACGCAAAGGCCGCCGCCGCTGGGAATCCCGTAACCCCGCATGCCGTCCAGGCCGAGTTTCAACAAGGCCTGCAACTCTTCCCAGCCTTCTTTTTCCGCATGCGTATCGCACAATAAGGGCCCAAAGTTAAGACAGGGAAAAATGCACGCTGTGGCATCGTCATCCGGATCTTCCCAGCGCACCCAGGCCTGGGCCAGCATAATGCTGCCGGCTGAAAGACCAAAAAAAAGCTTGCCGTTCTTGAAAAGCTTCTCCAGAAACGGCTGCAATCCGGTTTGCGCGATGACCGTCATGCCTTTTTCCACATCCCCGCCGCTGACATAGACAATATCGGCCGATTCGATAACCTCTTTTGCTTTATTGAGATTTGCTTTGGGACCGACCGTGAGTGCCGGCTTGACCGGCCCGGCGCCGGACTGCTTGAAATAATGCGCGGTCCATTCAAAAAAATCACGATCGTCGTTGCTGGCCGAACCCAAATAGGCGATACTCGGTTTGCTCTTCGCGCTTGCGGCAAAGATGATTTGCAAAAGCGGGTCAGGGTTCCGAGTCCTCGAACCCGCTCCGCCAGCCAGCAAGAAAACCGGATTGGTTTTATTTTCTTTTACGGGCATGTTCTCTCCCGAATCCCTACTCGTTTAATACGCGCAACTATTTTGGTGCTAATATTCAAGATATCGACACAACGCTAAGGGTAGTCGCAGGCTTTAGCCTGCGTGACTTGCGGACTTCTGTCCTTTCTACGCAGCCTAAAGGCTGCGGCTACCCTTTGATTGAGCTAACGGCTCTGAATAGCCGTGGCTCACCTATGCCCGCGCCGGCCGATATTGTTCGTCGATAAAAAAGTCTTTGTCCAAATCAAACAAGGCTTTGGTCGATCGATATTTTCCGGGCGGGTCCGGCCGAATGGCCTCCACCTGCACAGCAAAAATTTTGGCAGCCGGGCCGTAAACAGTCTTGAGCGCAGCCAGGGCCTGCTCGGCGACCCGCGCCGGTCGCGGGGCCGCGGTCACGTAACGCAACTCATACGTCGAACGGCCGGACTGAATCAGCTGGTATTCCTCCAACTGCTCTATTTGGCTCATACTCCGGTCGACCCGGGCCTGGGTCACGGGCTGGCCGTCCGGAGTTTGGGTGAGGTTAACTGCTCGCCCCTCGATCGCTTCAAGAATCAGGCCCTCTGATCTTCCGCACGCACAAGGCGCGGTGGATATCCTGACGATATCGCCGATATCAAAGCGCAGCAAGGCTCGCCAAGGGTTGCTGAAACTCGTCACCAAAATCAATCCGATCAGCGGTCCGCCGTATTCCGGTTTGAAAGGCAGAAAATCGACATGACAACAGTCGATATTCTGGTGCCAGCGGCCGGCCTCGCACTCCATGAACACATAACCCGCTTCGGTCGATCCGTAAGAACTCGCGATCGGGCACTGAAACGCGGCCCGAACCTGGCCATAATGCAGGCCGGATGGATTCTCATAAGTAAAAATAATCAGTCCCGGCGGCCGGACCATTCTTTTTTCCCTTACAATATACCGACTCAGGCAGGCCAGAAAAGAGGGATTGGCTTCGATTACTCGCGGTGAAAAGCGGTTTATTTCTTCAATCATCCGGTCCATGTGTTCGGGAGTCCAGGTGGTCGGGTCCGAACGCTCGTTCAAATAAAGAAACCGGCCGTTTGTCCGTTGGGACATGGCAAGATAACCGTCTTCGCAGACTACGCCGGTGCACAAGGGACTTGTGAGAATCGCTTCGCGGTGTGCGCCCAACTGCAACCGGGCTGCATGGGCATTCAGTTTCCAGGAAGCCTGCTCAGCCGCGTCCCACCAGGGTTGATACCAGATGTTGGAGACCCGGTCTCCGGTGCTGCCGCTGGTCTGTACGATTTCAATTTCGCCCTGAGCCAGGCCTTGTTGCAGGTCCTTGTTGGGCGGCAAAAAACCTGCACAGCCCTGTGCGACCATGTAGGCTTTGTTCAAGCTGGGCAAGGCCGCATAACGCGCCGGCAGCGGACTGCCGGCGCCGGGATCATGCACTTGCCAGGGCCGATACGCTGGGACCGATTCAAGCACTGTTTCCAACCTGGTTTCGTAATAATCCAAGTATTGACTCGGGTAGGTGGGGTGGATTGAACACGAATAATGCATTTAGCCCTCACTGATGAACATCAAGGTTTTGTTAACCTGCAGCAAAATCCGGGGGATTGTCAAGCCAAAACCGGGGGCGGCAAATTTTCCGATTGATTTGTCCTCGTTTCCGGGCTATTTTATTGCAAAATGAGGACCTTTGAAATCAGGGTCTCAATCATCATATGTATCGGGGTTTTCTGATACAAGCCTTAATGAAATTTGTGATCACCTTAACCCGGACGAGTCCGCCTTCCCCCGGCCACCGCGTGGCAGGCCGGAATGAAAAGAGGTTGGCGGGCGTGAACTTGATTTTAGAAATCGTTTACCACGAAGGCTCCAAGACGCTAAGATTTTTAATATATTCTTTTAACTTTGTGTCTTTGCGTCCCTGCCGCGCCGTAGCCGGACGAAGGCGGATTGGTGGTAAAAAATTTTTGACCATTTTGAGCGAAATTTGACTTTTTAGATACTAAATAGTGGGGTTTTTTTGAATTTTAAAAACATATTCGAGCCCAAAACCGTGGCAGTCATCGGCATTTCGTCGGAAAATGACCGGCATCCCGCCAATGTGATTTATCATAAATTACGCCTGCGGCACCCGGTCCAGGCCTTTGCCGTGAGCTCACGCGGCGGATTCCTGCAAGGCGAAAAAGTCTATCCTTCTGTGGCTGATATCCCTACCAATCTCGATCTGGCCGTGATTGCGGTTCGCGCCGAGCAAGCCGCTACCGTCATGGAAGAATGCATCCGGGCCGATGTCGGCGGGGCGGTAGTTATTTCCGGCGGTTTTGCGGAAAGCGGCCGCCGCGATCTCCAGGACCGCCTGGTCAGCCTGGCCAAGGCCGCGGACTTTCCCTTTCTCGGCCCCAACTGCCTGGGCATTTACTCCCCCGGTAAACTGGACACTTTCTTTTTACCCAGCGAACGCATGATGCGGCCCCAGAGCGGCAACGTGGCGATCGTCAGCCAGAGCGGTGGGGTGTTGGTCGATCAGATGGTGAAATTCACCGAAGAAAACATCGGTCTCTCCGTGGCGGTCAGCATCGGCAACAAGGCCATGGTCAAGGAACTGGAAATGCTCGATTATCTCTCCCGCGATCCCCGCACCGATGTCATTGCCTTTTATATTGAAGGGTTCGGCCGCAACGAAGGCCGCTATTTCGTGGAAGCCGCGGCCCGCTCTGCCAAACCCGTCATCATTCTCAAAGCCGGCAAAAGTCCCGGGGGCATGCGTGCCGTTTCGAGCCACACCGCCTCCCTGGGCGGCGATTACAAAGTCTTCTCTGAAATCATGACCCAATACGGCATCGTGGAAGCCAAGAACGAATTTGAATTGATCTCTTTTTGCGAATCGCTCAGCCACTACCGGCAAACCATCCAAGGCCGGATCGGCATCGTCACCATCAGCGGCGGTCACGGTGCGCTGGCGGTCGACTTTTGTTCCGAGCACGGCCTGTCCGTGCCCCAGTTCTCGCCTGAATTTCAGCAGCAGTTGCGCGCCGGCCTGCCGGACCGGCTCAAAACCATTGCCGGATTGTCCAACCCGGTGGACTTGACCGGCAGCGGGACCGATGACGACTTTGTGGCCGTGGCCGGCGCCTTGAGCCGTTGCAATGAAGTCGATTGTATTCTGCTGCTCTGCTTACCCTATTCGCCCGGCATTTCCTCCGACCTGGGCGCCCGCCTGAGCGAAGTCTATTACAAGGAACGTAAACCTTTGATCGCCTATGTGCCCCATGTGGAAAAATACGGCATGTTGATCGAGGGTTTTGACCTGAACCGCGTACCGGTCGCCTATTCCGTTGAAGGGGCCGTGTTAATGGCTAAAGCCATGCAGAGGGGGCTTACATGTTGAAACCGGAAATAAAAAATATTATCGAGCATAATCGGAAATACGGCTGGATCATGGAGCCTGAAGCCATGCAGATCCTGGCCCTGTACGGCATACCGGTCCCGCTTTCGTCCTGGGTCCAGAGTCCGGACGAGGCTTTGCAAGCGGCCAACCGGATCGGCTACCCCCTGGTGGCCAAGATCGTCTCTCCCAAAGTGATCCACAAGAGCGATGTGGGCGGCGTCATTGTCGGCATCCGCGACGACCAGGCCTTGGAAGCCGCTTATCGGAAATTGGAAAAAATCGACGGGTTTAGCGGAGTCATGCTCGCCGAAATGGTGCCGGGTTTGGAATTGATCCTGGGCGCCAAAATGGACTATCAATTCGGGCCCGTGATTCTGCTCGGTATGGGCGGCACCGGCGTTGAAATTTATCAGGATGCCGTTCTGCGCATGGCGCCCCTTAAGGAGCAGGATGTGCTTTCCATGCTCAAGTCCCTTAAGGCCCACAAACTGCTCGAAGGCTATCGCGGCGCCTTGCCGGTGGATGTGGGTCAGATGACCCGGTTGATGTTGGCCTTCTCCCAACTTGTTATGGATCTGGCCGACGATTTCGAGTCCATTGACATCAACCCCCTCAAATGTCTGGGTCCTAAATGCCTGGCTGCCGATGCCCGCATCATGCTCAAAGATTAAAGATATTTGTACCTGCTCAAATAGCCAGGATCTAGAATTCAGAATGAGAAGGCTGGTTGCCTATCCTTTACTTCAGGCCTTTCCCTGTTCTGAACCCTGCTCACTATTTATTCTGAATTCTGACTATCGGAAAAAGATAGACATTTTACCTTTAATTTCAGATATTTATTTCAAATATGCCTTTAGGTTCTTATCATATTTGGTTATATTTGGTACTCTTGCCTTGTTTTAACAATGATTTTAATGGAAAAAATAGGTTTGATCATTTAAATCAATGTCTTAACTGGCTGGATTGAAAGAAAAATCGTGACATTTTGAAAAGTTCATTATATCTTAAAAGGACTTATTCTCCTCTTTTATAATGAGGATATTCTTTTGCTGATATTTTTTTCCGTACTTCGAAAATACGTAAACGATTATTTTTCAGTTAAGTACCTAAAATAAGGAGAAAAAAATGGGAAACCTTCTGCCATTAATCCTTCCAATCGTCTTTGGCCTTCTCTGCCTGGTAAGTTTTATAATGTTTATTATAGTCCTAATAAAGATCTTTAAAAATGGTGGGGCCCTCTTTGGAATTTTGAGTATTGTGACTTGCGGCTTTTTCGCCCTTATTTATGGCTGGGTCAAACACAAAGAATGGAAGCTGACTAAAGTGATGCTGATCTGGACCGGTTGTTGGGCAGTCGCTATTATTTTGGGATTTTTGATGATGGCCACTTTAATAGCCTTCATTACCGGAGACGACATTATGCAGGAACAGGCTAAAATATCCCAACAAAAAACTGCTATCCCCGCACCTGCGAACCCAAGGCCCATTAAGGTACCGATTGCGCGTCCGGAGTCTACTGCCGCAACCCAACCCGGCACCACCCCTGGGCCCACAACGACCGCGCCTGTTACCCCCGGCACGGCTGCAACAACTCCCAAACCCACAGTGATGCCGATACCGGAAAAGGTCGCGACAACAACTCCGGCCGCCGCAGGCACGCCTATTGCCGGTAAAACCATCGATTACGACTTGGAACTGAAAAATCTGGAAAACCTGATTAAATTAAACGACAAAAACGCGGACAATTTCTATAATCGCGGTTTTATTTATCATCACAAGGGCGAGTTGCAACTGGCGGAAAAAGATTACACCAAGGCCATTGAACTCAATCCGAAACATGAAGACGCCTATTTCAACCGCGGCTTGATCTATGTGAAAAATCAGGCTTACGAGCAGGCGATCAAGGATTTCTCGGAAGCCATCAAACTCAGACCCAACGCGGCCGATGCCTATTGCAACCGCGGCAATGTATATTATCAGACCGATAAAATAGAAATGGCTTTGGTGGATTACAACGAAGCCGTGAAACTCAGCCCCGTGGACGCCGATCTTTATTACAACCAGGGTCTGGCTTTCTTAAAACAGAAGAACCAGGATAAAGCCCAAAACGCTTTCCGGACCGCGGCCGGGCTGGGCCATGCCTTGGCTAAAAAATATTTGGAATCGCCTACTAATTAATAGGCTCTATTCGCACCTATTATCAGGATACGCTTGATGGAAGGCCGGAACCCGGGTACCCTTGTTCCGGCCTTTTTTTTTATGCTCGGAGATTGATTACGAACCCATGAATTTTTACGTCCATCATATCGACCCGGTCATTTTCCGGGTGTGGATCCTTGAATTCCGCTGGTACGGCCTTATGTACGGCATCGGTTTTTTGTGTTCTTATCTGCTGCTCGCCCGTCAACTGAAAAAACAAGACCTGCCCGCTGCTTTTCTGGCTGATCTGTATTTTTACTTAATACTCGGCTTGATTGTAGGCGCCCGCTTGGGCTATGTGTTCATCTACAACTTTTCCGATTACCTGCATGATCCCTTGGAAATCTTCATGATCCATCACGGCGGGCTTTCTTTTCACGGCGGTCTCGTCGGCACCCTGTTGGCCGCATTCTATTTTATCAAAAGCAAAAAACAAGATTTCCGGTTCTGGTCGGACTTGCTGATCCCCACGGCACCGATCGGTATCGCTCTGGTGCGGATCGGTAATTTCATCAACGGCGAACTCTACGGCCGGGCCACGCAAGTGCCTTGGGCCGTGGTTTTTCCCGGAAATAAAGAACCCCGCCATCCCTCCCAGCTTTATGAGGCCTTCGGCGAAGGTCTTTTGCTTTTTCTGATTCTGTGGTTTTTAAAAGACCGGATTAAAACAAAAGGCGGACTGCTGGCTGTTTTTTTGATTGCTTATGGGGCCATTCGCTTCGGACTCGAATTTTTCAGGGAACCGGACCTGCAACTCGGTTATTTTTTCTCCTGGGTCACCATGGGCCAGATCCTCTGCACACTCATGATCCTGAGCGGACTGCTGCTTTTGTTTTTTCTAAGGCGTCACCAGAGGATTCAACCCGAACAATAGCCCGACAGGATTGAGGCACTGCAGTTCTCGACTCCTTCTTTTCTACCCTTGGTCCCTCGAACCCTTGACCCCTTGGACCCTTTTCTTCAGACCCCTCGGCCCCTTTTCTCCTACCACTCCCACTCGCCCTGGTACTGTACTTTTCCAGAGCCTTCGACGATTTTGCCGATCGGATAACATCCGCAATTAAAGCCCCGCAAATGGGTCACGATGTTGTCCACAATGTCCGGCGCGCACACGATCGTCATGCCGACTCCTAAATTAAACGTGCGGGCCATGTCCGCATCCGGCACCTGGCCATGCTTGCGAATAAATTTAAAAACAGGCAGAATCTTGACTTGCGCGCATTCAATCACGGCATCTTTTGAATCCGGCAGAATGCGGTTCAGGTTACCTTCAATTCCGCCGCCCGTGATATGGGCAAATCCTTTCAAACCCGGCAAACGAAAAAGATCGCGGAACTCTTGGCCATAACACTTGTGGGGCCGCATGATCGCGTCCAGAAACGATTTCTTTTCGATCTTGGTTTTCAAAAGGGCCGGTTTTTCTTTGAGCAAGGCTCGCACCAATGAATACCCGTTGGTATGCAAACCATTGGAAGCCACGGCCAGGACCAGATCGTTTTTAGCGATCTTGGAGCCGTCAATAATCCGTTCCTTTTCCACGACTCCCACAATGTTGGCGCTGAGAATATAAAACCCTGCTTCCACCACTCCGGGTTGCTCCGAGGTTTCGCCTCCCACCAACACACAGCCCTGTGCACGGCAAGCAGACGCCATGGCGTCCACCAGGCTGCGCACCACCTCGGGTTCGATCTTGCCGCAAATAATGCAATCCATCACATACAAAGGTTCTGCTCCCATGACAATAATGTCGTTGATCAAGTGGTGGATCAGATCATAGGCAATGGAAGCCGCACGGTTGTATTGAAAAGCCAGTTTCTGCTTGGAACCTGGTTCCTCGGTCTTGAGCACCAGCACCGGGTTCTTGATTTTGGCAAAGCTGCCTTCCACCAGGCTGGCAAACGCGCCGAAACGGTTCAGGACCCGGGGGTCGTTTTCGGAAATACTTTTAGCCATCTCTTTCTTGGTCGCGTCCGCCACATCGATATTCACGCCGGCCTTGGAATAGGTCAGGTTATTAGACATATTGTTTTCTCCTTCACGACTTTAAAGTCACAGCATCCGCAGCTTCCGGATTTCAGTTTGCTTGTTTAGTTTGCTTTCTGCGATTCTTTATCCCGCAAGGGGTCAAGATACGGCAGGTTGGAATTTTGGGATCGATTATAAAAGGAATCCGTATTGAATGCAACCCCTAAAACTTTTTTGTTTTACTGCAATTTCAGCCGGTTGCAAAATAGATCCGGAAAAAAATCTACCGCGCCGCCTAGGTCGGAAAACGCTTTGCACCGGATATCCGGGTCGTTTTAGGAGCCCGGACCGGAACGGAAACGGCCGGTCACGCAACCGCCCGCAAAAACAAATCACACTCGGAAAAAATTTCTCAATTCATGGATTGAAAACCTAAAACTTTATTATTTGATTAAAATATGATATGAAGCTTTTCATTTATTCTTAATCTAAAAAACACCCTTGGTCGATAGCTAAAGGGGACTTTGCATTTAGCATCACTATTTAAGAATTAGTCGTCGGCCTAACACCATGTTGAGCGAAAAAGAAAAGATCGAATTGATCACCCAAATCAGCCTGGACCTCAACGAGACCAAGGACGTTGACCTGCTCTTGGAACGGATTCTCACTAATGTCCGCAAATTTTACAATGCCGATGCCGGCTCCATTTATTTAAAAAACGGGCCAGACCTCATGTTCAGCTATACCCAGAACGACACCCTGCAAAAGCGCCTGGAACCTGGCAAAAAACTGATTTTCAATACTTTCCGTGTCCCGATCAACAACAGTTCCATAGCCGGCTTTGTAGCCAATACCCTCAAGACCGTTAATATTCCGGACGTTTATGGTTTAAACCCTTCCGTTCCTTTTACCTTTGATCCTCACTTTGATCGGATCTCCAATTATCACACCGGTTCCATCCTGGCTGTGCCCATGACCAATCAAAGCGGTGAATTACTGGGTGTCATGCAACTGATCAATGCCAAGGATGAGCAGAGCCGGATGACTGCTTTCTCCCAGATTGACGAATCCCTGATAAAATATTTCGCCACCAGCGCAGCTCTGGCACTGGACCGCGCTCAGATGACCCGCAATATCATTTTGCGCATGATCAGTATGGCGGAACTGAGGGACCCCAAAGAAACCTGCGCCCATGTCAACCGCGTGGCCGCCTATGCAGTGGAAATTTATGAAAACTGGGCCAATCGCAAAGGGATTCAAGCCGGAACCATTGAACATAAAAAAGACCTGTTGCGCATGGCAGCCATGCTGCATGACGTGGGCAAAGTGGCGATCAGCGATTTGATCTTACGCAAGCCGGCCCGTTTGACCATTAATGAATTTGAGATTATGAAAAGCCATACTTTTTTGGGAGCCAGGCTTTTTATCACTTCCCATTCCGATTTTGACGAAGTCGCCCGGATCGTGGCGCTGAATCACCATGAAAAATGGGACGGCTCAGGCTATCCGGGTCATATGGACCCGCTTACTGAAAAACCCTTGCCGGGTTATACCAATGATTACGGCCAGGCTCGCCCGAAACGAGGCGAGGAAATTCCCCTCTTTGGCCGGATTGTGGCGGTAGCAGATGTTTATGATGCCCTTTGCTCCCGCCGCTCCTACAAAGAACCCTGGGACGAAGACCGTATCCTGGAAGAGATCGACCAGTCCTCCGGCAAGCACTTTGATCCTGAAATCACCAACGCCTTTTTCCATTCCCTGGAAATACTGAAATCCATTGCCCAACGCTACCCGGAAGATGTCTAAATGTTTTTTTGATCCTCCGCTTTTCAGGATCGAAAAAAGATTTAGCACGACCATCGCCTGCCCAACACTGGCACGATACTTGAATCAATCATAATAAATATCAACAATAGCCCTGGAGGTCTACCGATGAGAACCCACGCTAAATTAATGATCATTGAGGTTATTATTTTAACTCTGGCTTTGATTGGTTTTTATTTTATAAGCATTCTGGGAACGCAATTACGGAATATTGACGCCTATTTCGCTCCCGGGCTTATCATGGTATTGCTTTTATGGGCCGGTCTTTTATTTTCCGCCTTTGTGGTTAGCGCCCGGATCTGGGTAATCAAACCCCTGGCACGGCGCTTCGCCAAACTCAACCAAGACGCCTCTGAACGGACCGCGGCCGTAAACCGGGACCCTGACGCAGCTCCGACTTTTGACGCCCAACATCCGCAGCAAGCAAGCCGGAACCGGGAGGCTACTGCTGCATTGGAAAGCATCTCCGCGATCATTGCCAAAAACACCGAACACACCGAGCATGTCCGTAAAATCATGAAAGACGCCATCAAAGCGGCCGAGCAAGCTGATTTATCCATGAAAAATCTTACAGCCGCCATGCAAACCATCTCTCATTCCAGCGAAGAAATTTCCAAGATCAATAAAACCATTAATGAAATAGCTTTTCAGACCAATCTGCTGGCCCTCAACGCCTCTGTGGAAGCGGCCCGCGCCGGTGAAGCCGGAGCGGGTTTTGCGGTGGTGGCGAGTGAAGTGCGTAACCTGGCCCTGCGTTCGGCCGCGGCCGTACAAGATACGGAATCCTTGATCGCCAACAATGTTGAAAAAATCAAGGGCGGGTCCGCCCTGGTCGCAAGTGCCTATCAGGCTTATCAGGTATTGATCTCGACCGCCGCTACCACGGCCACGTTGGTCAAAGAAATCGGTAAAACCTCCGCTGAACAGAAAAACCACATTGAGCAGGCTCTTAAAGCAATCACGGCCATCCCTCAAACCGCCCGCGCAAGCAATGCCCCGCGCAAATAAAAACCTGGAATCCGGCCTTCAAAAACGCCCGGCGCCCTTGGAATCTTCAGCAGTCCCTGCCGCCCGCCGTAAAAAACAAGTGCCTTTCCTAATCGAAAATGATACAACAAATCCGATCGACTAAATAAAAAGGAGCGCCTGCAAATGAATCCGAATGACTCGAGTAAATGGACTGCTTTAATCGTATCCACGCTCAGTTCCTTTATGACGCCCTTTATGAGTTCTTCCATCAATATCGCCTTGCCTTCCATGGCCCAAACCTTTGGCATTGATGCCGTAACCCTGAGCTGGATCGCAACCTCTTATCTTTTAGCGGCCGCCATTGCCCTGGTCCCTTTAGGCCGCTTGGCCGATATTTACGGCCGCAAAAAAATCTATTTGTACGGCATTATCCTGTTCACGATCGCCTCTCTTTTCTGCGGCCTGGCCGCTTCCACGCCCATGCTGATTGTCTTCCGCGTTCTGCAGGGCCTGGGTAATGCCATGGTCTTTGCCACGGGTATCGCCATTCTTATTTCCGTGTTTCCACCCCAGGATCGCGGCAAGGTTTTGGGAATCAATGTGGCCGTGGTTTATTTCGGACTTTCCATCGGACCGGTGCTGGGCGGCTTTTTGACCCAGACCATGACCTGGCGCGGCATATTTCTGATCAATATCCCCCTGGGCCTGATTATTATTTTTCTGGTCCTGACCCGCTTAAAAGGCGAATGGGCCGAAGCCCGCGGCGAAAAATATGATTACCTGGGCGCTTTGCTTTACAGCCTGGCCATTCTCGCCTTAATGTATGGGATCTCCCTGCTGCCCGCCTTATCCAGCCTTTGGTGGATTTTCTCTGGAATCGCCGGGTTTATATTCTTCGTTTATTGGGAAAGCCGTGTCGCCCACCCGGTCTTTGAATTAAAACTTTTCAGAAACAACCGGGTCTTTGCTTTCTCCAATTTGGCCGCCCTGATCAATTACAGCGCCACCTTTGCGCTCACTTTTCTGCTGAGCCTCTATTTTCAATATATCAAAGGTTACTCCCCTACTCAAACCGGCCTCATCCTGATCGCGCAACCGGTTTTCATGGTCCTGGTCTCGCTCCTGGCCGGCTGGCTTTCGGATAAAAAAGAACCGCGTTTAATCGCCACGATCGGAATGATCTTAACGACCATTGGTCTCTTCCTTTTTGCCTTTCTGCAAATGGATACACCCCCCTATCTCATCATTGTCGATTTGGTCCTGCTGGGTTGCGGCTTCGGCTTTTTTTCTTCACCCAACACCAATGCCATCATGGGTTCGATAGAAAAGCGTTATTATGGAATTGCCTCCGGCTCGATCGGCACCATGCGTCTTTTGGGTATGCTGATCAGCATGGGCATTGCCACCACGGTCTTTACCCTTTACCTGGGCCGGGTGCAGATCACCCCTGAATATTTTCCGGCTTTTCTCAGCGGCACCCGGGTGGCGTTTATTATTTTTGGGGTCCTCTGTTTTGGCGGCATTTTTGCATCCTTTGTACGGGGGAGGGTGCACCCCAACACGCCCCAATGATCCTGGCCTGATAATATTTGACACCTAAGTGATCTTTCTCTATACTTTTATATAAGGTCGCCGGATTCACTTATAGTAAATCATTTTATAGACCCGTATTGGATATGGATAAAAAAGAATTTATCGCCAAATTGGAAGATCATAAAAACAAGCGCAAGCCTTTGACCGGATTGAATATGGACGGTTGCGAGCTTCATCACACCAACCTGGACGGCCTGATCCTGATTGAATCCGTATTGCGGAATGTGGACTTTAACCATTCCAAGATGGAAGAAGTGGAGTTTATCCGCTGCGAACTGGACCACTGCAATTTCGAGAATGCCGACCTGCCGGACGCCAATTTTACCGGGTCCAAGCTCAGTCATTGCAATCTTAGCCACTGCACCTTGAGCGGGGCCAATCTATCGGAGACGACCCTCACAGACTGTGACTTGCAGGATGCCAATCTGGTCATGATTGAGGTCATGGACGCGGTCTTCCATCAAGTCACAGTCAATGATAAGACCGACTTTCATCAGACCGATATTTCCGCTGCCAAGGAATTTGATATCATTCATACGGAAAAAGAAGCCTGAACACTTTACTGAGAAAACAGTCCCGAAAGAAGCCGACCTCATTCCTGAACCCCATGAAAAATTTATTTTTAATAAACCCACCCCGTAAGATCTTGATTATCAAACCCAGCGCTATGGGTGACGTCATCCATAGCCTGGCTTTTTTGCACACTCTTAAACAAAACTGTCCCAGTGCGGAAGTCCACTGGGTGATCGCCAAAGGACTGGAGAGCTTACTGCTGAATCATCCTCTTATTGATAAAGTTTGGATCATTGATAAAACTCAATGGAAAAGGTTACGGCGCTTCAAAACCAGCCTTTCCGAAATCAATGCTTTAAAAGACGGGCTGGCCGCGGAAGCTTTTGACTTGGTGATTGACCTGCAAGGTTTATTACGCAGCGGTTTGGTGGCCTGGGCCACCCGTTCACCGATTAAAATAGGCTTCGCGGAAGCCAAAGAGGGCAGCTGTTTTTTCTATACCCATCGTGTTGCAGGCGGCCGGCAAATTCATGCTGTGGACCGCTATTTGAAAATCCTGCAATTTCTGGGCGGCGAGGTTGCTGAAATTAAGTTTCATCTACCGCCTCTTAATTCCAATGCCGAACTGCTGAAATCATTGCCCGCGGAATATATCGTTATGGCTCCTTCAGCCGGCAAAATTGCGAATATGTGGCCTGCCGAGCGTTTTGGAGCGCTGGCTGCCCGCCTACCCTTGCCCGCGCTAATCATCGGCAGCAAGCAGGACTCATGGGTCACCAGGACCGCCGTCGATCATAGCCGGGGCCGGGCTTTGGATCTGGGGGGCAAAACGGATCTGAATGGATTGATGAACGTGATTAAAAACGCCCGGCTTTTGATATCCAACGATACGGGTCCGATGCATATGGCCGTGGCCTTGGGCGTGCCGGTTGTGGCGATTTTCGGACCGGCCAACCCGGTGCGGACCGGCCCCTATGGTCCGATGCATACCATTGTTCGTGAAGAACTGGAGTGCTCGCCTTGTTACCGCAAAAAACCCTGCCGCCATTGGCAATGCTTGCTAAACATCACGGTCGACCGGGTTTACGAAACGGTCCTGGCGCGCATGCAGCGGAAAGCAGGAAGCAAAGAGAGGGAAGCAGGAGATTAAAACTCGGCAATAGGTTCTTGTTTCCATATGCAAACCGCAGTCTCCAAAAGCGGTTTTTTTCCCCTTCGATATTCCTTATTTCCCGAGAGTACCGAGCTTGGTATCCTACCATTCTATGATTGTATTCTGCTCTTAGTTCTCAGCGCTAAGCTACGCGCTCTCGCGGGCCAATGTGATTTCTCCGCCGGCAGCCTGAATCCC